>Ga0208130_1001499_pt1 | contig 11265 bp, 11 predicted proteins | sample ETNtaG_31_FD_185771 | JGI IMG/M metagenome (GOLD analysis project Ga0208130, IMG submission 185771) | Marine microbial and viral communities from oxygen minimum zone, Eastern Pacific Ocean - ETNP201310SV78 (SPAdes) (version 2) | ecosystem: Environmental > Aquatic > Marine > Oceanic ...
TCTTCAATTAATATCATGTTTGTTGATTTTTAAATAAAAAATCTAAATTTTATCTCGTATTTTGAACACCCACACGAGTAACCAAATATTTTAAAGAACAACCGTCTCGAAGGACGGGAAGCGTATTCTAACGGAGATATGTACAAAGAGAAAGACTTTTATTTAATAATTTTAATTAATTTTTTTCTTTATCTACTAGTTTTTCGGTATTGAGAAATTTCATCTTAGATCTAAGCTCTTTTCCAACCTTTTCAATTGGATGATTTTTAGTAGATTCTCTTTTACTTTTCATAAAAGGTCCGCCTGATCCATCATTGCTTTGGCGGCAATCATCCAAAAATTCGTCAGCGAAATTACCAGATTGAATATTATCTAGAATCTTTTTCATAGCAACTTTTGTATCATCCGTAATAACCTTGGGGCCACTTAAATAATCACCATATTCAGCTGTGTTTGAAATGGAATAATGCATATTTGCAATACCGCCCTCTTGAATAAGATCTGTAATCAACTTTGTTTCATGCAAGCATTCAAAATATGCCATTTCAGGGCTATAACCGGCTTCAACCAAAGTTTCAAAACCAGCCTTAATTAATGCTGTCATGCCTCCGCATAAAACTGCTTGTTCACCAAATAGATCAGTTTCAGTTTCTTCTTTAAATGAAGTTTCTAAAACACCTGCTCTAGTTCCTCCATTTGCTTTTGCATAAGATAATGCAATATCTTTTGCCGAGCAGTCTTCATTATCTAGAGAGTCATGATAAATAGCTATTAATGATGGAACGCCTCCACCTTTTAAATACGTGCTTCTTACAGTGTGGCCTGGGCCTTTAGGTGCAATCATGATTACACTGTTAGTTTCTTCGGCAACAATTTTTTTAAAATGAATATTAAACCCGTGTGCAAAAGCAAGAATTGCATCTGGTTTCAAATTTGGTCTAATATCTTTTTCAAATATTCCTTTTTGGAATTCATCTGGCGCGAGTATCATAACCAAGTCAGCATTTGGAATTGATTCTTGAACAGTTTTTACATTTAAACCAGCTTCAGAAGCTTTACCCCATGAAGATGAGCCTTCTCTTAAACCAACAGTTACGTCTACTCCAGAATCTTTAAGATTATTTGCATGAGCATGTCCTTGAGATCCATACCCTATAATTGTTACTTTAAGATTTTTGATGAGTTCTATATTGGCATCATCATCATAATAAATTTTCATCTCTTAAGATCCCCTTTAAATATGTGCTCTCATTATCGCTAACAGCAATTACTTCAATTAATTTATTTATTTGTCTTAGAATTTGTCTCATTAGAGCGTCCCCTACTGTAGTTTTGATTATGAGTCGAGAAACTTCACCCATAGAAAATTTGATATTTAATTCATCTTCAATGAATTTATATTGAGTAAAATCATCTATAGGATCTACATGCAAGCTATCAATGTTATATCCTCTTTGATGAAATAAACCAACTACTCTAGCTAATGCGCCAGGTTTATTTTCCATAATTAAAGTTAGTTGTCTTTCAATCATGTTTTATTACCTTTTGATAACCACATATCTTTCAAACTCCCATTAGGTGCAACTAACATAGGATATACATGCTCATTTGGATCTACGTAAACATCAACAAAAACTAACTTATCTTTAATTGAAAAGGCTTTTTCAATTCCATCTCTTAGTTCAGAATTTTTTGTAATCTTTATTCCAATGTGACCATATGATTCAACCAAGCCTTTAAAGTCTGGTAATGAGTCCTCATAACTTATTGATGAATGCCTCCCATCATAATTCATATCCTGCCATTGTTTAACCATTCCTAAAGATAGGTTATTTATATTAAATATCTTAATTGGTAGCTTGTATTGAGAACAGGTTGATAACTCCTGAATACACATCTGAATACTTCCCTCTCCAGTTATACAAACGACTTCTTCATCAGGGTATGCAAGCTTCACTCCCATAGCTGAAGGCAGTCCAAACCCCATTGTCCCAAGACCACCAGAATTTATCCATTTTCTTGGCTCATCAAAATGATAATACTGTGCAGCAAACATTTGATGTTGACCAACATCGGAAGTAACAAATGCATTACCTTTTGATGCATGATATATATGTTGAACAACTGCCTGGGGCAGTATTGGTTTGATATCTGATTCATCCTTATAAAGATCATGATTAAGGCCATGATTATTTTTCCATTCAGCAATTTGAGAATGCCATTTTTGAATTTTGGATTTATCTATATCGTTTAATCTTTCTTTGATTAATGAGTTAATTGCTTGAAGAGAATTCTTAACCTGTCCAAAAACAGCAATATCAGCTTCTATAATTTTAGATACAGATGAATGGTCAACATCAAAGTGAACGATTTGTGCATTAGGTGCAAATTTATCTGGTGTATTTGTAATTCTATCATCAAATCTTGCACCGATAGCTAGAATTAAATCAGCATTATGCATCGCCATATTAGCTTGAAAAGTTCCATGCATACCTAACATTCCTAAAAACTTATCATCAGTTGCTGGATATACTCCTAGGCCCATAAGTGTATTTGTAACTGGAAAGTTTATATAACTATTAAGCTCTATCAACTCTTTAGAGGCGTTACTAGAAATAGTACCACCACCAGCATATATAACTGGTTGATTGGCATTTAATATTGCTTCGACAACTCTCTCAATTTGTGAAGTTTCAGGATCTAGGGGTGGGTTATAAGATCTAATGTTGACCTCTTTAGGATATTCATAATCAAATAAATCATCAGGATTAGTTAGGTCTTTGGGAATATCTATTACTACCGGGCCTTGTCGGCCCGATGTTGCTATATGAAAAGCCTCTTTTATTATTTGAGCAATATTACTCTGATGATCTACCGTGAAACTATGTTTTACAATAGGTCTTGAAATTCCAATCATGTCTGTTTCCTGAAAAGCATCAGTTCCAATCAAATGACTTTGTACTTGACCGGATATTACAACCATGGGTATTGAATCCATAAATGCAGTAGCTATTCCTGTAATGGCGTTTGTTGCACCTGGTCCTGATGTAACCATAACTACCCCAGGTTTTCCTGTTGCTCTTGCATATCCATCAGCTGCATGAGTTGCACCCTGTTCATGTCTAACAAGAATATGCTGCATCTCTTTTTGTTGAAAAATTGAATCATAGATATGAAGAGCGGCTCCTCCAGGATACCCAAAAATATATTCAACGCCCTCATTGATAAGCGATTGGATTAAAATATCATTTCCAGCTAACTTCATAATAAATACCTAAGAGTGAGGTTTATACATTATTCTTACTTATAAAAACAAGTTTTTTTTATATTTTTAAATATGTTTTTTGAAACTATTAATTAAATCTTTCATATCTTCATGCATTGGCGCATTAAAAGTAAGCACTTCATTGGTGTTGGGGTGTTCAAATGAAAGTTGAGAAGAATGAAGAGCCTGTCTTGGAAAATTTCTAATTACATCAACTAGATCACTTGGTGTATCTTTTGCAATGTGCTTTGAGGGGTTATAAGTTTTGTCTCCAATAATAGGAAGCTTCTTGCTACTTAGGTGAACTCTTATTTGGTGAGTTCTACCTGTTTTAATTGAAATATCCAACAAGGAATAATTTTGATAACTCTCTTCTAATTTTACAAATGAATATGCTTCTTTTCCATCAGGCCTTGCCGACATTTTAGTTCTATTTTTTATATCTCGACCTATGGGTTCATCGATCTCAAAACTTCCAATTATTTTTCCTACTACAATTGCTTTATAATTTTTCTTAACTTTTCTTTCTTGAAGCAAGTGTACAAAGTAATTTCTAAATTTTTCAGTTTTAGCTACTAAAACTATACCTGAAGTATCTTTATCTAATCTATGTACTATCCCAGCTCTAGGGATATTTTTTAATTCTGGATATCTAAAAAGAAGTCCATTTGCAAGAGTACCTTGATTGCATCCAGCCCCAGGATGCATTATTAAATTACTTGGCTTATTAACAATTAGATATTCTTTTTCTTCTTTTATGATATCGAAATTAATATCTTCAGGATCCCAAGACGTTTTTATTTCTGAGATGGGGTTTATTTCAATTTCATCATTGATTGAAACTGTTTCTCTGGGAGACGCCAACTCATTATTTAATAAGATTCTTCCCTCAAGAATCCATTTTTTAAGTTGGGTTCTAGAATAATCTCCAAAAATCATTGAGGAAACCTTATCTAGTCTCATTCCTGAAAATTCTTTAGATACTTTTTTTACTATCTCCATATGAACTTATCAAAAAAAAATTGTTCTAATTTTATGTTTTTAAAGAACAAAATGTAATTATGCAGGTAAAATAAGCAATCTTAATGAAAATTAAAAATAATAAATATAGCATTTTCCTCTTTTTAATAGCTTTTGTGATAGCTGGATGTAATTCCGATGGTCCTGAAATTGAGCAACCAGAAAAAATATACTACGATCAAGCACAAAAGAGAATGAATGCAAAAAATTTCTATGGTGCAATAGAATCTTTAGAGGCAATTGAAAATAGATACCCCTTTGGGAAATATGCTGAACAAGCTCAAGTTGAATTAATATATGCTCATTTTATGAATTCAGAAACTGAAGCATCTCATTCAGCTGCTGAAAAATTTATTCGCCTTCATCCAAGACATCCAAATATTGACTATGCATATTTTATGAAAGGTCTTTCAAGTTATACGAGAGATAGAGAGTTTTTAACAAGAGTTTCAGATACTGATTTATCAAACAGAGATATTTCAGGAGCAAAAGAGTCATTTGCAGAACTAACTGAATTTTTGACAAGATTTCCAGATAGCCAATATGCGCCATATGCGAAGCAAAGAAATGTATATCTTAGAAATATGATTGCAAAAAGTGAGCTGGCTGCAGCAGATTATTACCTTACAATTGATGCATATGTTGCTGCAATAAGAAGAGCTAACTATGTTATTGAAAATATTCCAAATTCTAGTGAAAACTACAGAGCGCTTAAAATATTAGAAGTTAGTTATGAAGCTCTTGGATATACCAGCCTGCTAGAAGATTTGAAAGTTGTAATCAATATAAATTATCCTGATCAAGAGTCCATCCAAAAGTCTAGTCGAAGAAACTGGTCATGGAATTTCCTAGACAATGCAAAACCAACTAGAAAAGAATAGGATTAGTGATACTTAAATTAATCTTACCTTTTTTAATTTTTTTCATTATTGGGCTCGCTAGAATATACCTAACTAAAGTTTTGCCTTCAAAACGAAATAAAAGATCTGAGCAAATGTTAAGTTGTTCTGCTTGTGGAACTTTTGTTCACGAATCTTTAGTAGTTAAAAAAAATGGAGACAGTTTCTGTTCAGAAGATTGTTCTATGTCTTAATCTTTTTTAACAAAATAAACATAGCAGGAATATACAGCAAAGCCGTCATTGTTGCTCCCAAAACTCCTATACTCATTGCCCATGCTAGTGGCCTAAAAAAGATATTGGCAAATATAAGCGGCAAGAATCCACCTAAAGTTGTAAGTGAAGTAGTTATGATATGTCTAGTTGATCTTATAACAACCTCAATTAAATCAGATTTTGTCATTGAAACTTGATTAGCTTTTTCTTTTATATGTGATAAGACAATAATAGAGTCATTGATTGAAAGACCTATTAAACCTAGAGCACCAACTGTACCAATAAATCCATAATTCTGCTGACCAAGTTTTAACCCTAAAAAAGAGAGTCCTATAGAAAAAATAGCTACAGATAAGATTAATAAGGTTTGTCTAAAAGAGTTAAGTGCAAAAACTAAACCAAAAGTAATTAACAAGAGATATATTATTGCAGATGAATATATTTGAGATTGAGATTGGCCCCTAGATTCAGCCTCACCACCAACAATTATTGAGTATCCTGGAGGCAAGTTGCTTTCAAATTCATTAAATTTTTCTTCTAAATATTGTTCAGTTTTATGTGGAAGTGTTCCTGTCCAAATCCATCCCTCCACTTGATTAACCCTTTGACTATTTCGTCTTGTTACGTATGAGGAAGTTTTATTAATTGTTGCTTGTCCATAATTACCTATAAAGTCAATTCCATCCTTAGCGGGAATAGAAAGATAGCCAGTATTGCCTATGATATCTGAGGACTCTCTTATACCTTTAACTCTTATTGGTATTTCTTTATTTGAGTCAAGCATTGAGCTTACAACAATTCCATTATTTTCTGCATATAACTCATTAACTAATAACTCAGTATTCTTGCCAGAAAGGGAAACATTAGAACTATTAAATTCAAATTCTATATTAGTATTTGAATAGCCTGCTAAGGACTTTGTATGACTCACATCTGGTGCATCATTAATAATTAACTCTAATTCTGAGCCAATAGCCCTCAAAACATTTTCATCGTCTCCAATAATAGAGTATTGAATATCAGAAAATACTGGTGGTCCGGTTTGAAAACTATCTACAAAAATAATCAAATCAGGATTTTGAGCAACCAACAACTTTGAAAGTTTTGGTAAATTTTCAATCATTTCATAGTAATCTTTTGCAAAGAAAACTGCCTGTGCATGATTATTGCCACCATTTTTCTCCTCTCCGCCTACAATATTCATGAGCACTCTAGGCATCCATCTTCCAATAAACCAATAGTCTTTATCTAATTCAATAAGATTGCTATCAATTACCTGATTTCTTATTTCTTGAACTTTTTCAAGAGTCTTTGTAGAAGACGAATTTGTTGGAAGTTCTATATGAATTCGAAACATATCTCTGTCATTTGCAGGAAAGAAATCTTTCGGAATAGAACCAAATATTAAAAATCCTAATAATGGTAAAGAGATTGAAATCAATATTGCTCGCCTGGGTACATCAAAAGCCCAGGTAAGAAATTTTCTATATTTTTTTAGAATCTTCTGGTTTTTATATCCTTCTTCATGGACATTAATATTTGCAAAATAAGGTATGCGCTCCATATAGCTCATCAACACAGGAACCATTATTAATGCTAATACTAATGATGAAATAATTGACATTATTACAGTCAACGCCATGCCGCCTACAAATTCAATACTGGAGCCCTCTCCAGTGACTATAGGCATAAATGCAAAAACAGTAGTTGCTGTTGCAGCTAACAAAGGTGTTGATATATGAACCAATGTTTGATTGATGGACTCTCTAATTGAAAGTCCAATTGACCTTCTATATTTATAATCTTCAACAACTATGATCCCATTGTCAATTAAGAGCCCTAAGGCAATAATTATTCCGGTAATAGATGTTTGGTGTAGAGGTAAATCTATTAATCTGCAACCAAGCAAAACCAAAGATACTGAAAATGGCAAAATAGCAGTTACTATTATTCCTGGCCTTATTCCTAAAAAAAAGAAACTGAGACTTAATACAAAAAAAGTTGCTAATGCAAAGCTTTTAATTAATTCTCCAAATTTACTGGATACGTATATCGACTCATCGTATATTCTTTCAATTTGGAATTCTTCAGGTAATGTTAGTCGCATTTTATCAACTTGATCATCTACATTTTCAACATATTCAAATACCCTCTGTGAAAATGATCCTGTAGCAGATACAGATAAGACTCTTTTACCGTTATATAAAAATATGTCTTCAATCGGATTAGCCGGCTGCATCGAAACCTCAGCTATATCTTGAAGCCTAATAATTTCCGATTGATTTATTACTTTAACTGGTATTTCACCAATCTTTTGAGGAGTCGTTATATTATCTTTTAGTCTAATTAGAAATTCAGAATATTCGTCAGAAACCACCCCGACAGGTTTCTTATTATCATATGATTTAATAGCTGTGCTTATTTCTTGGTATGTCAATCCAAGTGACGACATTTTTGCTGAATCAACCTCAACAACTATTTCTTCTTCTGCCTCTCCATATATAGCTGTCTTTTCTGTTCCTGGAACGGAACTCAACCTCTTTTGAAGTTGCTGTGCCAATCTAGACATCATGATGATTGGAGTATTTCCTTCGCCCTTCCAATCAATAATATATTCAACGGTTATAGGTGGTCCTGATGACCTTTCAAGCAACATTGTTACCCCATCAGGCGTTTCTATTTGATCTATCTTATTTTGAACTTTTGACCAAACTTCTTCTATTAATGAGGGTGGTACATTTTGTTGTAATTCTACTAGTGTCTCAGAAAAGCCTTGAGTAATTACTGATGATAAATCCTCGATATCAAGCTCAACGATCTCTCTCAATTTGTTTTCAAGATTATCTACAACTTGGGTTTCTATCCTCTCAGGAGTGGCTCCAGGATATGAAATGGTCACAGTTGCCCATCTTTCAGCCAGCTCTGGATTCTCTTGAATTGGTAAAGTAGATATTGAAGAGATGCCAGAAAGTAATATAAAAGCTAAAGTTAAAAAGAGAATTCTTGGTCTATCAAGAAATATATTTATGAATTTCATATTTTCTAATTAACTTTTTTGCCTTCAATAATCTTAGATGCTCCGCCTAAAACAACTAAATCACCGTTTTTTAAAGTGCCGCTCACAAATGCATAATCATCTTCAAAATGAATTATTTCTACTATATCTCTTACAACAGTACTATTACTGTCGATTGTATATATTGTCCATAATCCCTGATCTGATTGAGATAAGGACTTTAAGGGCACCCAAGTACCTTTGGCTTGTTTAGATATTTTTAATTGAAGGTTCGCTATTGAGCCAGGATTAAAAAATTCACTAAATTCAAAAATTGCTAATCTACTATTTGAACCGCCTGGCGACATTGGCGCCAGCTTAGCAAAGGTTGCTTTTACTATTTCACCATCAAACTCAAAATTATATTCTTGATTAATTTGCATATCTTCTAAATAGATAACAGGTACAGAAATATGTGCTTCAACATAATTTGAATCGATGATCTCAAGTATAGGGATCCCTGAGTTAATGACTGTACCTGTATCTAAAAACCTATTTTGTATTACGCCGTTAAATGGAGAAATAATGTTTGTTTGCTCTAACTTAACTTTAAAAAAGTCATATTGTGATTCTGCAACAATAAAATCAGATTTAGCTTTATCAAGATCCTGAATTGATATATGTCCTTGCAACCTTAAATCTTCAAATCTTTCAAGAACTTGTTTTGATAAATCATATTTTGCCTTTGCTTGATTTAACTGAGCATTAGACTCTCTGTCATCTAGTTTGGCTAAAATATCTCCTTTATTTACATAGTCACCAACATCAACATAAATATTTTTAACTTTGCCTGGAATTTCAAATGCCAATTTAGATTGCTCAATTGGTAAAAGTTTTCCAGGAAAAGTCTTAGTAATCGAATAAGAATCTAATATTTTTACTTCTAAGACTTCGATTGACATGAGCTTTAAAGAAGCAAATAAACAAAAAATTGTTATATGTTTAAATATTTTAAAATTTGACATTGTTATTTAAAAATTCTAATGTGAGCAGTGTAAACATTAATGTATTATGTTAGCAGTGTCAACATTTATATAGAATATGAAATCTTATCATCACGGAAACCTAAAACAAGAACTCATAGACTGTGCCTGCAGGTTATGTGAAAGAGATGGTTATACAAAATTAAGCATTAGAACTTTGGCTAAAGAGAGTGGAGTTTCGCAAACTGCGCCCTATCGTCACTTTGAAACTAAAGAAGCATTATACGCATCAGTAGCACAAGATGGTTTTAATAAACTATCAAAGGCCATCCATGTTGATGTTGATAAAAAAGTTACCAAAAAACAAATCGTTGATATGGCAATTAAATATATTGAGTTTGGTCTCAAAAATGCAAATACCTATGATCTTATGTTTGGTACTGCTGTTGGTAATTTTGCTGAATATCCTGAATTGCTTGAATCAGCAAATTCAAGCTATGAAAATTTTAGATCAAGTTTTTCTCAATTAGCCAATGATAGCGATGAAGTTATAGCTTTTAAATGTATTACTTTATGGTCGATGGTTCATGGTCTTGTGGGAATATTAAGAAAGGCTCAAGTGGTTGCAGATAATTCCATGGCAAATCCTGAAGCTGGCCCTATGTCGTCTGCTATTCTCATAGCTGGCAATCTGGAAGATCATTTAGATAAAGTTATTTCTGGAATAATTGAAAATTAATTATTTATATTTACCATCAACATAAGTTAAAGTAGATATCTCATTAGTGTGATTTGCATTCTCAACAAGTCCAACAACAATTGTATGGGTGTGATATGAAGTCAACTTATCTACTTTGCAAAATATATTTGCTTGGGCATTAGATAAAAAGGGTATTTCTTTAGTATCCCAATTTTCATTATTAAATCTTTCTTCATAGCTTTCTTCATCTGAACATATATTTGACAGCTCCTCTTGATCTTTTTTCAACAAATTGATGCAAAACCTAGAGCCTATTTGGAGTGTGTCATGAATTCTTGAAGACTTGTTAATACATATTAGTAGACTTGGAGGATCCATTGATATGGATGTAACAGATGAGACAGTTATTGCATTTGAATTTCCATTATCATCTTTGTTGGACATGATGCTTACTGAATAAATATATCTGCGCATAGCTAGTCTAAAATTATCTTGAATGCTCATAGTATGAATTATACTTAAAGAAAAATATTATAGATGAAAAATAGTATCAGAATAACTGGAGGCTATCTTAAAGGAAAAAAAATACCTTTTGACTTTAAAAGCTCTCTAAGACCAACATCAAGTAAATTAAGAGAGGTCTTGTTTAATTGGTTGCAATTTGAAATACAAGACTATCAATGTTTAGACTTATTCAGTGGGACTGGAGCTTTGGGAATTGAAGCAATATCTAGAGGTGCTAAGAGAACAGTCTTTATTGAATCAAATAAAAAAAATTTTTTAGCTCTTAAAAGATCGATCTCAGATCTAAATTTAAAAAATAATTCTATGATACTTTTTAAAGACGGTTTATCTTGGATTAAAGATAATAATTTATCAGAATTTGACCTGATATTACTAGATCCTCCATTCAATGAGAATTATGAAAAAAAAGTATTAGAAGTTCTTGGTAATAATCAAAACCTCAAGTCTTCATGTAAAATTTACATCGAATTTAGTAAATTTACAGATATAGATATGCCTGATTCGTTTAAAATATATAAAGAAAAAATAATAGGTGATGTGAAAGCACTTCTTCTAAAATATGACAATCAAAATAGCTTCTAGATCATCAAAGCTTGCCTTAGCTCAAGTAGAAGAATTTGTTCAAACTTTTTCTATCAAAGAATATGAATTAATTAATATAAG
>Ga0208130_1001500_pt1 | contig 11263 bp, 10 predicted proteins | sample ETNtaG_31_FD_185771 | JGI IMG/M metagenome (GOLD analysis project Ga0208130, IMG submission 185771) | Marine microbial and viral communities from oxygen minimum zone, Eastern Pacific Ocean - ETNP201310SV78 (SPAdes) (version 2) | ecosystem: Environmental > Aquatic > Marine > Oceanic ...
CCACGGTCACCCCTGGGGCTCCGCTGCAGGTGCTGCTGCCAACCGTGTGGCCCTCGAGGCCTGCGTCAAGGCACGCAATGCCGGTCGCGAGATCGAGAAAGAAAGCCGCGACATCCTTATGGAAGCCGGCAAGCACAGCCCTGAGCTGGCGATCGCCCTCGAGACCTGGAAGGAGATCAAGTTCGAGTTCGACACCGTCGACAAGCTCGACGTTCAGAACTGATCGCAACCACGGCCGGTTGATTGAACCGGCCACCTTTTTTACTTACACCCAGGATCCCCATGCCTTTCCAGAGCACCGTGGGTGACTACAAAACAGTCGCCACCCTGGAGACCTTCGGCTTTCTTCCGCCGATGACCCAGGACGAGATCTACGACCAGATCGCCTACATCATTGCCCAGGGTTGGAGCCCGCTCATCGAGCACGTCCATCCCAGCAACTCCATGGCCACCTATTGGTCTTATTGGAAGCTGCCCTTCTTTGGTGAGAAGGACCTCAATGTTGTTGTGAGTGAGCTCGAGGCTTGCCATCGCGCCTACCCCGACCACCACGTGCGCATCGTCGGTTACGACGCCTACACCCAGAGCCAGGGTGCTTGCTTCGTGGTTTTCGAAGGACGCTGATCCTTCGAACCTTTGGTTCCGAGCCCTGATCTGAGTTCAGGGCTCCAGATTTTTTTCGGGAGCATCAGCTCCCAGCTCTTCGACGACTTCACCGGGCGGACATGGCAAGACTTTCCAGTCGAGAACTCGCACTTGAGCGCCGCAAAGCGCTGACGACCTCCGGTAAGAAGGCGTCTGCCGCCGCCGGTGGTAACAACCGCGTGCGCACTGCGACCGATGCTCGTCCCACCCGTACGGAAGTCACGGCAGTGAACGAACCAGCGGTGACTGCTCCTGTAGCGGCAGCTCCCGAACGTGCGGCCTCTCTCACTCGGACGCCCGCACGCTCCCACTCCTCAAACGCGAAGGCGCTGCGCAATCCCAGCCGCGACCTGGTTCTGTCCCGTCGTGAAGCCCTGTCTCGCCGCGGCAAGACCGCAGCATCCAGTCGCGACCGCAACCGTGCAGATGTGGCCCGTGAAGCTCCGGCCCCTGCACCGGTTGTTGCTGCTGAAAAAGTTGATCGTCCAGCCGTCACCGTTGAGCTGACATCGCGCTCCGGTGATCGCCGTGCCGGTCTTGAGCGCCGCTCAGTCACCCCAAAGAGGCGTTCCATCGAAAATCCCAGCCGTGCCCTGGTGCTGGCGCGTCGTGATGCCATGTCAAAACATGGCAAAACCGCTGGTAAGCAGCCCACCAGCGCAGCCGCTGTGGCCCGTCAGGCCAATCCTGATCTCTCCAGCCGGGAGATCGCTCAGCAGGTGCGCGAGCTGCGGGCCAAAGCCGGTGCAATCAGCAAGCAGAACGCTGGCGTTACCCGTCCCACCGGACCCAACCGCCACGGTGCCAAGCAGGCTGCCGCCGCTGATGCTCACTGGAAAGTGGGAGAAAGCACGACGCCATCCGGACAGACCGTGACCGGGACCCAGGCCAACCGCTCGGTGAAGACCACCGGTAATGAGGCCAGCACCTGTCGCTCCATCACAGGCACTGAGTACTTGGGCGCTGAGGTCTTCCAGACCTTCTGTCAGCAGGCCCCCGAGCCCACAACACCTGCCAAGGTGAGAGTGACTGCCACCAGTCATGGCAATCGTGTGACCGGTAATGAGGTCGGTCGATCGGGCAAGGTCACCGGCGATGAGCCGGGCACTTGCAAAAGCGTGACAGGCACGGAATACATTTCCGCCAATCAGTCCGCTGCCTACTGCGGTGGGTCCAACCCATCCCCTCGCAAGGTCGGACACAGTCTCACCTTGGAGGGCCGCCCTGTGAGTGGTGTGATGGTTGGACGTTCCGCCAGCGTCACCGGCGATGAAGCCGGAGCTAACCGCAGCCTCACCGGAGATCAGTACCTCGGTTCAGATCCCCTCCCCGATGGTCGCCCAGCCGCAAAGGTCGGTCTGTCCGCCACTCTTTCAGGAACGGGAGTGACAGGCACCTTGGTTGGCCGTTCCTCCCAGGTGACTGGAGATGAGTTCGGATCCTGCCACCGCGTGACCGGTGATCAGTACATCAGCTCTGAGCAGGTCAATTCTTTCTGCGGAGCAAAACCTGACCCCGAGGCCGCCAAGGTCGGTTTCAGCATCACCAACCGCAATCAGGTTGTGAGCGGGACCCGCACGGGCCGTTCCGAGCGTGTCACCGGTGATGAGCCTGGCAGCTGTCAAGCCGTGACCGGAACGCCCTACGCCGGTCTTGAGCAAGCAGGCCAGCATTGCGGAACTCCCGCAGTTCAGGCGATCAGAGAACGCACACCTGTCCGTCCTGGAACACCTTCAGCCGCCATGACCGGCATTCAGCCCGGAGTCGGCGGAGTGATGACCGGCGATCAGCGTGGTGCCTGTGAAGCGGTGACCGGCACTCCCTACGTGGGTGCTGACCAATTGGCTGCAGCCTGTGGTGCAGAGGCTCCGGCCGGCACCGACACCCATGGTCAATCGCCTGAAGGTGCTGCCTGGACCCGTTTCAGCGTCACGTCACCAGCTCGCGCTGCTCAACAGCAGCGTGATGCTCAGGGTTCCGTCACTGGAACGTCCTATGAACAAGGCAATCGCATTACCGGCCCTTTTGACATGGCCGGCGGCAAGGTCACCGGCACCGAGCAGTTCCGCTTCGACAACCGCGATTTTCAGCGCCGGCACTTCCAGCCCACTGTGGCCGTTGTCAGTGAACCTGCTGATGAGCCAACCTCCCGGGTGACGGGTGAGGGCTCCTCCACCAAGGTCACTGGAGATGACTGGGACCGTGGCGAGCATGTCACCGGTACCGAAGGTGCTTCAGCCCGCCGGCGCAACCCCAGCCGTCCTGGTCCCATGGGTGCCATGGCTCCCTTCGAACGCAAGCGAAATGAGCAAGCCGAGTGGCCTGTCTGCCGTGTGACCGGATCCCATGGCAACACCGACAAAGGCTCTCTGATCACCGTCTCTGGCGGCGCAAGGGGCTGATTCGCAAATGGTTCGCTCCATGCCTTCCCGTGGCGGGCGACCTCTTGCGCCCACTGCTCCCACCCGGCGCCAGCTCCAGGCCTCACTGGCTCAAGACACTGCTAAAGCTGAATCCTTCTCACAAGGGGAGGTCAGCTCGCCCTCCGGCAGCACAGCACGACAGTCGGCTCTTCTGCGCCGCCAGGCCCTGACGACATCTGGCAAGGCTGCTTTACCGAAGGGCGGTTCCGTCTCAGGCGGACGTATCCGTTCCCAGGCAGACCGTCGTCGTCCCACTCCCCAGCAGCCCGGCTGGGTGAAGCGTGGAGAACTTCGAACTTCAGTTGCCGTCAATCTCAGCAGAACATCCCTTCCCTGGTCGGTGGAGTCCCATCCGCTGACCGACCAGTCGGCCAATGAACGCCTCAAGGCTTACGAGCTGGAGGTGAAGGGCCGTTTCGATCGGATTGTGCCTCTGTTGAAGCAGGTCTCTGCTCTGCAGCACGAACAAGACTTCCTGGCCCAGGCTCAGCGGCTGGCCCGCGCAGAATTGGGTTTCGATCTTCCGGATCACATCCTTGAGAAGTCGTGGGTGAGACCTCTCGACATGCGCGCATTGTTTGCATGGTGCGTCTTCCAGTCCCACCAGCTGTTCAGTGAACGTTTTTTCCAGGACGACCCCCTGGAAGCCGCGTCAGGCAGCCGGGCTTCGGAGGAATTCAATGCGTTCCTCCTCGACTGCGGTTTTCATCTGCTGGACGTCACACCCTGCGCCGATGGTCGCCTGGCTCACACAATTGCCTATGCGCTGAGGATCCCTTTCAGTGCTGTGCGCCGGCGCTCCCATGCCGGAGCCATGTTCGATGTTGAGAACACGGTCAATCGCTGGATCAAGACCGAACATCGCCGTTTTCGTGAGCAGGTTCCGAATGAGGCGCATGCGCCAACCCGTTACCTGAAGGTGGTGGCTTATCACTTCAGCTCCCTTGATCCAACGCATCAGGGTTGTGCAGCCCATGGCAGCGACGACGCTCTGGCCGCATCCTCAGGACTTCAGCGTCTGCATGACTTCCGTGAAGCTGTTGAAAACAGCTTCTGCTGTGGTGCTTCTGTCGATTTGCTTCTGATCGGTCTGGACACCGACACCGATGCCATTCGTGTTCATGTTCCTGATCAGGACGGAGAGATCCGACTGGATCAGTGGCTCTGTGCCAGATCGCTTTACGAAAGCACTGCCCCGCTCACGGTGCAGCAGGCCAGGGATGCTGTCCAGGCCGCTGTTCAGACCCATGTGTCATCCGCCCCCGATGAAGGCATGGTGCGGTTCATCACACGATTGCTTGTCAGCAACATCTCCCAGCAGGATTACGTTCGATCGCTTCATCACGGCGCTTATCCCGACGCCGGCCATGCAGAGCGCTTCATCGGTGTCGGCATCGGCTTTAAGGAGGTGCATCTGCGCAACCTCACCTATTTCGCTCACCTCGACACCGTTGAACAAGGCGCTCCTGATCTTGATGTCGGAGTGAAAATCTTCAAGGGACTCAATGTCGCCCGCGATCTGCCAATTCCGGTCGTGGTGCGTTTCGATTATTCAGGCAAGGTGCCCGGTGCGCGGGAGCGTGCCATTGCCGATTGCCATCGAATTCAGAAGGCCATCGATGAGCGTTATTCAGCGCTCGTCAGCGAAGGTCTGCTCCACACGCTTCTCACCATTCGCGACCGTGACCAGCCTCTCCCGGCGGTGGCGGTAGGTTCCACACTCGATCCCGTCCAGCAGGAGGCTCACTGACCATGCTGATTGTCAAGGTCCTGAAGCCGCTCGTTTCAACCAACCGGATTCCGGATTTCGAGCACAAGCATCTCCAGGTGGTTCTGGACGGCAGCACCAAGAAAGTGGCTGTCGATGCAGTCGGGGCCAAGCCCGGCGACTGGGTGATCTGCGTCAGCAGTTCCGCCGCCCGCGAAGCTGCAGGCAGCAAGTCTTACCCCAGTGATCTCACCATCGTGGGCATCATTGACCACTGGGAGCCCGATCCACCCAAACCGTCGTCGGCATCCCCTTCAGCTCCTGCATCCTCCAAGCCATCCCCCTCCTCTAAGCCAGGAGAGAAGACCTGATGGAGATCATGCAGGTGATGGGGACACTGGTCTGCTCTTACCGCCTGGGGGGGTTGGATCACATGCACCTGCGCATTCTCCAGAACAACAAGGGCAAGCAGCTGGTTGCTGTTGACCCGGTCGGAGCGCGAGAGGGCAACTGGGTTTTCACCGCCAGTGGTTCTGCAGCCCGTTTTGCATGCCCCAACAGCTCCGTGCTCACGGATCTGACGATCGGTGGAATCATCGACCACTGGATGCCGGATGGATAACTGATCGCGTCCCGTCCCTCCATTTCATCCATCAGAACTTTTCCCCATGGCATCCCCAGCTCCCCGTCGTCGCTCTTCCGCAGCCGCTGCTGCAGCTTCGACCACTACAACGACGGCCAAGGCCTCAGGTCAGGCCTCCGCTGGGGCCGCAACCAGTTCTGCATCCAAAGCGGTTTCCTCGACGGCTGATTCGGCAGCCTCTAAAGCCACTGTGGATGTGACTCCGGTCGCGAGCAGTCGCTCTACAACCACCCGTCGCAGCACCACTGCAAGGTCTGGCTCCAGCCGTGCCGTTGTGGCGCGGACTGGCAGCAGCCGTCGCGCTTCATCGTCATCAGGCTCATCAGGCTCTGGTCGCGCCTCCAAGTCCGTCGCAACCTCTCCTGAGCCGTCTGTGCAGGGAGTGGCCCTCGGCATGATTGAAACCCGCGGCATGGTGCCAGCCATCGAGGCTGCCGACGCCATGACGAAGGCTGCCGAAGTGCAGCTGATCAGCCGTGAATATGTCGGTGGCGGCTATGTCACGGTGATGGTGCGCGGTGAGACCGGTGCCGTGAACGCCGCGGTGCGTGCAGGTGCTGATGCTTGTGAGCGTGTGGGCGACGGCCTCGTGGCGGCCCACATCATTGCCCGTCCCCATCAGGAAGTGGAGCCTGCGCTTGTGCCGACCAATGTGCGAAGACGTAGTTGATCAATAACGTCTCTCTGCATCATTTCGGACTAGATTCCCCGGCCAACACGAACCACAACGGCCCTTCAGGTCTCGTTGCTTTTGACTACAGCTCTTTCGCTGCCTCTTCAGACCGCCTGGTTGATTCCTCTCTATGGATTCGCCGGAATGCTGGTGTCCCTTCCCTGGGCCTTCGGATGGTTCCGTCGAGATGCCCATCGACCTCCGGCGTATCTCAATATCCTGCTAACCCTGCTGGCCGTGGTTCACGGCAGTCTTGTGCTCAGGGAGGTCATGGCCAACGGTCCTGCCTTGATCGGCATGCCCTGGCTGACTGTGGGTGATCTCAATCTTGAGATCAGTTTCAGCCTTTCGCTCACCAATGTTTCCGCTCTTGAGCTGATCACTGGCCTGAGCCTTCTCTCCCAGATCTATTCGCTGGGGTACCTCGACAAGGAATGGGCGCTAGCTCGCTTCTTTGCCCTGCTCGGTTTCTTCGAGGGAGCGATGTCGGGAGTTGTGCTGAGCGATTCGTTATTTCAGAGCTATTTCCTTCTGGAGATGCTCACCCTGTCCACCTATCTGCTGGTGGGCTTCTGGTATGCCCAGCCGTTGGTGGTCACTGCAGCCCGCGACGCGTTTCTAACCAAACGCGTCGGTGACGTGATGTTGTTGATGAGTGTGGTGGCCCTCACCGCCTGGTCAGGCGTTACGAGCTTCGATGATCTCTACAGCTGGTCGGCCCAGGACACCCTGACGCCATTGGCTGCAACTCTGCTCGGTCTTGGACTGGTGGCAGGACCAACCGGCAAGTGCGCCCAGTTCCCCATGCACCTCTGGCTTGATGAGGCCATGGAGGGTCCGAACCCTGCCTCGATTCTGCGCAATTCCGTTGTGGTGACCTGTGGTGCGATCGTGCTGCTCAAGGTCATGCCCCTGTTGCAGCACGCGCCTGTGACTCTCGTGGTGCTTCAGGTGATTGGCACGATCAGCGCCGTCGGCGGTTCCCTTGTTTCGATTGCCCAGGTTGATATCAAGCGCACGCTGTCGTACTCCACGACGGCCTATCTCGGTTTGGTCTTCATCGCGATTTCCTTGCAGGTGCCCGTGCTGGCATTGCTGCTGCTCTATGCCCACGCCGTGTCGAAGGCTCTCCTGTCGATGAGTGTCGGTGGGGTGATCGCCTCGACCAATTGTCAGGACATCACCGAGCTCGGCGGTTTGGCCAGTCGTATGCCCGCCACGACAGGCGCCTTTCTGGTTGGTGGCGCTGGGCTCGTTGGATTGCTTCCACTCGGTGGATTCCTCTGCCTTGCCCAAGCTGTGGAGTTGGTCGGAGCCAGAGCTGTGGTGTTCGTGCCGGTATTCCTGATCACCAATGCCCTCACAGCGTTGAACCTCACCCGGGTGTTCCGCCTGGTGTTCCTTGGTCCATCACTTGCCAAGACCCGTCGAGCCGCTGAGATCAACTGGCAGATGGCGCTGCCGATGGTGGCTCTCACCGTGATCGTGGTGCTGACGCCGTTCCTGCTGATCCGTCTGGAATCCCTCGATGGTCTGCTGGCCTTCCCCTTCTGGGCGGCTGCTCTGGTGGTGTCGAGTGGTGCTGCCGGGTTGATTGTCGGGGCTCTCGTTCCCCTCAACAAAGCCTGGTCACGCTCGCTCAATCCGATTCTTCGCTGGTTTCAGGATCTGCTCGCCTACGACTTCTACACCGAGCGTTTTTACCGAGTCACCATTGTCAATGTGGTGGCCACCTTCTCGCAGCTCGCCGGCTGGTTTGACCGCAATGTCGTCGATGGCGTGCTGCATGGTCTGGCACGCTTCTCCCTGTCGAGTGCCGAAGGCCTGAAGCTGAGCATCAGTGGTCAGACCCAGTCGTATGTGCTCACCGTGATCGGCGCCATCGTGCTGCTGCTCATGTCTCTGAGCTGGGTTCTGCAGTGAGGTCATCATGCTGACGATTCTTCTTCTGATCCCCTTCCTGGGCGCATTGTTGATCTGTGTTCTGCCGGATGCAGACAGTTCCGACAATTCTGAGAGTGTCGGTCGCAGTCGGACCTTCACCCTGGTCACCCTCGCGGTCCAGTGCCTGCTCAGTTTTGGTCTGCTGATCCCCTTTTCGGCTGTCGAGCCCGGCCAGCAGCTGGTGGAGATTCTTCCCTGGCTTCCGCAGATGGGCCTGGAATTCAGCCTCGGAGTTGATGGTCTGTCGCTCCCGCTTGTGCTGATGAATGGGGTGCTCTGCCTCGTGGCAGCAGCTGCCTCGCGCTCAGTTGAGAATCGCCCCCGCGTGTATTTCGCCCTTCTGCTGGTGATCAGTGGAGCTGTGAATGGAGCCTTTCTTGCTCAGAACCTTCTGCTCTTCTTCCTGTTCTATGAACTGGAACTGATTCCTCTCTGGCTGCTCATCGCCATCTGGGGTGGCGCCAACAGGGCCTATGCCTCCACCAAGTTCTTGATCGTCACCGCCGTGTCCGGCGTGCTGATTCTGGCGGCCTTCCTGGGGATCGCCTTAGTCACGGGAAGCGTTGATTTCGGAATTCGCCCGATCCTCACGACTCAGATGGGATTGACCAGCCAGCTGGTCCTGATGACCTGTCTGCTGATCGGCTTCGGGATCAAGATTCCCCTTTTCCCTTTCCACACCTGGCTTCCAGATGCGCACACCGAGGCGTCCACGCCAGTTTCAGTGCTGCTGGCCGGGGTCTTGCTCAAGCTGGGCACCTATGGCCTTCTGCGTTTCTGCCTCGGCCTTTTCCCGGAGGCCTGGTCCGTGGCCGCTCCATGGCTGGCTGGCTGGGCTGCCGTTTCAGTGCTGTATGGATCGCTGGCAGCCATCGCCCAGACCGATATGAAGCGGATGGTGGCCTACAGCTCCGTGGGCCATATGGGCTATGTGTTGCTCGCCGCCGCTGCGGCCACCCCCCTCGCGCTGATTGGTGCGCTGTTTCAGATGGTCAGTCACGGTTTGATCTCAGCGGTTCTCTTCCTTGCGGTGGGTGTCGTTTATGAACGCACCGGCACCCGTGATCTGAATGTGCTGAGGGGGCTGCTGAATCCTCAGCGTGGTCTGCCACTCACTGGCACTCTGATGATCATCGGTGTCATGGCCAGTGCAGGCATCCCCGGCATGGCCGGCTTCATTTCCGAGTTCCTGGTGTTCAAGGGCAGTTTCGAAATGTTCCCTGTGGCCACCCTTCTGTCCATGGTCGGTTCAGGTCTCACAGCTGTGTACTTCTTGCTGCTGGTGAACCGTGCCTTCTTTGGCCGTCTTGCGGTGGCTCCCGGCGCCAATCAAAATCCAAAGATTCTCAATCAGGTTCCTTTCGCTCAGCAGATTCCTGCTCTTTCGATGTCTTTGCTGATCCTTCTGCTTGGTGTCGTTCCCAATCTGCTCGTGGGCCTGAGCCAGCCAGCCACCGCCCAGCTCAGTGAACTCGCCACACTGGTCCAGCCTGGAGGGCTCTCATGACCACCACTGCCCGACCTCAAGCCACTGAACCCACGCTCCCCGATCAGGAGGAACTGATCAGGCGCCTGCTCTCGGATACACCGCTGCTTGCTGACACCCCTGATCATCTGCTGCAGGTGGTCAACGTGCTGGAGAGCTATGGCCTCGTGCTGGATGCCTACAGCTGCAACCTGGTTCATCAGGGGAAGACCCAGCTTCTCAACCCGTTCCCGGTGTTCCGCTTCTTTCACGAAGGGTTGACTGCCAAGCGCCTCTGGGAGCACCTGATGGGCGACCGCATCAATTTCGAATATGCCGAGTACTGCCAGAAGGCGATGTTCTGGCATGGCACCGGTGGGATGGATGCCTATTTCGATTCAGAGCCCTTCCAGGATGTATGCCGCCGCGTGATTGCCCTGCGCTCCAAGCGGGATCCGCTTCTGCGTTTGGTGAACACCCTCTATCCGGGATTCGCGCCGGAGGCGATCCGGTCGATGACGACGATCTATGCGCTCGGCCTGTTCTGGCGGGTGATGAGTGACATCTTCATCGATCTGGCACGCCGCTATCGCATCGGGGAAGTGGCCTGTGTGCTGGATGTGGTTCACCATATCCGTGATGGTCTGGTGACGGCCGCAGGTAATCCCATCACCTACGAGGTCATGGTGGGCGGAGAGTCCGTCTGGATTCTCCCCCCAGAAGCTGGTCTCACCTTCCTAGTGGATGTCGCAGTTCCCTATGTGGAGGCGGTGTTCTTTCGAGGGATGCCATTTCTGGGAACGGTGTCGTACAACGCTCAGGCTCGCCAGATCGCGGCCGACCAGAGCCTGTTCAAATACGGAGCTCTTTACGCCGATCCTTTGCCGAGTATGGGAGCTGGAATTCCTCCCAGCCTGTGCATGTCGGACATGTACCGGAACCTTCCCGAGGAGCTCAGCCGCTGGTACGACCATCACGGTCGTGCCCAGGCGGATGCCCATGTTCAGATCTGCATCAGCTTCCAGAAGTCGATGTTCTGTGTCACCAACGCAGCGATCGCCGGCACGATGCCCAATCCTCTCGATACCCAGGATCCGGAGCAGCAGGCAGCCAACCATGCCTATGCGTCTGCTTGGTCAGAACGCCTGATGGGCTGCCAGCGGGTGGCTCTCCTTTAGGTTTCGGAGAGGCCTCGAGGTTGTTGATGGCAGCTTGGAACGAACGCAAGCGACCGGTCTGTCTGGAGAAGCGATTCGAGTTCGAGAGCTACAGCTCAACCCGTGATTTTCTTGATCGGCTCGGTGAATTCAGTGAACTGAGCAAGCGTTATCCCGACATCAGCTTTGGGAAAACCTATGTGAACATCACTTTGCGCCCTGATGAGGACGCGGAGGATGCGAGCCTTAGCGATTCAGATCACGCCTTCGCCGCGGCGATTGATGGACTCATCGATTGATCTTGAGGCCAGTTTTATTGCTTCGGGAGTCGGAGAGGTCCTCGAGCACTTAGACACCGAGCTGATCGGTCTGCGGCCGGTCAAAACCAGAATCCGTGAGATCGCCGCTTTGCTGTTGGTGGATCAGGCTCGTCAGTCCCTGGATCTGCTCAGCAAAGCGCCCAGCCTGCACATGTCGTTCACCGGTCAACCAGGAACCGGAAAAACAACTGTTGCGCAGAAGATGTCGCAGATTCTTCATCGCCTCGGTTACCTGCGCAAAGGCCATGTGATCACCGTCACCAGAGATGACCTTGTTGGTCAATA
>Ga0208130_1001502_pt1 | contig 11248 bp, 22 predicted proteins | sample ETNtaG_31_FD_185771 | JGI IMG/M metagenome (GOLD analysis project Ga0208130, IMG submission 185771) | Marine microbial and viral communities from oxygen minimum zone, Eastern Pacific Ocean - ETNP201310SV78 (SPAdes) (version 2) | ecosystem: Environmental > Aquatic > Marine > Oceanic ...
ATTTGATACATTATGTTCCTTGGTAAACTGGAGACATTAATCCACCGCCCTGATCATCATCGTCATCTCCATCTGATGCTCTCATGATCAACTCAAAGAGTACGAGTGCAGCAAAAGGATAGAAGCACCAAAGAATGGCTGTAAAAGGTGATATTTCGTGTGTGGCAGCAAGATTGCCCATATTGTATTAAGATTTGTTACTGAAAGTATTTAGTTTTGTAAACTTTTAGACCCAAGCACTAGTGACAGTGCTCATGCCTAGTGCCATAAAGAAAATGTATGGCACTAATTTTAATGGCACTGGTTTCATTAGACGTAACCTGGAATGAGTTGACCTGTTGTTAGGTATGCTCCGATACCTGCGATGATGCCAAGCATGGCAAGTCTGCCATTGAGTTTCTCAGCAACTAACTTTTCTTGTTCGATTGTCTTGTTCTTGTTAGGTGTCATTAGAAAATACCTGGTATGATTTGACCTGTTGTTGCGTATGCTCCGACTGCTGCTACGAATCCTAGCATTGCCATCCATCCGTTAAACTTTTCTGCTTCTGGTGTCATGATTGAATTACCTTTTTGAATTGTGAATTGTGATTGAAATTTCATCTCTTTAGAAGAGACCTGGTGCGATCCATCCGAATAGACCGTAGTTGATTGTGCCGATCACTAGACCGAGCATTGCGAGACGACCGTTGATCAACTCTGCGTTCTTCCAGTAGTTCATTAGAATATACCAGGAATGATTTGACCTGTGGTTACATATGCACCTAGTAGTGCAACAAAACCAATCATAGCCCAACGACCATTAACCTTCTCAGCGTTCTGAGGGTAACCATCGTATGAGACTGACTCATCTATGTAAGGACGTGTCTCTGATGGAAACATGTTTTGTCTTCCACCTGATTCAGTTGTAGTAGTCATAAAACTTCATTAAGTTATGTTACATAATTATATATAAAAGATTAAATTTTGTCAAGCCTCCCATGTTTTGAGTCCCTGATGTCCATAATCTGTACCGATACTGAGTATAAGTACCGCTTATATTGTTCGTTACGATACAAAACAAAAGAGCCTACATATATTCAGGGTAAGTTGTATTAAAATGAAAAAACTTTTATTGATATCAGCAGTGGTTGGGAGCATGGGAGCTCCTGCATATGCTGACATTACGCATAGGATGCAGTCATCGGTCTCATTGACCACAGCAGCGGCTGCAACACAGGTTGAGCGAATCGGTTCAACATATAGTATCTCTGGATCTGGAATCGATACCAGTTGGCAACAGTATGGTTCTACTGGAACCAATAATGTCACTGCACATGGTATTGGTGGACTGTTCAATAAGGACGTATCTACTACTGCTGATAACGTAACGACTACTACACAGAATACTTTTAGTAACCTAGGTTCTCTAACTGCTTCTCAACAGACAACCACAACTTGTACTGCTGGTTGTGATGGAGACAGTCCTACTAACGTGACTACTGCTAACGGGACAGCGTTCTCACTAACTCAGTCATTCACCCAAGGCGATATTGTTGCTTCATCAGCACCAACTGTAGGTGCAGTAAGTAACTACTCTAGTCAGGTATCTACTGCGACTGGAACAGGAACTGGTACAGGTGCTATCACATCAGGACATGGAATCACTATTGGTGGTGGTGGATCTGGAACTACATCCATTGGACAATTCACATCTGAGTTGAATCTTAACTAGAGATGAAGTATAGGCTACTGCTATGTTCGTTATGTACACTGGGTGCTATAAACCCAGTGATAGCAGTGCCTGTGGTCCCCAATTTTACACAAGGCTCGATGACGAGTCACACGGAAACGACTTCTACCGTGGTGGAGACCATAAATTCGATGGATTATGCCACAGGCTGGACCTATTCGGTAAGTGGCACAGGGGTAGAACTTGAAGCAGGTAGTACTAACGTAGCACCTGATGCGACAACAACACAGAACAATACCATTAACGGTGTGACTTCAACATGGACTGGATTAGACTTATCAACTCAACAAAAACCAAACTTCGTGCAGACAACGCCAGGAGCAGCGTTCCAATTCACGGAACATTACAGTGGCCCAGGGCTTCAGACGCACACAGTAATACAACGCACCCAAACCGTAACAAGCGTCACCGACACAACCTCAATCTTCCAACAATAGCGTTGGCACTGTTTACATGTGTACCTACGTACGCACAGACAGATGTTGGTGGTGTATCTGCTACTGCAAACCCGATCGCCAATTCTTCAGGCTCAGTCACCAACCAGGCAATACAAGTTTTACAAGGACCGTATGTAACATCTCAGATGGGAGATGGTATCTCATGTCAAGGTGCTACCTTTAATTTTACACCATACATCACAGGAAATTTATCACAACAGCACCCGTACGAACCGATCTATCAAGATCCAGTGTACAACAACGTTGACGCAAATGATGACGGTGTACCAGACAATCCTGGTGAGATACTCTATTATGTTCCTACTCGTACAGGTCAGAAGAACAATACCAATGTGTCAGTAGGTATGTCTGCTACGTGGTCACGTCCATTAGATAAAGAACAGATAGAACTATGTAAAACAGCAGCCGCACTGCACAATGAATACCGTGCACAGTTGACTGCCAATAAGAGATTAGATTTTGAGATAGCTAGATTAAAAAATTGCGGGGAGTTGATGAAAGCTGGTATAGTATTTCATCCACAGTCTCCTTATCATGCTGTATGTGCTGACGTTATGTTAGTCAACCCACCTGGTGTGGTAGGTCAACACACACATACTATCGACGTTTCTTCACAGGACCTAGACCTTTCTTTTTCCGATACTCATCAGCAGCAATCTCAGAACGGGTCGGTCGAACAGTCTTCCGACCGAGGATGGCGTTGGCCTTGGTCAAAGCCTGCTTTATCGCAGGACGAAACACACGGAGAAGCAAATCAGCTAGAGGCTTTGCAAGTAGGGCACTGGCCCCCGCAACCGTAGCTATGACTGCAGTGGTGGTTGCTACCTGAGTGCTTGGTAGGTACTGTTCGACAGGTCCAATATCCTCATACAATATTACACAAATTTTTTGTCCTTGATTATTAGGGTCAGGTTGGAGTTCATATCCACTGACCTTTTCTTTTTGATTCTGTGCTACGTCTCCTATGCGTGGTAGATTGGGACCAGGACACTCTGGATCTTTTGGTACTGCTCCAGTAGTATCTGGTGTCTCAGGAGCACCTGGTGGATCTGGTGGAGGTACAACATCAGGTGGTGGCAATTCTCTTATTATAGTTAACTGCTCTGGTTCATAGTTCATCGGATCATATGATGGAACCTCACCATCACACAAGGTCATAACCTTAGAGGAATCATCCTCTGGTAAATTCTGTGCATTCCTATCATCTGGATGTGCTTCAACACAACCAGGAATATTTACTATAGGTCTTCCAATATATTCTGTAACTGTAGGATGACCTGGTGCTAGAGGTGTTGGTACATCATAATTAAAAACGTTAACATTAGGAATGTTTAAGTTCCTAATATTAACGTCATTAATAGTTTGATATGGTATAGTCATTCCCAGTACTCATCTAATACATCAAGTACATTATTTAGAATCATCTGTGCTGCTGCACGTTCATCTTCAGTCCAATGAGGATACCACTGATGCCTATGAAGACCATCCTTCATACGCATTACCTTTCCTAGCATCTGTACTTTATTCAGCCGTCCATTCACGATAAAATTCACTATCTTTCATGGTATGTAGGTACGCTAAAACGTGTTCACGTATTTGCATCAGCTCATGGTAACATTTCTGGTTATGAGCACACCCTCTCAAAGAAGGGTCAGGTTTATGAACAGACTCTAGAAAGATAGCCATTGCCCTATCTAGTTTCTCTGCTCGTGTCTCCCCACCATCAATTGAGTTCTGATCTTTAGAAGCCACTAGTTGATAGGAGGTAAACCTACTGAGGTTGGTGCTTGAGGTGATATTGCAGGTCCAGTTACGTCTGGAACCATGTCGCCAAGTGAATTACCAATTGCACCAGAGACTTGCTCCATGACTTGAGACTTGACGTTATCAATAATTTTTCCTCGGTTGGCATATAAAGATACACCGCCAACAATAACGGTGAGAGATACAACACCAGACGATATTGCGATCGCATTGATTACTTTTTGCATGTGATTAATAATAAGTTTACTTCTTCTCAGGAGCAGAAGGTACGATAGAGATAGGTGCTTGTTCTATTCTAATAGTCTGTGCAGGTGCTGCTTGAGTTGCTTTCTCAATTAACATCTCCATATCTTTCTTAGATATATTACCATTAGGACCAGAGCCACCGCCCTTTTCCATCTTCATTGTTCCATCTCCTTTCTTAGAAGCCGTTTGGATTCCGAAACTAGCTAGGACTCCTGTGAAGACCGAAGCTATGAAAGTTGGATCAATTTTCTGCTGAGGAATACCAGGTATAGCAACGTAGTTTAATGTGAGTATTGCACCCGACCAGGCGAGTACAGTAATCCTAACTGCAGTAGAGATTATCGCTGCCTGTTCCTCCGCATCTGGGAGAATAGCATCTTTAACCTTACCAAGAATACCTTTCTTTTCTTCCTCTTCCTTTAGTTTATCAGGCATTTTAAATAAAGTGACTGATATTATGTAGCTACTTTACCACGTAAGGTGCCAAACTGTCAAGGCTTGTCTTCATAAATCCTTTGAGGTCATCATAATTTTCATTGAGTGCAGAGTTAATACCACCCATGACTAATGCTTCTTGCTCTGGCATATGTCCTAGTGAATCATGTACTGATGATACTGCGTTGCCATATAATATAGTCTCATAGTTTGCAAATGTTTTTACATTGAACTTAGAGAACGTTGATGGATCCCACTGGTATATCATGTTGAAGAAACCACTCTCTTGTTGGTACACTTCACCATTCATTACTATAGTCTGACCATCCCACTTCGTAACACCAACTGCTCCATTACCTGTGTCTGGTCTTTCCCACTTAGTAATCTCATTCACAAGGTTCATTGCCTTGATAGGTTCTCCACAGAAGATAATAGTTTTATCCACTGCTGATAGTCTAATTACACTCTTCTCATCTGTGATAGGTTGAGAAGAATATGATGGCCAGATATATCCACCAAATATTTTACCCTTAGACAATGAGTAATCACTCATGTCACCATAAAAAACTGTTGTACCTCTGATGAGTACAACAGGAAGTCTACTACTCTTAACGATAGCGTAGTGTAATCTGGATTGTCTTATCTTATTATCATATGCGACGAACTTATGTCCACCTTCCTTACACCATTTCTCACAGAAAGTTTTTACTGCAGCAGATGAACCGACATAGTGTACCGTTGCAGTATGCTCTGGAAATCCTATACTAAATGTTTTTAATGCTGATGCAGCAGTAGAGGGTACAGCATCCTGATCTGCCTTTACTACTATATGTGGTAACCAATCCATTGCACAACGTTTTTAGTTATTTATGCTCCGTCGTCATGATCCCATAGATGTCTTATGTCATCTGGTTTTTGAGGAACCATAAGATACTTATTGCCATCTGGTTTGACGACCAATATAGGTTCACCACCCTCTGCTAGTGCAGCATAGTGATCTTCCTTACGTTTAAGTTCTTCTTCTTTAATTTCAATCATTGGATTACGCTCCAAAAATCTCCGTAGTTTGTTGCATCTTTAGGATGTTTGAATGTAATAGGTCTCATCCAATTAGGACCGAACAGTTTGACACTGGTGTCTACTGTCTCACCTAACCAGTTGGTTGCTTCTCTACTCTCTCCTTTCGCAAAGAAATGAGATGACATATCACTCGCCCACGTGCGTTTGTCCACACGGTTCAATCCTTTGGGTCTGTAGTCCCAGAGATTATACATGAGAGTAATTCTACCCTCGCTGTGTGGTAACACTCCGTGTATATATCTTGGATTAAAGGTGAGCATCCTTCCTTCCTCAGGGATCGAAAACACAACCTCAGTGGGTGGTATATTTCGATACTCCTTTTGGGTATTCCCAGTCGAAGTGTCCCAAACGATCGTTGGTGAGTTGTGATTGTTGAGATAAGTGACTGTGGATAGGAGAGGATATTTCATCTCACCTTCATTCTCCCTCCTAACCATTTCATCATGGTCAGAGTGGAACGCTATCATTCTATCACACTTTTCGATATAATGGAACCACCATTCAAATCCTGTAACATTTGGGTAGTCATCCTTGAAGTACATGTCATATGAATCCAAGACATATTTTTCCAAAGCATTCTCTGGAGTATCATGTAATCCTATCCAACAATTACCAGGTAAAGGGTTGAACATGTGCACTTCCCTAGTCAGTCTCCAAACGGATGTTGATGTAATAAGTCGAGGGTACTGTACTACGTTCATCTAATATCTACGTCAGTCATTCTAGTTGTTCTTCTTCGTGGGGATTCTGTTCCCAATCTAGTTTGTTTCTCTTCTCTAGGTTCTATTAATCCTATCACATACTGCATGTTCAGTCCACCATAGGTGCTACCACACACATAAGTTTGATTATCACAACCACACATCCTGTAATCATGTTCATGTTTAGACTGTATTGTGTTGTTGCATTTAGTGCAAGTTACTGTTGTCATTGGTCTTTAAAATATCAACGAATAGAAATAACATATCTTCGTCCGAATAATTATACCCTTCGTGAACATGATCCATGACATCATATATCTGAGGTACTCCCTCTTCCCAGAAGACTTTCTCTCCTTTCCAAATCATATAGCAATCATTGGATGGTATGTATAATGGTATTTGTATTCGTCTGTAATGTATTCCGTAAACTGGAGGATCCTTATGGGGTCCTAATTCTGTGCCTGGTTCAAAGCAAGAGACTGTAGCAAAAACAATTTCTTCATTGTTTAATATCTCTGCTGCCTTCTCGTCTTCAACAACAGAACGTCTTACCCCGCCACCATTTTTGTTCTGTGCTTTTAGCCAGCAGAAATATATATCCTTGTTAGAATAACCAACAGCAGTTGGAGCTCTCCTAAGGGGAAAATCTGTTCTTGTTGCCCATCCATAAAGATAATTTAGATCACTCTTCTTCATCCCATTTACCTAACACCATAATGCTAGGATTGTCTTCTTCAATCCACTCATGCCATTCCATATACAAAGCATACATATCCTCATACTGTTTGTTCTCTACTATCACATCACAACGATCTTGCATCCACGCTAGAAGTCTGTCAAGTTCATGCTTTAGTTTTGGAGGTGTGTTGTTCATTGAAGTAGTCTTTTTTCATGTAGCGTCCTAAGATGTTTGAGTTGTAATAGTTCTCATCCTCACTTAGAACATTGTTAAGGAAGAGTTGTTTAGTTTCTTCGTAATTCACCCAACCTTTAGTGGTATGTAGTGATATTATTTCTCGTTTAAAACTGTCATTTCCAAGAGACTTTCTATCGGTACTAAGTTCGTCACTCGATCCATAGTATCTTTTCCAGTCACTCTCACTGCGAACTTTCCTACTTTTACCTCTAGGCTTTCTAAACTGGTAGAAGTATTTTCTACCGATGTATTTCCTACCCGTGATGAGATTTGTAATACAGTAGACGAAACCGAAGAAATCGCCAATATTGTCAGAAGTGAAAGTTGAACCCTGATAGGTCCAGGGGTTTTCGTAATCTCCGTCCAAAGTTTTTTCATAATCTTTCTCTATATAGGGTCATGCCTTCATACCAATACTTGAAACTAAATGGTGGCCACTGTGCATAACCATAGTCAGTGTTACCAATTGCTTTGTCCCAACTCATACTAACTGAAGCATCTCGAAATTTATTAAAGGTTTCGTCAGTAGAGATCAAACTCTTAGCATAGTCCCAGAAGGGTGTGTCGTATTTAGATCCGAACTGGTAATGCCAGAGTATAAAGTTTTGAACTCTTCTAATATACTTCTTAATGTTAGGTCTTGTACCATTTATTATAGCACTATAGATCTCTTTTGTCCAGTGAAGGTATGCTTCGATGGCGGTACTTTCTAATGGTTCTAAGAAAAATAATTTATTACCCTGTAAGAATATCCTATCATCTATGATAGGTTCACGTGCAACGTATGATTCAAATGTCAAATGTCTAGTGACCTCTACGTCAAATTTTTCCCCGAAATTTTTTTCTGCTTCAAGTGTATTTGTAATTTCATTATTATAAATGTAACCAACTGAACCTTCATGCGATGGGGATGATGGATCCATGGGTATAACAAATGTCCAACCATCAGGTGTTGCAACACACCTAGTGTACAGTACATCTTTAGTATTCCATTTTGGTTTACCGAGAACAGCAGCGTTAACAGGACTGATTAATTTAACACGATCATCTGGTGTACCACCTCTAGCATCAATAACATAATCAGCATCCACATCCTTAGGATTTACATCACCTTCAGTAACTTTAAATCTTCCAGACTTTAAAATATAATCTTGCATTTCATGGGGACAAAAATGCATAGCCATATTCTCTGCAAGAAATGGTGACATAACAAAATCATTTACCTTACCCCACCCCTCATATAAAAAACCTGTCTTGGGTGTGGCATGTACTGGATTATTATACCAATTAAATTGTCTAGTGTTATGTAATAGTTGTAGTGCCCCAGGTATAGTGGCTTGTCCTACAGTTACTGGTGGTACGTGGGGATTATGGATTAACTCTACTTCTAATTCTTTTGCATACCATGATAAGTATAGGGCAGTAAAACAACCAGCATTACCTGCACCTAATATACTAATTTTCAATCTGGATACCCATCATCATCGTCACCACTATACCACTGCTCTCCATTACTATCAATATATTTACTTGCGTCTGCGTATACCTCTGATTTTAACTCCGCTAAAAGGTCTTCTAAATCTTGTATTAATGTTTTTAATCTCGTTCTCTGCATAAAAAATCCCCGATTACATTATGTAGTCGGGGAATAAATTAGAGTACCGTTAACTCTTTGAAGCGAACTTACGTTTTACTTTGATACCACGATACATTAGATCGAAGTTTCTCTGCTGTGCTTCCGCTTGTACCATTTTACGGTACTCTTCAGTGTCATACTTGACACCACGGTATGTGACGTTTGCCATTTGCTTTGCTCCTGTTGGAATTAGGTTGATTAGACCGTTCCTTCAGTCGGCTTTTGCGTCCTTAAAACACATTGGATCTGTGTGTGCAATAACAACCTTTGTTATTTCCAATTGCTCAGAAGTATCAGGATTGTTTCTTGCACTGTCTATTAGTTCAGCAGCATGTTCACAATCAAGTGGTGCTCCTATCGCTATTAGACTGAGAAGAATGTGGTACATAAGGATGAACGAACCCGTTCCGAGTCGGCTTACTTGCGTCCCCCTTTTGGGGATGAACGTAAAGGTATGTTAGCATACCCATACTATTTAGTCAAGCTTTAGTTATAATTCTTCAACCATTCCTTTAAAGATGTCTGGTATCCCGACTCTCTAGAGGGCGGTTCTTTGATACCTCTAATCTTTTTCCATTCATTGTGGAGTGCACCCAGTAACCATGCTTGGGATAAACTTTGAGGACCTTTCTCTAACAGTTCGAGATGTCTTTTGTTATTACAAAAGTTCTCAGCGTAGTCCTTTCTCCAATTTGTTTCATCCACCTGCCATGTCCTCATAATTAATATCTTCTGCATCAAGAATTGCTTGCATCATCTCTTCTATATCAGAGTGAGAATCCTTTGAAGGTTTCTTTGGTAACGTCTTGTTTGATTCCTCCGACGACATAAGATTCGATCTCCGTTTCTTGTGGTGCGTTCTGTTGTCCCTTACTATTTAACCAGTACTGTGTCCATGGTAAAGGATTGTTTCTAATACCAATGTCATACAGTGGATCAAAACCAAGTGCACGTAGTCTTCTGTTAGCAGTGAACTCTACGTACTGTGATAATAACTTTTCATTTAGTCCTATCATGCTGCCATCTTTAAAGAGGTATGATGCCCATGCCTTCTCTTCTTCGACAGCGTTCTTAAACATGTCTATGATGTTGGATTTTTCTTCTGCAGCGATGACCACCATTTCTTCATCGTCACCATTTTGCCAGGCTTTGATGATCTGTTGAGTAAGGACAAGATGTTGGCTTTCATCTCTGGCGATAAGAGAGATAATCTTAGCGGATCCTTCCATAACTTTGAGTTCACCAAACGCAAACGAGCAAGCGAAGGAGACATAGAACCTAATGCCTTCAAGAATGTTGACGTTGAGGACTGCTCGGTAGAGTTTCCTTTTGAGTTCTTTCCTGTCATAAGTTCCTGCGGGGTGTCCTTCTGCTGCAAATTTCCATGCGTTACCAGAGTCAAATTCATGCTCTGAGTTTATTAATTCATCATATGCTGCAGTAACTGACTCTGCACGTTGCATAATCTTTGGGTCATCAAGAACAGTATCAAATACCTCACTGGCATCTGGATAAACATTCTTAATAATGTATGTATATGATCTGCTGTGGATCATTTCCATCAACTGCCATACATTCATAGCAGACTCTAGTTCTGGTAAGGAACAGTATGGCATAAATGCCATGCCAGGACCTCTGCCTTGAACTGAATCAAGCATGATCTGATACTTTAGATTAGAAGTATAGATATGCTTTTGTTCTGGTGTCAGTGTCTTATAGTCTGACCTATCTTTCTGTAGAGATACCTCTTCTGGTCTCCAGAAATATCCTAACTGTTGGTTTGTTAGTTTGTCAAATACAGGATACTTGAACTCATCGTATCTCTGCATTCCTAATGGTTGTCCAAAGAACATTGGTTGTTTCTTTGTATCTACGTGGTTCTTATTAAAAACCGTCACTCCATTCATGTTGTTTACTTTCCAGTCGTTTGTCATATCGTACAAGATTCGCACTCTGATTCGTTTGATGATTCTATATTACTTACAAGAGCTTCTAGTGAAACTTTTGTGTCCTCAACGTCTAAGTCAGTCTTAGCGTCGTATGTATTCTGGTAATAAGATGTCTTCCAACCATACTTGTAAGTGTCGATCAAGTCTCTTGTCATTACTGACATAGGAACATCGCCATTAGGATAATTTTGTGGGTTGTAAGACCAGTTGCCACTGATCGCTTGGTCAAGGAATTTCTGTATAACTGCAGTTACTTTGATGTAACCACTGTTATCTTTCATATCCCATAGTAATGTATAATTATTTTTCAAATGCGGATAGCCTGGAACAAT
>Ga0208130_1001506_pt1 | contig 11230 bp, 13 predicted proteins | sample ETNtaG_31_FD_185771 | JGI IMG/M metagenome (GOLD analysis project Ga0208130, IMG submission 185771) | Marine microbial and viral communities from oxygen minimum zone, Eastern Pacific Ocean - ETNP201310SV78 (SPAdes) (version 2) | ecosystem: Environmental > Aquatic > Marine > Oceanic ...
CCTGAACCAGACCGTTGGCTGCTCCTCCGGCAACGCCGAGCAATTGAAATCCGAAGGGTTGGATGCGGTCCCAGCTGAACTGGTCGGGCAGGCTTCGTGCCAGTTCTCCAAGCAGGGGTTGATTGGACAGCAGCGCCTGGACCTGGCTGAAAAGGACAGGCAACAGGGTTGTGAGCTGTTCGAACTGGTTGATCAGCTGAGGCAGCAGCAGTTGCAAAACCAGCACTCCTCCCACGATTGTGATCAGCAGCACTGCCAGCAGCGCAATCGGACGTGGTAGCCGGTAGCGCTTGATCAAATGGTGAACGGGCACATCAAGCGCCACCGCCAGCACAACCGCACCGAACAGCACCAGCAGCACCCAGCGCAGCTGCCAGGTCAGCAGAGCAAGCACCACAAGGGTGAGAGCTGCCAGCAGATTGCTTGGGTTCATGCGGCCGCGCGACGTTTCTTCCAGGGATCCAACAGGTCGTGGATCACGATTTCCCTGATCAGCACTTGGATCACCACTGCCAGAGGCAGGGCCATCAACAGACCCAGGGGTCCAAATAGAACTGTGAAAATGAACTGTGCCGTCAGTGTGAGTCCAGGAAGCAGGTTCACCTGCTGTTGCATCACTGAAGGAGTGATCACATAGCTTTCAACGTTCTGGATCACCACGTAAAGCCCCAGCACGGCAACGGCCTTCCAGGGATCGTCCAGCAGAGCCACCGCCATCGGGAACACGGTGCTGAGAGTGGGCCCCACATTGGGGATGACGTTGAGCAAGCCAGCCAGCAAGGCATTGGCCATCACCAATTTCACGCCAAGCAGAGAGAGTCCGATCCCTGCCAGTAAGCCCACGCAAAGCGAACTGATCAGCACGCCGATCATCCAGCTGCTCAGAGCTTCTCCACACTGCAGAAGAATGGTTTTGGCGCGCCTCCTGTAGAAGGAAGGCACTAACTGAATGGCCACATTGCGATAGGACTCCGGTTGGATCGCCACCATCAGCGCCACCGCGAACACGAACACCAGCTGAACGAGTCCGCTGCCGAGATTGCTGGCCAGACCCAGCAAACCCTTGATTCCACCACTCACGCCGGAGGCTAGAGCCGTGCTGTTGGGGAGTGATGAAAGGTCGCCGGGAACGAGCCTTGCTCCGCCATTCGTTGCCTCACCTGCTCCATAAACAAGTGATGAGGCATGGTTGACCCAGCCCATCACGATCTGTTGGAGCTCGCGTGCCGCAGCAGGAAGCTGTTGGAGCAGCTGTTGAAACTGGCTAAAGAACGGCGGAATGATCACGGCCACTGCAAGGGCCACGATCAACATCAGACCGAGCAGACAGATCAACAGGGCCAACGGCCTCTGAATCGTCCATCGCCTGCGCAGGGCACCCACCAAGGTGCAGACCGCCATGGCGAGAACCACAGCCGCGAACAGATGAATCAGGACTTCGCGGAGGCTCCAGAGCAACAGCCCGGACGTCAGCAACGCCGCAAGTCCGAGCCAGTGCTGAAATTTCACCCGTCTGTTCCTTCCTCGCTGGAGTCATTGTCGCCGGAGTTCTGCGAATAACCCATTCCGTTGGAATCCGCATAACGTTGCGCAAAGCGCATGAAGCGTTCGAAATCCGCTTCGCTTTTCCAGGTGTAGGTCGCTTCCAGGGCAAAAGGCTTGCCATTCACGAAACGGCCATTCACTTCACGGGTCACCATTTCACCCTCTTCATCCACCATCCACATTCCGGCGATTGCTTCCATCGTTTCCGGTGCGAGTGCCTGAGGTTCTTCGAAGACGAAGATGGCTTGCCCGGTGCGACCATCTCGGCTGCGCGTCATGCGGATATCGGGAACCACGGGCTCGTCTGTGCCGCGGAAGAACTGAATCGCCGCCTTGTCGCCTTCAGCCATGGTTCATCAACTTGGAGGTGTGGATCTTAGTTGGAGATCCCAGGGATGACGTGCCCTTGATCCAGAAGCAGTCTGGCTGCTTGCTCGCTGGTGAGTCCCTGCAGATTCACCGAGGATCTCGCTGGTGAACGCTCAAGTTCACGGTCATAACAGCTGTCGTAGTAATCGAGCATGGCTTCACAGGCCACATCCCAGTTCTGGGAGTCGATCGCTTCAATCGCCTGTCGTGTGCGCTGAGGACCAAGGCGTTTCTGGATCCGTTCTGTGGCTTGCCGCAGTTCGGCCCGCTGATGACACGAGTAGACCTTCACAAGTCGCTCCACGCGTTCCTGGTCACTGCGCTGGATTTCCAGGACTGGAGACGTTTGCATCTGATCAAACAGCCCTTTGGGAATCCTGCAGCGGCCGACCTGGATGCTTTCGGCCTCTAGCCAGATCTCCTGCACTCCTGTGTGGCGCAAAACCTCCAGGCATTCCGCCAGTTTGTTTTCGTAGTGCTCGCTGGTCGGTTGAGGCGGCAGCCCCAGATTGCCGAAACTGCTGCCGCGGTGATTGGCGAGACCCTCAAGATCGATCACACCAACGCCCTGTTGGTTCAGCTCCAGCAGCAGGTCCGTTTTGCCAGTCCCTGTTCTGCCCCCGAGCACCCGCAAGGGCCACGTCTGCTCGAAGCACTCCAGCACCCATCGGCGATAACTCTTGTAACCCCCCTCCAGCACCATGACGGGGTGATCGCTCAGGCCAGCCAGCCATCCCATGCTGTTGGACCGCATTCCTCCACGCCAGCAGTAGATCCTCAAGGGATTTGCGGGTCCAGCAGCTGCCGTTGTGAGTGCAATCGATAACTCGGCCAGAGAGGGACCGCAGAGCTTTAAACCGAGTTGGATCGCTGCGAGTCGACCCTCTTGCTTGTAGTTCAGGCCCACCAGATGACGCTGTTCATCGGTGAACAGGGGGATGTTGACAGCGCCTGGCCAGTGACCTTGAGCAAATTCCGAGGGTGTTCTCACGTCCACGATGGTTCCCTGCGCCGTGCGGAAGCTGTTGAGACCGGTCACGATGCTGTTGCCCATGCCTGACATAGTGGGCCAATGCTGAGCCAGTCGGTGCCGGCACATCGCCATGCTTTCCGGACGACCTCCCTCCACACAACTCGGCATTGATCAGTTGCTGGACCGACTGGTTTCGGGATCATCGCGTCAGAAGCGTTCCACGGCTTCAGCGCTGGAAAAGGTCTCAGAGCAGCTCTCAGGACAAGCAGATGTTGCCCTCAAGGCCTACTCCCCAGAGGGTGATGACTGGGGAGCGGGCTGGATCTTGCAGATTCTTCAGCGTCACCACCCCGAGACTCTGGACGCCATTCCAGGTGTCTCCGGCGGTTGGTTCCAGATGCCGTCGTCCTGCGGGATCGACTACTCAGATCTCCAACGTGCATTGCTGAAGGAAGAGTTTGAGGAGGCTGATCGCCTCACCAGTTGCGCACTGCGTCAGCTGGCCGGTGAGCAGGCGGTGGAACGGGGATACGTGTATTTCAGCGAAGTCCCTTCGATCAAACCGGTGGATCTGACCACCATCGATAGGCTCTGGATCGCCTACTCCCAGGGACGTTTCGGATTTACGGTGCAATCTCGACTGCTCAGTGCACTCGGCGGTCGTTACGACAGGCTCTGGCCGAAGATCGGCTGGAAGAACGAGGGTGTCTGGACCCGTTATCCCGGCAGTTTTCAGTGGTGCATGGATGCACCAGAAGGACACATGCCATTGGTGAACCAGCTCAGGGGTGTCCGCTTGATGGATGCGCTTCTTCAGCATCCCGGTCTGGCGAGCAGGTCTTGACACCGTCGGATTCCTCTGGCAGAACCTCAGCAGGCCGGTAAGGTCGAAAAGGATGAAACAGTGCTGATGTTCAGCCGATTTCTACCTTCGTTTCGGTGGGCTGATTTCATCCTTCCGTCAACCTTTCAGCTCAGTCCATTGATGGAGCTGTTGCTGGAACCTGTTGACTGCAATGAGACCTCGTGTCGCTTGCAACTGGGTCTTCAGGAAGCCTTGGTCAATGCCGTGCGTCACGGCAACGCGGGAGACCCTCGCAAGTGCCTGCGGATCCGTCGGATTCTCACGCCGAATTGGTTGATTTGGCAGATCCAGGATGAAGGCGATGGTCTCTCGAGTGATGCCAGGCAGGGGTGTTTGCCGGATCAAGTCGATGCCAATCAAGGTCGTGGTCTGTTTCTGATGCATCAGTGTTTTGACGACATCCGCTGGAGCCGTCGAGGCAACAGGGTGCAGTTGGCCTGCCGCCGGCCTGGATCCAGCCAACGGGCCATCAGTGCCGAGGGCAGCCAGGGTCTTTCAGCTCTCCCCTGATCCAGCCCAGAGCCTGCTGAGTCAAGGCTTCCACATCATGATTTCGTCCGTTTTGCAGCAGCTGCGCCAGTGCCGCAGCCAGCAATTCTGCTCCGCGTCGATCCGCATCGGCTTTGAGTCTGTGCCATTCACGATCACTGATACTGAGGCTCTGATGCAGAGACAGGGCCTGTTCAATCGCCTGTTCTGGCCATTTTTTCGCGGACACGTTGGCGTTGGATCAGCGGGGCCTCTCTATCCTGACTGCTGTGATCGCTGGTGGTGGTGAACAGGCAGCTTCACAGTCGGGGAGGTTTGCACGGACTGCGCTCTCTTCTCCGCTATCAGCCCAGATCTTGGGAGGCGACGGATCGACTCTCGATCCGTCGAATTCAACAGCGCCGACTGCTTCGTCAATTGATGGAGGCGGACCCTGAAGCTCTCAACTGGCTGCTCACACCAGAACGTGGTCAGCGTTTCTGGAGGGCTCTGCGCTGGGGAGGACCGGCTTTGGTGTTGGGGTGGTGGCTGACTCGCTGAGCCTCAGGCTGCCACTGCTGCGCTATCGACCACAACAAGGGAATCCGGTGCCTCCTGAAGCCGCTCTTCTGGGTGAGGCTGGCCTTCGTTGGCGGAAGGCAGGGCTTGACCTTTGATCCAGGCCTGATAGAGGGCACGACGACGGCGATCCTCCGCAAGCACTAGACGATCCGCAGCAGCAGTTGGGCTTTCACCGGGATTCAGTGCTGTTCGCAGACAGATCCCAAAACCTTGAGCTTCAACTTGAACCTTGCCTTCCATGAACACGATCTGAAAGGTCCATCCCCGCAACCAGCGGATCCGAAAAGGATTCGACATGGACGGAGTCCCTGAGTGCTTGCACCATATGGGGTTGCTGTGCCCCTGCAAGCGTCTATGTCAGGGAATCACTGTGTTGAGATGATGAATTCTTCGTGGCTGTCCACACCCTGGTCATGAAATGAGATTCGGCTTGCACATCACTGAAGCCAGCATCTTTGAGGCGCTGGTCAATGTCATCACTGATGAAATTGCGGTAATAGGGCTCGTGAAAAACGCGTCTGAAATTGTCCATGGCAATGTCGAACTGTGGCGAATCCTTCAATTGCACTGAATCGGCCAAAACCAGAACCCCGCCAGGCTCAAGCAGGCGGTAACAGTCCTGAAGCACTGCCTGCCGGGCATCGGCTGGCAGTTCGTGAAACAGGAACACGCAGGTGATGGCCTGGAAGCCAGCGTCATCGAAGGGCATCCGCTCTGCGTTTCCCTGAACCAGCTGCACCAGCGGTTTGTTGGATTGGTTCAACCAGCGATTGGCCTGGCGCAGATAGGCCTCGGAAAGGTCCACTCCCACGAGAGTGGCGTGCGGCAGCGCAGCACGAATCTGATGCAATGTTCTGCCCGTGCCGGTTGCGACATCAAGGATGCGCAGACTTCCCGGTGCACGATCTGCAAATCGCTTCAACCCTTGTTGCAGTGAAGGGAGGATCCGGCGCCGCATGGCATCAGCGGCGCCATTGAACAGGATGTCGACCTGAAGGTCGTACAGCTCGGCGGAGTGATCGCTGAGGTAACCATCGGTTTGATGGTGAAAATTCTGGAGGTAATAGTCGGGATAGAGATCGCGATTGGCCAGATCAGGAATGTCCTTGACGTCTCTGGCACGCCTTCTGGCCCAGTTGGAAGGCAGGTCCAGCCACACGCGTGGATAGCGTTCAGCCCATTCCAACCAAGGGATATCAAACAGCAGGGACTGGGGGTAAATCCCTGATTCAGAATCCTGCCAGTCACGCTGATGCAGCTCATCCAGCGACTGACGCAGCGCGTCCATCATTTCGCTGGGAACAGGTTCCGTTTTAGGCACCACATCAGGCGCCACCACTTCCATCACTTTGGTGCTCAGTTCCTTGTGGACCAGGCCAGCAAGGCTGCGGCCCTGTTGCATGGTCCGGTAAGCGATTTCAGTGAAGCTGGGCGCCATGAAAAGGATTGAGATCCAAGCCGCCTCATTTCAATGGATTGCGAACGTCGTTGTGGGTTTTTGCCGCACTGATCACGAAAGTTATGTGAAGCCCTTGTAAAAATGGTAGCCGTTGCTACAGAATTGACTCAGGTACTTCAGGAGCTCTCGATGGCCGTTGAGATCACCACCGCCGGGACCATGACGATGTATTCGGGCAATGTGCTGGAGCGCCGGCAGCGTGCGGCCGCAGAATTCCTGGCCTGGGCGGAGCACCATGCCCATGACGTGCTGAGGCAGCAAGCAGCCCATGCTCAAGTTGAAGGCCATCCTGATCGGCTTGATCAACGCAGCGCTCTGGCTCAGCAACAGGTGTGTGCTCGCCGCCGTCTGCATGCCAAGCAACTGCATGACAGCGCCATGGCTCAGTTAAGGCACGCCTGAAGTGCCCTGTCGCTAAGTGCTCACGATGGCCACAAAAAAAGGAGCCGTAGCTCCTTTTTGAACAACAGAAACTGTCGATAAATGACCAATCAAGCGTCGTAGTACATCACAAATTCGTGGGGGTGCGGGCGCTGGCGCAGCTGCTGAACCTCTTCGTATTTCAGGTCGATCCAGTTGTCGATGAAATCCTTGGTGAACACTCCACCTTCCAGCAGGTAGTGGTGGTCTGCGTTCAGAGCTTCGAGCGCCCCATTCAGGGATGCAGGCACAGTGGCAATCTTCTTCAGTTCATCAGCGGCGAGTTCGAACAGGTCAACGTCCACGCCGTCTCCGGGGTCGATCTGATTCTTGATGCCGTCGATGCCGGCCATCATCATCGCGCTGAAGGCGAGGTAGGGATTGGCCAGAGCGTCGCCGGAGCGGAACTCAAGTCGCTTGGCTTTCGGGCTGGGGCCGGTGAGAGGAATGCGAACGGCCGCGGAGCGGTTGCCTTCCGAATACACCAGGTTGACTGGAGCTTCAAAGCCAGGAACCAGTCGCTTGTAGCTGTTGGTCGTGGGGTTGGTGAAGGCGAGGAATGAGGGAGCGTGCTTGAGGATGCCGCCGATGTACCAGCGTGCTGTCTGCGACAGGTTTGCGTAAGTCCCTTCCCCGAAGAACAGCGGCTGTCCTCCTTTCCAGAGGCTTTGGTGCACGTGCATGCCTGAGCCGTTGTCGTTGAAGACCGGCTTGGGCATGAAAGTGGCCGTTTTGCCGTACTTCTTGGCGACATTGCGCACGATGTACTTGTACGTCATCACGTTGTCGGCCGCCTGAATCAGCTCGGCGAACTTCATGCCAAGTTCGTGCTGACCAGCTCCGGCCACTTCGTGGTGGTGCTTTTCGATGGGAATGCCCAGCTGAGCCATCATCAGCAGCATTTCCGAGCGGATGTCCTGGGCGGTGTCGTTCGGAGCAACGGGGAAATATCCCTCCTTCTCCTGGATCTTGTAAGCGAGGTTTCCGCCTTCTTCGACCCGCCCTGTGTTCCAGCCGGCCTCGATGGTGTCAACGCTGTAGAAGGATCCGCCTTCAGCGGAGTTGTAACGCACGTCGTCGAACAGGAAAAACTCCGGTTCTGGACCGAAGAACGCTGTGTCAGCAAGACCCGTGCTGGCCAGGTAAGCGAGTGCTTTCTGGGCCAGTGCTCTGGGACAGCGCTCGTAGGCTTCTCCTGTGCGCGGATCCTGAATCGAGCAGATCATGCTCAGGGTTTTATGCCTGTAAAAGGGATCGATCCAGGCGGTTGCAGGATCGGGCACCATGGCCATGTCGGAGGCGTTGATCGCTTTCCAGCCTCGGATCGATGATCCATCGAAGGCCAGACCTTCCGTGAACGATTCAGGTTCGATCAGGTCCTGACAGACGGTGAGGTGCTGCCACTTGCCGTGCAGGTCCGTGAACTTGAGGTCGATCAGTTCGATGCCTTCATCCTTGATCTGACGAAGCACGTCCTGGGCAGTTTTGGCCATGGCGGGGAATCGAGCCCATACAAGTCGCACCGACCGTAGATATCGATCCGCAGCTGTTTTGTATCAACGGGCACCTTTTTGCCTTCCTTCTCCCTTGGTGGCTTCAGAGAGCCACTTAGTAACCGTTTCTGTCAGATTGCTTTGATCGCCTTTGCTGAAGCAGGTTTCATCGCTTTGTCGGTGTTACCTTCCAACCAACGTGGACAGGGCTTGCATGCGCGATGCCATCACCGGGCTGATCGGGCAGTACGACCAGCTGGGTCGCTATCTCGATCGTTCTGCGATCGATCGCATCGAGAGCTACTTCGATGAAGCCGAAGTGCGTGTTTTGGCCGTTGAAATCATCAACCGTGAAGCTTCTGAGCTGGTGCGTGAAGCCAGTCAGAGACTCTTCCAGGCGGATCCGGAACTGTTACTTCCTGGCGGGAATGCCTACACAACCCGTCGTCTCGCTGCCTGTCTGAGGGATATGGATTATTTCCTCCGCTACGCCAGCTACTCCTTAATCGCTGGCGACAGCACGATTCTCAACGAGCGCGTCCTGAACGGTCTGGACGACACCTACAAGAGTCTTGGTGTTCCAACCGGACCAACTGTCAGGAGCATGGTGCTTCTGGCTGATGTCCTGTGTGAACGCCTTCTGAATGATGGTGTTCCTCAGGATCGTTGCGGGCTTGTGCGTCAGCCGTTTGAGCACATGGCCTCCGGTCTTGCGGCCAGCGACGTGCGTCAGCGCTGATCGAAAGTCTCCGAATCATTTCAAGCGGCGTCGGAGTATCCGTTTGGGGCCAATTTCTCACCGATTGATGCGTAGGCTTCTCGCCATTGATTTCCGGTTCGGGCTTCGCCGATGACACACCCTCATCCTTCGGTTGACTCGTGCCATCGATCCTCCATCGGTCCGATTGACACACCCGACCGTTTGTTGCTGGGTCCCGGACCCTCCAATGCCCATCCCACGGTTCTTCAAGCGCTGTCTCGCACGCCAATCGGTCACCTCGATCCGCTTTACGTGGAGTTGATGGGAGAGGTGCAGGAGCTCTTGCGGTACGCCTGGCAGACCGACAACCGCCTGACTCTGCCGATGAGCGGTACTGGTAGTTCAGCCATGGAAGCCACGCTGGCTAACACCATCGAACCCGGGGATACGGTTCTGGTGGCTGTGAAGGGATACTTCGGGAATCGCCTGTTGGACATGGCCGGTCGTTACCGCGCCAACGTTCAGGTGATTGAGAAGCCCTGGGGTGAGGCATTCAGTCTTGAAGAGATCGAAGCGGGGATCAAGAAGTACAAGCCTGCGATCCTGGCGATGGTCCATGCCGAAACGTCCACCGGCATTTGTCAGCCGATGGAAGGGATCGGTGATCTGTGCCGAGAGCACGATTGCTTGCTCCTGCTCGACACGGTGACCTCCCTCGGTGGCGTTCCGCTTTACCTGGATGCTTGGAAGGTTGATCTGGCCTACAGCTGCAGCCAGAAAGGTCTCAGCTGCCCTCCAGGCCTCGGTCCCTTCACGATGGGTCCGCGTGCCGAGGCCAAGCTGGCTGCACGTCAAGACAAAGTCCCCAACTGGTACCTGGATGTATCTCTGTTGAACCAGTACTGGGGGAGCGACCGCGTGTACCACCACACCGCCCCCGTCAACATGAACTTCGGCATGCGTGAAGCGCTTCGTCTTCTGGCCGAAGAAGGACTGGACAACGCCTGGGCCCGTCACCGCCGCAATGCGCAAGCCCTCTGGACTGGCCTTGAGTCACTCGGTCTGGAAATGCATGTGCCTGAAGAGCTGCGATTGCCGACGCTCACCACGGTTCGCATTCCCGAGGATGTGGATGGCAAAGCTTTCTCTTCTCACCTTCTCAACAGCCACGGCATCGAAGTCGGTGGTGGACTCGGTGTGCTTGCCGGCAAGATCTGGCGGATCGGTCTGATGGGCTACAACTCCACTCCTGAAAATGTGGATCGTCTGCTCAATCTGTTCGAAACCGAACTGCCTCGGTTCCGCCAGAACGCTGCCGTCGCTGCCTGAACCAGCGCCCCAGCAAAGCGGATGCTTCAGGTTCCATCACGCCCCCAATCACCTGCATGTGATGGTGCGCACTGGGATGTTTGGAGAGGTCAATTGTGCTTCCCATGCCACCACGTTTGGGATCGTGCGCTCCATAGATCACCTGACCAATGCGTGCCTGGACCAGAGCTCCTGCGCACATCGGACAGGGTTCCAGCGTCACGATCAACGTGCATTGATTCAGTCGCCAGTCGCCAAGGATTAAGGATGCCTGGCGCAGAGCCACGAGTTCCGCATGCCCGAGTGGATCTGAAGCCCATTCGCGTCGATTGCTGCCGTGGCCGATGCATCGTCCTTGCGCATCCAGCACCACCGCACTGACAGGGATCTCTCCCGATTCACCAAGACGCTCTGCTCGCTTGAGCAGGCGCTGCATCCAGGCATGGATCTCGGTGTTCTCCAGTTCGACTGGTGTCAGTCGCACCTCCAACCCCATCGTGCAGAGGCGTCCAATGTGCCATCGCAGGTGAGAATGGCTGTTCCTTCCGCTTCCTCCTTGTTCGGATCCTCCAGGACTTCATCGGCGGCATCGACTGCGACGGAACTGTCCGCATTTGCCTCTTCAGAGGCCCTGGATCCGCAGTTGCAGCGGTTCCTGGAGGACGCCAGCGCTCGCCTGTGTGAGTGGCTCGGTTCAGCCTCCAAACGATCGCCGCTGCCAGCTCTGCGGCTGCTCCCCGAGGCGTTTCCAGAGCCTCAGGGTGTCGGGGCGGACCGTTTGCTGGATGATCTTCAGCAGTTGATGGATGGTGCTTACCAGCCCAACCATCCTGGCGCCCTCGCGCATCTCGACCCTCCTCCGAACACGGCATCGATCGCTGCCGAACTGATCTGTGCCGGACTCAACAACAACTTGCTGGCAGAGGAACTCTCACCAAGCCTCAGTCAACTGGAGCGTCAACTCTGCAGCTGGTTTGCTGCCCGTTTTGAATTGCCCGATGGCGCTGGTGGAGTCGCCGCGAGCGGAGGCTCCCTCAGCAATCTCACC
>Ga0208130_1001507_pt1 | contig 11229 bp, 11 predicted proteins | sample ETNtaG_31_FD_185771 | JGI IMG/M metagenome (GOLD analysis project Ga0208130, IMG submission 185771) | Marine microbial and viral communities from oxygen minimum zone, Eastern Pacific Ocean - ETNP201310SV78 (SPAdes) (version 2) | ecosystem: Environmental > Aquatic > Marine > Oceanic ...
TGGTTTAGACGATTATGATGTTATTTCTTTTAACTCCAAAAGATTTGATGTAAATAAGAATAATAAAATAGTTAATGCAGTTTTAGATTTGAATTCAAGAGATTTGATGATTAGTGGTGTTCCAGAAATTAAATTAAGTCACGCAAGAAACGTATTTATTTATCCAACATCAAAGTTAATTACTGTAAAAAAAAATCGAGACTTTTTATTTGATGGTCAGATTATTTCAGGAAGTGGAAGAATAAATTTATTTGGAAAAAAATTCCTTTTTGATTATAATAATTTTAAGTTAGATTTAAAACACATTGATTCTGTACAAATTTCTGTACCTGTTGAACCATTAGTGCTTGACATGTATGGTAACCCAAAGTTAACCTATACTAAAACATTATTTGAATATGTTTATGATAATGATTCATTGTCTGATGGTTTGCTTGAAATTGATTATCCAAAAAATAAGTCAGGCTTATTAAAAGATAGTTTTCCAGAATTTCCAAAATTCACCTCATTTCAGAAATCATTTGCATACTATGACACACAAAAATCTAAATTTGCTGAAGCATATCCAAGAGATAATTTTTATTTTCATTTAGATTCTTATACAATAGATAGTGTTGATTCATACCTTGGTAGAGAATTATCCTTTCCTGGTTCATTTCATTCTGCAGATATTTTTCCAGTTTTTAAAGATACCTTAAGGCTACAAGACGATTTTTCTTTTGGTTTCAAAACCTCTACACCTGACACTGGTTACCAGATTTATAATAACAAATCTAAATTTACAAATGATATATTTTTAAGTAATGATGGATTAAAGGGTAAAGGAAATTTTGAATATCTTTCCTTGTTTGCTAATGCAGAAAAGATTATGTTTTTTCCTGACTCAATGATTTTACAAACAAATATTTTTAAAATTCAAGAAGTTTCCAGTGGAATTGAATTTCCAAATGTTTCAAATAATAATACTCTAATAGAGTACTATCCATATGATGATGAGCTTTATGCAAAAATACAAGAGCAAGAATTCAATATGTATAATAATTCTGTACAACTATTTGGTTCTTTGTTAATGAGGCCAACTGGTTTAACTGGAGAAGGTAAGATGAAGTTAGATAAGGCAGAACTAGTGTCTGAAAATTTTTCTTATAATGCCAATTGGTTTGCTTCTGAATCTGCAGATTTGGTTGTTTATGATAATAAAATAGGGAATGCATTTAGTGCAAATAATTTAAGATCGTATATTGATTTAAAAAATAGACAAGGTGAGTTTAATTCGATTGGTTCTGATTCTTATGTAAATTTACTTTCAAATCAATACATATGCTATATTGATAAGTTGAATTGGGATATGGATAAAGAATTTTTAAGTCTATCTTCAAATATTAAATCATCAAAAAATGGATCGACTTTTGTTTCTACACATCCAGATCAGGATTCAATATTTTTTATTGCTAAACAAGCAAATTACAGTTTAAAAGATTATATTTTGAATGCTCAAGGTATTGATAGTATTGGAGTAGCTGATGCTATTATATTTCCTGATTCAGGAAAAATAGTTCTTAATCCCAATGCAATTATCTCAACTCTTGAAAACTCTACAGTAATAGCAGATAAGATTGATAGATATCATAAGTTTACAAATGCTTCGATTGATATTTTGTCTGCGAATTTTTATTCGGGATCTGGATTTTATACATTCATTGATAGTGAAAACAATATGCAGCAAATGTTTTTTGATAATATAAAGGTAAATACTGATTCTGTTACTGAAGCAAGAGGTAGATTTACAACTGGTAATATATTTAAATTAAATCATAAATTTGATTTTAAAGGAGAAGTAGATCTATTTGCAAATAATGAAAATTTGACATTTGATGGTTTTTTTAAAATTAAACATAATTGTAATACAGAAAAAGAATGGGTAAAGTTTAGGTCTGAAATTGATCCTAATGCGGTTCAGATAAATTTAGATGACAAAATATTTAATGAAAATGGTGACGAGTTATATTCAGGGATTTTGCTAAGAGAGGATACATTAGCATTTTATTCTTGTTTTTTAAGTAAAAAACAAAGTAGTTTTGACAAAGAAGTATTATTAGCTAATTCATCAATATTGTATGATGATATATCATCGTCATTTATAATAAACTCAAATGACTCATTAAATAATACATTTGAAATATCTGATGTTTCTTGTAAAACATATGGTCATGGAAACATAAACTTGCACTTGAATTTAGGTAGGGTTAATTCAAGAATTATTGGTTCAATTGAACATGATATGATAAATAAGGACTTGAAAATTAATGGTTTCATGATGTTAGATTTTCATTTTTCTGAAGCTGCTCTACAAGAAATGGCTATAGATATAGGAAATATTGGTTATGATAGCTATAGTACCTTATTCGCAAAAAATGTAAAAAAAATCATAAAAGATCCAACTATTTCTGAAAACTTTATAATTGACCCTACTGATTTTAAACCATCTACATTTCCAAAAGAAATGAATTCATCATTAGCTTTCACAGATATTCAATTGAATTGGCAGCCTAGCACAAACTCTTTTATTAATAATAATGATATAGGTTTAGGAAATATTTTATCTTTTCCTGTTAATGAATATTTAAAAGGTAATATAATTTTACAAAAAGGATGGAGAGAAGATATTATTATTATTCGATTGATTACTCCAGCAGGAGAAGATTATTGTTTCAAATATGAAAGAGGAGATATGTGGGTTTTTTCTCATAATTTAAACTTCATGTCTGAAATTAATAAAGAAAGTGATTCTAAAAGAAAAATTAATGGGAGGCCACAATATAGTTATTCTTTTAAAAATGAAGACTGGATGGCTAAATTAGATAAGGAAATTCGAAAAAAATATTCTGTTAGATAATATGATTAGTAACGAAATTATAGTATTTATTTTTCTAGCTTATTTATTAGGATCTATTCCTTCAGCAGTTTGGGTTGGAAAATTTTTTTATAATATTGATATCAGAGAATTTGGATCAGGAAATGCAGGTGCAACCAATACTTTTAGAGTTTTAGGTAAAAAGGCTGGTGTTCCGGTACTTTTTTTTGATATTTTAAAAGGCTGGCTTTCAGTTAATTTAACTAAATTTCTTTCTAATTACGACTTAATAATACAAACTAATACAGATTTGTTTCTTGAATTTAGCTTAGCTTTTGGTTTATCAGCTGTAATTGGTCATTTGTTTCCAATTTTTACAGGATTTAGAGGTGGTAAAGGAATAGCAACATTACTAGGTTTTTTATTTGCGATCCTGCCATTTGCTGCTGTTTTATCACTAATTGTATTTATTTTATCGTTACTAGTTTCCAGATTTGTATCGTTATCTTCTATTATTGCTTCTTTTATTTTTTGTGTTGTGGTTGTAATAACAGAAGATAATTTTGCCTTAAACCTGTTTGCTTTTTTTGTACCTCTACTTTCGTTAATAACTCATCAAAAAAATATTGAAAGACTGTTGAAAGGTAAAGAAACTAAAGTTAAATTTGGAAAAAATTAATATGGAACAAGAATTCGATTACATAAAAGATGGAAAAGATTATGATAAGGTTGTTGAAAAAAAACTTATTTTAATTGATGATGATTATAATACTTTTGATCATGTTGTAGATTGTCTAGTTTCTTTATGTGATCATGATACAATACAAGCTGAACAATGTGCATTACTTACACATCACAAAGGTTTTTGCGAGGTTTTAAATGGTAAATCTATTGATTTAGAATTAATTAAAAAGGATTTGCTTATCTATGGACTAAATGTTAAAATTGTTTAATAAGAATTTTTAAGGCTCTGTAGCTTAACTGGATAGAGCACCTGACTACGGATCAGGAGGTTAGGGGTTCGAATCCCTTCAGAGTCACTTTTTTTTGTATACTAGCTTTATCTTTACAGTTTGATCCTTTTTCATTTCCGCAACAATTGGATTAATATTCTCACCATCAATAATTCTCACAACGCTAGTATTTGGAGGAGATTTGCCATCGCTTATTGATTTTATGTTAATGTAGGTTTCTTCATTTATTAATTTGTATGTTATTGTTTTTTTAATTTTTGTTGTGGTATAATTATCAAGAATTATAATGTCATTTATTTTTAGTTCTATTTTATCTCCATCTTCTAAATCTGCATCAGTGATTTCTATTTTGATTTTTTGATTTTTACAATAAATTGAATGATCATCACCATTTTTTAAAATAGCAGTTTTTTCATTTTTATATACAGAAGTGCTTAAATTTTTTTCAATTTTTTTCAATTTTTTTTCAATTTTTTTCAATTTTTTTTCAATTTTATTTTTTGGCATTAAAAAAACTTTACCTTCGGCGCAAACTGAGTCATTTTTAAGTGAGGCAGTAAAATTTCCTTCTAAACGTTTATTTCTGAATTTTCCTTTTTCAAATAATTGCATTTTAATAAAACAAAAACTATTGGTATCAATTTTTGACTTTGTTTGAATAATTCTAGTTTCAATAAGTTGGTATGATTTATCACTTTTAAAGTATATACCTGTTAACTTACTTTTAGTTTCATTTTGGTTGCCTATATTTGTCAACGAATATCCATCTACTATACCTTTGTTTTTATTAAAATAAATATTAAAGCTTAAAGGTTTTTCATCAATTACTATTGTTCCAGTGTATGAAAATTTAAAACTATCATTTCCAGTAACTGATTTAAAAAGAAGTAATATAATTATCAATGAAATTATAAATCTTATCATTTAAAATAAATATTTTAGTTAAGTTGTTGCAAATTAAAGCTTTATATTTTAAAAAAAATGTTATACTTGCTTATTATTAACTAAACATTTTTATTATGAAAAAAATTTTATTCATTTTGTTTGCATTTTGCTTTAGTTTTTCAAACACTGCTTATGCATCATTTCCTGTAACTAATAGTTCGCCTCAATCTGAAGTTACTGTAGATGACATGAACGCTTCGACGTTAACAAGTGCTGCTTCAGGAACAATTTTTAAGTTTGGTCCATTTATTGTTGGTTTACTTTTTGGACTAATTGGTGTAGGTCTTGTTTATATTTTTACGGATGATAGAGATTCAAGAAGAAGTGCATGGTATGGACTTGGGACTTGGTTAATTTTATTCTTATTACTGGTTTCAGCTGCAGGAGCATAATTTTACAAGTTAAGATATGAAATGAGGTGTTTATTGCACCTCATTTTTTATATAATTTTATTTAAATCCATTCCATTAAAATTACCTGAACTCATTAACAAAATATTTTGATTATTAGATTTTATTGATTTTAGATGTTTTTCTAGTTTATTAGAGTTGGTAAAAACTATTAAATCGGTCCTTTTAAAAGCATTTTGTATTTCATCTTTTGTAATGTCTCTCAATTTCTTTTGCTTTAGTGTTTCAGTATTGTAATATATTATTGCTATATCTACAATATTCATAGAATTTTCATATTCTTTTAAAAAACTTTTGTTTAAGCTACTAAAAGTATGCAGTTCCATACAAGCAATAAGTTTTCTGTCGGGAAATTGTTTTTTTAGAGCCAATGTTGTAGCTTTTAGTTTTGATGGAGAATGAGCAAAATCTTTATAGATACTAAAATCTTTTTTATTTGAAATTAGTTCTAATCTATTGGAAGCACCTTTAAAACTTTTTATTTCATTTAAAAAAGTTTTTTTATCGATTCCAATTTGCATACAGACTAACATAGCGGCATTTAAATTTTGCAAGTTATGTGTACCAAATATTTTTAAATCATAATCATTTATTGATGTGATTCCATTTATAATTTTATGCTTTGGTGTACCATAATCAATAATTTCACATTTTGTTTTTTCAAGCATTAATTTATTTAGTACCTGATCTTCATTACAGTAAATCAGTTGTTCTGATACAGTATTTTTGAATATTCTAAATTGATCAACATAATTTTCAAATGTTGGAAATACGTTTATATGATCCCAAGCAATACCACTTATAACCCCAATATGTGGTTTATAAATATGAAATTTAGGTCGCCTATCAATTGGTGAGCTTAAATATTCATCTCCTTCTAAAATAATTAATGGAGCATTACTTAGTTTTACCATTGTATCAAAACCTTTTAGTTGTGCTCCAACTAAATAATCACAATCAATATTTAGATTTTTTAAAACATGCAAAATCATTGCAGTAATTGAAGTTTTACCATGACTTCCTCCGATAACAATTCTTTTTTTATTTTGACTTTGTTTGTATATGTATTCTGGATACGAATAAATTGGAATATTTAGTTTTTGTGCTTTAATAAGTTCGGGGTTATCCTCTCTAGCGTGCATTCCAAGTATTATAGCGTCAATTTGCTCAGTTATTTTATGCTCAAACCATCCATTTTCTATTGGAAGTAAATCATATTTTTTTAGTCTACTTTTACTTGGCTCAAATATTGCATCGTCAGATCCTGTAATATTAAAGTTCTTTTTTTTTAAAGCAATAGCAAGATTATGCATTGCACTTCCTCCAATTGCAATTAGATGAATATTCATTTTGATATTTTTTTTCTAAATTAGAGATAATTTTCATTTCTTATTTTTGTCAAATAAAAAAATACTAACATGCAATTGTACACAATAAATACAGGATATTTTAAACTAGATGGAGGGGCAATGTTTGGTGTTGTTCCAAAGGTATTATGGAGTAAAACAAATCCTGCTAACGAAAATAATTTATGTCCTTGGGCAATGCGCTCACTTTTAATAGAAGATGGTAAGAGATTGGTTTTGATTGATAATGGAATAGGCGATAAGCAAGATGATAAATTCTTAAGACATTATTATTTACATGGTGATTATAATTTACATGAATCTTTAAAGAAATATGGTTTTCATGCTGATGATATTACGGATGTTTTTTTAACACATTTACATTTTGATCATTGTGGGGGAAGTGTTAAGTGGAGTAAAGATAAAAGCAGATATGAGATGACTTTTAAGAATGCTAATTATTGGAGTAATAAACAACATTGGGACTGGGCTATTAATCCAAATAATAGAGAAAAGGCTTCCTTTTTGAGAGAAAATATATTACCTATACAGGATTCAGGACATCTTTCTTTTATTGATAGATATAATAATAATTTTAATTTATTTGATATTTTATTTGTGGATGGACATACTGATGCTCAAATGATTCCACATATTCAATACAAAGGTTATACAATTGTTTTTGCTGCCGATTTGCTTCCTAGTACAGGACATATTCCATTACCTTATGTAATGGGATACGATACGAAACCTTTAGTGACTCTAAAAGAAAAAGAAGTTTTTTTAAATACTGCATATGATAATAAATATATTATATATTTACAACATGACAACTATAATGAGTGTTGTACTTTAAAAAAAACTGATCGTGGAGTAAGACTTGATAAAACTTTTCAGTTGTCAGATTTATAATTATGAAAAATATTTTTACAAAACATCCAAATGATATAGGAGAAAGTTACTTACAACATTTAATCAAAGGATTTGTATTTTTTTTTAATTTAGTTGCAATTGCTGTTAAGGTTTTTATACACGCTATATTCCCTTTTTTATTTAAGAATAGTGCAAGTCATAAAATAGCTGAGTTAAATAGAGTTTTGCAAGATAGAAAAGGGCAATCTAGTTCAAATGATTTTTAAAAATATTCCAGCTTGAACTAAAGTTTGTGGTATCATCTAAATCTTCAATATTTTTTCTTTGTCTATATAAAGTATTTATATTCCCTTTTTTATCTTTAATATTAATTTTTTCATAGTCGTTAATATCTGCACCTTTTGGTATATTTTTACTATAACCAATTTTTTCAAAAGATGATTTTTTTTTGTTTTGCATTATTAATGGACTTTCACAAACTTAATTAATCTTTTTTTAAAACGTAAAAAAGTTATTATTGTTATCTTGTTTCTTATAATTTTGTAAAATGCTAGTAAAAATTAGATATAGAGATTTTAGTCAGTTTATCAAACAAAAATTCAATGGTAGGGTGCAGAAAGTTTCAATTGATGCTGGTTTTACTTGTCCAAATAAAGATGGAACAAAAGGAACAGGAGGTTGTACTTATTGTAATAATAATACTTTTAATCCTGATTATTGCAAACCAATAAAACCAATTCTTGTTCAGATTAACGAAGGTATTGAGTTTTTTTCTAAAAAATATAAAACTCAAAAGTATTTGGCTTACTTTCAGGCTTTTACAAACACCTATGCACCCTTAAAAGAGTTGAAACCTATGTATGAGGAAGCCTTGTCTCATAGTGATGTGATAGGTCTAGTAATTGCTACACGACCTGATTCAATTAAAGATGATGTGTTAGATTATCTTCAGTATTTAGCTAAAAAAGGAAATTTTATTAAACTTGAATTTGGTTTAGAATCAACTAATAATAGGACATTGGAGTTGATTAACAGATGTCAAACACATGAAGAAGCTATTGATGCTTTTTCTCGTGCAAATGATAGAGGACTACATCTTGGAGCTCATTTAATTTTAGGACTTCCTGGAGAAAGAAAAGAAGATATGTTAGAGCATGCAAGAAAAGTGTCTCTGCTTCCTGTAAATACATTAAAAATACATCATCTGCAAATTGTGAAACACACTATGATGGCTTATCAATTTAAGAATACACCTGAGATGTTTACTTTTATGGATCTTGATGAGTATATCGATTTAGTTGTAGATTTTATTGAGCTTCTAAATCCCAATATTATTCTTGAAAGATTTTTTAGCGAATCACCAGCTAGAATGCTTATTCATCCAAAATATGGACTTAAAAATTTTGAAGTAAAGCATCTGGTCAACAAAAGACTTGACGAAAGAGATGCTTGGCAAGGCAGACTATATAAAAAAGTCACGCTTACTTAACTCAAATTAAATATCTCTGAAAACTTATCAAAATAAGATCTAATACTATTTTATATTTCGATGAGTTTCTGTCCATAAATTTTAATTTTATTATATACATAAAATGTAATTATTTTTATATTATTGACAAAAATATGCTTGAATGGATAATTTTATTGCAGTATTAAAAAAATACTCAGATTTTGAATCATCTTCATCTAGAAAGGAATATTGGATGTTTGTATTATTTAACATTGTATTTTCTAGTCTAGCATCTATAATTAGCCCAAAAATTTCTATGCTGTATTCATTGTTTGTTTTTATACCAGCTCTTGCTGTAACTGTAAGAAGGCTACATGATGTTGGAAAGAGTGGTTGGATGCTATTGATTATTTTTATTCCACTTATAGGACCTATTTGGTTACTTTTTCTTTTGTTACAGAAAGGAGATTCACTAAATGAATTTTTTGCAAATGATAATTCATATAAGCAGACAGAAAAAAAACAAGAACGACCATCAAAAGAAAAAAAATCTTGTTGCTCTAATGATGAGAATGAAGTAAAAAAAGATACAGAAAATTCTGCAAGTATAGCTTTTGATGAAATAAACTCTAATTAATATTTAATATGTCAGACGATAAAAAAGTAATATTCTCTATGTCAGGACTTTCTAAGTCATATAATAATGGAAAACAAGTTTTAAAAGATATTTATCTTTCTTTTTTTTATGGTGCTAAGATCGGAATACTTGGTCTTAATGGCTCAGGAAAGTCAACTCTTTTAAAGATTATTGCTGGAATTGAAAAATCTTATCAAGGAGATGTAGTTTTTTCAGATGGGTATACTGTTGGTTATTTAGAACAAGAACCAAAATTAGATGAGTCTAAAACCGTTATGGATATTGTGAAAGAAGGTATGCAGGAAGCAGTGGATGTTTTGGCTGAGTACAATGCGATTAATGATGCTTTTGGTCTACCTGAGAACTACGAAGATTCTGATAAGATGGATGAATTAATGAAGCAACAAGGTGTTTTACAAGATAAAATTGAAGCACTAGGGGCTTGGGATATAGAGACAAAATTAAATATCGCAATGGATGCTTTAAGATGTCCTGAAGGAGATACTTCAATTTCCGTTTTATCAGGAGGTGAGAGAAGAAGAGTAGCTCTATGTAGATTGTTGCTTCAAGAACCAGATGTATTACTTCTAGACGAACCAACAAATCATTTAGATGCTGAGTCAGTGTTGTGGTTGGAACAACATTTACAGCAATATAAAGGAACAGTAATAGCAATAACTCATGATAGATATTTTTTAGATAATGTTGCTGGTTGGATACTTGAATTGGATAGAGGAGAGGGAATTCCTTGGAAAGGAAATTATTCAACATGGTTAGAACAAAAAACAAAAAGATTAGCTCAGGAAGAAAAAACAGAAAGTAAAAGAAGAAAAACATTAGAAAGAGAATTGGAATGGGTAAGAATGACTCCAAAGGGTAGGAGAACAAAATCCAAATCTAGGTTAAGTAATTATGAGAGTATGCTTGGTGAAAAAGCAAAGGAAAAAGAAGCTAAACTAGAGCTTTATATACCACCAGGGCCTAGATTAGGAAATAATGTAATAGATGCTGAAGGTGTAAGTAAAGCATATGGTGATAAATTATTATATGAAAATTTAAATTTTAAGTTGCCTCCAGCAGGTATTGTTGGTGTCATTGGACCAAACGGAGCTGGAAAAACAACATTATTTAGGATGATTATGGAGCAGGAGGAAGCTGACGCAGGAATTTTCAAAGTAGGAGAAACTGTTAAGATTTCTTATGTAGATCAGCAACATGCTAATATTGATCTTGATAAAACTATTTGGGAACAAATAACAGGAGGTCAAGAGCAAATAAGTTTAGGTGGTAAGTTGATGAACTCAAGAGCCTATGTAGCTAGATATAATTTTAACGGCTCTGATCAAAATAAAAAAGTTGGTGTTTTATCTGGCGGTGAAAGAAATAGATTACATTTAGCAATGACATTACAAAATGAAGCTAATGTTCTTCTATTAGATGAGCCAACAAATGATTTGGATGTTAATACATTACGAGCACTTGAGGAAGGCTTAGAAAATTTTGCTGGATGTGCTGTGATTATTTCACATGACAGATGGTTTTTAGATAGAGTTTGTACTCACATTTTAGCATTTGAAGGGGATTCACAAGTTGTATTTTTTGAAGGGTCTTTTTCTGACTATGAAGAAAATAGAAAAAAACGTTTAGGTGATATTTCTCCTAAAAGAATCAAGTATCGTAAACTAGTAAGATAATTATTTAACAGCTTTTTTAATTAGATAAATACAAACAATACCATAT
>Ga0208130_1001511_pt1 | contig 11217 bp, 8 predicted proteins | sample ETNtaG_31_FD_185771 | JGI IMG/M metagenome (GOLD analysis project Ga0208130, IMG submission 185771) | Marine microbial and viral communities from oxygen minimum zone, Eastern Pacific Ocean - ETNP201310SV78 (SPAdes) (version 2) | ecosystem: Environmental > Aquatic > Marine > Oceanic ...
AATGCAGCAGAACTGATTCAGTTTGATAAGCAAGATGTTGTTTTTGCTGGTGCCGGCGATGAAGTTCATTGGGTTCTGGCATCATTTTTTGACGGAATGAAAGCACTTTCGACAGCTCACAATGACAATCCTCAAATTGCCTCAAGACCATTTGATTCCAATAGAGACGGTTTTGTCATCTCTGGGGGAGGTGGAGTTGTCGTATTAGAAGAATACGAACATGCGGTTGCCAGGGGAGCTAATATTTATGGAGAGCTTGTTGGTTATGGAGCCACGTCAGACGGATTTGATATGGTTCAGCCATCCGGAGAAGGTGCAATGCGATGCATGCAACAAGCAATGCAAGGCAATAATGAAATTGATTATTTGAATGCTCATGGAACAAGCACGCCTGTAGGTGACATGAGAGAACTCGAGGCAGTCAGACAAGTATTTGGTGGAGACACACCAAAGATCACTTCAACCAAATCCTTAACAGGGCATTCTCTCGGTGTAGCAGGGGTACACGAAGCAATCTACACCATACTCATGCTTCATCATGATTTTATTTCACCATCAATTAACATTGAGGATCTTGATGAGAATGCTGAGGGCTTTAACATAGTCACAGATCTTATTGAAGAAGCAGGACTTAATACAGTGATGTCAAATAGCTTTGGTTTCGGAGGCACCAATGCCTCACTTGTGTTTAAAAAATAATCTAATCTTTATGGCGCCATATATGAAGGGCCAGATAAGACTGGAAAGGATCAACCAATTCAACTAAATCATGAGGAGTGATACTTGTGTCCTCACAGATTTCCTCGATTCCTTTTCTTAACATTAAGTCACCATCAGACCATACATTTGTTCTCCCCAGATAAAAGATAGCAATCATTTCGGCTGACCAATCACCAAAACCCCAGAGACTCTTGACTAAGTCTTTGTACTCTCTATAAGGCATTTCTTGAATGATTTTCATTGAAATAGAACCATTTCTAATGGCTTCTTTAGCACCCATTATTGATCTAATTTTATTCTGAGACAGACCATTGTCTTTGATTAAACTAAAATTCTTTTCATCGAAGTAATCAATCAATTCTAGATTCATATCTTCAGCTGAACCAGTGACCTTACGCCAAATACTTTTAGCTGCTTTGTATGAAAGTTGCTGTTCTACTACCGTTTGAGCAAAACAGTCAAAAACATCTAGATTTTTTGGCACATCAATAGAAATTAATCCATTTTGACTCACAATCTTGCTCAATAAAGAGCAGTATTCATTTCCTATTTTTATGAGGTGATTATGTGCTTTTCTACTCATGATATTAGTGCCCACTATTGGGAAATATTTTCTTTTCTTTAGATGATTATCTGTTCGAAAGTATAATGTAAAGAGATGAAATATTTCCTATGAAATCAGCAAAAGTAATAATTATTGGCGCAGGACCAGTTGGAACATTTGTGGCTTACTGTCTTGCTGAATATGGTATTGATACCATTGTTCTTGAGTCAGAGTCCTCATGTGAAACTGATATGAGGGCTTCAACATTCCATCCTTCAACTCTAAAATATTTAGATAACCTAAACTTGGCTAATGAACTTATTGAAAAAGGGTTAAAGGCTCCTATCTTTCAATACAGAATAAGGGCCACTGATGAGATCTTAGAATTCAATCTTGAAGAGCTAAGTGATGTATTGGATTTCCCTTTCCGATTGCAATGCGAACAATATAAATTCGCAAGAATGTTGGCCGAGAAGCTAGATAATCATAACAACTCTTCTGTAATGTTTAATCGAGAGCTTATTTCTTTTTCTGATACAGAGAAAAGAGTGAAGCTTAAAGTAGATCACTATGGGACTACAGAAGAATATGAATGTGACTATCTAATCGGAGCAGATGGCGCCAATAGTGTTGTAAGAAGAAAGCTGGGAATTGAATTTGGTGGTTTTACATATAAAGAGAAGTTTTTTACTTTGAGTACTGAAGAGCCACTTGAGGATTATTTTAATGAATTATCCTATGTAAATTACGTCTCTGATCCTGATGAGTGGTTCGTCCTTCTTAAAGCACCAAGTGCATGGAGAATACTTGTACCTGTTGATGAAAATCTAGACGATGATGTTATTAGATCAGATGATTATGTTAAGAGTATTTTCAAGAGAGCTTTGAATTCTGATGATCATATTGAAACCATTCATAGGACTATTTACAGAGTTCATCAAAGAGTGGCTGATACTATGCGTTCTGGCAAAATAATTCTTGCTGGAGATTCAGCTCATCTGAACAATCCCCTTGGAGGTTTTGGTATGAATGGAGGTCTCCATGATGCATGGAACCTAGCCAAACAACTTGATCAAATAATCAATCAAAACAAAGATGAAGGACTCTTAGATCTTTATGATCGTCAGAGAAGAGCTGTGATGAATGACTTCATTCAAAAGCAAACCATTAGAAATAAGAAGATGATCGAAGAAACTGGAAATGATAAATACTCTTCAGAGTGGAATCGCATGAGAAATTTACATGAAAATGATACTGAAAGGAGAGAATATATGTTTAGACAAACAATGGCACAGAGCTTACTAATGGAAGCCAAAATATCATGAAGGATGTATTGGGTTGGAGGGCGCTATTTGGTGTACTGGGCCCATCTACGAATACCGTAGTTCAACCAGAATTTGATCAAATGAGACCTGCTGGAGTGACCAATCATTACAGTAGGATTTTTACACCTAATGCGAATGCTGTAAGCAATGACACTTTTATGAATGCAACATTGGTTATTGCTGAGAACGTGCTTGATGCAGTCGATAGCGTTATGACGTGTTCACCCTCTTACTTAGTCATGGGAATGTCAGCGATCACTTTTTATGGAGGCGTTAATGGGGCAGAAGACTTTAAGAAAGAAGTAAAAGATAGATCAGGATTGTCTGTGAGCATTGGTTCCGATTCAACTAAAAATGCATTAAATGCATATGGCGGCATTAAAAATGTGGCCTTCTTTTCACCTTATTTTCCTGCTGCAAATGAACAAGTCTCTCGCTACCTTGAAGAATCTGGCTTCAGTGTAAAGAAAGATTTGTGCCTTGAATGTAACTCATGGACAGACATTGCTAAAGTTAATAAAGATATTATGTATTCAAGTCTTAAAAGCATAGATAATGATGATGTTGATGCATTGATTCAAGTTGGAACAAACCTTCCAATGGCAACTTTTGCTGAAGAATTTGAATCAATATTTGAAAAGCCAATCATTCCAATCAATACCGCAACATATTGGGATGCTTTAAGACGAAATAATATCACTGACAAGATCAATGGTTTTGGCAAGCTTCTTTCTGAGTATTGACTTGATTGAAAAAATACAAGAATTTAAATTAGGATATCGAGCTCTCATTGGAGCAATGGTTGGAGCAGGTTGTGGTCTATCTTCAATCAGTTTCTATACACATGGCGTTTATGTCAGTGCGATTTCTCAAGATACAGATTGGTCAAGAGGTCAGATTCAGTTAGGTGTCAGCATTATGATACTCATGGCTATAATCACAGCCCCATTAATCGGCTCCCTGGTTGATCGATATGGAGCAAGGCTTATTGCACTATTTTCTATCCCCCTTTACGGATTAGCTATGTCCTCTTTTATCTTTGTTGGAGAGGATATTAATCATTACTATTTTGTATGGGCTCTGATGTCCATTATTGCTGCCGGGACACTTCCAGTAACTTGGACGAGGGTAGTTAATCAATGGTTTGATAAATCAAGAGGCATCGCACTCGGTATAACTTTAGCTGGAACAGGAATTGCAGCAACATTTGGCCCAATCTATGTCACTTCACTAATTGAAGATTTTGGTTGGAAAACATCCTATCTGTTACTGGCATTGACTATTTCAATGATTTCCTTACCAGTAGTCTATCTTTTATTCAAAGAACCAGATGAAGCAGAAATCTCTGAAAATGATATGGACGAAAATCCAAATTCAATTTCAGGAGTCAGTTTCAAGGAAGCAATCAGAGGACGACAATTTTGGTTTATTGGAATTGCTCTGGTTTTTGCTGCTGGTGGTATATCAGGGTTAATCACCAATTCTGTTCCAATGCTAATTGATAAAGGTTTTTCACTTAAAGATGCAGCAAGCCTAGCTGGCTTGATTGGTGTAAGCGTTATTTTAGGAAGATTAATAGTGGGAGTTCTTCTGGATTACTTCTGGGCCCCTTTGATAGCTGCAATCTTCTTGTCGGCCCCTTTTATTTCTGCAATTATTCTTGTTGGCAACCTTGATTCTGGCCTGATGATTTCAATATCAATGATTATTATTGGGCTTGCTGCTGGCGCTGAACTTGATTTACTTGCTTTCCTTACAAGTCGTTACTTTGGCCTCAAAGAGTATGGAAAGTTATATGGCTCTCTATATGTATTCTTCTCGATTGGTGCAGGCTTAGCCCCAGCTTTATTTGGAAGGTACTTTGATATCAATGGTGATTACACATTTCTCTTATATTTGGTCATCGGCACTTCACTTTTGAGTGGAATTTTGATGCTAAGATTAGGTGATTACCCAGCCCCTAAGGTACCCGATTAATTAAAGGCTTTTATTTGGTGATTTGACGATTGTCCATTATTGAGACAAATTGCCGGTTAACCTTGTTGCATTAATATCTAAGCGATAATCTTTATTGGTTAGTCAATTAAAGGGGATATCCACAATGACCAAATTTAAATCAATAGCTAGTTATTTTACTTCCTTTCTAGCCATTATAATTATATCTACATCAACCTCTCATCAGACCCTTGCTCAAGAAGGAGCTGCACTTGAAGAGTTAGTTGTTACTGCTCGAAAAAGAGAAGAGAATGTTCTAGATGTGCCTTTATCTATTACCGCACTTACTTCTGAAAATATCGAAGCTAAAGGTATCGGAGAGTTTAAAGATATTATTTCCTTCACACCAGGATTTCATTTTGCTGAGCATTCGGTAGGAAGAGCTGACAGATCAAACAGAATCCTTGTTATAAGAGGAATGCATATCAGTCAGGAAAATGATCACCAACAAGCTGCGACTGTTTTTGTCGATGGTGCTCCAATGCATGGAAGTGTCATAGCTGGTCTTGAGGACGCAGAGCGTATCGAGGTAGTCAGAGGTCCTCAAAGTGCATACTTCGGAAGAGCAACCTTGGCTGGTGCAGTAAATTTTGTGACCAAGACTCCAGGTCAAGAATCTAAGGGTAAGGTAGTTGCTGAGATTGGAAAATATGGAACAACAAATCTAGGCGCTTCATTTGAAGGTCCTTTGAGTGATACAGTCTCATATAGGGTAGCCCTTAGCTCTCAGGATACAGATGGTCAATATAAAGCTGCTAATGATCCTTCTCTAACTTTGGGAGAGCGCTCGACTACTAGTTTCGCAGGAACACTTTATTTTGAACCGAATGACCGTTTCAATGCAAAAATTAGATTCCACACATGGGAAGATGATGATGGACCTGGTGCAGCTTTTGGCTATGGTGTGAATAACGGAGAGGAATTATTCGACTGTAATCTTCCAAATTCTACACTCGCAGTAAGAAGTGGTGGAGGCAATTGGTTTTGTGGAGTAGCTCCGTTCCCATCTGCAGAGTATATTCAATATGATGCTGCCATGACTCAACAAAAACAGGATCTACTCAATGGAGTTGCTACACCTGGTTTGACGATAGACACGATTACAGACAACCCATTCCTTGATGGCTTTGGTTTTGCTCGAGAAGCAGATCAATTAAGTATTAACATGAACTACGAGATGGAAAGTGGCATCACAATAAGTTCAATTATTGCATCAAATGAAAATAGATGGATGGCTTTAGATGACCTAGACAGAAGAGCAACTGGTGATTTGGGCATTAGGAATGTCTCTCTACTTAACGGAAGAGATCTCGAGGATTCAAGTGTAGAAGTTAGGCTAACTTCACCTCAAGATCAAAGACTTAGATGGATGCTAGGCGTAAGTAAATTCAGCTTTGAAGGAAAGAGAACAAGTGGATTTAATATATTTGGAACAGTTCGTTCTTTGAGTTTAGGAAATGTTTTTGATATTGAGACTTCAGGTGTATTCGCTGCAGTTGAATATGATATTACTGATGAGCTTACAGTTAATATCGAAGGCCGAAGACAAAAAGATGAAGTTGAAGAGGCTAGATCTAGCGGTGCTGAATTTGTTAAAGGAACTTTTAACAGCACAACTCCAAGAATCGCATTTGATTATAAAGCAAATGATAATGTCACTCTATACGCCAGCTATGGCGAAGGAACACGACCAGGCGGATTTAATGTTAATTTATTTAATCAGCCGCAAAATATATTGGATTCTCTTGCTCAGGTAGGTCTCTTCAAGGAAATTGAAGAAGAGGAACTGAGAATGTCTGAATTCGGAATTAAGGCCTCACTATTAGGTGGAGATGCTTGGGTGCAAGCAGCTATTTATAATGGAGACTGGAGTGCCCAGCAAGCTGCAGGTGCTTTTGTAGGCGATGTATTTTATGGTGGAACTGCTACTGGTGGAGACATAGAGCTATCTGGATTTGAGATGGAAGGTTTGTGGAAAGTTTCTGATAACTTCACATTAGAAGCCACAGTTAGTAGTAATGATTCTGAAATTAAGACGTTAACAGACTGTGCAGATTGTACAGTCCTTTTGGGTAACTCAGATATCAGTGGCTTAGGGAAACGTAAGCAAAGAAACCCGAAGGCACAGCACTCACTCTCTGGTACTTATACAGGACAAGCATCTAATGGAATCGACTGGTACTTAAGGACTGATCTCATCCATACAGGAAGCAGCTTTGCTACTGATGCAAATATCTTGGAGACTGGTTCGAGTAATAGAATCAATATGAGACTAGGAATTATTAGAGATAATTTGAAGGTTGAATTAGTTGGAGAAAACTTGACCAACAATAAGACATTTACTAATTACCAATTTCTAATTGATTTTGCTTGGTTACCACCAGGTGTTAATAGAGTAGCAACAGCTGGACTTCCAGATTTGCGTTACTATGGATTGAAAGCGACTTATAGCTTCTAAAGGATAATAATACGATTGCCAATGTCGTTTATTTGCTCACCCCCGTCACTTGTGATGAGGGTGAGATCCTCTAGATGAGCGCTCCCACCAATTCCTGTATTAAGAACAGGTAGATCTACACTTATAATCATGTTTTCCTCTAATACAAGATCGTCTTTTTGCCAAAAGGATCCAACACCATTTTTTCCAGGTTCATCAGTATGAGAAAGGCCTATACTATGAGGAGTTAAAGCAACACTATATTTGTAACCAGCCTTCTTCATTGCATCTCGCCCAATTTTTCTTATCTCAGAGTATCTAAGACCTGGTCTTAACTTTTCTCTTACAGCATCCCAGCCAAGAGAGATGGCATCAGTTGCTTTTTTCATCGACTCAGATGGCTCTCCTAAGAAAACTGTTCTTCCAAAATCACCGTTATAGTGAAACCCATGACTAACAGCATCTATCGCAAAGCAATCACCATCTCTTAATTCTTTATTATAGACTTCAGAATTTACTGTATCGATTTGAAGTAAACTTGGTACGTTTCCTCTTTTCGAGCATTCGCTGAAAAAAAGAGCTTTAAGGTCTTGGTGTGTTGCACCATTCCTGAGCTGATTAATTGCTGATATTGTTGCGTCTGCATTAGTTTGAGCGCTAATTCTCATTAGCTCAATTTCCCTATTAGACTTAATAATCTTAATTCTTCTTAATGCATGATCACCATCTACCGTTTCAGTTTTTAGGTTCATTTTATTGATTATTTGATTTATCACCGGATGATCAATTCCGATAACACCCTTATCTAATCCAAGATACTTCATGGCTTTCTTTAATGCCCAGTCATAATCTGCACTTTCAGGGATATGATCGAGTTTTTCCCCAAGAATCTCTAAGCGATTCTTTTCTATTGAGCCTATAGGGTGTTCTTCCAAGCTCGTCCATGTATATGGAGAGGAAGGAGTAGGTTCCTGAGTCTCATTATCACTGAGCTTTCCTTCAAGACCGGTATTGTTTTTATTCCATCCTGTAAACAAGTAATCTTTTGTGTCCAAGTTAAAATCACCGTCTATGAAGCTGAAGTAATAAATAAATTGATTCATTACAATACACATCTTCTTATTTTCATCTTTGCTTAAGAGGGCAAAGGAAGACGGCGAGGAATATCTAACAGCTAAATGATCATAGTATCCCGTGAAGTAGAATATATTTTTTGGCAGGGTAACAATTAAGCCATCTAATCCTTCTTCATTGAGAACCTTATATGCTTGACTTAAGTTCACCAGCGGGCCCTTTTTTACTATTTCTGCTGCCCTTAAATGAGCTGTTAGATGATTTTCATCATCAACATGAGATTTTGTAGATGGGCTTGCAAATGAAGCAATTGTGCCGCCAAGAAGACTTGTTTTTATAAGATCTCTTCTTTTCATTTAGAATCCTTTATTTTCTTACTACATTATCTTAAATGTCAGACAATATTATTTTAAATACTATTTGTATCAATTTTGAGAAAAATACCTCCTAAGAGTTGAAAAAAACTACCCATCTGACATTCTGACTATTATGAAATATCCATACTCTCCATTTCCTTCTAGAGGGAAAATCAATTGGCCCAATAATAAGAGGCTGGCGATAATAATTACTATTAATTTTGAAACTTGGGATCTTGTTAAAGATACCAATGAACCATACTATGCTGGCGGTCCATCAATACTTCCAGATTTATTACCAGGAAACGTTCCTGACTTCCCAAACTATATGTGGAGAGAGTATGGCCAGAGAGTTGGAGTATGGAGATTGTTAGATATCTTTGACGAATTGAGTATTAAGCCAGAATGTACCGTTAATGCCAAAACATGCTTGGATAGATATGAGATGGTTAAGGCCGCACTAGACAGGGGGCTATCTATTATCCCTCATAATTTTGAGCAAGGTGAGCTTCTATCACAGTACTTTGATGATCCAATTAAGGAAGAAGAAATCATTAACAATACACTTTCTGTTTACAAGGAGACAACCAGTTTAAGACCAGAGGGTTGGCTTTCCTCGTCACTTAGAGGTACAGAAAATACTGCCAATATTTTAGTAAAGAATGGTCTTAAATTTTATTGCGATGCAATGAATGATGATCAGCCATATATCATTGAGACCGATTCTGGTGACATTGTTTCTATACCTTATAGCAATGAAATCAATGACTTTACGCTCTTAACAAGACGAGGACATACCACCGATGAATTTAGAGATATTCTTATTGAGGAAATGAATGTTCTATATGATGAAAGTGAAAAAACATCAAAGATAATGAATATTGGCCTCCATCCCCATGTGAGCGGAAGAGCATACAGGGTAAGAGCAATAAGGGAATTTTTGCAAGCAGCTAAGAAACTCGACGGTATTTGGTGGGCTACCCGCTCAGAAATTGCAGATTCATATATAGAACAGGCTAATAGTCACATCTAAGTCAAGTCTTATAAGTCGATCTGAGTGCCTTTGAGGGCTTTTTCTTTGGTGTGAGTATCTATTTTTGTAGCAATTTCATTTGATGCCTTTTCCAAGCTTGGGATGAAAAGTTTAATGGCATCATCTAGCTTATATGCTGATGTAGAGTACCTAACTGTTAAAGCGCCTTTAATAATTGATTTAGAATTGCTAATTGGCACTGAAATGGCAGTTTGGTCAGTATATCTTCGTGTCCTTATCTTTACAGCAAATCCATTTTTCTTAACTTTCTTTAATTCTCTTCGAATACTCATTTGATCATATTCCTCCTTGTTTCCATCCTCTGATGACAAAAGAGTATCAATGAGCAACTGACGATCATCACTCTTCATAAATGCGAGAATACAGAAACCAGATGCTGTCCCAAATATTGGCATTGTATAGCCAATAGTGAATTGCTCTACTGCATATGGACTCTCAAGATCAGTATTTTCTCTTACAACAATTGATAAGCCAGATAATGTTGCAAGAGTTGCAGGCCATTGAAACTTCTCAGTAAATTTCTCTAAGTAGTTCCTGCTTATATTCGCCATATGATCTTCTTCGGTATAACCATCACTTAGCGTTCCAATTTTATCGGTTAATCTAAATCTTTTGTCTGATTTGTGTTGATAAATAAATCCTTTATTAACAAGAGTCTCAAGTATTCTATAGACAGTTGAGCGAGGCATTCTGAGTGTGTCTGAGATTTCGGATGCACTAGCACTACCTCTCTTATTTAGGATAGTGAGAATATCTAAACCTCTGCTGAGCGATCTAATCATTGTACATTTATCTACTTATATTGGAATTAAGTCAATAATCGTGTGATTGTTAATCACAGCTTTGTAATAATTAATTATGAAGAATGGCCCCGGTAGCTCAGCAGGATAGAGCGTCGGATTCCTAATCCGAAGGTCAGAGGTTCGAATCCTCTTCGGGGCACCATTAGAGGTATTAATTTGTTTGTAGTTGAAGGTATAAATGATTTGAAGACGCTTTCTGAAGTTGTCGGTGGAGAGCTTTTTTCTAACAATGAGCACATTACGGGGATCACCACGGATTCAAGAGAAGAGGCTAGGGGTGCAGTTTACTTGGCTCTAAAAGGTGAGAGTTTTAATGGCGATATATTCTGTCAGGACGCAATTGATAACGGCTCGATTGCAGTAATCACAGACAATCCAGAGACGCATGGCAGGTTTATATTGGTAAAAGATACATACGATGCACTCCTTATGATTGCAAGTCATCATCTTAAGCAAATTAATCCCACAACGATTGCCATTACTGGAAGCAACGGGAAGACAACAGTTAAAGAGATGATGGGCAAGATCTTAGATAGTGATAAAACAATCATTACAAAAAGAAATGAAAACAATCAATTCGGGATTCCTTACACAATACTTAGGTGTTCATCATCGACTGAAAACCTCGTCCTTGAATGTGGCGCCAGGCATGATGGAGATTTTAAAAAAGTCGCAGAATATTTCGAATTTGATCAGCTTATGATAACCAACATAAATAATAGTCACGTTGGTATATTTGGAAGTATCGACAATATCATTCGAACTAAATTAGAACTCATCAAAGCAGTTAAGAATTCAGGAAGCGTTATAGAAGCTGCATTTCAAGATCTCTCTAAGAATAGAGAGCTGGCAAGTAAATCTAGCGAAATTAAACTTTATGATTCTAATGATTTAAGTCTTAATGAAACA
>Ga0208130_1001512_pt1 | contig 11199 bp, 8 predicted proteins | sample ETNtaG_31_FD_185771 | JGI IMG/M metagenome (GOLD analysis project Ga0208130, IMG submission 185771) | Marine microbial and viral communities from oxygen minimum zone, Eastern Pacific Ocean - ETNP201310SV78 (SPAdes) (version 2) | ecosystem: Environmental > Aquatic > Marine > Oceanic ...
ATTCATTTTAAAAAAAGAGTCGAAGCCTTAATCCTAAATTTCTGGATAAATTATTTCATCCTTCTGAAAGAAGCTTTCGGAGTGCTTCACGGTCCCGTCTCAATCTTTCTTCCAGGGGCAAATTCAGGATCCCAATCGGTCTTCCTGGAGAAGAAAATATTTTTTCTTGAATGTCCATCTGCTCTTCCTGCCGAATCGTTGTTCTCGACTTTTGGCCCAATACATCTTTCAGCAACATCAAATAAGAAAGCAGAATGATGACCAAAGAGAAGACCGGGAACATCAGGTTCCATTCCAAGCCTTCAATGAATTCGAGATGATTCAACAGTTCCAAATCAGTTCCTTAGAAAAATCAAACATAAATCATGCAGCTCGTTTTTTTGAAAGCAGAACAAATTAAGTCTCAGGAATCAACCGGGAAATTAAGGAAGATGGTCGGGTAGGATGCTTTGCGATTCAAAACCAGACGGATGGAATGCCTGAAATAAATTTGATAAATACCGCTTCTTCCTAGTAAGCATCAGGACTGGAACGTTCGATCAGATCGATGCTCTGATGGGCGGCCTGTTCGAGAATGGATGGAAGTTCCAGAGTTTGAAGTTGACGTTCCTCCATCAGGATGTTTCCATCGACCATGACGGTTGTGACATCAGATGCCTGTGCAGAATAGACAAGCAGGGCAAGCGGATCATGGCATGGAACCAGATGCGGTTGACGGATATCGAGCATGATTAAGTCTGCTTTTTTCCCGGTCTCAAGGGAGCCTACTTCCTCATCAAGTTTCAGCGCTTTGGCGCCATTAATAGTCGCCATGCGGATGACCGTCTTTGCCGGCAATGCTGTGGCAGAATTGTTGACAACCTTATGCATCAGTCCTGCAAGGTGTATTTCCTCGAAAAGATTGAGATTGTTGTTGCTTGCCGCACCATCCGTGCCGAGTGCTACATTGATGGAATGTTTCAACATCTTCTCCACCGGAGCAAATCCGTTTGCCAACTTCAGATTGCTTCCGGGATTATGGGAAACAGAGACTCCATTCTCACTGAGCAGTTTAAAATCCTCTTCTTCAAGATGGACGGCATGGGCAGCCAAAGTAGGTAAACTGAAGAGTTCCAAATTCAACAAATGCTGAACCGGAGTACATCCATGAAGTCTTCTGCTTTCTGACAACTCATCAGCGGTTTCTGACACGTGAATATGGATCCCGCAGTTTAACCGTCTCCCCTCAATCAAAATCTCCCGAAGATATTCAGGACTGCAGAGATACGGTGAATGAGGCCCCAGTTGTACCGTGATTCTTCCTTCTGATCTCCCATTCCAATCTTTGTGAAGCCTGCATCCCTCAGCCAGTAAGGCCTCACCATTTCCGGAAACATCAAAGAGTGCAGAGGTCAGGCAGGCCCGGATACCTGAGGATTCGACCTCTGATGCAACCTCGTCCATGAAAAAATACATGTCATGAAAACAGGTGGTACCGCCTCGGATCATTTCAGCGATTCCAAGTTTTGCCCCGAGTCTCACGTCTTCAGCAAGCAGATGATCCTCAAGCGGTTTGATTTTCTTGAACAACCAATCATTGAAAGTAAGATCATCGGCATAACTTCGCATCAAGGTCATTGAAAGGTGGGTATGGGCATTGATCAGCCCCGGCATGACCAATTTGCCCTTACCGTCGATCACCCGATCTGGAATGAAGTCCAATGGAGCTTTACCGACTCCAACAATGGTTTTTCCAGAAACGGCAAGGTCGGCATGTTCCAAAACCTGGTCTTGGTCGTTGACGGTGACGATCGTGGTATTCTTGATCAACAGTTTCATCGACTTCAGGCATCCCAACCGGAAAGGTATTGTTGCTGGTCTTCCGTCAGAGTGTCAAAGGTGACTCCGGAAGACTCGAGCCTGATTTGTGCCACTCTCTGATCGATCCTTTCAGGTACCGGATAGCAACGGTTGGCGAGTTGTTTTTCCTGTTGCACCAGATGCTGTGCGGACAATGCCTGGAGTGCAAAACTGGTATCCATGATTTCCGCCGGATGTCCGTCGGCACAGGCAATATTGACGATGTTTCCATTTCCCAATAAATTCAGCCAACGTCCATCCTGCAGAAGAAATCCTTCCACGTTCGTCCTCATCTGCTTTCTGTCCTTTGACATCCCGGATAACCCCTCTACGTCGATTTCCTCCCAGAAGTGTCCTGCGTTGGCCAAAAGCGCATTGTCCTTAAGCACCTTAAAATGCTCTTTTCTTATGGTGTGGCGTACCCCGGTGACACTTAAAACCACATCTGCCTCTTTACAGGCTTCCATCAAGGGCATCACACGGCATCCGTTCATCAATGCGTCACAAGCCTTGACCGGGTCCACTTCACAGACAATCACCGATGCACCCATCCCCTGAGCCCTCAACGCACAACCTCTTCCGCACCATCCATAGCCTGCCACCACCACCGTTTTCCCGGCAAGAACAAGATTGGTACTGCGCATCACCGCATCCCAGACGGACTGTCCGGTGCCGTGAACGTTATCAAAGAGATATTTGCAGCGGGCTTCATTGACAAGCATCACCGGAAATTGAAGCTGAGCAGCCTTGGCCCTTGCCTGCGCTCGCAGCACACCGGTGGTCGTCTCTTCGCAGGCACCTAACATTCCTTCCAACAGGTCGGTTCGCGTTTCATGGAGGATTTCCACCAGATCTCCTCCATCATCGATCACCAGATGTGGTTTTAAATCGAGCGCCATCTCCATGTATTTCCGCATTTCACTGGGTTCTGCCCCATGCCTGGCATAGACCTTCAATCCTTCTGCGGCAAGCGCCGCCACGACATCGTCTTTGGTTGATTCAGGATTACTTCCGGTGACAGAAACCTGGGCTCCGCCTGATCTCAGGACCAGGGCCAGAAATGCCGTTTTTGCTTCGAGATGAATACAGACGGTGATTCGCTTTCCTGCAAAGGGTTGCTCTTTCTCGAATTCAGATTGGATCTTCCGCAGAATCGGCATATTCCTGCGGACCCATTCAATCTTTTGCAGACCTTCTCCTGCCAGTTCAGGAGCCGCAACGATATTTTCATGCATCACTTTCACTCTTTTTCATGTTTTGGATCGTCTTAAAGTCTAGTCCAATCCTTTGAAGATAAAAGATCTTACTGTGAAGTCTTTCTGATCCTGGAAAACAGTTCATAGACGATTTTTACAAGTCCTGATACTATAATTTTTTTGTTTGTAACAGGTGAGAGGAGCAAATGGACCATCAGTCTGACCCAATTGAGGTCAGCGATGAAACAGAATCGGCAATCAGGGAATACCATAAAAACGGTGCTTCGGTCATCCGTGGGATACTGGACCAGAAATGGATTTCTACCATGCGTGAAGCCATTCAAAGGGTTCTCGACCATCCCGGAAGCGCATCCGTGGAATACACTCCGAAGGGAGAAGAAGGCCGTTACTATGGAGATTTCTTCCTCTGGCGCCGTGATCCCGATTTTGAAGAATTCATGCGTCATTCCCCCTTGCCAGCAATTGCAGCAAAGGTTTTGAAATCCAATAGTATCCGTTTTTTTTATGACCAGTTGCTGGTCAAAGAACCTCTCACCAAGGAAAAAACTCCTTTCCACCAGGATCTTCCCTACTGGCCTCTCAAGGGAGAAGACATCCTTTCCATCTGGGTCCCTTTTGATCGTGTCGGGCTTCAACAGGGAGGAGTTCGTTTTCTCAAAGGATCCCATCACTGGAAACAGCGTTATGCTCCCACAGCCTTTGGGAAAGACAGTGGTTTTGAAGAAATTTACGCAAAAATGGGTTGGGAACCACTTCCGGATTTTGAAAAAAATGACAACATCTATAACTGGCTGAACTGGGAAACAGAACCCGGGGATGTGATCCTCTTTCATCCCCTGGTCATTCATGGATCAGGAGGGAATCAAAGTAGCAACCAGCGCAGGAGAGCCCTTGCGATGCGGTTCCTGGGAGATGACGTCGTCTGGGATTCACGTCCGGGAACCTTCATCGAAAAAGAAACGATTCAGGAGATCCTTCCGGAACTGAATCTTAAAGACGGTCATCAACTGGAAAGTCCATGTTTCCCCTTGATCAGGACCTTTTCAATCCAGCCTGAGACATAAACAATGAAACAAAACAGTTTTCAAGAAAATTCAATAAGGAATTCATCCCATGAGTGAAGCACTGACCTACGACGACGTTCTGCTAGTTCCATCATACAACCACTGGGAATCCCGAAAAGTGGTCGACACCAATATCACCGATCGCTCTGGTTTGCTGAGCCTTGAAATACCAGTAATGACTTCCAACATGGACACCATCACCGAAGTCGATATGGCAAATTTTATCAGGAGCAAAGGAGGGGTCGGGGTGCTCCATCGTTTCATGTCAATTGAAGAAAACGTGAAGATGCTTGGAGTCTGCAACTCGCCCGTATTTGTGTCTGTAGGATGTTCAGAAGAGGATCTCCAACGGGCAGAAGCTCTACGGGATGCGAATGCGGGATTTTTCTGCATCGATGTCGCCCATGCCCATGCGAAGTATGTCGGTCGTACCCTGAAAAATCTCCGTGAGATGCTTGGTAAGGGAGCCTGCATTATGGCCGGCAATGTGGCGACTTATGCAGGCGCAGATTACCTCGCTTCCTGCGGTGCTGATATCATTAAAGTCGGTATTGGCGGTGGTTCCGTCTGTACCACCCGGATCAAAACCGGATTCGGTGTGCCTAATCTGACGGCAATCAAAGATTGTACAAGGGTTGACCGTTCAGTCGTCGCGGATGGTGGAATTCGTAATCCCGGTGACATCGTCAAGGCCCTCGCCTTTGGTGCCGATTTTGTGATGATCGGCAGCATGCTGGCTGGAACCCGACCCACTCCGGGTAAAGTCATCACCCGCACCACCGAAAGTGGTCAGGAGTTGAAGTTCAAGATGTATCGAGGTATGGCAAGCAGTGAAGTCCATGAAGACTACCACGGAGGATTAGCCGATTGGAAAACTGCGGAAGGTGTTTCGATGGAAGTTGAATACCGTGAAACCGAAGAAATTATCATTGCAGACATCGTAGGCGGATTACGCTCGGGCATGACCTATGCCGGCGCCGCTTCGATCAGCGAACTACAACGCAAACTGGACTATGTCAGGATCACCAACGCGGCAAGGATTGAAAACCTTCCCCACCGAACCATTCAATAAAATCATTTTGAACTCCAATCTCTCTTTACCATGAACCAATTGAATACCGAAAAACGAGTCACGATCGGAAGTTTATCCATCGACCCTGCATTGGAAGCGCTTGTTCGTGAAGAAATCATACCGGGACTCGGGTTGGATGCCGAGGATTTCTGGAATTCCTTCTCCCAAATCCTGAACGACCTGACTCCACGCAATCGTGAACTCCTCGAAAAACGCGACCGGATCCAGCAGCAGATCGATGATTGGCATCTGAACAGAATGGAGAAGCCTCATGATCCGCAGGCTTACCAGGAATTTCTCCGTTCGATCGATTATCTCGTCCCGGAGGGTCCTGATTTTAAGATCACAACAACCGGCGTCGATCCCGAGATTTCTCAGATTCCCGGACCGCAGCTCGTCGTTCCGGTCAGTAACGCACGTTATGCACTCAATGCAGCCAACGCACGATGGGGCAGTCTGCTGGATGCGGCCTATGGAACAGACGTCATCCCTGAAACTGAGGGGGCTGAAAGAGGAATTTCCTACAACCCCCAGAGAGGGGAGAAGGTTTTTGAATTCGTTCATGGCGTCCTGGACGCCTCGGCCCCTCTGGCAGAAGGTTCGTTCAGCAGGATTACAGGATTTTCCGTGGATCAAGGCAGACTGAGGATGACACTGGAGGGAGGTCACGAAACAGGACTACAGAATCCGGAACAATTCGCAGGCTTTAACGGTTCTCCTGAAAATCCGGATTCGATCCTGCTCAAGAAAAACGGACTGCACCTGGATATCCAACTGGACCGCAATCATCCTGTCGGCAAGGACCATCCTGCAGGAATCTGTGACATCCTCCTGGAATCCGCCGTCACCACCATTCAGGATTGCGAGGATTCTGTGGCTGCGGTTGATGCTTCCGACAAGGTCCATGTCTACCGTAACTGGCTTGGGCTGATGAAAGGTGATCTTTCGGCAAAACTTGATAAAGGCGGGAAAATGATCACCCGCACCCTCAATCCTGATCGGAAATACAAGACACCCGAAGGATCAGAAATGGTGCTCCCCGGACGTTCCCTGATGCTGGTTCGAAATGTTGGTCACCTGATGACCACCGATGCCGTGTTGGATGAACAAGGAAATGAAATATTTGAAGGTATGCTGGATGGAATGATGACCGCACTCATTAGCCTCTATGATATACGAGGTTTGGGAACATTCCAAAATTCCCGCAGCGGAAGCATGTATATCGTCAAACCCAAGATGCATGGTCCCGAGGAAGTAGCGCTTACAGTCGAACTCTTCGGAAGAATCGAAAAAGCCCTCGGCATGGAAGAAGGAACCCTTAAAATCGGAATCATGGATGAAGAACGACGAACCACCGTCAACCTCAAGGAATGCATCCGTGTGGCAAGGGATCGTGTGATTTTTATCAATACCGGTTTTTTAGACCGAACTGGAGATGAAATTCATACCTCGATGAAGGCCGGACCAATGGTTCGTAAAACTGACATGAAAGGTCAGAAATGGATCCAAAGTTACGAGAATTGGAACGTTGATGTCGGCCTGGCTTGCGGCTTTTCCGGGAAAGCCCAAATCGGCAAAGGCATGTGGGCGATGCCGGATGAAATGGCAGACATGGTGAAAAACAAAATCGGGCACCCCATGGCCGGTGCCAACTGCGCCTGGGTCCCATCCCCCACTGCTGCCACTCTCCATGCCATTCATTATCATCGGGTGAATGTGCTTGAACGCCAGCAGGAACTCATGGAACGTGAGCCTGCAAATTTAGACGATATCCTCAAAATTCCTTTAGAGGAGCAACCAAACTGGTCAGAAGAAGAAATCCGAAAGGAACTGGAGAACAACTGCCAGGGAATCCTGGGATACGTGGTGCGCTGGATCGACCAGGGTGTTGGCTGTTCCAAGGTGCCGGACATCCAGGATGTCGGCCTGATGGAAGACCGTGCGACTTTAAGAATCTCCAGCCAGATGCTTGCAAATTGGCTGTTGCATGGAATCGTCAGCGAAGAACAGGTGACCCAGGCACTTGAACGTATGGCAACTGTTGTCGATCGGCAAAATGAAGGAGATCCTCTCTACCAACCGATGGCTCCCTCCTTTGAGGGGATAGCCTTTCAGGCTGCCCGTGATCTTGTCTTTAAAGGAACAGAAATCCCCAACGGATACACCGAACCAACCCTTCATGCAAGGAGAAGGGAATTGAAATCCGCTTAGTCTGAATTTTAAACCAGGAAACAATTTAAGAATCAGAGGAATGCCGGTAGATCACGGCAGGCTCTTCCATGTAAATCGTTTCTTTTTCTACCTGGGCTCCCAATCTCTCGGCAAGGGCACGGGAACGATGGTTTTCCGGATCGATGATGCTGATCGGTGCTTTGATGCCAAAATCAACTCCTGCCTGCTTGGCTTTTTTTGCGGCTTCGTACGCGATTCCACGCCCTTCGTAACCTTCGAAAACTCCCCAGGCCAATTCCTCCTCGGGATGTTCGATGTGTTTCAGAAAGCCCGTGTATCCGCACATGATACCTGTTTCTCGATCTTCGATATGCCAAAATCCGTAACCTCGGATCTGCCAGTGTCCTGCTGTTCTCAGCAAAGCCCTCCAAACATCTCCGCGTTTGATAGGACCTCCCAGAAATTTCATACGAACTGGATCCGCAAAAAAAACTTCCATCGGCTCAAGATCTTCAAACTTTGGAGCACGGAGAATAAGACGCTCGGTTTCCAGAGTAGGGATTTCAATCATCAGTTCATTCCTTAAATTTTCAAAAATAAAGAGTGGGATTCAGGTTTCATTTTTAATTCAGCGAAGTTTAACCGGATTGGAGTCCAATACAATCCGATTCAACTCAAAAGATGAGGGTAATTTTCAGAAATGAAAGTGCTCTACCCTGATCGGATCAAAGCATGGAGAGTAAAACCCCGGCGGCTACGGCAGAACCGATCACCCCGGACACGTTCGGTCCCATCGCATGCATCACCAGATGGTTTTGGGGATTGGCCTGTAATCCGACATGGTTGACCACCCGGGCGGCCATGGGCACCGCAGATACGCCTGCCGCACCAATCAAGGGATTGATTGGCATTGATGAGAGCCGGTTCATTAATTTTGCCAGCAAAACCCCCGATGCGGTCCCGATGGCAAAAGCGATCACTCCAAGAATCAGGATCCCTACTGTTTCAAGATTCAAAAACTGGGTCGCCAGCAATTTACTCCCAACCCCAAGACCGAGAAAAATCGTAACCGCATTGATGAGCGCATTCTGCATGGTATCTGAAAGTCGGTCCACCACCCCGCATTCACGCGCAAGATTTCCCAGCATGAACATACCGATCAAGGGTGCTGCGGATGGGAGCAACAAGCCACATAGGATCAGAACCAGCAAAGGGAACATGATCTTCTCACGGCGAGACACATATCGTAACTGCCGCATTTCCATTTTCCGTTCCTTTTCCGTTGTCAGCAGTTTCATGATCGGAGGTTGAATCAGGGGAACCAAAGCCATGTATGAATACGCGGCAATCGCTATCGAACCCAACAACCTTGGAGACAGTTGACTGGAAAGGAAAATCGCCGTTGGACCATCAGCACCGCCGATGATACCGATTGAAGCAGCATCCCTGAGACTGAAATCGATACCGGGAACCCAATTCAGTGCTAATGCGCCAAGCAATGTTGCAAAGATCCCGAATTGAGCGGCTCCTCCCAACAATGCAGTTCTTGGATTAGCCAACATCGGCCCAAAATCCGTCATGGCTCCAATGCCCATAAAGATCAGCAGCGGAAAAATCCCGGTGGTGATACCCATTTCGTAGACATAATAAAGTAATCCGCCCGGTTCACTCAAACCTGCCCCTGGAATGTTGGTGAGTATCGTACCGAATCCAATCGGAACCAGAAGCAGGGGTTCAAATTTCTTCTGGATACCCAAATAAAGCAGAATGAATCCGATCAGCATCATCAAAACCCGGCCGATCCCTTCCGACCAGTCCATCTCCTGCCCACGGATTATTCGTGCCAATCCTGTGGAATCCTGCATTTGTTCAAACATTACCCCAAGACTGGGATCCTGAAATTCTGATTTCTCTTGAGAGTTTGTTTCAATGATCAAGGGTTGAACCTGAAGCACCCCCAGAATTTCACCATCCTTGAAGCTTCGATAGGGCTCCATTTTCCACTCGGTGATCCTCCCTGAAACTCCTGCACGCAGGGTGAGTTTGCTGCCATCCGCACGTTTCATTACGGCTAGGATGTCTCCTGAGAGCACAGAATCTCCAAGTTTCACCCGTACTTCAGAAACCTGCAGAGGTCCCCGAGCGGTGATGGTGACACGGTCGGGAACCGCCTGAGAATAGACTAAAAATGGGAAGGCGGTGAAAAGAATCAGGAAACAAAAAAAGCGTTTAAGAAAAAATTCTGAGATCAACATTTTTCCCTTATTCCGCATTTTTATATGTCTCCCTGAAGGTTTCCTGAAAAAATTTATCAATTCAACTGTTCAGGGTTAGCAGTGGAGCCCCAGCCTGAACCGTATCTCCTGCTGAAACATGGATCTCCGCCACGGTCCCCGCAACAGGAGCCTTGACTTCAGACTCCATCTTCATCGCCTCCATCACCAGCAGTGTCTGGTTTGCATTCACGGTTTCTCCTGTTTGAACTTCCAAGCGCAGGATGTTTCCTGGAGTCGGTGCTTCCACAACCTGACCTGATGCTGAGGGGGCCTGTTGGGGTGCCGGAATCGACGCAGAAGAACTGACCGTCGGACTCCCACCGCTTTCTGCAACCTGGACCTGGTAGGCTTTACCTTCAACCGTAATGGTGTATTCACGGGGTCCTAAAGCAGGTGCTGCGGTTGAAACAGACTTAGGAGCCGCTGTCTTTTCTGTCTTGGCAGTCTCAGCACTCTTCCGCCGGATATTTTCCTTGGCCTTGCCCAGCAGAAAATCAATCCCCTTGCTTTCACAACTTGAAGCAATGAACACGTTTTCATCATTAACGGGCAAACCATTTTCCTGGAGGGTTTTCTCTGCCCCAGGTCGGCCATCCTCGAGGATATCCAGAGGATCTTCCTTGAACACCGGTTTGTCGAGCTGCTCGGAAGCAAGCTTAACGATTTCCGGATCTGGTTCCACAGGTGTTCTGCCGAAATAACCAAGGACCATATTCCCGTATTGTGGATTGATCTTCTCCCAGCGTCCCTGGGTTGCATTAAGATAGGCCTGTTGGAAATAAAATTGTGAAACCGGGGTAACTGAGGTACCGAATCCTCCAACACGGATCACTTCCTCCATTTCCTTGATCACCTTGGGATAAAGATGCAGGGTCCCGGTGTCACGCATCATCATCGTATTGGCGGTTAAGGCTCCACCCGGCATTGGAGAAAAGGGAATCAACGGAGATACCATTCTTGACTCTGGCGGGATGAAGTAGTCGCTCATTGCTTCCTCAAATACCTCCTCAACTTTAACATACTTGAGGGGATCGATATCCAGGGTGAAGTCGGTTCCTTTCATTGCATGCCACATTGTAAGAATATCCGGCTGTGCGGTCCCTCCACTGACTGGACTCATCGCCAAATCAATACGGCTGATCCCCGCATCGATGGCTGCCAGGTACTGGCTGATGCCGATCCCTGCAGTATCATGGGTATGAAGATGAAGAATCATGTCCTCAGGAACGGTTTTTCTCGCAGCTTTGATGGTCTCGTATATTTTACGAGGGTGAACCGTTCCACTGGAATCCTTGAAACAAACCGAATGAAAGGGAATATCCGAATCAAGAATATTCCTGAGCATTTTTGAATAATCATCAGGACTGTGTGCCCCCTCACAGCCTGGAGGCAGATCCATCATCGTGATGACAATCTGGTGATGAAGTCCTGCTGCGGCAATCCTTTCGCCGGAATAACTCAGATTACGGAGATCGTTAAGCGCGTCAAAATTGCGGATGGTAGTGATACCATGCTTCTTGAACATCTTCGCATGCAGGTCAATCATGTCCCTTGGCTGT
>Ga0208130_1001515_pt1 | contig 11185 bp, 10 predicted proteins | sample ETNtaG_31_FD_185771 | JGI IMG/M metagenome (GOLD analysis project Ga0208130, IMG submission 185771) | Marine microbial and viral communities from oxygen minimum zone, Eastern Pacific Ocean - ETNP201310SV78 (SPAdes) (version 2) | ecosystem: Environmental > Aquatic > Marine > Oceanic ...
TTCTAAACCATTCAATTAACTCAACGGGCATAGGAGCTGATCCAGAAACTGTCACTCTTACTTTACTAAATCCAAGGCCTTTTCTAATTAATTTTTTTAGTACGCCGGAAAGCACAGGAATTTTAAGTAAAGTGTCTAACCTTTTTTGAGGAAATTTTGATAATATTCCCATTTGAAGCTTAGTCCAAACCCTTGGAGCTGCTGCAAATACATGGGGTTGAACATCTTTTAAATTTTGGCCAAAAGTCTCAATAGATTCTACAAATGAAATAGTACCTCCATATCTAAATGAACACCACTCTATCACAACTCTTTCAAAAATATGATTTAAGGGTAAATAGGAAATAAAATCATTATTCCCAGTATGTTTAATTCCTAGAGGGTTGTTAGGATCATCTAGAACTACTTTAATACCATCAATCGCTTGATAAGTTAACATAACCCCTTTTGGATTACCAGTTGTACCTGATGTAAAAATAATGGTCCATAGATCTGAAAGCTTTGGGTTGTTAGGGTTTTGAATAGGATCATGACTATTGATAAATTCATGCCATTCATGCCCTTTAGTTACATTTGAGCATCCATCATATTTTGGAAATCTTATAATTGGCATTTCTGCAGGCAAATCATTTTTGATTTCATCCCACGTCTCAATCTTTCCAATAAACAGAGCATCAACATCTCCATAATCCATGATATAAGAGAGTTCCTTACCATTTAAAGAAGGAAAAAATGGAACAGATACATATCCTGCCATTACAATTGCTAAATCTGAGATTATCCATTCTCTACAATTTTTAGAATAAATACCAATATGAGCACCCTCCCTGAGATTGAGAGATTTAAGTCCAGAGGCTAATCTTCTTGCCATATTACCAACTTCTCCCCAAGTATATTCCTCCCATTTTTCACCAATTGGTTGCCTTAGATAAGGTTTGTCTTTAAACTCCTCCTCCCATTTGTAAAATTTTAATTCAAATAGTTCTTGATTTGCACTCATATATTTTGGTTTTTATTTAAATATATAAGATTATTTTCAGCTTTAAAAACAATGATAGGCTTTGGAAGTTTTAATTTTTAGTTTTTCCCCTATTTATATAAGAATGATAGTAATCAAATTAAATCAATTAGTATATTACATAAAAATGATAATCAGAATATCCAAATGAAAAAAAAATATAAGAACTTATTTGATTTAACTGATAAGGTAGCTATTGTTACCGGGGCCAGTAAAGGTATCGGCGCTTCAATTGCTAAGGCATTTGCAGAATTTGGAGCAAATGTTGTTGTGAGTAGTCGATCACAAGAAGGTATTGACAAAGTTGTTAATGAAATAAAGGCTGAAGGATATAATGCAACTGCTTGTATATGTCATGTAGGAGAAGATGACCAGTTAAAAAATCTAGTAGAGACTACAATTAATAAATATGGAAAAATTGACATACTTGTAAATAATGCAGGAATAAATCCTGTATTTGATCGTCTTGAGAATGCTGATGAAAAACTCTTCAATAAAATACTAGATATAAATACAAAATCACCTTTCAAACTATCAAACTTAGTGTTTAAATACATGAAGGAAAATAAAGCAGGATCTATAATCAATATATCATCAGTTGAGGGGCATAAACCTGATAAAGGGTTAGGGGTATATTCTATCAGTAAGGCTGCTATTTCGATGCTTACTAAATCTCAGGCAAAAGAGTGGGGAAAATATGGAGTAAGGTCAAATGCAATCTGTCCCGGATTAATCAGAACGAAATTAAGTTCAGCACTCTGGCAAAATGAGGAAATGTTAGAAGCGTGGCTTGGTGATCTTCCAATTCGAAGGCCTGGAGATCCTGATGAAATATCTGGAATGGCACTATATTTAGCTTCTGAAGCTTCGAGTTATACAACTGGAGAGACATTTAATATAGATGGTGGTTACATGATAAATTAATATAGTATTATGGACAAAGCGTATTCAACAGAAATAGAAAATCTAGAAGATCTAAATAAATACCTTGGAAAGGAAATTGGTATTTCTGAGTGGTTTGAAATGTCTCAGGATAAAGTGAACTCATTTGCTGAATTAACTCAAGATAAACAGTGGATTCACATTGATCAAGAAAAAGCAGCAAAATATTCTCCCTATAAAAAAACTATAGCTCATGGGTTCCATGTCTTGTCTTACGCATCTCAAGTTGTATTTCAAACATTAAAGCTAAATAATATTGCTTTGGCAGTAAACTACGGCCTTGAAAAGGTTCGGTTTCCAAATGCAACTCCTGCAGAGTCAAAATTTAGAGGTAAAGTATCTTTAATTAATATTGAGGAAGTTTCAGGAGGAGCAAAATATACATTTAAAATTATATTTGAAGTTGATGGTGAAACTAAGCCTGTCTGTGTGGCAGAGACAATCTCACTGATATATTCACTTCCTAGCTAAAAAAATAAAAAACTATTTAAGAATTAGAAATGAACTTTAAAGAAGTAAAAGAAAAAATTAGAACATTTGTAGAAGATGAATTAATAACACTAGAACCATGGATTGTTAATTCAGATTGGAGTGAAAAGCTTCCTAAGCTTAATGAGTTGAGAGAGAAAGTAAAAAAAATGGGCTTCTGGTTGCCTCAAGTTTCAAAAGAATATGGTGGTCTTGGACTATCTTTAGAACAACATGGAGAAGTAAGCGAAATTCTTGGCGCAAGTCCTTATGGTTTTTATGTTTTTAATTGTCAGGCTCCAGATGCAGGGAATATGGAAGTGTTAATTGAAACAGGAACAGAAGAACAAAAGAAGCATTATTTATATCCTCTTTTAGAAGGAAAGATTAGAAGTTGTTTTGCAATGACTGAGCCTCAATATGCAGGATCAAATCCAACAAGAATGGGGACAACTGCAAAAAAAGAAAACGGTTCCTATATTATAAACGGTCATAAATGGTTTACCTCAAGCTTTGATGGTGCAAACTTTGCCATAGTAATGGTGGTGACTGATCCTGATGGAGAGGACGTCCATAAAAAAGCTAGTCAAATAATTGTTCCATTAAAAACAGAAGGTGTTGAATTTATTAGAAATGTCTCAATTATGGGGCATCCAGGAGCAGGATGGGAAAGTCATGCTGAAATAAAATTTAATAATGTTAAAGTACCTATTACAAATGTTTTGGGTTCTGAAGGAGAGGGTTTTGCTATTGCTCAAAAACGATTAGGACCAGGGAGGATCCATCATTGTATGAGGTGGATAGGTATGTGTGAAAGAGCATTCAGTTTGATGTGTGAAAGAGCAGTATCAAGAGAAATATCTGAAGGAAAAATGCTTTCTGACAAACAGACTATTCAGAATTGGATCGCAGAGTCAAGAGCAGAAATAAACGCAGCAAGACTGATGGTTCAAGACGCTGCAAAAAAAATTGATGCTCAAGGAACTTATAAGACTAGGGCTGAGATATCTATTATAAAATTTTATTGTGCTAATGTTCTTCAAAAGGTTGTTGATTATGCCATTCAGGTTCATGGGGCTCTAGGACTTACAGATGATCTTATTTTATCGTCATATTACAGACATGAAAGAGCCTCAAGAATATATGATGGTGCAGACGAAGTTCATAAAAGTCGACTAGCTAGGCTTATTTTAAAATCTTATAAAAATTAAAGCTTGTTATACACTAGATAATGTCTGAATTTATTGATAATCCAACCAAAATAAGAGAAGATGAGGTCCTTGATAATAATAGTTTAACTAATTATTTATCAAATTTTTTGGACATTGATAAAAGTAGCTTTGAGTTACTTCAATTCCCATCAGGATTTTCTAATCTAACCTATTTAATAAGGTCTAATAATAAAGAGTATATATTAAGAAAACCACCTATTGGTGCAAAAATAAAGTCTGGTCATGATATGAGCAGAGAATACAAAGTATTATCTGCTTTGGATAAAAATTATACAAAATCACCTACTCCAATTCATTATTGTGATGATATAAATATAATTGGCTCGGATTTCTATATAATGGAGAGGATTAGGGGTACAGTGCTTAGAAGCAATAATTATCAAAAAATACTTACTGATAAAACCAAATATAAATTCATAGCATCAGAATTTGTCGATACACTTGTAGAACTTCACAAATTAAATATTGACAAAATAGGTCTGACTGAATTTGGCAGACCTGAAGGTTACTCTTCAAGACAAGTTCAAGGTTGGACCAAGAGATATGAAAACTCAAAAACTTCAGATATTCCCGAAATCAATTCTGTAATAAAATGGTTAAACGAGAATATTACAGAATCAAAATATGTTTCACTTATACATAACGATTTTAAATATGATAATTTAGTTCTAGACTCTAATAATTTATCTGTCATGTCAGTTTTAGACTGGGAGATGTGTACAACAGGAGATCCTTTTATGGATTTAGGAACTTCACTTGCCTATTGGATTAATAAAGATGATCCTGATTATATGTTAGAAATAAACTTAAACATTACCTCTAATGAGAATAACCCTAAAAGAGGAGAAATATTGGAAATGTATTCAAATAGATTTGGTGTACAGATTGAAAATATTGTTTTTTATTTTGTTTTTGGACTATTTAAAATAGCAGTTATAGTTCAACAAATATATTTTAGATACAAAAAGGGATTAACAAGAGACATAAGGTTTAAACACCTAGATCTAGTTGTGTTATCATACGCAAGAATGGCAAAAAAATCAATTGATAAACAAAAAATTGAATTTTAATTAGACCATTTAAGCAAATTAACTTTATTAGCTAATTACTTTATTCTCCTTTTTTATCGTAATTGATGATGGGTGTAAAAGTATATCAGCAAGTCCTTTTGTTTTAGGTAATTCATATGCGTAAAAATATTCCAGAGTGTCAAGCTTACTTTTATAGAAACTAGAGTCATCAGAACTACTACTTATTATTAATTCGCGTTTACTGGTAACACCGATTTCAAGCCATGACCATCCAATTAAAACTAGACTGAAAAATTCCATAAATATTGATGCATCAGCTAAAAATCTTTCATAATCTCCTTTAGCTGCAAAAGGTATTAGGTGAAATAATATTTTTTGAGTTTGATCAAGCTGAAGGTTTAATGACTCGGCCCATTGTTTAAGTTCCTCGTCTTGCATTGCTAGATCAATAGTTTTTTTAATTTCATCTAATAAAAGCTTAGCACCTTCACCATTATTTAACATCATCTTTCTTCCGAGAAGATCTTGTGATTGGATTCCAGTTGTTCCCTCATATATAGATGAAATTCTTATATCACGATAATATTGTTGTAAAATAAAATCTGAGCAAAAACCATATCCCCCTAGTACTTGAAGGCCATTGTTTATTGAATAAATACCTGCTTCTGAAGGATAAGTTTTGACTACAGGAATTATCATCTCAAGTAAGGTGTGATACTTACTCTTTTCTTTTTCATCAGTACTATTATGTTGAAGATCAAAATATTTTGCAGCTTTAAAGATAATATTCATTGAACCTTCAACCATTGACTTTTGAAGTAGAAGCATTCGCCTTACGTCAGGGTGTTCAATTATCAAACTTTGTTTATTTTTTAAGTTCTTTGTTCCATCAGACGAAAGTTTACGACCCTGGGGGCGTTCATTAGCATATTCTAAAGAAGCATAATATGCTGCACATGCAATTGCTGATGCACCTCTACCCACTGCAATACGAGCACCATTCATCATAAGAAACATATAATTTAGCCCATTATTTTCCTCACCTACTAAATAACCATGACAATCATCATTATCCCCAAAACTTAGATGAGTAGTACAATAACCTTTTTGACCCATTTTCTCAAAATCAGCAACTGTAGTTACATCATTGCTTACTAGTTCACCATTATCATCCAGTCTATTTTTTGGAACTACAAATAGTGATATACCTTTTGTTCCAGCAGGAGCTCCATCAATTCTTGCCAGTAAAAGATGAACAATATTCTCAGCATATTGATGATCTCCTCCTGATATAAATATTTTTTGACCACTGATTTTGTATTCTTTGTTAGCACCTGGTGTAGCTTTTGTAACTATATCAGATAAAGAGCTTCCAGCTTGTGGTTCGGTCAAACACATTGTGCCTCCCCATTCTCCAGTTAGCATCTTGGGAGTATATTTTTCTTTGAGTTCTTTACTAGCAAATTCTATAATCAGTTCTGCAGCACCTGAGGTAAGCCCTGAGTAACCTGGTAAATGATTATTGGCTGCATCTAAAATATAGTTTGCAGCAGTATGAACAAGTAGGGGTAATTGAAGACCTCCGTCTTCATAATTAAATGGTGCAGAAATTAATCCCATAGCGCCTCCTTCTTTCATCATCTTTTCAACTTGTTGATGAACATGGATTGAACCGTCTTTATAATAAGCAGGTTCTTCGTCCATTTCTTTGATGTAGGGAAACAACTCTCTATCAGCGAACTTCTTAACTGATTCAATGTAAAGGTCTACAGACTCCATATTGTAATCAGCAAACCTCTCTCTCTCTAATATGTTTTCTAATTCTTGTACGTTGTTCATAAAGAATTTAACTGTCTTAATATCAATATATTTAGATGCCATAATTATGTAAACTTTGAGCAAATATATTCTATTTATATCTAAAATTCTTTTCCTTTATTAGGATTATGATTTTATCTTAATAAATTATCAAAATTGAAGGGCTATTAACTTTTAAATTTTAATACAAGAACATATATTTGCACTTTAATTTCATAAACACAAAAAATGTCAAAAAATATAGGTAAAGTTTCAAAAGTAATTGGAGCAGTTGTTGATGTTGAATTTTCATCAAAAGATAGTTCGTTGCCAGAAATATATGATTCTCTAGAAATCCAAAAAGAAGATGGTACAGTGTTGGTCCTTGAAGTTCAATCACATATTGGAGAGAATGCTGTTAGGACAATTTCGATGGATTCTACAGATGGTGTTAGCAGGGGGACAGAAGTTGTATCTACTGGTAATCCAATTCAGATGCCAATTGGAAAAGATGTATACGGAAGACTATTTAATGTTGTAGGAGACCCAATTGACGGACTTGAGGTATTACCAAAAACAGAAAATGATGGTATGTCAATTCATAGAGAGGCTCCAGCATTTGATCAGTTGTCTACCTCAACTGAAGTTTTATTTACAGGAATTAAAGTGATTGATCTTATTGAGCCATATGCTAAAGGTGGAAAGATTGGTTTATTTGGGGGAGCAGGAGTTGGTAAAACAGTATTAATCCAAGAATTAATTAACAATATTGCAAAGGGTCATGGTGGATTATCAGTTTTTGCAGGAGTAGGAGAAAGAACAAGGGAAGGAAATGATCTTTTGAGAGAGATGATTGAATCTGGAATTATTAATTATGGAGAAGAATTTAAAAAGTCAATGGAAGCTGGTGAATGGGACTTAAGTAAGGTTGATAAAAAAGCATTGCTAGAATCAAAGGCGACCTTTGTGTTTGGTCAAATGAATGAACCACCAGGAGCAAGAGCTAGAGTTGCTTTATCTGGTTTAACAGTAGCAGAATATTTTAGAGATGGGGGAGGTGATGGTCAAGGAAAAGATGTGTTATTTTTCGTTGATAATATTTTCAGATTTACTCAAGCTGGTTCTGAGGTGTCTGCGTTACTAGGGAGGATGCCTTCTGCAGTTGGATATCAACCTACTTTAGCAACAGAGATGGGGGCTATGCAAGAAAGAATTACTTCAACAAAAAATGGTTCGATAACCTCAGTTCAAGCAGTTTATGTTCCAGCAGATGATTTAACAGATCCAGCACCGGCAACTACTTTTGCCCATCTTGATGCAACAACAGTACTATCAAGAAAAATTGCTGAACTTGGAATTTACCCTGCTGTAGATCCACTTGATTCTACATCTAGAATCTTGACACCTGAAATTTTAGGTGATGAGCATTATAACTGTGCACAAAGAGTAAAAGAGTTGCTACAGAGATATAAAGAGCTTCAAGATATTATTGCTATTTTAGGTATGGAAGAACTTTCAGAGGAAGATAAATTAGCGGTTGCCAGAGCAAGAAGAGTTCAAAGATTCTTGTCACAACCATTCCATGTAGCTGAACAATTTACGGGAATACCTGGAGCTCTAGTTGATATTAAGGATACAATAAAGGGATTCAACATGATCATGGATGGCGAACTTGATCATATTCCTGAAGCAGCTTTCAACTTGAAAGGTACAATTGAAGAAGCTATTGAGGCTGGAGAGAAAATGTTAGCTGAAACAAAATAAGAATGTACCTAGAAATAATTTCACCAGAGAAAACTTTATTCAAAGGAGAAGTAGAATCAATTCTTTTTCCCGGAACATACGGAGACTTTCAGGTGCTTAATAACCATGCTCCTATTGTATCAACTCTTACAAAAGGTAAGGTTAAAATTATAGGTAAAATTTCTATTGAGGAGGGGGTGAAAGATAAATTTGAATATACTGATAAGGAAACAATACTTGACATTGAGTCTGGTACTGTAGAAATGAATAATAATCAAGTTACTTTATTGGTCGATTAAGACATTTAATTATTAATTCAGTCTCCCAACCTTTTTGAGCTAGCCGCCTAATTATCTTATTTCTTACTTCAGACGAAGTCCCACTAATTTGTTGAATTTGCTTCTCACAAATTTTATTTAGTTTTTTTTCATATTCTGAATCGTCTATCTGTAGTAAAGCATTGTTAATATTCCATTCTGAAATATTTCTAGACTTTAGTTCACTAATAATTTTAACACGACCCCAGTTGTTATTATTAAACTTGCCTCTAACATATGCTTCTGAATATCTTGTTTCTGATAAAAAATTTTCATCAATTAAATAACAGATATATTCATCTACTTGAACACCAAAAACTCCAAGTTTGTTAAGTTTATTTATAACATCTAAATGACATCTTTCTTGATATGCACAAAAATATTCGATTTTCTTTTTTACAGAAGACTCCATAGTATAATATAAAAAAAACCGTTTAGAATTTCTAAACGGTTTTTTGGTAATTTTTACTTTAAAATTTTTGATCTATTATTTGTTAAATTATATTCAAGATATAAGTATGAGTCTCTTGGAATAACTTTAATTATTCTTTTATACTGAAAGCTCCACTTATTTTTAAATGAGAATAGACCTTTGTTTATATACGCTGCTACAAATGGATGAACATGAATGTATATTGCTCCTTTTTTGTAACGCGAATTCTTAACAATTCTGCTAAGTTCTGTGTTAATTTTGTCAACCAGTAAAATAGGTGCTTCCACTTCTAATCCCTTATTAGGATTAGCTTCTTTTGTCTTAATATTCATTTCAGGCCTTACCCTTTGCCTTGTAATCTGAATTAATCCAAATTTACTTGGTGGAAGAATTTTATGTTTTGTTCTATCTTTTGCCATCTCTGCACAAAAGTGATCAAACAACTTTTTTCTGTTTTCTCTTTTAGTTAAATCTATAAAATCTACAACTATAATTCCTCCCATATCTCTAAGTCTTAATTGTCTTGCTATTTCAGCAGACGCAATTAAGTTAACTTCCATGGCAGTCTCCTCTTGTGTTTTTGATTTATTTGATCTGTTTCCACTATTAACATCAATAACATGAAGAGCTTCTGTATGTTCTATTATTAGATATGCTCCTTTTTGCATAGAGACGGTTCTTCCAAATGAAGACTTTATCTGCCTCTCAATTCCATATTTTTCAAAAATAGGAGTTACCCCTTTATAGAGTTTAACAATTGATGATTTTCCTGGAGCAATCAGCTTAATATACTCTTTAATTTCGCTGTGTAAATTTGGGTCATCTAGATATATGTTGGAGAATGAATCATCAAATACATCTCTTAGTTTTGATGTTGTTCTATTTATTTCTCCTAAGATTTTCGTTGGATATGAATCAGACTTACTAAAATTTATACATAGTCTTTTCCATCTCAAAATTAAATCTTTAAGATCTCCCTCTAGCTCACTTACGGATTTATTTTTTGCTACTGTTCGAATTATTACACCAAAACCTTTTGGTTTAATATTCTTTACTAAGGTTTTTAGCCTTTTCTTTTCATCTTGACTTTTAATTTTTTGTGAAATTGAGATTCTCTCTGAAAAGGGAATCAAAACCATATACCTACCTGCTAATGAAATTTCAGAGCTTAATCTTGGCCCCTTGGTTGATATAGGTTCTTTGATAATTTGTACTAAAGTTGTCTGCTTTGCTTTTAGACAATCTTTAATAAGACCATTCTTTGGAATATCCTTTGCAAAATCAAACTTACTAAATGAAAAAGATTTTACTTTTTTAGAATCAATTTGATCTACAAACTTGGATAATGACAATAATTTTGGTCCTAAGTCATGATAGTGTAAAAACCCATCCTTTTCATGACCTACATTTACAAATGCAGCATTCAGTCCAGGAATAGTTTTTCTTATTTTTGCAACAAAAATATCACCTACAGAAAATTTGTTTTTACCTACTTCTTTGTCTAGCTCAACAAGTCTACCCTCATTAAGCATTGCAAAATCAACAGCATTTGAATTTGACCTTATAATCAATTCTTTTTTCACTGTTATAAGTATTATTTCTACTCTAAAGTAGAAAGGTTAAACATTTTTCAATAATTATATAACTTTCGTTATATGTTATTTCAAAGAACTTGGGATTTTTAAAGTGTAATCCCTAACACTATTTCTTTTTATGACGGTTTGCTCTCGCTCTTTTTTTCCTCTTGTGAGTAGCAACCTTATGTCTTTTTCTTTTTTTACCGCTAGGCATATCTATCTAATTTATAATTAGCTAACTGGAACGTTTTGCTTGACAGATTTGACAAAAGTTTTCGAAGGTTTAAATGCTGGAATATTATGAGCTGGGATAATTACAGCAGTATTTTGTGAAATATTTCTACCTGTTTTCTCTGCTCTTGTTTTAATTATAAAACTTCCAAAACCTCTTAGATAAACATTATTATTATTTTGGAGAGAATTTTTGATTTCATCCATAAATTTTTCAGCGATCATCTGTACATCAGTTTTATCCATTCCTGTTTGATCCGATATATTTTTTACAATATCTGCCTTTGTCATTTTTCTGTTATATTGGTTATACAATTAGCTTTTAAGGCTAGCAAATATATAAATTTATATTTTAAATTAGTGATTTAGTAACATATAATTAGCCACTAATAAATT
>Ga0208130_1001516_pt1 | contig 11166 bp, 9 predicted proteins | sample ETNtaG_31_FD_185771 | JGI IMG/M metagenome (GOLD analysis project Ga0208130, IMG submission 185771) | Marine microbial and viral communities from oxygen minimum zone, Eastern Pacific Ocean - ETNP201310SV78 (SPAdes) (version 2) | ecosystem: Environmental > Aquatic > Marine > Oceanic ...
TGAAAAGGAGGTGCTGATCAAAAGAAATGACTCCTTATTTACAATCCTAAACAAGCTTGGTGTCGTTCAAGAGGACATTATTGAATTAGTGAATAGTAAAAAAAGCAGCCTGCTATCGAAAATAGAAGTTGGAGATAAAATTAAAATATTTGTAAATGAGAAAGGCCAACTGCAGAAAATGTTTTATATAGATGATATTAAAACTGGGGTAAAAGCAGAAAAAGTTGGAGAGACTTTTTCAATTTCTAAATATGAATCCAAAATTGAAAAAGTAAAAATATTTAAGCACGTTGTTATTACTGATTCTATGTATGTTTCAGGTCTAAGAAAAAATGTTCCTGATAGTGTTTTAATGGATTTGGCCTATATAAACGGATGGGACATCGACTTTACCCACGACATAAGGCCGGGCGATAGTTACAACATAATATACGAAGAAATAATTATTGATGGAGAGAAAGTTATCGATGGAGATATACTCATTTCAGAATTTAAAAATAGAGATAAGAACTTTGTAGCTGTTAGATTCGACCTTGATTCTAAAACTTCGGAATACTTCAATCTTGAAGGAGAAAATGTGAAAAAGGCTTTTCTTAGATCCCCAGTTAAATTGAGTTACATAAGCTCCAAATATAACCTTAATCGAAGACATCCTGTACTTCACACAATAAGAGCTCATAAAGGGGTAGATTACGCAGCAAATAGAGGATCTCCAATTAGAGCTACAGGCGATGGAACAATAATTTTTGCTCAATATAACGGCGGGTGTGGAAATGAAATAAAAATTAAACACTCTGAAGACTACGAGACCCGTTATTGTCATTTAGATAGATTCAATAACAGGGCAAAAGTAGGAAGAAAGGTTAAACAAGGACAAACAATAGGATATGTTGGTAGTACAGGTTTAGCAACAGGGCCGCATTTACATTATGAATTTCATGTTAATGGAAAGCATACTGACCCACTTAAAGTTAAGTTTCCAAACGCATCTCCAATTAATTCTTCACAGCTATCGGCTTATAAAGAGAGATCTGAAAGTCTTTTGAAAGAATTAAATAATTATAAATATCTTCTTAATGAGCAAGAGGTACATGGTGGCTGAAATCTATATTGGCTTAATGACAGGAACTAGTGCAGACTCTCTTGATATTGCCGCCGTTAATTTCTTGAATGATGATATAACAATTATCGGAGAAGAGAATTTCTCTATTCCCACTCATCTAAAGGAAGAAATCAAAAAGATTACAAATTCTAATAATCTTGATAGATCGTCAGTAGAGAAATTAGACCTTGATTTAGGAGAATTTTTTGCAACTAAAATTGATGACTTTTTAAAAATTCATGATTTAAGACATGATGAGATAAGTGCCATTGGATCTCATGGTCAAACAATAAAACACGAACCAAATTCCCTAAAACCATTCTCTTTACAAGTTGGTGATCCTCAATTGATCAGTGATAAATTAGGAATAAAAACTATTGGAAATTTCAGGGATGATGATATTGAAGCAGGCGGACAAGGGGCGCCGTTATCACCTTTATTCCACAGAGAAGTCTTTGAAGGCAGCCAAGAAAAAAGAGTAATCATAAATATTGGCGGTATAACTAACATTTCAATCTTAGGAAAATCTAATCTCATAGGATTTGATACTGGCCCTGGTAATTGTCTGATGGATACATGGATAAAAGAAAAGAAAGGAAAGAATTATGATGCAAATGGTAACTGGGCTAAGTCTGCTAACTGCAATGAAGAGCTCTTGAGCATAATGCTACAAGATCAATATTTTTCTCTTGAAAATCCCAAAAGCACCGGCCCTGATTATTTCAATTTGGAATGGATAAATCGTTCAATTAGCAATTTAAACTATGAAATTAGTTCAGCTGATGTCCAATCAACTTTAGCTGAATTAACTGCTGTAAGCCTAATGGACTCCTTAAAAAGGATGGAAGTTATCAACCATGCATTATATTTCTGTGGAGGTGGTATTCATAATCAATACCTCATGAATAGAATATCTCATAGAGTTGAAACTCCTTGTCTCTCTACGCAAGATCTGGGTATTAGTCCTGACTATCTAGAAGCAGTTTGCTTTGCCTGGTTGGCATATAAAAGAAACAAAAATATTACTTTTGATATGAGCGAAATTACGGGAAGTAATCGAGAAGTTTTTTTAGGTAAAATCTACAACCCAATCAAATAGAGAAGGACTCTCCACAACCACAGGTAGTTGTAGCATTTGGATTAGAAATAATAAATTTAGAACCTGTAAGATCTTCTACGTAATCTACTGTGGAACCCTGCAGATATTGCAAGCTTAATGAATCTATAACTAAATTAGCTCCTTGTTTTTCAATACAGGTATCATCCTCATCAACTGTCTTGTCAAAGGAGAATCCATATTGGAAACCAGAGCAGCCTCCACCTGTTACATAAACCCTGAGATTCAATATTTCAGAATCCGTCTCGTTACTCCTAAGAGATAAGATTTTTTGAACAGCCCCATCGGTCAACTGCATCAAAGTGGGTGTATATGTCTCAACCATTATCTATACCTTGCATTTGGTTATTTCCACAAAGCAAATTGTAACACTCTACAGCCTGGCCTGCGGCTCCCTTAACCAAATTATCTATAGCCGAAATAATAACTACCTGATTCTCTATAGCAGAGGGATAGATACCTATTTGACAGTTATTTGTTTGGCAAACTTTCAATATTTCAGGAACTTCTCCTTCTTCCATTAATTGAATGTTAGGTGATTCTTTATAGAAATTCTTATACAGGTCAATTAATGGACCGGAAGGTTTAGCCTCTAAATTAACGTACATAGTTGAGTATATACCCCTCATGGCCGGTATAAGATGAGGTAAAAAATTTATATTAAGAGATGAGCCATAAACACCTTCGAGAACTTGTTTTATCTCAGGTAGATGCCTGTGGCCTAAGGTAGCGTAAGCTTTAAAATTTTCTTTAATATCAGAGAGCAAGGATCTGTTTACGGTTGATCGTCCCGCGCCGCTTATTCCTGACTTAGCATCAATTGTAATTGAGTCTATTTTGGAACGGCCATCAAGTAGAGGTAATAAGCCCAATATGGATGCAGTAGGGTAACAGCCTGGAACAGCTATTAAATTACTGCTCTTAATTAGACTCCCATTTAGTTCAGTTAGACCGTAAACAGACTGTTCTACTCCTTCAGGATCTTTGTGATCGGAGTTATACCAATCCTTCCATATAGTTAAATCTTTTATTCTGAAATCAGCAGAAAGATCTATAACCTTGGTGCCTTGCTGGATAAAGTATTTAGCTTTTTCCATAGAAATTCCATGCGGAGTTGCAAAGAAAATCACATCACAGCTAAAAAATATTTCATCATCAGGATCGACAAATATTAGATCACTGGCTTCTACAAATTGAGCAACTGACTGACCTTTAAGCTCTCTTGAGCTAACAGCCACAAGAGAAGTAGATTCATGAGACGATAAGAATCTAATTAATTCTTCACCCGCAAAACCAGAACCTCCAATTATTCCTACTTTATTCATCTAATACACTTTGATACCAAGGGGCGCGAATTATATAGATTTGCACTAAAGGTATCTAGAGCTAGTTTTTTAGGTAAACATTAAGCAATAACCTTTCCCATGATGAGATGTTGGAGAGTAGCAATCCCTTAGAGGCAAAAGATTCTGATTCTCTTAGAAGACCTTGCTTGTATCTTAAGTGGGCCAATCTCAAATAGAGAGCTCCATCACTTTTTGTGATCCTAAAAGCACGTTCCAAGTCAATATTTGCTTGCCTATAATTTTGCTGTCTTAATTTTTTATCTGCATCTAACAAGATTCTCTGCACCGAAGGGTTTTGGGCATTTATCTTTAAAATTTCTTCTTGTAAGAATGCATCATTGGAGATTAATAACTCTACTGTCTGAGTAAAATTATTTACTGGAACTGAATAACTTGAAGGGTCTCTAGATTGCTGATCGGCGGCACACGAAATTAAGCCTATCAAAATAGAGAAAGTTACTAGGAACTTAATTTTTTTCAACCTTCGCCTCCCTCAAACACTTCTTTTAATTTATCCAAAACACTCTCTGTAGCTCTTCTACTTTTATTAGAACATTTCTTTCTGACATCCGGAACTATCTTTGGTTCGGTGCCTTTTATGAAAGGAACGAGCAATGAATTTTTACACTTTTCACCGCTTAGCAGACCGTCTTGCAAATCAGTCCAAAAGTATTCTATTCTGGACAAGGATGTTTTATCAGCCTTAACTGGGTTAGTTTCATTGATAAAGTTTTTCCAAACTTGGAAAGCACCTGTTCTACCTGTGAGAGGAGTCTGTCGATTATCATCAAAGCCCAACCAAACCAAAACTAGCAGATCTCCTGCAAATCCAATAAACCAACTATCTCTTTGATCATCAGAAGTGCCTGTTTTGCCTCCTGCATTCCAATTTTTGATTTGTTTCTTGGAATAGCCTCTTGCAGTTCCTCGTTCAAAGGTTTGTTGCATGGCAAACTTTAATAATGCTATGGGTTCAGGCCTGATTTTTTGTTCAATGCTATAAGGATATAAAAATTCAATTTCTCCTGTTGTGTCTTTTATTTGCCTTATAGACCTTAAAGGTGAGTAAAAGCCATCAGCGGCTATTGTTTGATATGCTTGAATTGCTTGATAGGGAGATAGCTCGAACGAACCTATAAAAAGAGAAGGATAATTTGGCACCTCCTTCTGAATACCTAAGTTTGAGAACATTTCTTCAACTGCCTCAAATCCAATATCTAAACCAAGTCTAGCAGAAGCGATATTGTAAGACTGCCATAGAGCAACGTGGAGAGGAATCTGTCCGTGAAATTTTTTATCAAAATTATCAGGTTCCCAAATCTTACCTCCACTTACCATGCTGAATTTTGAGTCGTCCAAAATGGTAGTTAAGGTGTAATCTTCATATTGATTTAGAGCGGTAAGATAAATAAAAGGCTTAACCAAAGAACCTATCGGTCTAATAGCATTTATAGACCTATTAAAGCCGTAGCTATATGGTTGGGTGCTTCCTACCACCGCTCTAACTTCGCCGTTAGTAATATCTACTGCTATCGCGGCTCCTTCCAATTCAGATAGTTTAGATCCATATTTCTTAATCAACTGTGTCTTTGTCTCACTTAAACTTCTCTCTAAAGCTTCCTGAAGAACAGGATCTAAATTTGTTTCTATTGCCAGTCCTTGTGTTCTAAGTTCTCTTTCATCAAAATTTTTCTGAAGCTCAAGTCTTACAATGTCATGAAACGCAGGGTGCTTGGTCTCTGTTCTATAATTTGGTGGAGCAATTCCTAGTTCTTTGCTTCTCAAGGCTTCGAGTTGGGAATCAGAGATTTTATTACTCCTGTTTAATACGCCTAAAACAAGGTTTCTTCTCTTAGTAGCATTATTTGGATTTCTTCTCGGATTATACAAAGAAGGGCCTTTGAGCATCCCTACCAGTAAAGCAATTTGATCAGTAGCAAGATTATTTATAGAAGTTCCAAAAAAATGTTGTGCTCCCATACCAAACCCATGAATCGCTCTCTTGCCAGATTGAGCCAGAAATACATCATTTATATAAGCAAGAAGAATCTCTTCTTTAGAGTAATGTAACTCGATAAGTACAGAAGCTATAGCTTCCATAACTTTTCGCCTGATAGTTTGTTCAGATGAAAAGAAAAGACTTTTTGCTAGTTGCTGGGTAATGGTACTTCCGCCTTGCTCTACTTCTCCAGCTTGAATATTTCTCAAAAAAGCTCTAGAAATTGATTTTAAAGAAACTCCATAGTGGTTAAAGAAGTTTTGGTCTTCAACAGACAGAATAGTATCAACTAAAACTTGTGGCACTTCAGGCCAATTTAATAAAACCCTATCTTCCATGTGGGAGGGATACATTCCGCCTATTACAGTTGGTTCAAGCTTAATCAGATCCTCTGAGATACCTAATTGGTTCTTTATACTCTTTATTTGAGAGTCTTCGTAAGCCAAACTAAAGATGCCTGGCTTTTGATCCATGTAACCTCTTAAGAAAATTTTTAGCTCGTTTTTGGAAAAAGAGAACTGCCCTGGTCTTTGTGGATTACTTACTTTCTTATAAGAGAGCATTTCCAATTCTTTCATTAAATTATTTCTGTTAAAGTTAAATCCTTCAGCGAGTTCTAAAGGTCTGGAGTAAATTTTTGCTGGAACTGTCCAAAGCACCCCGTCCAACTTTGAAGTAACTCTATAGTCAATCACGGCGATAACTGCCGCAAAGAAAATAGAGACAGCTAAAGCTACAAATCCTATAAATGCTCCTACAGTTAGCTTAAATTTCATTTAATACTTGATTACTTGTAACATTTGGCACAGTCTACGACCTTTAAAAAAATTTAGGTAAAAAAATGAAATATGATTTGTATTGTTTAGGTAGCGCTTTGGTCGATATGACCTTTCAAATTGATGATGACTTCACAAAGAGGAATGAAGAGAGAGGGATATCTAAGGGTGCAATGACTTTGATTGAAAAAGATGATCAAAATAGCTTAATCAGTGAATTAAAAGATCTGAATAAATCTCCTGAGCGGGCCTGCGGAGGCTCTGGAACAAATTCTATTGTAGCTGCTTCGCTTTTTGGATCTAGGTCTTATATGTCCTGTATTGTTACAGATGATGAAAATGGCAGATTCTTTCTCAAAGATTTATCTTCTAATGGAGTTGATCATGCCTCGAAGCTCATTGATGCCGATCTGCCTTCCGGACAATGTCTTGTCATGATCTCTGATGATGCCGAGAGAACAATGTGTACCAATCTCGGTGTAAATTCTGAATTTTCGCCCAATGATGTTGATGAGAAAATCATTCAAAACTCAGAGTATCTTTTTTTAGAGGGCTATCTAGTTGCTTCTCCAAAAGGATATGATTCATTTAAGAAAGCTATAGAATTGGCTCGTCAATATAGTACAAAGGTTGCCATAACATTATCAGACGCATTCATCGTTAATACTTTTGAGAAAGAACTAAAAGAGCTAATAAGTATGAAATGTGATCTTATTTTTTGTAATGAAATTGAAGCTATGGAATTTAGTGGTTCAAAAGAGGAGAGTGAAATATTCAGCTACTTTAGAAATTTCACACCCAATTTAGTAATCACTAAAGGGTCTGAAGGCTGCTCAGGTTTTGAGCAAGCACAAGAATTTCATGTCCCAGGAATAAAGGTTGAAGCTATTGATACCAATGGGGCTGGCGATATGTTTGCTGGAGCTGTCATGAATGCCATAAGCGAATCAAAAAGCTTAGAAGAATCTGCAAGATTTGGCTGTTTTGCCGCCTCTAAGACAGTCCAAAGTTCAGGCCCTAGACTGACAAGTGAGGAATATAAAAAAATTAAAGAAACTTTTTCTAGCTATTAAAAAATTATTCTGCTAAATTGCTGCGCCTTCCAGGTTAAACAATAAGAAAATTTCACGAAATGCCTACAAAAAAGACAGACAAAAAACCAACAAATAAAAAGACTCCAGCAAAAAAAGCTACAACAAAAAAAACTGCTACTAAGAAAGCGCCTGCTAAAAAGACAGTAGCAAAAAAAACAACTGCCAAAAAGTCAGAAAGATATGAGGAATCTCAATTCCTTGCGTCTATAAAACCTTATGCTTTAAAGAAGAACGAGAAATACATGAATGCTAAACAACAACAGCATTTCCAAGATATATTGGCAAGCTGGAGAGAACAACTCCAAATAGAACAGGATCGGACAGCAGACAAAATCCAAAAGAATGTAAGTCATTTTCCTGATGAATCAGACAGAGCAACTCATGAAGAGGAATTTACCCTAGAGTTAAGAACTAGAGAAAGAGAGAGAAAGCTTTTGTCTAAAATTAATGAATCCATTGAAGATTTAAAATCAGATGATTACGGTTATTGCGCTTCATGCGGAATTGAAATTGGAATTAGGAGACTAGAAGCTAGACCAACTGCTACAAGATGCATAGACTGTAAGACCATAGAAGAAATTCATGAGAGACAACAATATGGTTAAAGTGTTTTGTCGCTAGACAAACCCATTTCCGCTCCTGAGATCATCAAGGCCTCAGATCATCACATAAGACCAGAATATATAGATAAGGATGCAATATCCGTCATTAATCAACTTAATGAAGCTGGTTTCCAAGCACTTATTGTAGGTGGATTTGTAAGGGATTCTATTCTTGGCCTTAGGCCAAAAGATTGTGATGTAGTTACAAATGCTACACCAGAAGAGATCAAGACTGTTGTTAAACGAACACGAATTATTGGAAGAAGATTTAAAATTGTTCACGCCAGGTCAGGAAAGAAAATTACAGAAATCTCAACCTTTAGATCTTCAAGCCAAAAGAATATAAAGAAATCTCAAAAAGGAATTTTGCTCAGAGATAATAATTACGGAAATATTGAAGACGACGCTTTTAGACGAGATTTTACAATTAACTCTCTATATTTAGACATTACCAAGATGGAGGTTATTGATTTTGTTGGGGGCTTTAAAGACCTACAAAATAAATTACTCAGATCTATTGGGCAAAGCCATGAGCGGCTAAGAGAAGACCCTGTCAGAATTCTAAGAGCAATTAGATTTAAAGCTAAACTAAATCTTTCCTTGGAGCAGAAATTAGAAAAAGACATTACCAAATTAAGCTATCTACTGAAGGAAATATCTCCAGGAAGAAAATACGAGGAAACACTCAAGATGTTTCTTACAGGGAATGCTCATTCTATTTTGCTGGAAATGCAAAGTTACAAAATTACAGAACATCTTCTTCCGCTAACTAAAGATTTCTTAGGATCAAAAAAAGATAGAAGATTTATATTTAATGCTTTGAAAAATACTGATAAACGATTTCAACAAAATAAAACTCTCACTCCGGCATTTCTTTTTTCTGTATTGCTATGGCCAGCATTAATCAATAAGAGCGGGGAGATGAACTCTAAAAAAGTAAAAATTCACAGGGTATCCAGAAACGCAAACCTTATACTAAAGAGGCATAACGAGCATTGCTTTATTCCAAATAGGATACAGCAGTCGATCAAAGAAACCTGGGAAATGCAAATTGTGCTATTGAGGTTCCCCGAAAAATATAAAATCGCTCTAAAACGCGCAAGATTCAGAGCGGCTTATGACTTTCTATTGCTGAGAGAAAAATCAGGAGAAAATTTAGGAGGTGCAGGCGCATGGTGGACTAAAAAGATCCTAAATTAAATGAGGTTAATTTTTGTAAAATTAATTAACTTTTTTTTACTTCAGTTAAGATATATTTTTTAAAATTTTATATATGGAAGAAGATCCAATAGATATAAAAGAATTCGATAGATTGCCTCAATTTATAGCTGTGGAAGGTCCTATTGGGGCTGGAAAGACAACCCTAACAAACCTGTTAGCAGATTCTTTAAACTATGAAACCTTTTTGGAACAACCTTCTGAGAATCCGTTTCTACCTGACTTTTACATTAACCCCTCTCAAGCTGCACTTGCTACTCAACTTTTCTTTTTATTCCAAAGAGTTAAACAAATCCAAGAGCTAAAACAAGGTGATATTTTTTTGAACAAAAGGGTTTCTGATTTTCTTTTGGATAAAGACAAGCTTTTTGCAAAGGCAACTTTATCTTCGGAGGAACTTAAATTATATGAACAAATCTATCAATATCTAGCTATAGATTTACCAACACCAGATTTAGTCATCTATCTTCAAGCAAGCACAAAGACACTTTATGAGAGAGTTATGCATAGAGGTATAGAAATGGAAAAGACAATTAGTTTTGATTATTTAGAACTGTTAAATGAAACTTATAAAGAGTTCTTCTTTGAATACGAAAGATCACCGGTACTTATAGTCAACTCAGATTATTTAGATTTGCAAACAAATAAAAGTGATTACAATCTTCTTCTTAAGAAATTATTGGATTACTTCAACAAACCAGAAGGTTCAAAAATGTACTTCAATCCTTCTCCAACGCTAATATAGACATCATGAACAAAGAAAAAATATATAACGTCCCAAAAGATATATCGGAACATTCAAATGTTAGTGAATCTGAATTTCAAGTGCTATATAAACAATCTTTAGAAAACCCAGACGAGTTTTGGTCTTCTCAAGCTGAGTCTTATTTAGATTGGGATAAAAAATGGGAAGAAGTTAAAAATACAAATATTGAAAAAGGAGAGATTGCTTGGTTCTCTGGAGGGAAATTAAATGCATCTGTAAATTGTATTGATAGACACCTTCCGAAAGATAAAAATAAAATTGCATTTATTTGGGAAGGAGATGATCCAGAAGAATCAAAAAATATCACTTATCAAGACCTTCATGATGAGGTGTGTAAATTTTCTAATGTTCTTAAAGCTAGAGGAGTAAAAAAAGGAGATAGAGTTTGTATTTATATGCCTATGATTCCGGAAGCCACATATGCGATGTTGGCTTGTGCAAGAATTGGAGCAATACATTCTGTAGTTTTCGGAGGTTTCTCTCCTGAATCTTTGAAAGATCGGATTCTGGATTCAGATTGTCAAACGGTGATTACGGCTGATGAAGGCTTAAGGGGTGGAAAAACTATCCCCTTAAAACAAAATGTAGATGAGGCTTTAGAGGGCTGCTCAAATGTCCATACAGTTTTGGTTATAACAAGAACAGAGGCTGAGATTCCATGGAATGAAGATTGCGATGTGCGATATGAGGAAATTTCTAAAAACGTTTCTAATGAATGCACTCCAGAATTGATGGACGCGGAAGATCCGCTTTTCATCCTCTATACATCTGGTTCAACAGGAAAGCCGAAGGGTGTTTTACACACTACTGGTGGGTATCTTTTGCAGGCAGCTATGTCTCATAAGCTTGTTTTTGACTACAAAGATAATGAAGTCTATTGGTGCACAGCAGATGTGGGCTGGGTAACAGGTCATTCGTATATCGTTTATGGCCCTCTTGCGAATGGAGCAACTTCTGTAATCTTTGAAGGAATACCTACTTACCCTTCTCCATCAAGATTTTGGGAAGTAATTGACAAGCATAAAGTAAATATTTTTTATACTGCTCCTACAGCATTGAGAGCGCTGATGGCCCAAGGAGATGACTTCGTAGAGTCTTCATCAAGAGAGTCTCTAAGGATTCTTGGTACTGTTGGTGAACCCATCA
>Ga0208130_1001517_pt1 | contig 11164 bp, 8 predicted proteins | sample ETNtaG_31_FD_185771 | JGI IMG/M metagenome (GOLD analysis project Ga0208130, IMG submission 185771) | Marine microbial and viral communities from oxygen minimum zone, Eastern Pacific Ocean - ETNP201310SV78 (SPAdes) (version 2) | ecosystem: Environmental > Aquatic > Marine > Oceanic ...
TAACTTAATAAAATTATAAATTAAGCAAATATATAATTTTATTTCCATTCTGTTCACCGCATCTGACTGTTAAGAAATGGCCTTACTATAATGAATTGATAGAAAGTTTTAAAAATAAGTTTAATGATGAGTATCAAATTATAACTGCACCTGGACCGAATGAAATAAATGACGCAAAAAAAATAAATGCTTTGACAATTTTAGATAATGGAAAAGGTTATATTTGGCATGAAATAAATGATTGTGGAGATAAGTTATACGATGGTTCTCCAGTTTCCAACGAATGCCCTAAGAGAGATTAATCATGCCAGATTTGTTGATTGAGCTGCTTTCAGAAGAAATCCCAGCAAGAATGCAGGAATTTGCTGCAAATGAGTTAAAGACGAACATGCTAAGTTTTCTTGCTGATCAAGGCGTTTCTGAAATCGCGGCAACTGCTTATTCCACTCCAAGAAGACTTACACTATTTATGAGTGGTTTGCCGGAAAAAGCCCCTGATATCAATGAAGAGCGTAAAGGGCCTAGAATAGATGCGCCTCAGCAGGCTGTGGATGGCTTTCTGAGGAGCGTTGATTTGAATTTAGATCAGTTAGAAGTAAAAAGGGACGGCAATGTAGACAAATATTTTGCATCGATAGAAAAGCCTGGAAGGATCTGTACGCAAATTGTTGCTGAAGCTTTAGAAAAAACAATAAGAACATTCCCTTGGCCGAAGTCTATGCGATGGGGTGTATCATCACTAAAATGGGTTAGACCCCTTAAAGGAATACTGTGCATTTTTATAAGGGATGATGAGCATCAGTTAATTGAGTTGCAGATAGATGGAATACATTCAGACGTGCGTACTGCCGGCCATAGGTTCATGGCTCCTGACTACTTTAAAGTTAAAGACTTTGAAGATTATAAAAGAAAGTTAAGAGATGCTTATGTAATCCTAGATCACAAGGAACGAGCTGAGATAATTTTAAACGACGCAAATAACTTGGCGTTTGCTAATGGATTAGATCTAATCCATGATGGTGCTTTATTAGAAGAAGTTTCAGGTTTGGTTGAATGGCCCGTTGCACTGTTGGGTGAAGTAGATACTGCATTCTCTGATCTACCGGCTGAAGTGCTCCAAGCGTCTATGAAAGAACATCAGAAGTTTTTTTCGTTAAAGAATTCGAAAACTGGTAAAATTGAAAGATTTATTACAGTTGCTAATATTGAAGCCGCAGACAATGGCGAAACGATTTTAAAGGGAAATCAAAAGGTACTTTATGCTAGATTATCCGATGCAAAATTCTTTTGGGAGAATGATATCCGTTTAATTCAAAAAGACGGTCTTGATGCTTGGCTAGGAAAGCTCGTTAATGTGACATTTCACAATAAACTGGGAAGTCAGGCGGATAAGGTAACGCGTGTTTCTGCTCTAACAAAGATATTGGCAAAGCGACTCTTTTGCGACATTGAAGATGCTGTAAAGAGCGCAAATATCTGCAAGAGTGATTTAGCGTCTGAAATGGTCTATGAATTTCCAGAGCTTCAGGGTGTTATGGGCAGATATTACGCTTTAAGCGCAGGATATTCTCAAGATGTAGCTAAAGTATGCGAAGAACACTATGCTCCTAAGGGGCCAAATGACCCTGTGCCAAAGGCTTCAATATCCGTCGCGGTTTCTCTTGCTGATAAATTAGATACATTACTTGGCTTTTGGATTATTGATGAAAAACCTACTAGTTCAAAAGATCCATTTGCACTCAGACGAGCTGCACTTGGGGTCATAAGAATAATCCTTGAAAATGATCTGGAACTCGATTTAGTCGAACTACTCAATGCTCATTTAGAACATTTATCTAAGTTTGGTAATCATCCAGATGCAGTATCTGATGTGATGAATTTTATTCGTGAAAGGTTTAAGATTTATCTCCGGGATAAAAATATCCGTTATGATGTGGTCGATGCATGTTTAGCAGTTGGAAAAGTTGGAAATCTTAAGCTGGTTAAAAAGCGAATTGATGCACTTACGAACCTTTTAAGTAGTGATGAAGCCGAGGACTTTTTCCAAGGATTTAAACGAGCAAATAATATTTTGGCAAAAGCAGAGCAAAAAGACGGTGTAGAATATTCTTTTGGAGCTGATATAAAATATATGGAAATTGATCCTGAAAAGGAATTATTTAATGCCTTGAAGGAAAAGCACTCAGTTGTTGAGCAGGCAGTTTTTGAAGAAGCTTTTCAAAAAGCTATTTTAGCCGTTACGGATCTTAGGCAGCCGATAGATCATTTTTTCGAAAGTGTTCAGGTTAATTCTGAGAATGACATTGTTAGGCGGAACCGGCTTAATTTACTCGGCCAAATTCGGGCCACTTGCAATTTAGTAGCTGATCTTAGCAAAATCGAAGGTCAATCTGGTTAGTAGAATATTAATTTATAGGTAAGATTTTTAGTGCAATGCTTGCATAATAATGATTACTTAATTTAATGCCATACCAATAAATAAGTAGGAAATGAAATGGGACAAGGTGAGTTGGATTACGAGCTAATTACACCGTCAGCCAGAATAGCAACAGCAACACATGGTGGTAGAGCAAAGTGTCTCCAACGATTGCTCAGATTAGAGCTGCCGGTACCTAAGACAGTTGCAATTTCATTTTCTGGCGTCCACTCAATTGCTGCAGGGAATTTTGAGGACCTTCCAGAAATCTTAAGTAATTTTAATAATAATGACCTACTTTGTGTGCGCCCATCATCAGAAAGTCCAGATTGGGGTGGCCCAAGTGCTATCATGAATATTGGTATGAATAATTTGCGTTATGAAGAGCTGAAACAAAAGCTCGGGGCAGATGCTGCATCATCAATCTATATTAATTTCGTGCAGGCCTATTCGCTTCATGTGGCTCGCTTAGATCCAGACATTTTTAATCCAGTTGAAACTCAAAATAGTGCAGCATTGGCCAAGGTATTAGAGATTTATGAAAATGAAACGGAGCATGAATTCCCACAAGATATTACTAAACAGCTTTCGGAAATTCTTAGGTCCATGGCGCGCACTTGGGAAAGTACCACTGCAAGGTTGTTAAGACAGGCAAAAGGGGCACCATTAGATGCTGGTTTGGGTTTGGTTATCCAAGTGATGGCATTCGGCTTAGGAGAAGGAGAGTGTGGCACTGGGACTTTGCAACTTATTGATGAAAACGATGGAAAGCCAAAAATCAAGGGTCGGTATAAGGAGCAATCGCAAATACGACCAGAAAAATCCAGTGAAGGCGCACTCTATTTAACTAAGGATGATAGAGGCTGGTCGTTGGAAGATAATAATGAAGAAATTTTTAGGCAACTGGTTGAATTTGCCACCATTATGCGATTGAAATTGCGTGAAGAAATGCAAATTGAGTTCAGCATTCAAAATGGTAAATTAAACATTTTAGATGGAGTTAGAACGCCTAGGCGCTCACAGGCTGCTGTGAGGGTTGCTGTGTCACTTGCCGAAGATGGCATTATTTCACGCAATGAAGCTATCATGAGAGTTGAGCCAAGAGCGATAAGTGAACTACTGCATAGGCAAATTGATCCTGATGCTGACCGCGATGTTTTGGGAAGTGGGGTTGCGGCAAGCCCAGGTGCCGCAACTGGCAAAATCGTTTTTTCTGCCGAAGCTGCCCAGTCACACGCATCTAGGGGAATTGACTGTATCTTGGTGCGGAGAGAAACGTCGCCAGAAGACGTGAGGGGAATGCACGCAGCGGTTGGGGTTGTGACAGAAAGAGGTGGGATAACCAGTCACGCAGCAGTAATTGGAAGAGGCATAGGTTTGCCGTGTGTGGTGGGCGTAAAGGATATTCGATTTCAAATTAAGAGGAAAAGTCTAATTTGCAATAACGGCCGTCAATTAAAAGAAGGTGATGAAATAACTATTGACGGAACAAGCGGTGACATATTGTTTGGTTCTCCTAAAATGGTTGAGGCGGCCTTAGATGATGCTTTTCAAACACTTCTTGAGTGGACTGATGAAGTTTCAGACATGACAGTTCGCGCTAATGCTGATACTCCTCAAGATGCTTTAACTGCTAGGAAATTTAATGCTCAGGGGATTGGCCTTTGCAGAACAGAGCACATGTTTTTTGAAAGTGACCGTCTTACTGTGATGCGGGAAATGATCTTTTCGAAATCTGCCGAGGATCGGCGGTTAGTCTTGGAAAGATTGTTGCCCATGCAACGTAAAGATTTTATTGAATTATTTGAAATCATGAAGGATTTACCTGTTTGTATAAGGCTTTTCGATCCGCCACTTCATGAATTCCTTCCCTCCGACAGAGAAGGTATGCATGATTTGGCAGAAGCTTTGGGTTTACCGCTATCAGACGTCGTAAGAAGAGTCGAAACAATGGGTGAATACAATCCAATGCTAGGTATGCGGGGAGTACGCTTAGGCGTTACAGTGCCAGAAATCTACGAAATGCAAGCCAGAGCAATTTTTGAGGCTATAGTTCAAGTGAGCAAGGAAGGTATTTCAGTGGTTCCAGAAATAATGATACCACTTGTAAGTGCTAAACGCGAAGTAGAACTTGTTAAGAAAAGAGTTGCTTCTGTAGCGTCGCAAGTAGGATTAGAAACATCTGCAGAGGTAAATTATAAACTGGGTGTGATGGTGGAAACCCCACGTGCAGCCCTAAGAGCAAGCGATATTGCTATGAACTCAGAGTTTTTGAGCTTTGGAACAAACGACTTAACACAAATGGCTTATGGCCTTTCGAGAGATGATGCGGGAAAGTTTATGTCTCAATACGTTCAGCAAGGCGTTTTTCAAGAGGATCCTTTTCATATCTTAGACCCTGAGGGTGTTGGAGAGCTTGTGAAATTGGGTGCGGATAGAGCAAGATCTATCAAGCCTAATATTACTCTTTCAATCTGTGGCGAGCACGGAGGTAATCCAGAATCAATAGCTTTCTGTCATCAATTAGGCTTCCATTATGTTTCTTGTTCACCATATCGTGTTCCTGTAGCAAAACTTGCAGCCGCGCAGGTTGCCATTTCAACTCAAATTAGTTAGATCCAGAACTTTAGAAATAATGAAACTTGGTCGCTTAAATGGTATACGCAAATTATAAAAAAATAATTGCAATAACCGTGATTATCCCTTCAATTGCATTTTTTTCTTTGGCAAATGGGAACAGCCTTAATACGCTTATTGAAATACAAAAAAGCCATCATGACAGCTTGCCAATCTTCGTAATGGATATGTTAGTAGATCCTTCCATGAGACGTGTTGAGAATATTGTTGATCAAAGTTATATTGATAAACTACCAAGTTATCGCGGTGGTAAAGAATGGAAGTGTCTGGCGGATGCTCTTTATTTTGAAGCAAGAGGTGAATCTGTGATTGGACAATTTGCTGTTGCTGAAGTGATAGTTAATAGGGCCAATAGTAGTAAATTTCCAGATACTGTTTGCGGTGTAGTTAATCAAGGAACAAATAAAAACCGTTATAAGTGCCAGTTTACTTACATGTGTGATGGATTGCTAGAGAGTATCGACGATAAAGCTAGTTATGCGAGAGCGGGTAAAATAGCTAAGATGACTTTATGGGATGTAAAAATTAATCTCACAAACGGAGCTCTTTATTATCATGCCAAATCAGTCAATCCTAGTTGGGCTAAGAAGCTAGTAAGAACTGGTATAATAGGCGATCATAAATTTTATTCTGATAACGCATTAGTTAATTAGTTAAATTACATTAAATTTAAATAATAGTTTGAAATTTCCTAAACTAATCATGGTCTGCGGTTGATATTTGTGCGAAGCTTAAGCAGCTCAAAGGATTAAATAATGACGAATGAAATTAAGTTGGCTTTCAGTCATCCAGTTGAAAGGTCTAGAAGCAATTTTTCTGCTACTGAACTAGACAGAATTTCACTTCGTGATCATATAGTGGAGGTGGAAATTGGGGCATTCCAATCAGAGCGTGGGACTACTCAGAGGATTTGTTTTAACGTTGTTGTTGAGGTAAAACCAGTCCATCAAGTGATAGACGATGATGTAGATAAGATATTATCTTATGATAAGGTTACTGAGGCGATTTCGGATGAAGTCTTTGCCGAGCGAGTAAATCTTCTAGAAACACTAGCCGAACGTATTGCCGATAGAGTGCTAAATGAGCCCCAAGCTCATCGAGTTTTTGTTAGAATTGAAAAGCTTGATAGAGGTCCGGGTGCTTTAGGAGTGGAAATTGTACGGACCGAAAAAGATTACAATTCTACTAACCGGTCTGCTGCAAACGGCGATGAGATATCAATTAGACCTCATGTCATATATCTTAGTAATGCAGCCATTAATTCGATTCACTTGGATACATGGATAAATCAGCTTTCCGTTAAAACCCAACCAGTTGTTCTATGTGTTGGCGTTCCTGAAAAATCGTTTGAGGCAAAAAATCAGAAGCCTGCAATTCTTCGAAGGCTGGATTTACTATCAATTGAGCAGAATGCATGGATACTGGCAGGTAAAAACTCAAAATGTGTCGTAGTTTCAACAAAAACTGAATTGGATTACGCAATAAAGCAGGGCCAAATTTCAGTTTGGGCTCCGTCAAAAATAATTCTGGATGCTAATGATCCTCCGGACGTTGATGCTGATCATACTTATCAGTTGGCTTATTGGCTTATGAATTACCTTAACGGAGAGAAGTTAAGTGTTATCGGGGTAGAGCCTGTGCTCTATAATAAAGACAGGCTCGCCGTTATATTGCCGTTGAAAGAAAATATTTTCTGAATAGATGTAATAGACATTAAAAATGACAGAATATTTCCGTCCGATACTCAACACTGATCTTTCCATTCCAGATAATGCACAAGTCATGCGAGGTACGCATTTTTGGTTTACCCATGCGGAAAAGCTAGCAAGAAATACGGAGCCTCAGATAGTTATGGCGAAAAATATTCCTGATAATATCTTGCAGAATATTACTAACGAGAGAGTGAATATTTGTAGACTTTCTTTTGATGTTCCTAGGGTTATGGGTATATTAAATGTCACGCCAGACAGTTTTTCCGATGGTGGAAAGTACTCTTCTGTTGAAACAGCCGAAGTGCATTTAAAATCTATGATTTCCGATGGAGCAGATATAATTGATATAGGCGGGGAAAGTACTCGGCCCGGTGCTGTTGAGGTTGAAATTTCAGAGGAAATATCGAGGGTAATACCGATTATTGATAAGATGGCAAAAAAAATTTCAGTGCCAATTTCGGTAGATACTAGAAAATCTGAAGTCGCAGGGTTGGCTGTATCCAATGGTGCAGTACTCGTAAATGATGTTTCTGGATTAACATTTGATCCTAAAATGAGTGAACTCTGCGTAAAGCAAAATATCCCGGTATGTATTATGCATTCGCAAGGTCTTCCAGAAACAATGCAAGCTAAGCCAACATATCAAGATGTATGTTTGGATATTTATGACTTTCTAAGTGAGCAAATTGAAAAGCTTGTAAAATCAGGCATGCAAAGAAAAAATATAATAGTTGATCCGGGAATAGGGTTTGGAAAAACTTTAAAGCACAATGTCGATTTATTGCGACGGATAAGTCTGTTCCATGGATTGGGTGTGCCAATACTTATTGGTGTTTCGAGGAAAAAGTTTATAAAAACTATTGCTGAACTTGAAGAAACTGAAGACAGATTGTCAGGCTCGGTATCTGTTGCATTGTTTGCTAGGTCCCAGGGCGTGCAAATTTTCAGGGTACATGATGTAAAAGAGACTGTTCAGGCTATGAAACTATGGCATAGTATACACTCAGAGTAATTAGGAGATTCAATGTCTCGTAAATTTTTTGGTACAGATGGAGTTCGCGGTAGGGCTAATTCCTATCCCATGACTGCAGACTTCTGTCTGAAACTTGGAGCAGCAGCAGGGTCATACTTTCGGCGAGCAAATAAAAAGTCTCATCGTGTTGTTATTGGTAAAGATACACGCCTGTCCGGCTATATGTTTGAAAATGCGTTAACAGCTGGTCTGACCTCGTCCGGCATGAATGTTTTACTACTCGGCCCAGTTCCCACACCTGCGGTAGGGCTTTTAACAAATTCTATGAGAGCTGATTTGGGCATTATGATATCTGCCAGCCATAATGAACATAGTGATAACGGTATAAAATTCTTTGGTCCTGATGGTTATAAATTGTCAGACAGCGTGGAACTTGAAATTGAGGCGTTAGTTTCCAAAGGAATAGGTTATGTGTCCCCAGAGGATATTGGAAGAGCAAAGCGAATTGATGATGGTCGGTATAGATATATAGAAAGAGTCAAATCTAGTTTTCCAAATCAAATGAGATTAGACGGTCTAAAAGTGGTAATAGATTGCGCTAATGGAGCTGGGTATAAAGCGGCGCCAGAAGTTTTATGGGAACTCGGCGCAGAAGTCATACCCGTTGGTGTTTCACCGGACGGTAGAAATATTAATTTAGAATGTGGCTCAACTAATCCAACGGTAGCAGCTGAAACAGTTGTTGCTCATGGTGCTGATGTGGCAATTTGTTTGGATGGGGATGCAGACCGCGTATTAATAATTGATGAGTACGGGAGACCCATTGATGGGGATCAGTTTTTGGGCATGATCGGTTCTCGGTGGTTCAAGAACGGTAATTTGGTGGAAAATACTTTGGTATCGACAGTTATGTCGAATATGAGGTTAGAGGCTTTTCTGAAGCAAGAGGGAATAAAACTAGTGCGAACTTCTGTTGGAGACAGATATGTAGTAGAGCGCATGAGGCTAAATGGTTTTAATTTGGGGGGAGAAAAGTCAGGACACGTAGTTATGATGGACTACGCAACTACTGGTGATGGACTAATGGCAGGATTGCAATTTCTAGCAGAAATGGTTCGGACAGGTGAGGTGGCTAGTGTGGTCGGGCGTCCATTTGATCTCGCTCCGCAGAAGACAGAAAATATAACTTATGCGGGTGATAAGAATCCCTTAGATCACCCATCTATCAAGAAAATAATTTCAGAGTCCGAAAAAAAGATTTCAGGATTTGGTCGTTTATTGGTGAGAAAATCGGGAACGGAAAAACTAATAAGAATAATGGTTGAGGCTGAAGATGCCTCAGTTATAGACGCTACAATGTCTCCAGTAGTCGCAGCGATTAAAGAATTATAAACTATTTATTTTTATAAGCTTTTTTATTTCTGACATTTGACTTATCGCAAGTCCGATCAATATCAAAGCTAACGCAATGATCATTGAAATTTTAAAAGGTTCGTTGAGTAATATAATGCTAAAAAATACAGACCAAAGTGGGACCTGAAAATTTGTAAGGGTCATAAATACAGGACCGGCAGTTCGAATTATTATAATCCTTAAAAAAGTTGCTGCCGCTGTCGGGAAAAGACCCAAAATAAGCAAGTAAATTAGTGTTTGCTTGGATACGGATGGTGGACTTCCCTCTATCAACCATGCAGATGGTATGACAAACATTGCACCGGAGGTCAAAGAAACTGCCGCCAGTCCAATTGGATCTATTGCGGGTAAGCGCTTAGTGAGTACGGCACTAGTTGCATAGCAAAAGGTCGCAAATAAACAAGCTAGCCTACCGTAAGCTTCTTTGGTCTCATTTGAAGCTAAAAAAACTTCAGGTCCCAAAAGGATAAATACCCCAAAGAACCCAAAGAACATTCCTAAGACTGTGAAAGTTGTAATTTTTTCACTCACGACAAAAAAATATGAAAGTGGTAAAATTAATAATGCAACGGAAGCCATTGAAATACCTGCAAAAGCCGAGGTTACATATTGCTGACCCCAGCTGAGAGCAATAAATGGAGCCGCGGTTGCAAAAACACCCGAAAGTATAAGAGTGGGCCAGTCTTTTGACTGAGTTAGGAATAGTTGCCTAGATGAGAAAAGCCAGATCATATTTGTAATCACAGCTGCTATCGATATCCGGGCTGCTGCAAGCCAAAATGGAGTGATACCATCTAGAGCCAATTCTATAATCATGAACGTGCTACCCCATATTAACCCAAGAACTGTTAATAAGAGCCAGCTTTGTTTAGTTATGCTATTTTCCATTTAACTATCGCTATAAAACGATAACGTTCGGTTTGATCTCATAATAGATAAAAGGCAGCAATTATTTTTTAGCTGCCTTTTGTAAATCAACCTTAATTTCGATCTTTATCAACCATTTTGCCTGCTGATATCCATGGCATCATACCTCTCAACTTTTCACCGACTTTTTCTATTTCGTGATCATCATTTAAACGCCGTGTTCCCTTAAAGTAGGGCTGTCCAACTGCATTTTCTTGCATGAAGTCTCTTACAAATTTTCCAGTTTGAATATCTTTCAACACAGCTTTCATCTTCGCTTTTGTTTCATCATATGGCAGTATTCGTGGTCCAGAAACATACTCACCATATTCTGCGGTGTTAGATATTGAATAATTCATGTTGGCAATTCCACCTTCATAAATTAGGTCAACGATTAACTTTACTTCATGAAGACACTCGAAATAAGCCATCTCTGGTGCATATCCGGCCTCCACCAAAGTTTCAAAACCCATTCTGATTAATTCTACCAAGCCGCCACATAGAACCGCTTGTTCTCCAAATAGATCGGTTTCACATTCTTCGCGAAAATTTGTTTCAATTATACCTGATCGCCCGCCTCCAATAGCAGAGCAATAGGAAAGGCCAATCTCTAAGGCTTTTCCACTGGCGTCATTATCTACAGCAACAAGACACGGTACGCCTCCCCCCTTGGTATATTCCCCTCTAACGGTATGCCCTGGCCCCTTGGGCGCCATCATAATGACGTCCACGCCATCTTTGGGTTCAATTAAGCCAAAATGAACGTTTAACCCGTGCGCAAAGGCTATTGCAGCGCCCTCTTTTATATTGTCGTGCACGTAAAGCTTGTAAGTTTGAGCTTGTAACTCATCTGGCATGGTAAACATAAGTAAATCGCACCAAGCAGCAGCCTCGGCTATTTCCATCACCTCAAGACCCTCACCTTGTGCTTTTTTTGCGGACGGTGAGCCCTCACGCAGAGCGACTACTAAATTTTTGGCTCCACTGTCTCTTAAATTCAAAGCATGAGCATGCCCTTGAGATCCATATCCCAAAATGGCTACTTTCTTTTCCTTAATTAGATTAACGTCACAATCTCTATCGTAATAAACTCTCATAATTTCCTCG
>Ga0208130_1001522_pt1 | contig 11146 bp, 8 predicted proteins | sample ETNtaG_31_FD_185771 | JGI IMG/M metagenome (GOLD analysis project Ga0208130, IMG submission 185771) | Marine microbial and viral communities from oxygen minimum zone, Eastern Pacific Ocean - ETNP201310SV78 (SPAdes) (version 2) | ecosystem: Environmental > Aquatic > Marine > Oceanic ...
TAGTTTTTCAGAATATATATCCCTGGTGTTTTTATGATTGGAAATTTTTTTATAAAGTTTTGGCTGAGTAAATCTAGGTTCATCTCCTTCATTATGTCCATATTTTCTATAACCTAATAAATCAATAAAGACATCTCTATTAAACTGCATTCGATATTCCAAAGCGAAAAGGGTTGCATGAACCACTGCCTCCACATCGTCAGAATTAACATGTAAAACTGGAGATAAAGTAACTTTACCTACATCTGTACAATAAGTACTAGATCTAGCATCTAAGTAGTTTGTTGTAAACCCAATTTGATTATTAACCACTATGTGGATAGTTCCTCCAGTTGAATACCCCTTTAATGAGGCCATTTGGACAATTTCATAAGCTAATCCTTGCCCTGCAATTGCAGCATCACCATGAACAATTATAGGTAATACCTTAGATGTGTCTGAATTAAATTTATTTTCAAGTTTAGCTCTTGCTATTCCCTGAACAATAGCTCCTACAGTCTCAAGATGTGAAGGATTAGGAGCTAAAGTTATATTGATTTTTTTTCCGTCGTTATTTGGATCAATCTTAGAAGTCCACCCCATATGATATTTTACATCTCCATCAAAAACAGTTTGATCATAATCTTTTCCATCAAACTCGCTGAAAATATCTTTAGTTGATTTCCCAAAAATATTTGCTAAAGTATTTAATCTGCCTCTATGAGCCATTCCCATAACGAAATCTTCAACACCTAAATTATCTGCTGCCATAATTAAAGAATCAAGTGCAGGAATTAGTGATTCTCCTCCCTCCAAAGAAAACCGCTTTTGGCCAACATATTTAGTGTGAAGAAAGCTTTCAAAACTTAAAGCTTCATTCAGCTTTTTTAAAATATGTTTCTTTTTATCATTCGAAAAATTTGGATGGTTATTATTTACATTTAATTTGTCTTGTATCCAATTTACTTTTTTTGGATCACGTATATACATGTATTCGACACCTATTGCATCACAATATATTAGCTCTAAGTGTTTAATTATGTCTTCAAGCTTAGTTGGCCCGATACCCATAATTGATCCAGCATTAAAGGTTGTTTCTAAATCAGATTTAGATAAACCAAAATTTTCTATATCAAGTTTTGGAGAATACTTTCTTCTTTCACGAACAGGATTTGTTTTGGTGAACAAATGGCCTCTTGTTCGATAGCCGTCAATTAACTTAATGACCTGAAACTCTTTTTTAACAGATTCTGGAACTTCACTAAAATTTTCAGTATCGGTAACGCTTTCTAGACCAAAATCAAAACCCTGAAAAAAAGCTCTCCAACTAGGCTCCAAAGTGTCAGGAGACTTTAAGTATTTATCATACTGTTCTTCAAAATAATTAGTATGTGCAGCATTTAGGAAAGAATAATTATCCATTGATCAAATTGTAATAACCCTGATATATGTAAAATTACACATTTATAAATAACCGCTAGCCTTGATTTAGTAATAAAATTATATCATTTAAAAATGTGAATAATAAAAAATAAAAAAGAGTTTAAAAAAAGTTAATATGATTAAATATTTTTTGATTTTTGCTTCATGTTTGCATTAATTGATTGTAATAATTTTTATGTTTCCTGCGAGAGGGTTTTTCAACCACAATTTGATACAAAACCTGTTGTTGTTTTATCAAATAATGATGGCTGTGTTATATCAAGAAGTAATGAAGCAAAGTCATTACAAATACCAATGGGAGCACCAGCATTTAAGTATAGAAAACAATTCAAAAAAAATAATATAAAAGTTTTTTCTTCCAATTATGCTCTTTATGGAGATATGAGCAGAAGAGTAATGAGTATTTTAGAAAATCATAGCCCAAATGTTGAAGTATACAGTATTGACGAAGCATTTTTAGGTTTTACAGGTTTTGAAAATTTCAACGTAACAAAAAAGTCTTACAAGATTAAAAAACAAATCTATCAATGGACTGGAATACCTGTTTCAATAGGTTTGGCCCCCACTAAATCTTTGGCTAAAATCGCAAATAAAATTGCTAAAAAATTCAATCATAAAACATCAGGGGTATATAATCTAGATAATCAAGAAAAAATAACTAAAGCATTGAAATGGACAGATATTGGAGATGTCTGGGGAATTGGCCATAGATATGCTAAACTCCTAAAATCTATAGGTGTTAATAATGCTTTAGACTTTACGAATCTTCCTGATCAATGGGTAAAAAAAAATATGAGTGTATTGGGGCTTAGATTAAAAAAAGATTTATCCGGGTTACCTTTTATCAAACTAGAAGAGGTAAGGTCTCCAAAAAAATCAATTGCTACAACAAGAAGTTTTGAATCAATATTAACCAGCCCATTAGATATCGAAGAGCGTATTTCCACATTTGCAATAAGCTGTGCCGAAAAATTGCGCATTCAAAATAGCTCCTGTACCAGTTTAATGGTGTTTATAAGGAGTGATCCATTCAAAAAAGAAAAACGGTACAATAATAGCTGTATAGTACATCTTAGTAACGCGAGTAACTCTAATATAACTCTTAGCAAACAAGCTATTTATGGACTACGTAAAATTTTCAAGCCTGGAGTATCTTATAAAAAAGCAGGAGTTTTAGCTTTAGGTCTAACATCAAAAGAAAGTCATCAATTAAACTTTTTTGAACCAAACATAGGCATACATAATAGTCTCATGAAAGTAATAGATCGTATAAACTACAAATACGGATCTCGACAAATAAAATTAGCAAATCAAGATCTTGATCGTATGTGGAAAATGAAACAAAAAAATCTTTCTCCTAAATTTACAACAGTTTTGGAGGATATTATCAAAGTAAAATGATTGATAAAAAAATAATATTTTTTAAGCCTGAAACTAAAAATCAAAAATCTTTTCCTTTAGCAAGCGATGGAGTATCTGCTGGATTTCCTTCCCCTGCAGATGATTTTAAAGAGTTAAAAATAAGTATTGATCAAGAAGTAGTTAAAAATGAGTCTGCAACATTTTATGCTAGAGTCGATGGACAATCAATGCAAGGAGCAGGTTTAGATGATGGGGATCTATTAGTAATTGATAGAAGTCAAGAGCCTGAAAATGGAAAAATAGCAGTTTGTTTTGTAGATGGTGAATTTACAGTTAAAAGATTAAAAGTAGAAAATGATTGTATTTATTTAATGCCTGAAAATTCAAAATATAAAGCATTAAAAGTAACAAGTGAAAATCAACTAATTATATGGGGAATAGTTACTTATGTTGTTAAAAAGGTTTAAAAAATTATAAACGTTCGAAAATACCTGCTATTCCTTGACCTCCACCAACACAAGCCGTTACCATGCCATATTTTTGATTTCTTCTTTTCATTTCATTAATTAATTGAACGCTTAATTTAGCCCCTGTACAACCTAAAGGATGACCCATTGCAATCGCTCCACCGTTAACATTAACACTATTAGGATCTAAGCCTGATTCTTGAATAACAGCTAGAGCCTGAGCTGCAAATGCCTCATTAAGCTCAGTTTGTTCGATATCACTAATTTTTAACCCTGCTTGATTTAAAGCTTTTGGAATTGCAATGCATGGACCTATACCCATAAAAAGCGGATCAACACCTCCAACAGCACAACTTATAAGTCTTGCAGAAGGCTCAAGATTTAATTCTTTAACCATTTTTTCACTTACAATTAGAGTAAATGCAGAGCCATCAGAGGTTTGAGATGCATTACCTGCAGTCACTACGCCTTTTAAACGAAACGCAGGTCTTAATCGAGCTAGCCCTTCAATCGAGGTGTCGCGACGTACTCCTTCATCTTGATTTACAACATGCGTCTTGGTGATTTTTTTTCCATTTTGAACGAAAACTTCATCAACAGAAACAGAGACAATTTCATTATCAAATTTTTTAGAATCAATAGCTAGAGCAGCTTTAGTATGAGAATTAAAAGCAAACTCATCTGACATTTCACGAGTTATACCATATTTATCAGCAACAGCTTCAGCTGTTGCTCCCATTGAAACATGATAATTAAGGTTTTCAAGATTAGCTTTATAGCTTGGTGCAAGCTTGTAACCTGTCATTGGAATCATACTCATACTTTCAGTACCACCTGCAATATAAATATGACCAAATCCAGCTTTAATTTTTCCAACTGCCATTGAGATAGACTCAAGACCTGAAGCACAATATCTATTTATAGTTATTCCAGGAACTTCTTTTCCTAATGATCGAGCAGCAATCAATCTACCTATTTGAAGTCCTTGCTCTCCTTCAGGATTAGCACAACCAACAATTACATCATCAACTAATTTAGGATCTAAATTTTTTGTTTCAGATAATAGATGTTTTATGACATCTACAGCCAAGTCATCAGAGCGGTAATTTTTAAACCCACCCTTGTGAGCTTTACCAACTGCAGATCTATATCCTTTTACAATATATGCTTCCATTTTATAATGTGTTTAATTTCTAAGTGGTTTGTTATTCATTAATAAATACTGAATTCTATCTAAAGTTTTTTGATTGCCCATTAAAGACAACATTCCTTCTCTTTCTAGATCCAAAAGATAGGTTTCGCTAACTTTTTGAGAACTTGTTAAATCACCTCCAGATATAACATATGCAATTTTCCGTGCTATTTCAACATCATATTCAGACATATATCCTCCTAAAAAAAATTCATTAATAGCAGAATAGAGAACACTTAATCCTGTTCTACCCAATACTTCGATGTCATTTCTTATAGAAGGGGGAATATAATTAAATGCCAGTTGCAATACTTTTTTCTTCGCCTCACCAATATTTCGTTGGACATTACAACAAACAAAATCTCTGTCTTCTTTCAAAAACCCTAAAGCATATGCTTCACAAGCAGATGTTGAAATTGTTGCAGTAGCTATAGTTTTAAAATGGTCAATAAGAGTTGGGACTTTCACATCCCCATCAAAAAACTTGTCTGACGCTCTAAGTGCCATTTCTTTTACTCCACCACCTGCTGGCAATAATCCAACTCCTACTTCAGGTAACCCAATATATGATTCAGCTGCGTAAATTCCGGCGTCACAATGCATAGCTATCTCACATCCTCCTCCAAAAACATAGCCTTGGGTTGCAACAACAACCGGCACTTTGGAAGTTCTGATACGCATATTAAGATCTTGAAAGCCACCTATGGCAGTGTCAAGACTATCAAATTGCTTCTGCATTGCTAACATTCCTATATTCATGAGATTTGCACCAACTGAAAACTGCTTTGCATTATTACCAATAACAATACCTTTCCAGTCTTCTTCTTCTGCCATTCTAATGGCTTGATCAATTCCATTTCCAATACCCTCTCCAATGGAATTACTTTTACTTGTAAACTCAATACACATAACTCCATCCCCTATATCATGAACTGTACATTCACTGTTTTTCAAAAGAGGCTTGTTTTCTCTAAATGAATCTAAAATTATGTAGTTATCAGAACTTGGAACTGGCAAATACGATTTGGTGTTTAAGTCATAAAATTTCTTTTTTCCAGATTCAAACTTATAAAAAGATGTAGCTTTTTCATCTCGCATTGTTTTAATCCATTGAGGTATAATATGTCCGGACTTTTCAATAAGGTCTATACCTATATCAAAGCCTAATGAATCCCATAATTCAAAAGGACCATAATCCCAGAAATAACCAGTTCTCATAGCATCGTCAATTTGGTAATATGCTGATGAGATTTCTGGAGCTCTTTGAGCGGAATAGTTAAATAGGGAAGTGAAATATTCTTTTAAAAAAAGATTTTCACGATCATTTCCAGAAATTAAAAAGGATAGTCTTTTACCTATGTTTTGAATTGATTTTCCATCTTTAACAATTTTCAATTTTGGTCTAGCTGTTTTTTCGTACTCTAAAGTTTCCAGATTTAGAACATTAATTATTGATCTTCCTTTAGAATCCTTTTCTTTAGTTTTTTGATAAAATCCTTTTCCAGATTTATTGCCATAGAATTTATTTTTTAATAAAAAACTCATAAAAGAAGGGATCTCTTTAGCCTTGATGTCTTTAAAAAAATCATCATTTTTAACAGCGCTAACTACAAAAGAGGTTACCTTTTCCGAGGTATCAAGACCAACTAAGTCTTGTAACTTAAATGTGGCAGTATTAGGTCTTCCAATTAGAGGGCCTGTTATTGCATCAACTTCCTCAATACTCATTTTATAATCTATTGTAAGATGAACTAATGCTGTTCCAGACATTACACCAATTCTATTTGCAATGAAAGCTGGGGTGTCTTTACATAAAACAGTTTGTTTTCCCAAAGTTACATCTCCAAAATTCATAAAAAAGTCTATGACATTTGGATCTGTTTCTTTAATAGGAATTACTTCTAGTAATCTCAAATACCTAGGAGGATTAAAAAAATGTGTGCCACAAAAATGCTTTTTAAATTCATCTGATCTTCCCTCAGCTAATAAACTAATTGGAATACTAGATGTGTTAGAAGTAACTAAACTTCCAGGTTTTCTGTTTAATTCAACTTTCTCAAAAATTTGCTTTTTTATATCTAGGTTTTCAACGACAACCTCTATTATCCAATCAGCATCAGAAATGTCTTTAAAGTTATCAGTGAAATTTCCAGTAGAAATTCTTTTTATATTATCTTTTTCATAAACTGGAGAGGGTTTTGATTTAATTGCTTTTAACAGGGACGAATCAGCAATACTATTTCGAATTTTTATGTCTTTTGCATCAAGATCATCTGGTGGAACTATATCTAACATGAGGACATCCATACCGACATTTGCAAGATGACATGCGATACCTGAGCCCATCACACCTGACCCTAAAACAACTACTTTTTTAATTCGATAATTCATATTTGTAAATAATTTAATTTTGCTAAGCTAATTAATATTTACATTTGAAAAAATTAATTTAATTGGGATTTAATATTTAACTTTAAATAATGATTTAAAAATAATATAGAATGGATAAAAATATGGTTTTCGAACAACTAAAAAGTAGAGTTGAAAATGTAGATTCAATCGATGGAACTTTAAAATTTGTGGTAGATGATAATGCAATTTTTATTGATGGTACTGGAGAGAAGAATTCTATTAGCGCAGAAGACAAAGATGCAGATTGCACTATTTCTGTTTCGAGTGATGTTTTAAAACAGCTAAGAGATGGTGAGGTAAATCCAATGATGGCAGTAATGAGTGGAAAAATAAAAATTTCTGGTGATATGGGATTAGCGATGAAAGTTCAGTCCCTTTTGAGCTAAGAATTATTTACTAATTCAATTTATCCATGAATCATATTTGCTGTTATGGTGAGGTCTTATGGGATATATTTAAAAACAAAACAACAGTTGGTGGAGCTCCTCTAAACTCCGCCTTGAGGTTTAACTCTTTTAAGAATAATGTTAATATTATTAGTGCAGTAGGTAATGATTCATATGGTGATAATCTCATATCATTTTTAAAAAATAGTAAACTTTCAACTAATTTTATTTCAAGAAATTCTTACGAAACGGGAAAGGTTTATATAGCCCTTGATAAGTATAATAATGCAACATACAATATAAAAAAAAATGTTGCGTGGGATTTTATCAATGTTAATGAACAAGTTCTAAAAAAGGTTAAAGCCTCAAATGCATTTGTTTATGGTAGTTTATCTGCAAGAAGTGTTGAGTCAAAAACAACTTTATTTAAACTCCTAGAAATAGCATCATTCAGAGTTTTTGACGTAAATCTAAGACCTCCAAATTATGATTATAAAACTTTAAAAAATCTCCTTTTAAAAGCAGATTTCATTAAATTTAATGAAGAAGAAATAATTGAGATATCTAATTCGATCGGTCATAATTATACAAATCTTAAGTCATGTATTTTGTTTGTAAGTAAATTCACAAAAACAAATTCAATATGTGTTACAAAAGGAGAAAAAGGTGCTGTTCTATATTATAAAAATATGTTTTTTAAACACGATGGGTTTAAAGTAAAAGTGTTTGATACCGTTGGTTCAGGTGATAGTTTTTTAGCAATGTTAATTAATGAATTACTAAATAAAAAAGATCCTAATAAATCTATTAGAAAAGCATGTGCTATTGGTGCAATGGTTGCTAATAAATCAGGAGCAAATCCAAGATTTGATGAAAAACAAATTCAAGAATTTATTGAAAATTATTAATTTCAAATTCAACTCTTCTTTCCATTTGATGTTCTTGTTCAGAGACTTCAATCATCATATCTTTAATTTTAACTAAAGATTCTCCATATCCATCACCTGTAACTCTATTGGAGTTTTGAATTCTAGCTTTTATATAGTTAACTATTGAATTAGATCTTCTTTTAGATAGCTTTAGATTATATTCTTTTTCACCTCTTCTGTCTGCAAAAGCCTTAACTTTAACTTCCATCTTCGGATATAGTTTTAGAGCATCAATAACCTCATCAATTCTATAGATATATTTTTTCCAAACATCTGCCGAATCAAACTCAAAATATATGGGTTCAAAAATATATTCAATTTCAATTTGAGGTATGATGTTTTTTGATTCTTTTCTCTCTAAATAAACATTAATTGGTTTTGTCTTTGAATATGAACTTTCCAGATAATAGCTAAAAGTATCTCTTTTTATTTCAGGCCCTTTGGGTAAATACCAAAAACTTCCATTTGCCTGAATATTAATAGTACCATTATTTGGTGTTTGATATAAAAATACCTCTTTTTTTACCAAACTGTTTAAGGGATCTTCAGAAAGCATTAAAAATTCATCATTTTTTAAAACTCCATCAAAAGATTTAACTAAAGTATCTGATCCAAAAATATAGTGATCTTCTAACCCTTTAATTTCAGGCTTTGAAACAAAATAATAGTTATCATCTTTTCCTGCTCCTCCTTTTCTATTTGAGCTTATAAATCCAAGTTTAGTTTTCGAATCAAGATAAAAGGCAAAATCATCATCTTCTGAACTAAAAGGAACTCCTAAGGGTTCAATTGACCATCTATTTTCTATTAATCTATTGGCCATAAAAGGATCTAATTTTCCTAAACCTAATTTTTGATTAGACGAGTAAAATAAAACATCTTCATTATAAATAAACGGAAATACCTCATCATATTCAGTATTAATATCAATACCCATATTTTCAACATTCCCAATTATACCATCTTTATTAAAACGAACTCTATATAAATCCATTCCCCCATATCCACCCGGCCTATCACTTGAAAAATAAAGCCATTGATTTTTATAATCATAAGATGGGTGCATGTTTGAATAATCACCTTTTATTTCAAAGACGGGTTGTAAAGTTTGATCATAAGGAAGTGGATAATTAACTTGATAAATATTTAATTGGTATTTTTCATTAGAATCCATTTCCTCAATACTTCTGGTTATTAAAAGTTTTTTGAGATCTTTCGAATATATTACAGGGCCTTCTTGTAAAACAGAATTTATTGAAGGAGGAAACAACTGGTCTCTTATTACTGTTCCATTTAATGTGTCTATTACTCCTATTGCTAAATTATAAACAGAAGACTCAGATTTAATTCTTTTGAATTTTTTATTCTTTTCATTTGGGTTTTTATTTGAATTCACATAGTAAAACTGAATCTGATTTTCATCATTAAAATGATCATTAGGGCTAGGCAAGTATGGGATCAAGATAGCTCCAAACTCATCATTCTCTGTGCTATTTGGAAAAAGATTAAGATTTGTCGTTGAGGAATTATAAAATCTAGATTTGTATACAATACTATCATTTTCTGTAATTTCATTTTGATGAACTCTTAGTCTTTTAGCTTTTTCTCTGTACTCCTTGGAAAGTTTTGATTCAATTGGAAGTAACTGAGCAAAAGTTAAATAATCAACAACACCAGCTTTTTCATTATCACTTATAGATCTGAATTTTGAAGATGCTTTTGAATTCAAATTTAAATTCATATATGAAAAAGCAAGATTTCTTTCTTGATCAATACTTAAGCTATCAATTGTTTTTTCATATAGTTCTATGGCTTTATTAAAATTGTAATTCATGTAATGGTAATCTGCCCAATCAAGAGACTTATTTTGTCCGATGATTATACTGCAATTTAATATCAAGACGGTTTTTATAATTCTTATCATAATTAAAATAATCTAGGTGATCGAAGAATCCCTTCAATTTTTGGAGCAAATTGAAATCTTAAAAGTAGTTCATGAGAATTATTTGTAATCCCAATATTTTTATTTAAAGAGCCACCTTGATATGCATAACCAAGGGTTAGATTTCTTCCAAGATGAATTCCTGCTATAGCTCCATAAAATCCTGAGCTTTGTTCTCCAGGTATTCCAGAATTCACTGTGGTTCTAATTTGTGGACCTATCCATATCTTGTCCCCTGCAACAATTAAAACACTTGCATCATAAGTTAACGGGAGAAGTTCAGTTTTCTGTACTAGAAAACTGGGCTTAAATTTAATTGAGTTATTCTCTCCAATTAATCCTCCAAAAAACATATAATAATTTCTTTTGTATGAAATTTCTTTGTCTTCTAGGAAATATGGAATTCCCACACCAAAATAAAATTTTTGACTTTGAAGATAAATTCCTGCTCCAATATTAGGTGAAAACTTACTATCAATTGGAGATGTAAATACTAAATCCGAAGAATTAAATGGAGAAATCATTGAATTATCTAACTGATATGATCTTCCACTAACTTTAAGTCCCAGACCTAACCTTAAATTTTTATCATTTAGCTTTAAATGATAAGCAAAATCTATCGATACACTTGTATTTTGAGAAGGACCAATCCTATCTATAACACTTGAAATGCCTAAACCAGTGTTTTTATTTTTAAATTGGTGGCCAAAGGTAATAGCCTGAGTTTCTGGAGAACCTATTATACCGTTCCATTGAGATCGATTAATCGCAGTAATTTGGGTGTAATCTTGAGATCCAACATAAGCAGGATTAATTGCTTGATGATTGAACATATATAGTGAAAATGAAGCCTCTTGCTGAGACCAAAGAAGAGAATTTATAAATAAACAAAACAATATGTATGCTTTAAAATTAATTCTCACAACACTAGTTTCTTTTTATAAAGATAAACCCTTTTTCTATTACTCCACCACTTAAGTACAATTGATAAAAATAAGTTCCATCAGGTAATGGCTGTCCATTATAAGTTCCAT
>Ga0208130_1001524_pt1 | contig 11141 bp, 9 predicted proteins | sample ETNtaG_31_FD_185771 | JGI IMG/M metagenome (GOLD analysis project Ga0208130, IMG submission 185771) | Marine microbial and viral communities from oxygen minimum zone, Eastern Pacific Ocean - ETNP201310SV78 (SPAdes) (version 2) | ecosystem: Environmental > Aquatic > Marine > Oceanic ...
CAGAGCTCATCCATACCACTTTTACCCGCACCAGAAACCGATTGATACGTACTTACTACAACTCTTTTTATCCCCGCTCTATCATGTAAAGGTTTTAGAGCCACAACCATCTGCGCAGTGGAGCAATTAGGGTTAGCAATTATATTTTTCTTGGCATAGTCATGAATAGCATCACCATTCACCTCTGGAACAATAAGCGGAACCTCAGGGTCATATCGATACAGCGAACTGTTATCTATAACGACGCAGCCAGCTGATGCTGCCCTTGGGGCATGCTTTTTGGTTCCGTCTGACCCAATTGCAAATAAAGCAATGTCCCAACCTGAGAAATCAAAGGTTTCTAAATCTTTTGTGATTAGAGTATTATCGCCAAAGCTTACTTCAGTGCCCAATGACCTGCGGCTCGCCAAAACGGCGATTTCATCCACTTGGAATTGGCGTTCATAGAGAATGCTCAACATCTCGCGCCCAACGTTACCAGTGGCACCAACGACGACAACTCTGTAACCCATAACAAATTTCCCTCAGCTTCACTAAAAATTCAAAAATTAATTTTTCAGCCCTTTCGCTGAATCTTTTATCGACGCATACTGGCCGGAGACACGATATCGCCAAAGATACTCGGGCAAGACAGTTTCCATAGCAGTCGGCCGAATTTCTAGATCTGATAAGTCATTTGCGTCTGTTGATACAATATTATCTCTTTGGAGATTTTTTACCTGATCTTGCGTTAATATGTTGTTTGGGAATAGACCAAAAGTGATAGCTTTAAGTAAGTCTAGAGATTTCCCCATAATACCTGCCACAAAAAATGGCACCTTCAACATTAAGCGCCTTCTTTGGATGACGCCTAGCATGCGCTTCATTAATTCAGAAAAAGTCTCAATGTTTGGTCCACCTAATTCATAAATCCCAGAAACAGAACGATCTGAAAGTGCCTTTTCAACTGCAGACGCCACATCCCCAACATATACCGGTTGGAACTTAGTATGAGCCCCAACTAAAGGCAAAAATGGAGATAAAGTTGCCATTTGTGCAAATCGGTTAAAAAATTGATCTTCTGGTCCAAATATAATTGAAGGACGTAAAATTGTTGCATCCGGAAAATACTTCAATACCGAAGCTTCTCCCAATGCTTTTGTTCTTGCATAATTACTTGATGACCCTTCATTGGAACCAATTGCTGATATCTGAATAAAGTTTGCCACTCCATTCTCTGATGAAATTTTGGCGGCACGCTCTGCACCTAATGCTTGAACGTCTTTAAACGTATTTTTACCAATTTCCGATAAAATTCCAACGCAGTTCACAACTGCATTAGCACCAGTAATTACTTTTGTAACAGAGGCATCATCTCTGATATTACAAAGTACAGGTTCAACTTGGCCAACAGCACCGTATTGCCTAACAAAAAGCGCCTCGTTGGGACGCCTGACTGCAACTCTTACACGCCAACCTTGCTTAGCCATTCGTTGTGCTACATAACGCCCAACAAAACCAGATCCACCAAAAATGGTAACTAGTTTCGACATTCAGCTCTCCATAATAAACTTCGCGCATTGCATACAACTTGTGGTTCGTCGACACAAGCGGTGTAATAGGAAATTTAATTTTTAAACGTGCTCAAACAAAAGTTAGTGGCATGCCTTACCTAACACCTTTAATCTCCAATAATTATATGGAAGAGGCGTTAAAAATCCTGCTGCAAGCATAAAGGGTATCACCCACCAAGTAAGAGTAGCACCACCGGTTAAGATTACGTCTGTTATATTCATGGCAGCTTCCATCGCTACCATTGAAATTAGTGACATACCAATTGCAGTTTTGAAGGCATTACTTAGTTCCATTTGCCTCCATAAAATGACCGTCTCTAATATTATTGAGGTAATCAAGCCATTTATTATCGCGAGGGTCATAATCGCCATCACTGGCCATTCAATTCCCGAAAATTGAAAAAATGCAATTGTGCCAAAGTCACCTATGGAGCAGCCAATCAAGCACCACATCGTATTATAGGATGATCGCCGCCATGTATGCTTACAACGCCAATTTATTCCAGTTATATTGCTGATTTCAACCAATTTACGCTCCTTAGATTATGTGATAAACCTTCCAGTAAGGGTAAAGTAAAGGGCAAAATATGAATATTGGAGAGGCTGCTAAAAAATCTGGGCTCACCGTAAAAACAGTTAGATATTACGATGAAATAAATTTAATTAAGCCTGTGAAAAATAAAGCTACTAATTACCGCCAATACACTGACGCTGAATTGGCTAAATTACAATTCATCGGAAAAGCGCGACGGTTTAATTTTAGCATCAAAGAGTGCAAAGAACTCCTCTCATTATACGAAAATCAAAATCGTAGTAGCAAAGAAGTGCGAAATCTTACTCTTACTAAAATTGCAGAAATCGATGTTAAATTAAATGAACTAGAAAACTTGCGTACACAGCTTTCACACCTCGTTAGTTGCTGCAAAGGGAACGAACGACCCGAGTGCCCCATAATTGACGAACTGTCTAATAGCGATTTAAACTAAACCTTGTTTCTTTGGGTAGGACCAACATTTTCCACTCCCCACCCAAAGATCTGCACTTCATCCCAAGCTGGTCGCTTCCCTTGAAGTGGCTCTATTTAAAAGTAGCTCTTTCGGTGAAAAGTCAAAAACTTTTTACAATTTTTGTACTACAGCACTTCTTCAAACAATGCCCGTACATTCGTCTCGTTTAATTCTACAGGATTGCCGCCACAACTTGGGTCACTTAAAGCACCCGTTACAAGCTTTTCTAAATCTGGGCTCTCAACGCCTAAATCACCTAACTTTGACGGAATATTAAGTGATGCATTAAACTGATCGACAAAAGTCTTAAAACCTGAAAAACCATTTTTAATACCCAGGTAACCTGAAACTGAGTCAAAACGCTGCTGAATTTTTAATTCATTCAATCTAAGCACTGCTGGCATGCAAACGGCATTAGTCGTTCCGTGATGTGTATGATGCATAGCGCCAATTGGATGACTGAGCGCATGAATGGCACCAAGTCCTTTTTGAAAAGCTGTTGCACCCATTAATGCCGCTGACATCATATTTGCCCTAGCCTCAACATCGCTTCCGTCCAAGTAAACTTTTTCAAGATTTTCAATGACAAGTCGCATTCCCTCCACTGCGATACCTTGGCTCATTGGATGGTAATGTGGGCTCGAAAATGCCTCTACACAGTGTGCGAATGCATCCAAACCGGTACCAGCAGTTATTGATTTTGGCATTTCAACGGTTAGCTCAGGATCGCAAATGACAACTTTTGGCAGAATTTGCGGATGGAAAATAATTTTCTTCTCGGCAGTAGAAGAATTAGTCAGAACGCTAGCTCTTCCAACTTCAGATCCAGTTCCCGCAGTCGTTGGAACTGCAACAATAGGGAAAATAGCATCTGGTTTTGCACGCGTCCACCAATCAGAAACATCTTCAAAATCCCAAACCGAGCGATCTTGACCAACCATAAAGGCAACTAATTTCCCTAGATCTAAGCCTGAACCTCCTCCAAAGGCTATTACGCCATCATGATTTCCTTCTGTAAATGCAGCTATACCTGCATCTAAATTTTTCTCATTAGGGTTTGGGTCAACATTCGAAAAAATAGCTTCGCCCAGACCAGCTTCTTTCATTAACTGCAAAGTTCTGGATGTTATTGGAAGATTACTCAAACCTTTATCAGTAATCAAAAGTGGTTTTTTAATATTTGCTTGATTACAAGCATCAGAAATTTCCCTTATTCGACCAGCGCCAAATTTTATTTGTGTAGGATATGACCAATTTCCAATTAGTGTCATTGCGTTACTTTCTTTAGATGGTAAGATTTAGGCCTTGTAAGATTATGATAACCAATGATCGACAGACCACCACCGCTACCCGTATTTTTACAACCAGTCCAACAAAGCGCTGGATCAAGGTAATCAGCACGATTTAGAAATACTGTCCCTGTTTCAATTTGATCTGCAATTTTTTCTGCTCGGCCAACGTCCTTTGTCCACAAGCTCGCAGTTAAACCAAATTCACTATCGTTCATTAAAGAAATAGCTTCCTCATCACTGGACACAGGCATAATACAGACAACTGGACCAAAAGTTTCATCTTTCATAATTCGCATATTATGATCAACACCTGTTAAAATTTGTGGTGTTACATAGGTGCCAGCGTCATCATTTTTGAAAACTTCGATATGAGCCGTCGCACCTAACTCTACAGCCTCATTAATTTGTAATCTTACTTCATCAGAAAATCGCTTATTTGCCATAGGCCCAATAGTTGTTTCAGGCTCCAACGGATTGCCAAGCTTATAATTTTCGACAATATTTATAGCTTTCTGTAAGAATTTTTCGTAGAGACTCTCAACTACATAAATTCGCTCTATTCCACAGCAACATTGTCCAGAATTAAACATTGCGCCGTCTATTAGTGTTTCCACTGCTGCATCTAAATCCGCATCTTCCATAACATACCCTGGATCTTTACCCCCAAGTTCTGTTCCAACAGGCGTAAAAGTTCCAGCTGCTGCTCTCTCCATCTCGATGCCCCCTCGTAAGGAACCAGTAAAATTAACGAAATCAAATGAATTCTCTTCAATAAGACGAGACGTGGTGTCGTGGTCTAAGTACATGTTAATAAATACATCTTTCGGGATACCGACAGAGATAAAAGCGTCAACGAGGCGCTCACCTACTAAGAGGGTTTGGGTTGCATGTTTTAATGCTACGACATTTCCTGCAATTAGTGCAGGAGCAATTGTATTGATTGCCGTCATATAAGGGTAATTCCACGGTGCAACGACGAAAACTAATCCATGAGGTATTCGTTTTATATAACGCTTAAAACTGGAGTCATTGCTAATCTCAATATCTTGCAACGCTTGTTCAGCTATCTCACTCATATATTGAGCGCGCTCTTTAAAGCCCCCAAATTCACCACCATACCTAATTGGCCTCCCCATCATTTGGGCTAGCTCTGGTACTATCTGATCGTTCATTCTGCCTACAGCGTCTACACCTTCCATAACCAACAATATACGTTCAGCTAATGGTCGAGCCGACCAAGCTTTTTGTGCTGCACGCAGGAGTTGAACTTTATCCTTTGCATCTTTTAATGAAAGAGTATTTCTTTTCGCAAATATTTCACCATCAATCGGTGAAATGCATGTTATTTCATTCATAATATCACGCTCTTTCAAAGCCTCTTGCTATTTCCCAATCCGTCACAACCCTATCAAATTCTTCCAACTCAACTTCAGCAGCTCTACAATAATGTTTTACGACGTCCTCTCCAAAAGCCGATTTTAGCATTTTGGATTGAGCCAGGGCGAATTTTGCGTCACGCAAATTTTCAGGAATCATTTTTGTGTCACCCTGGTAAACATCGCCTTTAGCAGGCTCATCTAGCTCTAGCTTATTTTCTATTCCTGCCAATCCAGCAGCAATTTGGGCGGCAATCGCTAAGTAGGGATTCATATCAGAACCACCTATTCTACATTCTATTCTGACACTCTTAGTTCCTGCGCCACACAAGCGAAAACCAGCCGTGCGATTATCTACCGACCAGATAATACGAGTAGGAGCAAATGTTCCTTTGGCAAAACGTTTGTAGCTATTAACATAAGGAGCAAGGAAAAATGTAATATCTGATGTGTACTGCAAAAGTCCTGCCATATAATGTTTCATCAACAGGCTCATTCCCAATTTATCATTAGGGTCATAGAATGCATTTTTACCGCCTTTCCATAGTGACTGGTGAACGTGTGACGAAGAACCCACCTTGTCGTGATGCCACTTTGGTAGGAAAGTAACTGCATGCCCCTTACTCCACGCAATTTCCTTTACAGCGTGTTTGGCAATTGTATGATACTCAGCGGTATTAAGTGCATTTGCATACTTTATATTTAGCTCTTCCTGACCCGTCTCTGCCTCACCTTTCGAATTTTCGACCGGTATACCAGCATCCCATAAACAGTTGCGAACAGGGCGCATGATATGTTCTTCTTTTGTAGTTTGAAGGATATGATAATCTTCATTATAGGCGCTAATGGGCTTTAGCTCTCGAAAACCATCTTCCTGCATCTCTTTGAAGCTTTTCTCAAAAAGAAAAAATTCTAATTCTGTAGCCATCATGGGATCAAGGCCGATTTTTTCAAGACGCTTAATCTGCTTCTTTAGAATAGCTCGGGGTGAATGACTTACTTCCTCATGTGTGTGATGATCAAGGACATCACAGATGACCATAGCAGTCCCATCCAACCATGGGGTACTACGTAGGGTACTAAGGTCTGGCTTCATCGTATAGTCGCCATAACCATCTTCCCAACTCGTAGATGCATATCCATCTGGTGTACCCATCTCTATATCCGTAGCTAACAAATAATCGCAACAATGGGTCTCTTTATATCCATCAGAAATGAAGTGTTTCGCGTGGAATCTTTTACCCATCAGCCTTCCTTGCATATCCACCAAACATACAAGCACGGTATCAATACTGCCGTCACCAACGGCCAACTCCAGATCTTTAAATGTTAAATTTCCGGTCATTATAATTCTTCCCTATTGGAGAGCGCCCTAAGCTTCAGGGCGCTCAATTATTAATTTTTACTCAAAATTATATGGAGCTCCAGCCTGATTAATAACGGAGTTGTACTCTTTAAAGATATTTACAATCTTTTGATGCACCTCACCCTCTTGGGCGACTTCTTCCCAAAAATCCTTAGCAGCATTTTCAACTTCTGCCCATTCTGCTGGAGGAACTGAGCGTAATGCAAGCTTATCACCGTTTGCACGTAGGGCCGCTTCACCACCCCAGTACCATTGGTTACGATATGTATGTCCGGCTTCGGTTGCCGCCATAACTACCGATTTAAGGTGGTCTGGTAAGTCAGCCCATCTCTTCTCGTTTATGAACCATGAGCCAATCCAAGCACCGGAAATATTATTCGTTAGAAAATAATCCGTAACATCAGCCCAACCCACAGTATAATCTTCGGTAATTCCTGACCAGGCCATTCCATCAAGCTCACCAGTTTGCACTGCTACCTCTGCATCTTCATAAGGAATGTTCATCGGAACCACACCAAATTTCGCTAGGAACCTACCTGCGGTTGGAAATGAGTATAGTCTTAGCCCGTCTAGATCAGCTACACTTGTGATTTCCTTTTTTGTGTTGAAGTTACAAGGATCCTGTCCTGCGGCTGATATCCATTTTACACCTACCTTTGCATACTCTTCTTCCCAAATTTCCTTTAATCCATATTGATTAAATAGAACTGGAACATCTAAAATATGCTTGGTTGCAAATGGAAAATACCCTCCAAACATACGCAATGGAGTTGGTGACGCCATTGAGTCGTCGTCTGAATGCACGCCATCAATTGTGCCCCGTTGCAACGCTTGAAAGAGCTCACCAGTTGGAACTATTTGATCTGCATAGAATAACTCTACCTGCAGCTCTCCATTAGAATTAGCGTTTATGTAATCAATTACTGGCTTAGTTACATGCTCTCCAAGTGCACCACCGGCATACGTTTGAAAACGCCATTTTATTGTGCTTTGAGCTTGGACTATTGCAGGCGTAGCTAGTGCCGCTGCACCACCTATACTTGCTGTGGTTAAAAACTTACGTCTTGTAGTCATAATATACTCCTTTTTATTGATACTCTCCTCAACTTTTGTCCCTTTCACAGGGATCTCTTAAAATTAATTTCCGTACACTTCTCCTGGCAACCAAAGCGCTAATTCTGGAAATAACATTATCACTGTCAGCGCAAAAACCATTACTATCACGAAAGGCAGAATAGAAGTGTATATATCTTTAAGACTGATCTCTGGAGGAGCCATCGCCCTCATCAGAAATAGATTATACCCAAATGGTGGGGTCATGTAAGCAATCTGTGTAGTAATTGTGTAAAGAACTCCATACCAAATTAAATTAAAACCCAATTCCCCAACTAACGGCACATATAATGGTGCAACGATTACTAACATTGCCGTATCATCTAAAAAGGTACCCATAATAATGAAACTTAGCTGCATCAAAATTAGTATGACCCATGGGGACAAACCAAGCTGTTCTGTAAAAAGACTCTCAATAGCTTTTACTGCCCCTAAACCATCAAAGACTGCGCCAAATGCAAGAGCTGCTAGAATAATCCACATAAACATGCATGAAATGCCAAGGGTCTTTCGTACACTTTTTTCAAAAACCTCGCGCGTCATGCGCCCTTTTACTACTGCTGCAACAAAAGCCGCAATTGCTCCAATTGCAGAGCTTTCAACTAAAGATGTCCACCCATTTATGAAGGGTATCATCATTGCAAAAAATATAAATAATGGTAACAGTCCTGCGCTAAGAAGTTTTAATTTTACAGGAAGTGGAATATTCCGATCCTCAACTGGAAGAATTGGGCCAAGTGCCGGGTTAATACGACAACGTACTGCAATATAAATTATAAACATCGCCGCCATCATGAGCCCAGGGATCACTCCCGCCAACCAAAGTTGACCCACAGGTTGACGAGCAATCATAGCATAAAGCACCAGAACGACTGAAGGAGGAACCAGTATTCCTAGAGACGACCCAGCCTGAATTACTCCAGTAACCATCCTTTTATCATAACCACGCTTAAGCAATTCAGGGAGCGCAATTGTAGCTCCAATTGCCATACCCGCCACAGAAAGACCGTTCATTGCTGAAATAAGCACCATCAAGCCAATCGTGCCAACTGCAAGGCCTCCCGACAGACCGCCCATCCAAACATGAAACATCTTATAGAGATCATCTGCAATTTTCGACTCAGAGAGAATGTACCCCATGAAAATAAACATCGGTAATGTTAAAAGAGGATACCATTTCATTAATTTAATGGCTGCAGCAAATCCAATATCATAACCACCTCTATCTCCCCACAGAAAAAAAGCAGCTACAACTGCAACAAAACCAATAGCTCCAAATACTCGCTGACCGGTGAGGAGCATCAACATCATTGTTGAGAACATTAAAATAGCAATCATCTCATATGACATTAATTCTTTTCTCCAAAATCATGGCCTTTAATGCGTAAAATATCTTTGAAAAATTCTGATATTGACTGAAGTAACATTAATGAGAGTCCAAAGAGCATGATCAGTTTTATCGGCCAAATATACGGACGCCAAATCGAGGAGCTGCGCTCTCCTCCATAACTCAAGGAATACATAAAGCTTTCCCACCCACCCCAAATCATAAATATCAGGTAAATGATCAAAAATATTATGGTCATTGCATCAACTTGAGCCTTCCGATGATTATCCCACTCTCCATAAAGCAAATCCATCCGTACATTAGACCCCATCTGAATGGAGTAAGGTCCACCCAACATATAATACGCAACCATACAAAATTGAGCCATTTCTAAAGTCCAAAGTGATGGGTTAAAAAATGTTTTAGAGATCGATGACCATAGCAAAATACCCATCATTAGAAAAATGCCATACATGGCAAATCGGCCGATACGGTAATTGAAAGCATCTACATATTTAATGAAGTGGATCATCACTAACTATCGGTTCTAAATACAAAATTTGTCAAGAATTAATAAAAAACTTTCTTAAAAAGTATAGGGAACCTGCTTCTCTCAACTTAGTTACTAGACCTCCATGCCTGGGTACGCCTCAAAACCCCTTTGGATAAAATAAGATGTATGACCCGGGCAAATATATTTGTATAAAAAATCATCATACCCATCGCAGCGGCGGGAGCAATATCACCAGCATCATCCATATTTAGCACGGCAACTGAAGCTAATGAAGTTTTGGGCGAATAGAGAAAAACAACAGCAGAAACCGTCGTCATTGCATTAACGAATAAGTAGATAGCAATATCCAGGATTGCTGGCAGACATACGGGCACCGTCACTCTAGAAAATAGTTTAAATGTGGGTTGTTTCAAAGATGCTGAGACAGATTCAAACTCACTGTCCATTTGCTTGAGAGCAGTAACTGCCGTAAGATGTGAAACCGTGTAAAAATGTGTAACAGTACAGATGACAAGAATGGCCATTGTTCCATATACTATATGCAAAGGATTTTCAGGATTATTAAAAAAGAATATATAGGCAAGCCCTAGCACCATACCCGGTATTGCCATTGGTAACATGGCAAACATCTGAAATATCGCTCTACCAGTTTTAAATCCGCTTGATTTTTCAACTAAGTAAGCTCCAAAAAATATTACGCACGTACCTATTAAAGCTGTCAATAAAGCCATTTTGATTGAGTTATAGTAGGCACCCCAACCGCCACCATCCATTTTATCGAACTGAAAATTATTTAAACTTAAGCTTAGATCATATGGCCAGAACTTGATTAGGGCAGCAAACTGGCAAATACCCAACATGCCAATTATAAATAATCCAACAAGTCCACAATAAATAGTAAAGATTAAGTCAGCCCTCGAACTTGGTTTGGGATTAAATGGAACGGACCTAGCAGTGAGCAAAGCCACTTGTTTACTTTGGACAACCCGGTCTATTGCAAAGGCTAAAATTGCCGGAATTATTAGAACTACTGATACAACTGCCCCCATCTCAAAGTTCTGTTGACCTATAACTTGTTTATAAATGTCCACAGCTAAAACGTTAAATTGACCGCCGATTACCTTAGGCAGACCGAAGTCCGTAATTACTAGGTTAAATACAACGAAAGCTGCTGAGATTATACCATACCTTGCCCCAGGTATAGTAACGGTCCAGAAAGTTTTCCATGGCGACGCTTTTAAAGAAATAGCAGCTTCATAAAGACGAGCGTCAGAAATAGCTAATGCGGTAGATATGATTAAAAATGCATGCGGAAAGGTGAAAAATACTGATCCTATGATTATACCAATAGGACCGTAAATACTTGCCCCAAATAATAAGCCTTTAATTACACCCTGTGCCCCAAAAAGATAGACAAGAGCAATCCCAGGAAGTAGTGACGGAACAAGTATCGGAGCCATTGCAATAAGCCTAAAAAAGCCCTTGAAACGCATACAGCTTCTATTCAGTGCATATGCAAACCAGAACGCTAAGATTACTGTGATTATTGTACTAATTATCGCAATAAACATCGAATTCTGAATTGATTTAAAC
>Ga0208130_1001525_pt1 | contig 11138 bp, 10 predicted proteins | sample ETNtaG_31_FD_185771 | JGI IMG/M metagenome (GOLD analysis project Ga0208130, IMG submission 185771) | Marine microbial and viral communities from oxygen minimum zone, Eastern Pacific Ocean - ETNP201310SV78 (SPAdes) (version 2) | ecosystem: Environmental > Aquatic > Marine > Oceanic ...
ATTCTTCAGAGCCAAAAACATAATTAAAACTTAGAGAATCAGAGGTTGGAATAAAATCAAATTCTAAAATAGCAACATCATTAACCGAACCAACTGTAAAAGTTTGACCAATTAAAGGAGGTACTGAATTAGCGACAGTCAATAAATCAGGATCTACAATTGCAGGTACTGGCATTGTAACGCCTAAGCCAAGATTTACTGGATCTATAGAATATATGTCACCAGTACAGAGTATAATACCACTGTCTAAACCTAATGAGGTATTTTGAGCATTAAACCATCCAATTTGTGCTGTTGCTCCTTGAAAAGTATGATTGCTTGCAATTATACCACCTCCAAGTAAAATATTATCAACAAGAGATATTGGATCATTATAAGGAATATTGTTATCAACCACAATTTGTCCTTTTGTGAAAATTGATGTTAGAAAAAATAATATTACTAAATACCGCATCATGCAAATTTAAAAAAAGATAATTAATTTAAAATATTATACTATCTAGCTATGTAGTTTGAGCACTATACATTTTATAGTACAAACCTCTTTGAGAAACTAATTCTTTATGTGTTCCTGATTCAGATATTTTTCCATCTTTTAAATAAATAATTTTATCCGCGTGTAAAATAGTAGACAAGCGGTGGGCAATAATTATTGTTGTTCTATTCGTTGATATCTTTCTTAATGCATTTTGTAAAAGTTGCTCAGTTTTTGAATCAATTGAAGATGTAGCTTCATCCAAAATTAAAATTTTTGAATTCCTAACATAAACTCTTAAAAAAGCTATTAGTTGTCTTTGCCCAACAGAAAGATTGACACCTCTTTCACCAATTATATATTCATAATTTGAAGGTAACGAATTTATAAATTCATGTAAGCCAATTTCTTTTGCTCCATCGATAATCATTTGCTTACTAATACTCTCATCAAATAAACCCACATTATTAAATATAGATTCCGAAAACAAAAATACATCCTGATTTATTAACGATATATTTTCTCTTAAGTTACATAAATCAATATCATAAATACTCTTATCATTTATTTTAATTTCACCAGATTTTATATCATAAAATCTATTAATAATATTAATCATTGAAGTTTTTCCTGCACCAGTTCTTCCAACAATAGCTAAAGTTTTACCGCTATCAATATTAAAAGTCAACTCTTGAAGAACAGGTTCATTTTTCTTATACTCAAAACACACATTACTAAAGCTAATTTGTGGAGATTTTAATATTTTTTTGTTTCCCCTATTATGTTCCAATTCATTTATGTTATCTATAACTTTAAATACGCGTTGAGAACCAACAATTCCCATTTGTAAAATGTTAAATCTATCAGCTAGTTGCCTAATTGGTCTAAACATCATATGAATTAATAAAATAAAGGCTGTTAACTCACCAATAGTAATATTCTTTCCATATGAGATAAGAGTTCCTCCATACCAAACAACTAAAGCTATAGCAGTGGCAGAAAGAATTTCAACTATTGGAAAAAAGACAGCGTAATAAAAAATAGATTTAATATGTGCATTCTGATGAGATTTATTAATTTCATAAAACTTGTCGTATTCAGCATCTTCTCTGTTAAAGATTTGAACAATTTTCATGCCAACTATATGCTCCTGAACAAATGTATTTAATCTTGCCACTTCATCTCTAACATTTTCAAATGTTATTTTTATATTTTTTTTAAACCATGCGGTTGCAATAAGTAAAAAAGGTATTGTTAACAAAGTAATTAATGTTAATCTCCAATCTGTATAGAACATAACTAGAATCACAATGATTAACCTCAAAAATTCTGCAATTATTACAAGAAGACCTTGGGAAAATATATCTGAAATTGTTTCAATATCTGAAATTGAACGTGTTACGAGAGTTCCAATTGGTGTATTATCAAAATAACGCTTTTTTAAATTTAAAATATGTTTAAAAATTACTGCTCTTATATCTTTGATTACATTTTGACCTATCCATGTTGATAAGTACATATAAAAGAATTGCATACATCCTTCAATTATTAGCAAAACAAAAAGAATTATCATCATATTTAACAACAATGCAGGTTTTGGAACTAAAATATAATTATCAACAGCGTGAGAAATTAAATATGGTCGTATTGGACCTAAAAAAGAAAGTGTAATAGCGAAAATAGCTGCAAAAATAAAGCGCGATTTATATGGCTTAGCAAATAAAACCACTCTTTTTAGTAAATTTAAATCTAGTACGCCTTTACTTTTGGACATTAATTATTTTATTTGAATATTCTATTTTATGAAGAAAAAGTGCATGTGCTGGAACAGTTTTTCCAGCTAAAGATCTGTCTTTTTTAGCCAATATATCTTTAACGAAGCTTGGTCTTATTTTTTTTTCACCAACTTGCAAAAGTGTACCTACAATACTTCTCACCATATTCCACAAAAACCTATCTGCTCTTATCTCAAAAACTAATTGAGCATCTAAAAAAATCCAATCAGCATACTCAACTTTACAAAAGTTTGTATGAGTTTGACTATGTTTTTTTGTAAATGATGTAAAATCATGCTTACCTACTAAAAATTTACATGATTCACGCATTTTTTCTAAATCAAGTGATTTAAATATTAAAAAAGCATCTTCTATAAAAGAATTTTTTTGGTTTATGATAAAATATCGATAAGTTCTATTTTTTGCATCGAATCTACAATTTGCATCATCTGAAACTTTAATAATTTTATGTGTAGTTATATCCTTAGGAAGAAATTGATTTAATCTAAAGATTAATTTATCAATTTCAAATGTTGTTGTTGTATCAAAATGAGCATACATTTGATTTGCATGAACACCAGCATCAGTTCTTCCAGCACCTGTAACAAATATTTCTTCTTTTAAAATTGTAGTTAACGCATTATTAATTAGTTCTTGAACGGTTATATTGTTAGGCTGAACCTGCCAACCGTGATAATTTGTTCCTCGATATGAAATTTCAATAAAAAAACGCATCTTCGCAAAGATAGAACGATAAGTTTAATTATATACATATGCAATAAAATAAATTATAAAAAAATACGTTCACAATTTGATATTTTTTCATCAAATTATAATTTTGCAAAAAAATAAATAAGAAATGAGTGATATATTAAAAACAGATATTAAAGAATTAAATGAAAGAATTAATAAAGAAAGTGCAATTATTGATATGCTAAATCTTGAAATCAATAAAGTTATTATTGGTCAAACTCACATGAGCGAAAGATTGCTAGTTGCTTTATTATCCAACGGACACATCTTACTAGAGGGTGTTCCTGGCTTAGCCAAAACTCTGGCAATAAGTACTTTAGCAAAAACAATAGATGCAAATTTCAGTAGACTACAATTCACCCCAGACTTACTTCCTGCAGATATTATTGGTACACAAATTTACAGTCCAAAATCTGAAAAATTTACAATAAAAAAAGGTCCGATTTTTGCTAACTTTATTTTAGCTGATGAAATTAACCGTGCTCCTGCAAAAGTTCAATCTGCACTTTTAGAAGCCATGCAAGAGAGACAAGTAACTATTGGAGGTGAATCTTTCAATTTAGAAGAGCCTTTTTTAGTTATGGCAACTCAGAATCCAGTGGATCAAGAAGGAACATACCCTTTACCTGAAGCTCAGATTGACAGATTCATGTTAAAAATAATAATTGATTATCCAACAAAAGATCAAGAAAAAATAATAATGAGAAATAATTTAGCTAAAGAATTTCCACAGGCTAACTCAGTATTATCAAGTAAAGCAATATTGCATGCTAGAAATATTGTAAAAGAAGTTTACATGGACGAAAAGATTGAACAATATATTATAGATATTGTGTTTGCAACTAGAAATCCAAATAAATATGGTTTAGAAAAATTTCAGCATATGATTTCCTTTGGATGTTCTCCAAGAGCGAGCATTAATTTAGCTGCAGCAAGTAAGGCCTATGCATTTATCAAGAGAAGAGGATATGTAATACCTGAAGATGTTCGTGCGCTATGCCATGATGTGTTAAGACATCGAATTGGTCTAACATATGAAGCTGAAGCTGAAAATATAACATCTGAAAATATTATTACTGAAATACTAAATACAGTTGAAATTCCATAATGAACACTTCTGATTTACTTAAAAAAGTAAGACAAATTGAAATAAAAACAAGAGGTCTTTCGAATCATATTTTTGCAGGAGAATACAATACAGCATTTAAAGGAAAAGGAATGGCTTTTTCAGAAGTAAGAGATTATCAAAATGGAGATGATGTTAGACTAATTGACTGGAACGTAACTGCTCGCTACAATAGCCCGTTTGTTAAGGTTTTTGAAGAAGAAAGAGAAATGACAGTTATGCTAATGATTGATGTTTCTGGATCTAATAACTTTGGATCAAACAAAAATTTTAAAAAAGAATTAGCTACAGAAATAGGAGCTGTGTTAGCTTTTTCAGCTATTAAAAATAATGATAAAGTGGGAGTAGTTTTTTTCTCAGATATTATTGAAAAATTTATACCACCTAAAAAAGGGAAAAAACATATTTTAAGAATAATTAGAGAAATTATATCCTTTACCCCATCCAGTAAAAAAACTGATCTATCAGTAGCCTTAGAATATTTTAATTCTGTTATTAGTAGAAGAAGTATTTGTTTCATTTTATCTGACTTTATTAGCTCTAGTTTTAAAAAACCTTTAAAAATAGCCAGCAGAAAACATGATGTTGTAGCTGTAAAGCTAATTGACAAAAGAGAAGAAATAATACCAAATATAGGATTAGTTCCAATTGAAGATGCTGAAAGTGGAAAAAAAATTATTATTGATACAAGTAGCAAATTTTTTATTAGCAAATTATTAGAAGAAAAGAAAAAAAGAAACAAAAAACTAAAAAGTCTAATGAGTGAAAGCAATGTAGATTTGATAAATTTATATACTGGAGAAGATTATGTCAAGCCACTAATTAATTTTTTTAAAAAAAGAAGTAATAAAAGATGAGAAATATATACATCTTAATATTTTTATTAATTAATTTGCAAGCCTGGTCTCAAAAAATTATAGTTGATACAAACATTATATTTATTGGTCAACAAACTGAAATCAAGATATCAAATAAAATTAAAAATTCAGAATTTTGGCCAAATTTTAAGGATACGCTTGTTAAAGGATTAGAAATAGTTCAATCAGATTTTGATACTTTAGCTGAAGAAATTATACAAAAAATTATAATTACTTCATGGGATACCGGAAGTTATTATATACCACCAATCAAATTTTCCGCAACAAGTAAATCAAATGCTTTATTTATTAATGTTTTATCACTTGATATTGATGTAAATTCGGAACTTAAAGATATTAAAGGCCCATTAGATGATAGTGTTGGTTGGAACGATATTTGGCCTTGGCTTGTACTTGCTTTAATAATATTGCTATCAATTTTTACCTACAAAAAGTATTTTAATAAAAAGAAAAAAACTCTTGTTGTCAAAAAAAAGATTCTAACTCCAGCACACGTTGTAGCTCTTAACGCACTTAAAAAACTGGAAAATAAAAAGCTAATTAACAAAAAAGATATTAAAGAATATTATTCGTCTATTTCTGAAATTATTAGAAGATACATAGAGAATAGATTTAATTTTCCTGCACTAGAACTTACAACATATGAGATATTAGTTGTTATTAAAGATAACATTAAAAAAGAAGAATCTAAATCTTTAAAAAATATTTTAGAAATTTCTGATCTTGTGAAATTTGCTAAAAAAATTCCTGATCAAAATGAAAGTATTAAAACTTTAGATTTAACTGCTGATTTTATTAAAAAAACCAAAGAAGAAATAATACATGAATAATTACACATTTGTAAATAGTGAATACATATATTTGGCAATTATTCCTCTATTAATTTTTGCATGGTATTTTTTTAAGAGTAAAGAAAATTTTGGTACAATAGTATACTCAGATATTGAAATAGTTAATTACAAAAAAACATTAAAACAAAAACTAATACATCTACCTTTCACATTAAAGATTATTTCATCACTTTTACTTGTAATTGCACTTGCAAGGCCTCAATCCTCTATAAATTGGGAAGAAAGTTCAATTGAGGGTATTAATATTGTTTTAGCAATTGATATTTCAGGTAGTATGTTAGCTCAAGATTTAAAGCCAAATAGACTCGAGGCATCTAAAGATGTCGCAGTTCAATTTATAAATAAACGATCTAATGATAGAATAGGATTAGTTGTGTTTTCTGGAGAAAGTTTCACTCAATGTCCTCTAACAACAGATCATAATGTTTTAATTAATCTATTTCAAGATGTTAATAGCGGCATGATTGAAGATGGAACCGCTATTGGAATGGGAATAGCAAACTCAGTAAACAGATTGAAAAATTCAAAAGCAATATCTAAAGTAATTATCTTACTAACTGATGGAGTTAATAATAGCGGCTCAATTCCTCCACTGACAGCAGCAGAAATAGCAAAAAAATATAACATAAGAGTATATACTGTTGGAGTTGGTAGTGAAGGACTTGCTCCATACCCATTTCAAACTCAATTTGGAATCCAATACCAAGACGTAGAAGTTAAAATTGATGAAAAAACACTACAAGATATAGCTACAATTACTGACGGAAAATATTTCAGAGCAACCAACAACAGTTCTTTAAAAAAAATATATGATGATATTGATAAATTAGAAAAATCAAAAATTGAAGTTACTGAATTTCATAAAAGAAATGAAGAATATTTACTTTTTGCTATAACAGCTTTAATTCTTTTAATCTCAGCATTTATTTTAGAAACTTTTTATTTTAAAAAAATTGTCTAATGTTACAATACGGTCAAAGTGAATATTTATATCTATTGTTATTAGTTCCTGTTCTAATTTCGTTAATGTATGCTTTTAATATTTGGAAAAAAAAGGCAATGCAAAAATTTGGAGACAATAAATTAATAGAAAAATTATCTCCATCAATTTCAAAAAATAAAATTAAGATTAAAAATATTCTTTTTATTTTTATTATAACCTCATTAGTAATTGGAATATCAAATCCTAAAATAGGTACAAAAATGGAGGAAGTTAAAAGGGAGGGAGTGGATCTTATGATAGCAATTGATTTATCTAACTCAATGTTAGCAGAAGATATTAAACCTAACAGACTAAAAAGAGCCAAACAAGCAATTTCGAAACTTGTAGATAATTTGAATGGTGATAGAATTGGTTTAATTGTTTTTGCTGGTGATGCATATGTACAGTTACCTATTACAACGGACTATTCTGCAGCAAAATTATTTTTATCCACAATTAATTCAGATATTATTCCAACTCAGGGTACCAATATTGGAAAGGCAATTAATTTAGCGTTTTCCTCATTTGATAAAAAAAATGAACAAAATAAAGCTATAATTATTATTACTGATGGAGAAAGTCATGATCAAGAAGCCATTGAAATAGCAGCATCTGCCAAAGAAAAAAATATTATAATCCACACTTTAGGTATGGGATTAGAAAAAGGTAGTCCAATTCCAATCTACAATAAATATGGAAATAATATTGGTTTCAGAAAAGATAATGAAGGTAATACTATTATTAGTAAACTAAATGAAGATTTATTAAAAGAAATTGCCTCAAATGGTGGTGGCTCATATATTAGAGCTAATAATTCTAAAGCTGGATTAGATGCACTGTTTAAAGAGATTAATAAGATGGAAAAAAAAGAAATTGGCACAATGATTTTTACAAACTTTAAGGACAGATTTCAAATTTTTATTGCAATTGCATTTATTCTTTTAATTTTAGATTTATTTTTAAACAATAAAAAATTTAATTTAAGTATTTTAAAATGATTGCCAGATTATTAATTTTAATATTATGTTTAAATAATCTTTCATTATTTGCTCAAAACAAAGAAAGATATTTAAGAAATGGTAATAAACTATATAATGATAGTAGCTATAATGATGCAGAAATTGAATATCGAAAATCTTTAGAAAAAGATCAAAATTATTTCAATGCATCTTTTAATTTGGCCGATGCTGTATATAAACAAAATCGTTTTGAAGAATCATCAATGCTTTTTAATTCCTTACTTGATAACACAAATGATAAAAATCAATTATCAAAGTTATATCACAATTTAGGCAACTCACAATACAAAGAAAACAAATTTGAACAAGCAGTTGAATCTTTCAAAAGTTCCCTTAGATTAAATCCTAATGATGATGAAACAAGACATAATTTAGTTGTAGCAAAAAATAAACTTCAAGAACAGCAAAACAGAGAAGAACAACAAAATAAAGAAGAACAACAAAATAAAGAAGAACAACAAAATAAAGAAGAACAAAAAAATAAAGAAGAACAAAAAAACAAAGAAGAACAAAAAGAACAAGATAAAAAAGACAAAATCAGTGAAAAAGATGCTGAGAAAATGCTTGAAGCCATGCAACAAAAAGAAAAGCAAACACAACAAGATTTGCAAAAAAACAAGGCTAAAGGAAAGAAAATTAAAATACTAAAGGACTGGTAAATTGAAAAAACTATTAATATTATTTCTAATTTTTGTAAAGTACAGTAGCTCTCAAGAGCTTAAAGTATCAGTTGATAAAAACCCTGCAATTGTTGGAGAACAAATACTAATTCAATATACTATTAACCAAAAAGGCGATAACTTTAAGTCACCAAATTTTAATGGCCTAAGAATCTTAAGTGGTCCAAACCCTTCAACTCAAAGTTCATACTCATTTGTAAATGGTAAAAGTGAAAGTAAAATAAGTACAACATACTCATTTTATGCTCAAGCAACAAAAGCAGGAAAATATAAATTTTCAGCAGCATCAATAACAGTAGATAATAAAAAGATAAATAGCAATGAATATGAACTAACTGTCGTTAAAGGTAAAAATCCAACTTCACAAAATTCAAGTGATAAAAATTTATTTATTAAAGTTGAAGTTAGTAAAAAAAATATAGTTGTTGGAGAGCAAATTCTTGTGATATATAAACTATATACAAGGTTAGACTTGCAAAATACCGAACTAAGTAAAATACCTGATTTAAATGGGTTTTGGTCAAAAGATTTAGAAACATCATCGAGATTTAAAAGAGATGTTTTAGACGGAACAGCTTATAATACTGCGGTCATTAAAAAATCAGTTTTAACTGCACAAAAAAAAGGAAAATTAATAATTGACCCATTAGAATTAAAATGTGGAGTTAGAACTCAAAATCAAAGAAGTAATGATCCATTTGCCAATTTCTTTGGAAATAATTTTCAAGTAAGAGAACAATTAGTATCATCAAAAAAAATTGATATTAATGTTTCTGCACTAGAAAACGCACCAACAAATTTTAATGGTGCTGTTGGAAGTATGAATATTTCATCTGAAGTAGATATGAACGAAATTAATGCAAATGAAGCATTAACATATAAATTAACAATAACAGGCACAGGTAATATTGATTTGATTGAAACTCCAACAATTACTTTTCCAGTTGATTTTGAAGTATACGAACCAAACATTTCTGAAAAAATTTTTGAAGGTGGTAGAAAAAGAAGTATAAAAACATTTGAATACTTACTTATTCCAAGATTTGAAGGAACTTTTAATATACCAGCATATGAGTTTGTATATTTTGATAACAAAAAAAACAAATTTGAAAAAAAATATAGCTTATCTCATAAAATTAAAGTAGAAAAATCACTTCAAAACGAACAAGACCAAGTCATTCAAAAAACAGTAGTTAATTCAAAAGAAGATATTAATTATATTTTCTTAAACACAAATTTTAAAAAAATTAATAGTTCAGAAATTAAAAACCATATTTTTTATTTATTATTTACATTACCTATAATTCTACTAATTTTGATTAATTTTTATATTAAAAAAATTAACACAAAAGTTTTTGATAAAAATAAAAATGCAAATACAATTGCATTAAAAAAACTTTCAAAAGCACAGACTTGTATTAATGAAAATAATTACGACAAATTTTTTGAAGAAATAGAGAAAGCATTTTGGGGGTATTTTTCTGATAAATTTAAGGTTTCTGCTTCCAATTTATCAAAAGAAAATATTGATATTTACTTTAACAAATACGGAATAGAAGATAAAATTAAAGATCAGTTTATTAGCATTATTGACACCTGCGAACTAGCTAGATACACTCCTGTAATTGACAAGTCTCAAAGAATGGATGAGATTTTAAAACAATCAAAAGAAACGATAATAAAATTAGAAATAGAATCAAAATGAAAAAATTACTATTAATTAATTACTTATTTATTTCGTTAACGTGTTTAGCAAATGATACAATTTTTTCAAATGCTAATAAACTTTACAGTGAATCAAAATACATTGAGGCTTGCAAATTATACATGCAAATTATTGAACAAGGAACAGAGAGCGCTGAATTATATTTCAACATAGGTAATTGTTATTATAGAACAAATGATTGGGCTAATGCAATCTGGTTTTTTGAAAAAAGTTTACAATTAAAAAAGAAAAAGGAAACACAAAAAAATTTAGAATTAACAAGATTAAATATTGTTGATAAAATTGAACCTCTACCTGATTTGTTTTACAAAAAATGGTGGATTAATTTTATTGATATTTTTTCTACAAAAAACTGGCAATTGATATCTATTATTTCTATTTGGATAGTTTGTATACTATTTTTCATAATTTCAAAAACTAAAATTATTTACTTGTCATCAATTTCTATATTATGTTTGTTTATTATATTTTCATCAAACAAAATTGATTCAAAAAAATATGGTGTTCTTTTTTCTCAAAATGTTACAGTTAAAAGTGCTCCTTCAGATAATGGAACCAATCTTTTTTCACTTCATTCAGGATCTAAAATTGAAATCATTGATGAAGTTGGAGAATGGATAAAAATTAAAATAGCTAACGGAAATATTGGCTGGATTACAAAAAAACACTGTAAACAATTATAATAAAGATTAAATTTTATATATTAAAATTCTATAATATATTATTTATATAGATTCTAAATTATTTACACTATTTATTAGCTTTTTTTTTTATTATATTTGTTCAAAACAAATTTACATGCGACAAATTATATGTTTACTAGGTTGTTATTTCTTATTTTCTAATATTGGATTTTCAAATTCAAATATATCT
>Ga0208130_1001529_pt1 | contig 11126 bp, 12 predicted proteins | sample ETNtaG_31_FD_185771 | JGI IMG/M metagenome (GOLD analysis project Ga0208130, IMG submission 185771) | Marine microbial and viral communities from oxygen minimum zone, Eastern Pacific Ocean - ETNP201310SV78 (SPAdes) (version 2) | ecosystem: Environmental > Aquatic > Marine > Oceanic ...
GTTGCGATAATACAGAAGAATCAACTGACAATGAAATTTCCCAACCAATATCAATAACTACAAGTAACGTAAATATCAGTGATATTTATCTTGACCTTGTCAGTGGTAATGAAGTTAGCTATGAGGATACTTGGCATGTGTCTATTATTAGGGATACTGAAAATTATAACATGCCTAGTATAGTATTTGGGATAGCAAGTATTGCCTTGTATGATGGTGCTTCTTATGATGACATTACAACTTTGCCTAATGACTTTAATGGGAATGTAGTTTCAGACAACCAAGTATTTCAGTATAGTGGAGAACATGAAATCCTCAGTTATGATATGACGGTTCACAGAGTGAGCGTGTCTAATCCAGATCACATATATATCTTAAATTTTACAGGGGATGTCCAAGAATCTTACAAGTTAAGATTTATAGAATACCAAAGTGGCATTACAGTATTAGAATATAATTTATTACCCAATGGTTAAGGAAACTCTTAAAAAATACAAAAAAGGTCATGTGTTAAAATGGATTTAAATTTGAACTACTATAACATTTGTTCTGGAATTATTTCCGGCATTATTCTTTTTCAGTCCTCTGTAGTTGCGCCCTCTGTTTTCAGCACTTTAAAACCGGAAGCCGCTTCTGCTTTTCTAAGAGCTATTTTTCCAAAAATGTTCATGTACATAGTCGCATTTGGAATAGTTTCTCTGGCAATTTTAATTATGGAAGGAAACTATGATAGTGTTCAGCTTTATGTAAGTTGTATTACTATTATTGGTTCTGGGTTATGTTATTTATTAATCCCGCAGACAAATAAAGCTCGAGATGATGGAGACGAAACAACCTTCACCATACTTCATACTATCAGCGTAATAATTACGATTTCTATCTTGCTGTTGAATGTTTTTTGGCAATTAATAGTTTAGAAGCAGGAACTAAAATGATTGTAGCCAAGCCATGGAATAAGAATGTATAGAATACTATCTCTCACCAGATAGTATGTGAAAAAAACAAATACAACTTTCCAACCCTTTTGCTTTAGCAAATGCTTCACCCCTCCATCCTTGTATAGTTGAGCCCATGATTGAATCCATTTTGGTTTCCACATTATAGTTGTTGATAAGACTTATATTATTTAAAAAAAGAATTAACTTTCTATATTCGGTTCAGTTATCAGTTCATTGAGAAGTTTTTCAACATCTGTTTCAGAAACAGGTTCATCCCTGTTGCCCATAAATACCAAACCCATAAATAAACCACCTAAAGCTTTAAACATTAATTTCGGATCTACTTTAGGAAACTCACCTACTTTTATTCCGTCTTCTAACAAACCTTGTATTACTGAATAAAGACGGTGCTGATAGGCTTTCCAGGGTTGATCATCAAGTTTTATTGTTTTGGGTACATTAAAAAGAAATTCAAACAGTCCAGGTCTGTTTTGGGCATTTTCTGCTATTTTGATTAAAACATTCACAAAAATTTTTCTTGGAGAATCATCTATTGCAATTATTGGTTCAAGCGATTCCCAAATGTCTTGCCAACCCTGTTGTAAAATTGCGGAAAAAACCTCTTCTTTGGACTCAAAATAATAATATAGCGTTCCTTTCCCAAATCCAGCTACGCTTGCTATTTCATCCATCGTAGCTCCATCTAGGCCTTTTGATTTAAAAACATCTAAAGCGCCATCAAGAATCCTAGACTGGCGCATTTTTCTTTCTTCAAGTTGTCTATCTGAAATTGGCATAAATCATTGTCATTTAGCTATCATTAAAACTTAAACAGCTACTTGATAGCTAACAAAATGAATATAAATAATTTTATAACCTAGTACATTGGGGTCTAACTATTTATTAATTTTATACATAACTAGTCGGTATAAATAAAATGAATAATAAAAAGGTTTTGGAGTCACTCAATAAAATATTAGAGCATGAGTTGGCAGGAGTTGTTAAATACACTCACTATGCATTTATGGTACAAGGTCCATATAGATTATCTGTTGTTCAATGGCTTCGAGAGCAGGCACTAGAGTCATTGACCCATGCAGAGGCTGTTGGTGAACACATCACAAGCCTAGGAGAACACCCTACATTAAAAATAAGTGACTTGCTTGAAACGCACAAACATTCTACTGAGGATATTTTAAACGAATGCTTGGAGCACGAGAGAGAAGCAATAAAATCCTATTATGATTTATTGAATAATGTTGATGGTAACTCAATAATGCTTGAGGAGTTTGCAAGGACTCAAATTGCTGCTGAAGAGATGCATGAAGCAGAATTAAAGAAGATGCTCTTAGACAACTTTTGATAGAAACTTGAAAGGATTCAAAAGGCTTTCTTATAGTCTAATTTTTAAATTATAAATCCAGACACTCAAGTGTCTAAAAAGTTGTAAACATAGATGCTGATAAAATATAGAGTTTTCTTTTACCTAGTTTTTAAGATTTATTTCTTGGAGGCAGGTTCTATCCATGGAAGTATAATTGATGCGGTAAATCAACTTCCATTAGTAGGTGCTAACATCTCTGTTATTACCAATAACGTAGGTGCTGTTTCGGATGATGATGGAAACTTTTCTATTACAGGACTTGAAAATGGATATTATTCTATTTCAGTTTCATACATGGGATACGAGTCTAAAAGTATAGCAGATATTTGGGTAAGAGATAAGGCATACGAGTTCCTCAACATACAATTAAAGCCTACGATTCTTAATTATAGTGGAGTCATGGTAACAAAGAGCTATTTTTCGAAAACCAGTTTGGACCAGTATAGTTCAGTTAATTTTAATAATGATGAAATAAGAAGAGCGCCAGGCGCGGGGCAAGAAATTTCCCGGATTTTAAATGCTTTGCCCAGTGTTGCGAGTGTTGGCGAAAATAGACAAGACATGTTCGTTAGGGGTGGTGGTCCAACAGAGAATGGATTTATTATTGACAACATTTATATTCCAAGTATCTCACACTTTAATACCCCAGATGGACGTTCGAATGGCCCAATCGGGTTAATTAATACTGAAATGGTTGATGATATTGAATTCTTCAGCAATGGGTTTCCTGCAGAATATGGTAATAAACTTTCAAGCTATGGAAATATAAGATATAGAAATGGGAAAAAAGATTCTCTTGCGGCAAATATATCGATAGGGATGGGGGGAGCTGGTGGCTTGGTAGAAGGCTCTTTAACGGACGATATTTCCTTTATCGGATCATATAGAAGAAGTTACCTTGATATTATTTCTGACGCTATTAATGCAGGTGGAGGCTTACCTAGTTATGGTGATTTGCAAGGAAAATTAAAATATAATCCAAGTTACTTTAGTGCTTACACTATTTTATTTATAAATGGCAATAGCCTCTATGAAAGAGGAAAAGAAGAATCCAAATCCGCTGGTGAAAACACATATGGTAGTTTCAAGAATAATCAAAACACCCTTGGACTTGCTCACAGATATATATGGAACAAGAATACTTATTCGAATACATCTTTTTCATTATCATACCAAGATGCAAAAGCAACCTTTTATGAAAATGAATCAGATACAATAAGCTTAAGAACTAATGACCTATACAAAACCTTTAATGCCAGACAATTAAATCACATCCGCTTTAATGAACTGATAGGTGGTCTATTTGGCGTTGAAATCCAAAATCGAAACCTTGATTACGACTTCTTACTAAATAATGTTGAATCAAAAAACGATGTATCTGTAACAAATCTATCAAGCTTTTTGACAATTCAGTCAGCTTTATTTAATAAAGCATTAATTTCACTTGGCTTCAGATTTAATTGGAACAGTCATGAAAAAGATATTTTAATTGCTCCCAGAATTAATATCGACTTTTCCTTGAATAGGGGTTGGGGAAATATTATCTATAATTCGGGCACGTATTTCCAAAATCCGCCTGAAAAGTACCTAAGTATTGTTGATAACAATGATTTAAAGACCATTAATACTTTTCAGCATTCCTTAACATTCGAAAAGTTAATTTCAAACAGTACAAAGTTTTCGATATCCATATATAAAAAGAATTATTACCACGCTCCAATGATGGAAAATAATCAAACATTCACTGATCCTACATTTTTATTGGATGAATTAAGAACATACTCAAACATAATATCTAATGGTAGAGCTAAAACAAATGGTATAGAAATACTTGTTGAGAAAAAAAGAGCAATTAATTTTTATGGACTAGTTGGTGGATCAGTTTATAATTCAATTTATAATGATCAGAATGGAATTGAACGCAACAGAAATAACAATTATGAATATCTTTTTAATCTTGTTGGTGGATATCGACCAAACCCTAAATGGGAGATTTCATTAAGATGGTCATTATTTGGTGGAAAACCTTATACAAAAGTTGACTTAGAGAGTTCAAACTATAATAACAAAGAGATACTAGATTACAGTGATTTTAATGATCATCGAACTCCAGTTTATCATAATCTATTTTTAAGATATGAAAGAAGAAAAAGTATGAAATATGGAAATGTTATAACCTATTTCGAATTTTGGAATGCATATAATAGAAGAAATATTGAAACATACTTTTGGAGTAGGGAGAAACAGGAAATATTTGAAACCAGTTACTTTAGTTTTATTCCTGTTGGAGGGATAGAAATAGAATTTTAAGGGATACTATTTTATTAGATCTAAATAAAATGTATAAATATCATCCATATCTAATGATTTTTTATAACCATATCCCCTAAGTATTGCCTCAATCTGTATGGATAAACCTGATTGATAATAATCTACTAAATCATCAAGCCTCTTAACTTGAGAAAAATCTTCCATTTCATCATCTATTCTGGCTAAGGCATTTTGGATTGGAATTAATTCCTCATTAGTTTTTAATACTGGTGCGCTTTTGAACTCATTTAAAGCCTTCTTTTTATCGCCATCTTCCTCTCCAATCATTATATGAAGCTGATGATGATAATCACTTAGAAATTTGAATGCTTCTATTTTTTTTTTAATAAGATAACCTTCACTTATTTTCACATTTTTTTCGCATGAAAAAAAGATCGTTGCTGTAATAATTAATATAAAAGCTTGTTTCATTTTTTCCTTTCCAGAATTTACTTTAGAAGAGTTGGAACTTGATAAAAGATGACTTTAATAAAAAACTTACACATGTTGCATGGTCAATTATGCTCAATACCTAAAAAAGTATTTTTGCTTAAATTTTCAAACTTTAATTGAATACCTCTGATCCGTGACCAAATTTCTTTGCCATGGCGGTTTTAACTGCATTATTTAGTTGAAAGTAATGTTTAAGCGACAACGTAACATTGAGACTATCTTTTACTAAAAACAACTCAACTGTTTCAGTATTTTCATTAATTTTTTCACTTACACCAGTCAAATAACGATGAAAAAGTCGGAATTGGCAAGGTTTCATTTTCATTTTTATATTGCAAAACTCAACGCTAATCTTGTGTTCATTTTCTCTCATGAAAATCGAAATTGGTTTTTCATCATATAGAAAAAGCATCAACTGTCCTTAAGTTTAAGTTTTATAATTAAATTATTGTAAATGAGACTTATTCTCATTAAAAGGTAAAGAAAAATAATCAGTATTAAAAGGGTAATTCGAGGCTATAGGACGAAATGTTCTTAATTAACTAGCTTATATTGCTTAGTGCGTCAAGTATTTGAGGCGTAAAGTATGTAAAGATGCCATCAGCTCCTGCTCTTTTGAAACAAAACATAGTTTCAAGAATTATATCTAATTCTTCAAGATGATTATTCTTCACGGCTGACATGATCATTGAATATTCTCCAGAAACCTGATAGGCAAAGGTTGGCATTGAAAATAATTCTTTTGCTTTCGAAATGACATCTAGATATGGCAAACCTGGTTTAATCATTATCATATCTGCACCCTCGCTTATGTCCATAGCAACTTCATGCATTGCCTCATCAATATTTGCGATATCCATTTGATAAGACTTTTTGTTTTTTGGTTCAATTAGTTTACCCGCATTTACTGCCTCTCTAAATGGACCATAGAGGGATGAAGAATATTTAGCAGCATATGACATTATCATTGTATCATAATATTCTTTTTCTTCTAATGATTGCCTGATCCTACCCACTCTACCATCCATCATGTCAGATGGAGCGAGGATATCAGCTCCTGAATCAGCAAGCAACAAGGCTTGCTCTACTAATTTTTTCAATGATTTGTCATTATCAACATTACCATTGCTTATTATTCCATCATGAGCATGGCTTGTATAGGGATCTAAAGCTACGTCGCAGATGACTCCAATATTTGGGTATTCTTGCTTAATCTTTTTTACAGATTTACAAATCACATTCTTTGAAGACAAAGCATATGAGCCTTCTCCATCTTTCTTGTCATCTGAGATGTGGGGGAAAAGTGCAATAGCATTGAGTCCTTGTTTCATCGGTTTTTCCAATTCCTTTAGTAAAACTTCAATTGGATATCTGTACACATTTGGCATTGTTTTGATTTGAGTTTTAGACTTCCCATCATCTGCTACAAAAACCGGCCATATCACATCATTAATTGTAAAGTTATTTTCTGAAACCATTTTTCTAGAAAATGATTTCATCCTGGTTCTTCTTAACCTTGATTTTGGGAAACTCCTTTTGATAACTTTCATTTAATGATCCTTAAATATCAGGTTTTATTATTACAAACACTAAAATGAAGAACATGATTACAAATGGAATTTCATTAATCATCCGAAAAAACCGGGTTTTCTTTTTATTTTTATCATTAGCAAAATCATTTAAATATCTTCCAAGATTAATGTGATAAATAGTAAGCACTATTACAAAAAGGAATTTTATTATAAGCCACCCATATAACCCTAATGCATGCGCCATATATATTCCAGTAATCCAGACAATTAAAGCTGATGGATACATAATAAAATAGAACAATCTTTTTTCCATCAATTTAAAAATATTAGAGGTTTCACTTGTAGTTTCATCCATTGAGTGATACACAAAAATTCGTGGAAGGTACAATAAACCAGCCATCCATGCGACTACAAACATAACATGGAATATTTTTACCCACTGATATACATTCCCCATTCATCATTCCCAATTAGCTTGAGGGGGCATAGACATTAGTATTGCGTCTACGTTGCCTCCTGTTTCTAGGCCAAACTTTGTTCCTCTGTCATAGAGCAGGTTGAATTCTGCATATCTTCCTCGCTTAACTAGTTGACGTATTTTATCATGGTCATCCCAATCCTCATTTTTCTTTCTTTCGATTATATCGTCAACATAGTTGTGAAAAAATAATCCAACCTCTTTTACAAATTCAAATTCTGAGTTAGAGTCTCCTTCATTTAAATAATCGAAAAATATACCCCCAATTCCACGGGCTTCATTTCTATGTTTAATAAAAAAGTATTCATCACACCATTTTTTGTATTTAGGGTAGTAGTCTTGATTATATTTGTCACACATAACTTTAAGGTCGGAATGAAATTTTTTCTTTTCTTCATCAAACTCTAGACAAGGGGTTACATCCATACCTCCACCAAACCAAGTTTGAGTTGTAGATAAATATCGGGTATTAAAATGCATTGATGGTATATTGGGATTTTGAGGATGTAAAACAACACTTATTCCAGTTGCCCAGTATGATGGATCTTTGTCAGCTCCTGGTATACGCTGTTGCATTTTTTCTGAGAATTTTCCTGAAACTGTTGAAATATTGACTCCACCCTTTTCAATTAAATCTCCTTTTATTATGCTCATTAAACCTCCACCCTTACCAGAGTGTTTCCATTCTTTTTTCTGAAATTTTCCTTGATCGTGGTTCTCAATCATTGAAATTAACCTACCTCTTAACTCTTTAAACCATTCCTCTGCCCTATTTTTCATTACGCCAATCACTCATATTTACTTTTATTAATTTATCTATCAATTCTATGTGGTCATCATGGTCATTAAGGCAAGGGATATAGGTAAGGCTATCGCCACCATTTTCCTTAAAAAGTTCATCATATTGAATTTTTATTTCCTCTAATGTTTCTAAACAGTCTACACTAAACCCAGGGGAAATAATATGAAGATTTTTAACTCCATTCTTTGCAAGCCTAACAATTTCATCATCAATATAAGGCTGCAGCCATTCCTCCGAACCAAATCTCGACTGAAAAGATAGTATGTATTTATCCTCGCTAAGTTTAAGCCTTTCAGCAACCAAACGAGCTGTCTTATGGCAAAAGCAATAATATGGATCTCCCTCGTTTAGATATCGAACAGGCATTCCATGAAAGCTAAAAATAATTTTTTCTATATCATCACAGTTTGATGTTGATTTTTTAATGCTGTTCGAAACGGCTAATATATAATCTTCGTGGTCATGGTAACCATTTACAAAACGTAGATTCGGTAACCAGGGCCAACCATTTAAAACTCTTGATATTTCGTCAAATGTACTTGAGTTTGTTGGCGATCCTGCCTGAGGATACAACGGTAATACTAATATTTTAAAAATATTTTTATTTTTAAAATAATTAAGAGCTTCTTCAATAGAGGGGTTCCCATAGCGCATACCTAACTTTATATGAACATCTTTATTCTTTGATTGTAGTTTTTTGACGATGCTTTGCATGTTTACAAGGAGTGGAGAACCTTTATCTGTCCAGATAGATTCATACAGTTTTGCCGATTTTCTTGGTCTTACATTTAGAATTATTATGTTAAGTATTAACCACCAAAGTAGTCGATTGTAATCAACTACACGTTTATCAGATAGAAACTGCTTTAAATATTTTCTTAAACTTTTTGCATCAGGATTATCGGGTGTACCTAGGTTGGTAATTAATATTCCAACTTTTTCTTGATAACCTGATTCAAAACCTTTCAAGTCTAGCTCCCAGCTGAAAGTTTTTCACGAATTGCTTGGACGAAATATTTGACATTTGCCTCAGGAGTTTTTGGTAAAACTCCATGGTTTAGGCTACATATCCAACCCGCTCTATCTGAAACTGACAATGAGCTCATCTTGTTAATAAACAGATTGAAATCTGATAAGAATTCCTGATGTGGTTTCAATAAAGAAACTGGTGAAAAGTTACCTTGAACAAAGCCTCTGCTAGTTCCACGTAGGTATGAACAAAAACCTTCTTCTAAAGAGAAAACTGTTCCTGCAAGTTCCAAAGAATTCTTGCCCATTTTATTTAAATCATAAAATGATTTATTTTTCGAAAAGTATGCTATTTTGTTTGGAAAAGGTTGAAATAATGCTTTTTCGACCTTTTTTAAGTACTTTCCTTCAAAGTACTGTTTATCCAATTGCTTACTGTTTGTATCGAAAACATATACAATTTCCGCACCAGAATCCAATTGCATTTTAATATTTTTTCTTAAAACGGGAATCAAATGGTCATATAATAATTGTTCAATAAAGGGTTCTGCTAATGAGACATTTACTTCAGATTCCTTGTTCAGGTTAAGACCATAAGAGATTATTGTCCATGGTCCGCCGATAAAGCCAACCAAACTTTTATCTCTTGGAAGCATGCTTTTCGTTATCTTTAGCGCTTCTGATTGAAATTGTAAATGCTCTTCAACTTGTAAATCATCAATTTTTTTCTTTACATGTTCTTTATTTAAATAATTTTCAAAGGTTGGCCCTGGATTGTAGCTTAGTTGAAGATCAAACATTTCAAGTGGAAAAAGAATATCACTAAACAAAATAGCTACGTCATAATCAAAATCATTAATAGGTCCACAAGCAACCTCAGCTGCCAATTCTGGATTTTTGCACAATGTTTCGAATGAATATTTTTTTCTTAATCCTTGGTAGTGAGAATGGTATCTCCCAGCCTGCCTCATAAACCAAATCGGGGGTACGGGCTGAGGTACCCTATTTAATGCATTATAAAACTTTTTATTCATAGGGATTATTCTCCATTGTAAAATTCAAGCCAACTCGTGTATGAGTGAAAACGTTTAACTTTTTCCCCAGACGGTACCTTGGCTTTAATATGATCATATGTTCGTCCAAAACCACAGCTATGATTGCCATTAATTATTTCTGGGAAAAAGTCCAGAGCCAAGTCAAACTGCAATGGACTCATCCAAAAGAAGTGGGTTTTATCATTTAAATTCAAATTTTTTATAATACTCTTTTTAACATTCAATTCGTATACGGGAATGAGTTCATAATTATCGTTTGAGGATTTATCATGGCTTAATTTGTATCTAGGAGAATTTTTTGACAAAAAGTTTTCAATGTTAATATTCCCCCGTTCACCAAAACTATCACTTGAACCATGGATCCAATAGCCTCTGGAAACAGCGTTTTTCCAGCAACTAATTCCACTGGTCCATAATATATTTGAATTATCGATATATTCGATTTTATCGAGAACGTTTTTTCTGCTTAGGTATATAAGACTATTTTTAATATTTTTGATTTTTGCAGAATTATCTATCGCTTTCCTTTTAAAAAGTTTTTCGTCATTCTTCATTGGATATAGACGATTATTTTTGTTCGGCTTAGCTGTTTTGTCATATGGCTTATTCAGTGCAAAGTTTTTCAACAATTTTGAATCATGAGTCATACCTACCAATGAAATCAATTTTATTCCATTTTCATCCCATACTGAAGTACCTATTTTTTGGTGACATCCCCCTCCGTATTTGGAAAGCGTTAATTTTTCTTTCTGAACATTTTTAAATGAATCGTAAGAATTTATTTTCTGGATAATGTCTTTTAATCGTTTGTTATCTTTTTTTGCTTCTATTGCTATTGCACCCTGTCCAGGTGCTGTTGGAAAGATTGATAGTGGTAAAATTGACCATTTATTTTCGCTTAGTACACTCTTTATATACTTTTTTATATCCTCATTTCCAAATTCAATTAAACGGTCTAACGCAACTTTAGCTAAAATAATTGCATCTTCATTTCCTGATTGAAACTTTTTTAGCCTTGTCTGGATATTACCTCTTATGTCAATAAATTTGATATTTTTAAATTTTACAGGAATGAGTGTCGGTAAAATTTGACCTAAATTAAACCTTCTTCTTGGAGATGATGTAAGCAATTTGATCTCTTTTTTGAACTCTAGAGATGCTGTATTTGATTTCATGATGATTACATCTCTCATATCCCCTCTCCC
>Ga0208130_1001531_pt1 | contig 11114 bp, 6 predicted proteins | sample ETNtaG_31_FD_185771 | JGI IMG/M metagenome (GOLD analysis project Ga0208130, IMG submission 185771) | Marine microbial and viral communities from oxygen minimum zone, Eastern Pacific Ocean - ETNP201310SV78 (SPAdes) (version 2) | ecosystem: Environmental > Aquatic > Marine > Oceanic ...
TCCAGAAGATGGAGATATTACCTCAGAAACTCCAATATCATTTGGATCTAAATGTGTAACATCAACTGTAAGGGAATCATTTTCTGCATCTTCATCTTCTGTGAATGTTGTATATGCTGTAATTGAATACGTTGTACCCACCTCAGACATGTCTGCAGTTGTTGAAAAAGTATGTTGTACTGTCTCCGTTGATGCAACCGTACCTGTATATGTTTCCGTAACCACTGAACCACCATCAACCTGATATGATACCTCAAAATTAGAAGCCTCATTCTCACCATAGTTGAAAATAGAAACGGTCACTGTTTCATTGTCAGTTAATGTCCCTGTTAGGGGAGAATCAATACTGGTTACTCCGATATCAAATGCATAATTTGCTGCGATTTGAAAAACACCTACGCGATGACTTCTGGCAGGTGAAAAGTATTCGCTAACAAACCAAAATTGTTTATCATTAATCGGATCAACACTCATGTGAGCGTAGTCAGCGTATCTTAAACTTGTACTATTTCCATTGCTAATTACAAAGGTTCCTTCTTCAATTGTCATTTCACCAAGAGGATCATTAGCATATCTTCCCGTATATCTTAACGAAACTGACTCAAAAGTACTCATAGAAGAATACCCTAATCCAATATTTCCTTGTAAATCCATTGACATAGAACCCATCCAAGCATGTCTCCCTTCTGGTGCAGTATATGTTCCTTCTTGATAAATTTCCCAAGGCTGTCCATCATCAGATTGACGTAATTCATACCAACGAATAGCAGCAAGTTCTTCAGATCCAGCGGCAGCATCAACAACAAAATTAAATATTGCAGAATTGTGAGTTGAAAATTTTCTATACTGAGCCTGATTCATAATAATTGCCTGGGCAGCATCAATATCAGTCCCGCTAGGTTGAGTTAAATTTGAAAAACTACCTCCGTCAAATACACTTGTGAAAGGAGAAGTGGATAATTCCACTGGATTTGATATTTGTGAGTTTGCAGGATTATTCCAATCCACATTAACATCCCATAATTTTAAGTGATCATTACTAACTCCTGACCATGCATCATCTTGAAGATAAATAAGTGTGGCATTACCCGACGAAGGATGATTATCATCAACTATATCCAGAATTTGTGCAGAAGCAAATCCACTTGTTGCTATTGCAGGTATACTAAAAGACTGCATTGATGCAGAGGTATCTCCATTAAGAATTTTGTCCCTTTCTAACGCAAATAAATTAGCAGGGTTAATGGTTAAATAATATGCATCTGACCATATTGAGTACTTAGGATAATCAGGAAATCCACCTGTTGGAAAGGCATTACTGGAGGCATTATAAACATGCCACCCATCGTTTACAGGATCGTTAGAAACTGATACTGCAAAATTAACCGCGCTATTACCCATTGACGAAATGATATATCGGTCTGCTTCGCTATCATACAATGCAATTGGATCACCGGCATCTTGCGTAAATAAGTTTCCTAAACCAGCAGCAGGAATGGCTGGAGTACCGTCAAGATTATAAATTCTAAACGAAGAATTCCAAGCTGTAATATAATAGTCTCTACCTACTTCACCTGTTGGATCTCCAGGTGTTGCAGTGTTTGAGGTTGTCAAAAAGTCTAAAATTGGATTTCTATTTTGCTTTTTATTATTTTTCGAACCCAAATTTAACAAGGGGTCGGGCCCTTTAGGCAAGCCTTTTCCAGGCACAACTTTGTTACCTCTCATTTTTTTATCAGATCTTTTATTTTTGTAAAGATTAGGATCTGACGGAATAAAAGTTTCACTACTGATAAGTTCCTTTATACTAGCAACATATTTGTATTCAAGATTAGTAGTTGATGTAACCTTGTAGGTGTCAGGAACAGTAGGTAGTGGAGTATATTTTGATTGTGATTTGATTGTGATTGAAAAAAATAAAAGGGTCAAAAACAATAGCGGAAATAGAATGTTTTTCATGTAATAATTTTTGTTTTCCAGATTTATGAACCAAAAAAATGTCAGGTCCTTTTTCAGGTGGCGCAATTTAGTACTTTTAGTGCTAAAAAAAAAGGAGTTTTTGTTAAGATTTAGACAGCCAGTTAGAAATATTTACAAGCTTATCAATTTCAGATTTTAAATCCTCAATCTTAACCCTTGTTTGCTTCATTGTATCTCTGTCTCTGATTGTTATCATATCATCATTTAAAGAATCGTGATCAACTGTGATACACAGGGGGGTTCCTATGGCATCTTGTCTTCTATATCTTCTTCCCACAGCATCTTTTTCGTCATACGAAATGTTATAATGTATTTTTAAATCATCATACAATTTCTTTGCAAATTCTGAAAGACCATCTTTTTTCACTAAAGGCAATATTGCAGCCTTGAATGGGGCTAAAAACGGAGGTATCTTTAGGACGGTCCTTACCGTGTCATTTTCAAGCTTTTCTTCAATGAAAGACGAGGATAATATTGCCAAAAACATTCTATCCAATCCAATTGATGTTTCTACTACATAGGGAACATAGCTTTCATTATCTTCAGGATCAAAATATTTAAGTTTTTTTCCTGAATGAGATTCGTGTTGTGTCAAATCAAAGTTTGTTCTTGAGTGAATTCCTTCTAATTCTTTGAATCCAAAAGGAAATTTATATTCAATATCACAGGCTGCATCAGCATAGTGAGCCAATTTATCATGATCGTGAAATCTATAATTTTCTTCAGAAATTCCTAAGGACTTGTGCCAATTAATTCTTGTCTCTTTCCATTTTTTATACCATTCTGATTGTGTTCCTGGTTTGACAAAAAACTGCATCTCCATTTGCTCAAATTCTCTCATTCTGAAAATAAATTGTCTTGCGATTATTTCATTTCTAAATGCTTTACCGATTTGTGCAATTCCAAAGGGAATCTTTTTTCTTGAACTTTTCTGTACATTTAAAAAATTCACAAAAATTCCTTGAGCAGTTTCAGGACGCAAATAAATCTCTGATGAAGAATCTGAACTTGCCCCAATTCTTGTTGAAAACATTAAATTAAACTGCTTGATTTCTGTCCAATTTCTAGATCCAGAAACGGGGTCAGCTATGCCTAGCTCGTCAATCAATTTTTTTAAAGCTATTAGATCATCATCTTGAAAACATTTTTTCATTTGCTCAGTCGTATCGTCTATCTTTTTCTGATTGTCTAAAACTCTTTGATTTGTTTTTCTAAATTGAATTTCATCAAAAGAATCTCCAAAACGTTTTTGTGCCTTGTTAATTTCTTTTTGAATTTTTGATTCTATTTTAGCTATATAGTCCTCAATTAAAACATCTGCTCTGTATCTAAGTTTTGAGTCCTTATTGTCAATTAAGGGATCATTAAAGGCATCTACATGACCGGACGCTTTCCATGTTTTTGGGTGCATTAGTATCGCTGAATCTAATCCGACGATATTATCATTCATTTGAACCATCGAAGCCCACCAGTATTTTTTGATATTGTTTTTTAACTCAACACCGTTTTGAGCATAATCATAAACAGCACTAAGGCCATCGTATATTTCACTACTTTGAAAAATAAAACCGTATTCTTTTGAGTGAGAAATAATTTTTTTGAAGGTGTCTTGGTTAGAATTCATTTAACAAAAATATAAAACGCATTTAACAAAGGAATGCTTTTTTTAAAATTATGCGTTTCTTTGTATTGAAGAAAGTAAAATGCTAAAAAAAGTTTCATTATTTATCATATTAATTATTACGGGTTGTGCCAATAGAGGCACTCCGTCTGGAGGAGAAATTGATACAGAGCCACCTATTGTATTGAAAGCCAATCCCCCCAATTATTCAACAAATTTTACAAGTAGTGAAATTGAAATTTTTTTTAACGAATATATCCGTTTAAGTAAATTGCAAACCGAGCTAATAGTTTCTCCACCAATTGAGCCTTTGCCCCTTATTATGCCCATGGGATCTGCAGATAGATTATTGACTATTTCTGATTTAGATTCTTTGAAGGAAAATACGACATATAGTTTTCATTTTGGTGAAAGTATAGAAGATAATAATGAAAGGAATTCTTTGCCAAATTTTAGATATGTTTTTTCAACAGGAAACTATATTGATTCTCTCAAAATCAAAGGTTGGGTTAATGATGCTTTTGATCGTGAAATAAGTGAAAATATAAATGTTTTACTATATGAAATTGACTCGTCATTTAATGATTCTGTCGTTTATAAAAGAAAGCCTAAGTATGTTGCAAAAGTTGTTGATTCTACTTCAGAATATTCAATACAAAATATTAAAGAAGGAAAATATCTAATAATTGCGCTGGAAGAAGAAAACAAAGATTATACATTTCAAAATAAAGAAGATAAAATAGGTTTTTCAGCAAACTACGTTGATTTACCAAAAGATAGCTTAGTTAATATTAAAATATTTAAAGAAAATCCAGACTTCAAATTAGGTAAGCCCAAACAAAAAACAAACAGATCATTTTCCTTTGGATATGAAGGAGATTATGAAAAAGTTAATATAAAAATCACAAATCTAGATTCTAGCAAGTATTCAAGTAGAATCACACAAGAAAAAAAATCGGACAGCTTAATTTATTGGGTGAAAACTGAACAAAAATTAGACTCTGTGATATTTAATGTTTTTAATGATAAATTTTCTGACACTATAAAATTGAATATTAGAGATAGAAAAAATGACTCGTTAGTTTTAAAATCTGAACAAAATAAAACATTGAAGTTTAACGATGATTTTTTAATTAGTGCAAATTTACCTTTAGAAAAAATAGAAAAAAGTAAAATATCTATTTTAAATCAAGACTCGTTAAATATAGATTTTGAAACAAAACTTGATTTAATAAATAACCATTACAGTTTCATTTTTGAAAAGGAAGAAGAACAAGAATATAATATAAACTTATTACCAGGTGCAATAACCGATTTTTATGAAAATCAAAACGACACCTTAATATATAAACTCAAGACAAGAAAATATGACGATTATGGCAATCTTGAATTAAATCTTATCAATTCTAAATTTCCAATAATTATTCAGCTTGTATTATCAACAGGTGAAATAAAATATGAAAAATACGAGGTTGATAATTCAAAAATAAATTTTGAATATATCGATCCAGGAAAATACTATATCAGGATAATATATGATCAAGATAAAAACGGAAAATATACAACCGGAAACTACTTACGTAAAATTAAACCCGAAAAAGTAATCTATTATCCAGAGGAACTTGACGTTAGATCTGGATGGGATTTAATACAAGAATTTATATTACAATAATTATTTTTTGACAGAGGCTTTCATTAACTCTCTATTCATTCTAGCAATATTATCAAGTGAAATTCCCTTAGGACACTCTACTTCACAAGCTCCGGTGTTTGAGCAATTTCCAAAACCTTCCAAATCCATTTGATTTACCATATTCATGACACGTCTTGATGCTTCTGTTTTTCCTTGGGGGAGTAAAGAATATTGAGATACTTTGGCCCCAACGAATAACATGGCTGATGAATTTTTACAAGTAGCAACACACGCTCCACAGCCGATGCATGTTGCAGCATCAAAAGCAGTATCAGCATCATCCTTATTAATTGGAATTGAATTAGCGTCTTGCGTATTTCCAGATGTATTTACAGAAATGTAGCCACCTGACTGCTGAATCCTATCAAAAGCACTTCTATCAACCACCAAATCTTTAATTACCGGAAATGCTTTTGCTCTAAATGGCTCAATGTATATAGTATCACCGTCTTTAAATTTTCTCATGTGAAGTTGACAAGTAGTAATTCGCCTGTCAGGTCCATGTGCCTGGCCATTTATAAATAATGAGCACGAACCGCAAATACCTTCCCTGCAATCATGATCAAATGAAACAGGTTCTTCATCTTTAGAAATCAAATCAGCATTTAATACATCTAACATTTCTAAAAATGACATATCAGGAGAAATATCATCAATATCATAGTTAACTATACCTCCCTTAGATTCTGCATTTTTTTGTCTCCAAATTTTTAGTGTAAGCTTCATTGTTTTCTATTTATAGCTTCTTTCTTTAACCTCAATATTTTCATATTCTAATTTTTCTTTGTGAAGAATAGCATTCTTGGGTTCACCAACATATTCCCAAGCGGAAACAAATTGAAATTCTTTCTTTCTTGTTGCTTCCCCTTCTTTGGTTTGATACTCATCCCTAAAATGTCCACCGCACGACTCTTCTCTTTCCAATGCGTCTTTTGCAAAAAGCTCGCCAAGTTCTAGAAAATCGGCCACTCTCCCAGCTTTTGCTAATTCTTCATTAAATTCGTTCTGTTCACCTGGAACTTTTACCTCTTTATAAAACTCATTTCTTAATTCAGAAATTTCTTTTATTGCAGATTCCAAATCTTTTTTATTTCTAGCCATTCCGCATTTATTCCACATAATCTTACCTAATTTTTTATGGAAATAATCTACAGATTTTGAGCCTTTATTATTTATTAAGTAATCTAACTTTTCTTTTGCATTGTTTTCAGCTTCAATAAATTCCTTTGTATCATTTGCTATAGGACCCGTAGATATGTCATCAGATAAATAGTCTCCTATTGTATAGGGAAGAACAAAATATCCGTCTGCTAAGCCTTGCATTAAAGCCGAAGCTCCTAATCTGTTAGCGCCATGATCTGAAAAATTGGCTTCTCCAATTGCATATAAACCAGGAATGGTTGTCATCAAATTATAATCTACCCAAATTCCACCCATCGTATAATGTACAGCAGGGTAAATCATCATTGGGGTTTCGTATGGATTTTGATCAACAATTTTTTCATACATCTGAAATAAATTTCCGTATTTTTTCTTGATTATTTCCTTTCCTAACTTTTCAATAACAGCAGAATCGGAATCATCTAATCCGTTAATTAATGCTTGCTCTTTTCCGTACCTTGTTATAGCTGAAGCAAAATCTAAATAAACTGCTTCACCAGTTTTGTTAACTCCGAAACCTGCATCACATCTTTCTTTTGCTGCCCTTGAAGCCACATCTCTAGGAACTAAATTTCCAAAAGCTGGATACCTTCTTTCTAAAAAATAATCTCTATTTTCCTCTAAAATTTCTGTCGGACTTAAAGAGCCATTTCTAATAGACTCTACATCTTTGATATTTTTTGGAACCCATATTCTTCCGTCATTTCTTAAGGATTCAGACATTAAAGTTAATTTGGATTGATGATCTCCAGAAACTGGAATACATGTTGGGTGAATTTGAGTAAAGCACGGGTTGGCAAAATAAGCACCTCTTTTATGTGCCTTCCAAGCGGCAGTTACATTACTTCCCATTGCATTAGTTGATAAATAAAATACATTTCCGTAACCTCCAGTAGCTAAGACTACTGCATGAGCTGAATGTCTTTCAATTTCACCATTCACAAGGTTTCTTGTTATGATTCCTCTAGCCTTTCCATCAACTAGAACAACGTCAAGCATTTCATGCCTATTGTGCATTTCAATTTTACCACGAGCAATTTGCCTATTCATCGCAGAATATGCTCCAAGCAATAGTTGCTGTCCTGTCTGACCCTTAGCATAAAAAGTTCTAGAAACTAAAACTCCACCAAAAGATCTGTTATCTAATAATCCACCATAATCTCTGGCAAAAGGAACACCTTGAGCAACACATTGATCAATAATGTTTGCAGAGACCTCAGCAAGACGATATACATTTTCTTCTCTAGATCTATAATCACCGCCTTTAACTGTATCATAAAAAAGTCTGTAAACAGAATCTCCGTCACCTTGATAATTTTTGGCAGCATTAATACCTCCTTGAGCTGCTATTGAATGAGCTCTTCTAGGTGAATCTTGGAAACAAAAAGCTTTAACATTGTATCCAAGCTCAGCCAGTGTAGCACAGGCAGAACCACCTGCTAAACCTGTACCAACTACGATCACATCAATGTTTCTTTTGTTTGCTGGACTAACCAAATTAATAGAGTTCTTATGGTTTGTCCACTTTTTTTCAATAGGGCCATTGGGTAATTTAGCTTTTAAATAATCAGAAAATGAATCATTCTTAACAGACTTGAAAAGCTCATCAATATCAAAAGTTTTAACTTTTTCCTTAAGAATTTTATTTTTCTTTTTATGATGAGGGTCGGTATATTTAATAGGTGTTCTCTCAGAAGATTTATGCCAGTCAGAATTCCAATCTTTTAACTTGCATTTAACTCCTGTACTTTTTTTTATGATCTTAGTTTTTTGAGTATTTTCACATTTGTGATAATACCTAATGCATATCATTAATTCATCTGAGGGTTTGTATTCAGATTTAGGACGCCTGTAGTTTAAAGAGTACGTTAATTTCTTTTTTGACATTTCTAAATTTTAAACAAAAATACTAATAATTTGATTTGAAATAAAAATTTTAACAAAAATATTGTAACACATTTTGTAACACAGTGATAATTAATATTTTAGCTTATTTATATGAGTAATTTATAACACTATTGTAACACTTTAAATATATGTTAATGAGTCAAATGATGGAAAATTGCAATAAAACAAAAACCCAATGGAATACCAACACTGTAAATCACACTAAGATTCTTTACAGATGAAGCATAAGACTTATTTGCACCCATAGATTTTAAAGACGATGAAAAGCCGTGAAGCAAATGAAGGGATAACAAAATAAAAGAAATACAATAAAAAACAACTCTTCTAATATCTTCAAATTTGTGAATTAATTCTTCGTAATATCTATTAGGATCTTCAGGTTTGAACTCAATATATTTATAATTCATTTCTGGAAACCAAAAATCTATAAAATGTAATACTAAGAAGGAAAGTATAACTAAACCACTCCAAATCATATTTCGACTCATCCATGTAGAATTTGCTCCACCTCTTTCTTTAAAATATTCATACTTGCTCGCTCTTCTGTTTTGAATCTCTAGGTAAAAACCCATTACAAAATGAAAAATTACACCAGCTATTAAAACAGGTTGTAAAACAAATTGAACCAAAGGGTTTGTCCCCATAAAGTGAGATAGCATATTAAAAAGATCTTCACTAAATACTGATGTTATATTAATTAAAAAATGCTGAAGAAGGAAAACCATAAGAAAAATGGCTGAAATTGCCATTGCAACTTTCTTTCCGATTGAGGTTGATATGAAATTCTGCATCATTATTTATTGTAACACAAAAATAAGCACGATTCGATTCATAGGCAAAAAATTAATACTTTAAATATCTTAATATTATCTTTGGTAATGATAAATCAAATTAGATTAAATGAAGTATCATAAAATAGATTCAAAATTATTTGTAAAAAACAGAAAGAATTTCATGTCTCGAATGAAAAAAAATAGCATTGCTTTTTTTAATTCAAATGATATTTATCCTGTTAGTGCTGACTCTACATTACCGTTCGAGCAACACAGAGATATTTTCTATTTGAGTGGAGTTGATCAAGAAGAAAGTGTTTTAATGTTATGTCCTAACGCGTCAAATCCAAACCACAGAGAGGTTTTGTTTTTAAAAGAAACCGATGATCATATTGCGGTTTGGGAAGGGCCAAAACTAAACAAGCAACAGGCTTATGAAACAAGTGGGGTTAAATCAGTTTATTGGCTTGATGAAATTGAGAAAATAATTGAAGAAGTTGCAAATAAATGTGATACTATTTACTATAATCATAACGAGCATTATCGGGCGAAAATCGAGATGGAAACAAGAGAGGAAAGGTTTAATAAATGGCTTGAAAACAAGTTTCCAAAAAAAATAAAAGAAAGGAGTAATCCAATTCTTCAGCATTTTAGGGCTGTAAAAGACCCTATTGAATTGGGACTCATCCAAAAAGCGTGCGACATTACAAATATGGGTTTTAGAAGAGTCTTAAACTTTGTAAATGATGGGGTGTGGGAGTATGAAATTGAGGCTGAATTTATACACGAGTTTTTAAGGAATCGATCTAAAAAATTTGCATATACTCCAATAATTGCATCTGGAAATAATGCTAATATTCTTCACTATATAGAGAATAACAAACAATGCAAAAACGGTGAGTTAATACTTATGGATGTAGGTGCAGAATATGCAAATTATTCTAGTGACATGACCAGAACAATTCCTGTTTCGGGTCGTTATACAAAAAGACAAAAGGATATATACAATGCGGTTCTCAGGGTTAAAAATGATGCAACAAAAATGCTCATCCCGGGTGCAGATTGGAAAGAGTATCATATTGAGGTGGGAAAGTTAATGACCTCAGAATTGCTTGGGCTTGGTTTGTTAGATAAATCTGATATTCAAAATGAGTCAAAAGAAAAACCAGCATATAAAAAGTATTTTATGCATGGAACATCACATCATATGGGGCTTGACACGCATGACTATGGCTTATTGGACGAGCCAATGGTTGAAAATATGGTTTTCACGGTTGAACCTGGAATCTATTTACCAGAGGAGGGATTCGGGGTAAGATTAGAAGATGATGTGGTTGTTCAAAATAGCGGTGAACCGATTAATCTTATGAAAAACATCCCCATAGAAATTGAAGAAATTGAAGATTTAATGAATAATTAATTTCTTAGTTAATCTATCAGTTCCTGATTCTAATTCGACAATATAAATACCGGTAGCCATCCCAATTGTTGAGATTTTTTGTATCCCCATATTATTTTGTAGAGTAGTGGATAATACTTCTGAACCTAGAATGTTATATAAACGAACCTTGGTTTCATTTGGCTGAGTAGCTAATCCCTCAATTGTAATGTAGCTAGAGTCTACTTTTTTGTAAGCAGTCAACATACTAGTTGATACTTCTCCACTACTCATTGTATCAGCAGTCATGTGGATAAAGAATCTTCCAACACCCCCTAAGTCACTTATTGGCGTCAAAGTAAAGTCACCAGCCTTAAGATCTATCATCTCGTTTTCAAGGCTGTCCTCTAAATATACATTAGCTCCATTCACGTTTGCATTGTGTAGGCTAATCTGAAACTCTTGCCCAGCACTTTGATTAATCACAAGAGGCACTACTACATTTTCCATAGCATTAAGCCCCATGGCATTAATTGCCATTCCATGACCTTCGTCATTTTCAACAAGCCTTGTCATTAATGGATCGTTTTGTGTAAAGCC
>Ga0208130_1001532_pt1 | contig 11111 bp, 10 predicted proteins | sample ETNtaG_31_FD_185771 | JGI IMG/M metagenome (GOLD analysis project Ga0208130, IMG submission 185771) | Marine microbial and viral communities from oxygen minimum zone, Eastern Pacific Ocean - ETNP201310SV78 (SPAdes) (version 2) | ecosystem: Environmental > Aquatic > Marine > Oceanic ...
AATTTATCTTGGTACGAAAAATTTTCATTTAATATTTGACCGTATTTAAAGAAGCTTGTTGAATTTTTAAATTCAATGATTGCATTTTCAACTATAGAATAAGCTTCATCAGAATCAGTTGAAAAAAAATCTTGAACAATTTCTTTAATAATTTTGATTTCATTTTTTTCTATACTTTGATCTGCATTTGCAACTGAGTATAATAAAATTGTTGCTGCATTTTTAATATTGTTATGTAGATTATTAGTCATATTAATAATTTACGTAGATTAAAATATATATGTTAAATTAAATATCATGAAAATAGTAAAAATAAAAGAAAATAGTCTGGCTCAAGAAATTGGTTTATCTGAGGGTGACCAATTAATTAAGATTAATGGTGAAAGAGTTCTTGATCATTTAGATTATGAATTTAGAATTGCTGATGAAAACGTAATTTTAGATTTTAAAATGAACGGCCAATTAAGTCAAATTGAAGTAGAAAAAGATTATGATGATGATTTAGGTGTCGAATTTGAAGAAATGAAAATTCGAAAATGTGGAAATGATTGTGTTTTTTGCTTTGTTGATCAAAACCCTAAAAATATGAGAGATGGTATTTATTTTAGGGATGGCGATTATAGAATGTCATATCTTTATGGTCATTATATAACAATGACTAATATGAGTAAAAAAGAACTAAAGAGAATTGTAGATCAAAAATTATCCCCGCTTTATATTTCAGTTCATGCCACAGATGTAGATTTAAGAAGAAGATTATTACTATATAAATGGGGTAAAGATGATTTTTTACTTAAAAAAGTTAAATATTTAATTGATAATGGTATTGAACTCCATGGTCAAATAGTCTTAATTCCAAATATGAATGATGGTAAACATCTTAAAAAAACTGCATCAGATATATATGAATTTTTTCCAAAATTTAAAACTTTATCTATAGTACCTGTTGGATTAACTAGACATAGAGATGGATTGCCTGAATTAAATTATGTTAATAATAATTATGCAAAGAAATTATTTGATGAATACCCTTCCCTTAATAAGCAATTTCCTGGTAAAAAGTCACCTTTTTTATTACTCTCAGATGAATGGTACATTCTTGCTAATAAACCTTTTCCTCCAAAAGAATACTATGGAGAATATGATTTAATAGAAAATGGTGTAGGTCAATTTAGAGATTTCATAGATAGATTTAAGGAAGAAAGTTTAAATTTTCCCAAACAGATAAATAAGCCAACAAAAATTTCAATTGTAACTAGTACTTTAGTTTATGATATATTTACTAATTTAGTAAAGCCAGTTTTAGAAAAAATTAAAAATCTTGAAGTTAATTTTTATAAAATTGAAAATAATTTTTTTGGTGATTCTGTAACTGTTGCTGGTTTATTAACAGGAAAGGATATAATATCTCAATTAGAAGGATATGATTTGGGCAATTCAGTTTGGACTACATATAGAATACTAAATGAAGATCAAACTTTAACTCTTGATGATATGACGCTTGATCAAATATCAAAAAAATTAGACACCAAATTTAGAGTTTCAAAAAATGACAGTATTAAAGAAATTATAGATTATCTAGAAAATGAAGCGTAATCCATTAATTACAATTATAGGTAAGCCAAATGTTGGTAAATCAACCTTATTCAATAGAATAATTGGTGAAAAAAAATCTATTGTCTCACCAGTTGAAGGTGTTACTAGAGATAGGGTTTATGGAACATACGATTGGCTTGGTAAAATGTATGATATTATAGATACAGGTGGATTTGTTTTGAATGAAAATGATATTATTAACGAAAACATTAAAATTCAATTAGATATTGCCAAAGACGAATCAGATTTTGTTGTGTTTATTGTTGATGGAAAATCTGAATTGACATCTAATGATTTAGAATTAGCAAAAAATATAAGAACATTAGAAAAACCTTTTCAATTAGTAGTTAATAAATCAGATAAACAAACTGAAGATAGCTTGAATTATCATTATTATAATTTAGGATTAGGTGATCCAATATTTATTTCTGCTGAACATGGTAGAAATGTTGGCGATTTATTAGATTCAATTGCTTCTGCTTTTGATGATTTTAATGAACATATTGATGAGCAAAACTTTATTAACTTAGCAATTGCTGGAATGCCAAATGTCGGTAAATCCTCTTTGGTTAACTGTATAATTAATAAAGAAAAATCTATAGTAACTGATATTGCAGGAACTACGAGAGATGCTATTGATTCATATATAACATATTATAAAGAAAAATTTAGAATTATTGACACAGCTGGTATAAGAAAGAGGAGTAAATTATTAGATGAGATAGAATACTACAGTAGCGTTAGATCGTTTAGAGCTATAGATGAGTCAGATATAACAGCAGTTGTCATTGATGTTTCAAAGGGTTTAAATAAGCAAGATAGAAATATTATAAGTTATGTCATTGATAAGGGCAAAGGTATGTTGTTAGTATTTAATAAGTGGGATTTAATTGAAAAAGATAATTATACTTTAAAAAACATAAAAGATGATATTATTGAAACATTTCCTGCTTTAGCATATTTCCCAATGATTTTTATTTCAGTAAAAAATAATTTACGTGTTAGAGAAATCCTTAAGTATTCTAAAGAAGTTTATTATGAGAGAAAAAGAACAATTAAGACAAATGATTTGAATATTTTTCTTGAAAAAACAGTTCATAGATATCAACCACCATCTGTTAATGGAAAATTTCTAAAAGTAAAGTACATTACACAACTTGCACAAAATCCTCCTTTGTTTGCTTTGTATTGTAATCATCCTCATTTATTTTCAACAAATTATAAAAGATATTTAGAAAATCAATTACGTAAAGAGTTTGGTTTTTTAGGAAGTCCTATCCGAATATCTTTTAGAAAAAAATGATTAACTTTCTAATAAAAATTATTTTTATTTCCCTAATTTTTTCAACTAGAGTTTATAATGATAACCTTGATATAACTTTGGATAATAATAGATCTTGTGCTGAAAGACCTATATTAGATAATACGCTAATTTCACCTAGCGGTAATTTTTTAATTCACTTTAATGATTATTATGAGGGTATTTTTGAATACGCTAACGAAGTAGCAATAGCTGCTGATTCTTCACAGAAAGTTATTGTTGATATGATGAATTTTAGAAACCATATAGCAGATTCAGATAATTTATATGATATTTATATAAAACAGTTACCAAATGGTAGTTATGGATGGAATTGTCCAGAGGGTAATTCAGGAGCTTCATGGGTAGAAATTGATGATGATTACGTAGGTTCAAATTATAGCACATCTGGTTTGAACGCAATGAAAATTAGTGTTGCTCATGAATATTTTCATGCTATACAAAGAGCATATGTTCCTATTCCTGGTCAAAATTCTTTCTTTTATGAGTTAAGTTCTATCTGGATAGAGGACTTAGTTTACCCTGATATTGATGATTATATATTTTTTAGTCAATATGGTGATGATTATTTTTCTAATCCTGAAAGAAATATGAATTCATATAACGGTTATGGATTAGGTCTGTATGGACATTATTTAAATTCTAATTTTGATAATCAGATTATGCAAAGAATTTGGGAAGCTTATTCATTGATTTCAGAAAATAGTAATATTGATAATGAATCAGTATTTGATGCTATTAATGAAGTACTATCAAGTGAGGAGTTTAGTTATAATTCTTCATTTATTGATACATGGATAGATTTTAACTCTAAAAATTTGTTTAATGGTACATATCAAACAAACAGCCATTTACATTATTATGTTGATCAAGTTTTTTTCAACCCAATTAATACTAATCCAGTTCAAATTGATACAGTTGAAACAATAAGTAGGAACCTAAATAATAAATCAGTAAAAATAAATTCATTTTATCCATATGACATATCTTTAGTCAATATAATTGATAATTCAAATTCAAATAATATTGTTTGTAATTTATGTATCATATCAGATGATAATGAAATTATTAATTTTGAAAATAGTTATGAATCAGGTATTCTTAGCTCAAATGATTTGTTTCATACTATTTTTATAGCAAATACAGATAATGATGAAGCTGACTTTTTATTAAATACAACTTTGTTAAATCTAGATTTCTCTAACGATATTTATATTTATCCAAATCCTACAGATTCAGAAGGAAATTTAACTATTCGTTTTAATTCAGGAGTTAAATCAGATAATGTTTTATTAAAGCTATATAATATTAATGGACAAAAATTAAAAAATATAAACCTTGGTTCAATTGATTACACAACAAATGAATACAATTTTAAAACAATTAATCTTTTCAATATAAACTTTTCATCAGGAATATATATTTTATCTTTTGAATTTGACGATAAAATAGTTAATAAAAAAATCACTCTATTAAAATGACACATTTATATCAGAATATAAATGATATAAATTCAGATTATAATATTTATAATTCAAAATTTTATAGCTATATATATAAGATTTCTACCATTGATGAAATAAAATTAAAATTAAAATATATCAAAAATAAATTTTCAGATTCATCGCACATTTGTTACGCATACAGAATATATAGTGGCTTTAATTTACTTAATGAGATAAATATTTCAGATTTTAGTACAGATGCAGGTGAGCCAAGAGGTACTGCAGGACTTCCAACTTTAAATGTTTTAAAAAAAAATAATTTAATAAATGTTTGTTTATTTACAGTTAGATATTATGGTGGAAAAAAACTTGGTATACCCGGTTTAATAAAGGCATATAGTAAATCCGCTGAATTAGTTATAAAAAAAAATAATTTAAAATTATGGTTCCCTCAAGTTGAAGTTCAATTAATATATTCATATAAATCAGATAGAATTTTAAATAAAATGTTAAAAGAATTTAATGTAGTTGTTTTAAATCAAGTATTTAAGGACGATATTTTAACTTCTTTTCATATGAATTATTCTTTAGTTAATCAACTCATCACTAAAATTAAAAGTTACCCAGACATATCATATAAAATTATAAATAAATAATTTCTTGTTATTATTATAAACTATTTTATAAGTTTAGGGCCCTATTGTTGGAGTGAGATAGGAGGAAAATTGGCGCGGGGTGGAGCAGTCTGGTAGCTCGTCGGGCTCATAACCCGAAGGTCGTAGGTTCAAATCCTGCCCCCGCTACTAAGAAAAGGCCCTTAATAAAGGGCCTTTTTTTATATATGCTTAATAAATTGTGTTAAAATTTTATTAATTGATTTTGGGTTTAATGGATTATTTTTATTTGTACTAATTGCTCTTGGCATAACAATACACCCTAAATGTTCCAATTGAAGTTTCATGATAGATATATATTTGGATCCTGGCCCACCACTATTTGTGCAAACTAGAGCAGTTTTATCATTAAACGCATCTCTCCAATAATCTGTTGAAGTTGATATCCACGCAATAGCATTATTTACTATAGGTGGTGTCGACCCATTATATTCAGGTGCACACATAATAATACCATCACATTCTGTAAAACTTTTTGTTAGATTTTCTATAGTTTCTCTGTATTCATTTATGTGTAAATCAAAATTATCTTCTGTGTATACTGGTAGTCTGAAATTTTCAAGAGATATAATATTTGTTATTAAATTTAGAGACTTAGATTTTGACAAATCATTGATATATTTATTTAAATCATTTGCAAGTTTAAAGTTATTTTTTAAGGTTGCACTTACTATTAAGATTTTTTTCATTTTTTCTATTTTAGTTAATATATTAAGGTTATTAGCAAACTATATTATGAATAATAAACACAAATTTCAAATACTCTTAAAAATTAGTTTTGTATCATGTATACTTTTTTTGATACTAACTAGCATATCAATGTATTGTTATCCAGGTGGCACAATGTATAACAACCCATTAAATCCAAATTTTGATAATTCAGTAACAGGATACATACATTCGATGAACTTTTTTAGTGACTTAGGTTTATATAAGTCATGGTCTGGAGAAGTTAATTTTTTATCAAGTTTACTTTTTTCATATTCTTTGTTTAGTGTTGGAGTTGGAATAATATCGTATTATATAGCTATTCATTATTTATTAGTAAAAAATAGAAATTTAGTAAATCTTAGTAAAGTTGGAGTTTTTTTTGCAATTTGTTCTTCAATTGGATTTATTTTTGTTGGTTTCACACCTTCTGATCTTTTTCTTAATGAGCATATGTTTTTTGTTAATCTAGCATTTAGATCTTTTTTAATAGTTATGCTTTTGTATACTTATATGATTTTTAAATCAGAATATTTGCCTAACTATTTCTCATTTAGTTATTTTGTTTTATTTTGTCTAGTTTTTTATTATGTCTACATCCTAATGTCAGGACCACCTTTACCTGCAGTATCATATGGAAACAGTGATTTTTTTATTCCAAATGAAAATTCACTTTTTTTTCATGTAGTTTCACAAAAAATTGTTATTTATGGACTTACTTTTAGTATCTTATATCAGTTAATTTTGTTAAAAAAAATAAAATATATAGATTTGATTGATTAAAATGTTTAAATATTTAAAATTTTCCTTAGCCCCTATATCTCTAATTTTGTCAATTTTATTTGCATCATTGGGAGATTATTATATTTGGTATTTTTTCATTGGTTTTTCTGCATTTATTTTAATTGGTGATATTATTTTCGGAGAAGATAACTCTGTACATGAATACAATTACCCTTCTATTTTAAATTTTATGTTATATCTAAATTTACCACTTTTAGTAATTTTAATTTTAGTAATGATAAATGTCATAGATAGTCAAAGTACATCTTCATTTATAGGTTACTGTTTGACAATTGGATTAATGTTGGGTGGATTTGGAGTAAATGTTGGTCATGAACTAACTCATAGAAAAAATAAAAAATTTGATATGTTTTTTGGTAATTGGTTACAAGCTCTGTGCTGGGATAATGTTTTTGCCATTGAGCATGTTTATGGTCATCATAAACAGGTTGGATTAAGGGAAGACGGAGCAACTGCAAGAAGAAATGAAGGTATTTTTTATTTTATGTTTAGATCAACATTTAATGAATATAAAAATGCATACCAGATTGAAAAAAATAGATTAAACAGAAAGAAAAAGTCATTTTTTAATAAAGACAATAAATTTATTGTAGGAATATCGAGAAGCATCATTATCTCTTTATTGATATTTTTTATTGGTAGTACTACAGCTTTATATTGTTATTTAATTTCAGCATTCATATCCAAAATTTTATTAGAAACTATCAATTATGTCGAACATTATGGACTAGTAAGAGTTGAAGGTAGGCCAGTAAGGCCAAGGCACTCATGGAATAGTAATACATTAATTAGTAGTGCTTTTACTTTTAACTTAACTAGACATTCATCACATCATGAAAAAGCGCATCTTCCATACTGGAAATTAAAACCTTATAATGATGCACCAAAAATGCCATTTGGGTATTTAGCAACTTTTTTTATTGCTCTTCTTTTCCCATGGTTGTATCGGTCAATTATGGCTAAAAAGCTAAAAGATTGGGATGAAAATTATGCTTCTGAATCTGAAAAGCAATTATTAGCCAACACACAATTTTAAATTTTTATTTAAATAATTTATATCGTAATTATGTTTATGAGAAACAAAATAATATATTTTTTAATATTAAATGTACTTCTATCTTTTCCTGACTGTGAACATGGAAATCCAAATTGGGAACAATCTTATGAATCTGTACCATTTGACAATGAATTTAATGCTACAATTTCTGCAGTTCAAATTTTTATTGATGGAGTAGAACAAACTGGTGGAAAGCTTGCTGCTTTTGGTGAAGATGGTATCATAAGTGCATTAGATTCTGACGGTAGTACTTTTTTTCCTCCTGGAGAAAACTATGTTTATGAGCTTTCAGTATGGAGCAATCAGGTAACAGGGGAAATAATGACTTTTAAATATTATGATGAAGATAATGATTTTGTTATTGATTTAAATCAAACTTACATTTTTACATCTAACGATATTGTTGGTGATGGATTTTCTCCTTATGAACTAACAGGCTTAACCACTGATTGTGATTTTCAAGGTTCAAATCATTTTTCAGATGTTGTAGATACAACAGGTGTATCTCAATTAATTATTTTATCGAATTCAATTTCTAATTTAGATGTTGGAGATCAAATAGGAATTTTTGATTATAATGGGCTTTTAAGTGAAGGTGAAGAATGTGAAGATTTATTGGGAGAGGTTTTGGTTGGAGCTGGGGAATGGAATCAAAGTCAATTAGAAATTGTTGCTTGGTCACATATTGATTACTGTGATTTTAATGGACCTCAATTTCCAGGATTTATTGAAAATAATCCAATTAAATTAAAAATATGGGATGAAAGTGAGCTTACTGAATATGAGGCTTTTTTTACAATTACAGAAGGAAGTATGAATTTTCAAGAGATTTCATACGTTGTCATTGATGAAATTTGTGATATAAATAATATTTCAGAAAATGAGTGTGATTGTAATGGAAATATATTAGATGATTGTGGAATTTGTGGTGGAAATGGTACGGATGAAGATGATGATGGTATTTGTGATGACATTGATGAATGTATTGGTCAATTTGATGAATGTGGAGTTTGTAATGGAGAAGGACCTATGCACCAATGTTGGGATGGTGAAATTGTTTGTGATCCCATTGAATGTTCTAGCTCTAATTTTCCAGCTCCTGATCTATTTACTTTTAATCAATCACTAAGCCAAGCATTTTATTTTATAAATCAAGTAACAATAGAAAATATCAACATAGAAAATGAGGACTGGCTTGGAGCGTTTAATGGAGATATATGTGTTGGATCTAGAAAATGGGATACTAATATGTGCACCAATGGTATATGTGATATTGGTGTGATGGGCTATGATGGTTCTGATGCAACAGAAGGATATATGTTAAATGGTCAATTTCCTACATTTAAATTATTTGATGCATCAGAAAATATTTATTACGATGCAATTCCATCAGATAATTTTTCATTTATAAATGGTGGATTATTTGTGATTGATAATATTAGTCAATCAGATTATTACTGCAATAACAACCCATCATGTTCAGGTTGTATAGATATTAATGCATGTAATTATGATTCTAGCGCATTAATTGAGGATACTTGTTATTATTTTGAATCAGATTTGTTACAACCATTTAATAATGAAGTTATATTATTAGGTGATTTACCTGGTGGTACTATGAATTTTGAATGGTCAAATATTAATCAAAGCTGTTATGAAGAAGAGCTAAATTACAACATTCAAATTTTTGATTCTAATAATCAAATTATTTTTTCTCAATTAACACAAGAAAACAACATTTCAATCTCATATTCTGATTTAAATATAAATGAAGGAGCAATTAATTTATACTCTTGGAATATATTAATTGATGATATTCCTTTGAGTGATATTTTTTCTTTTAGTATTGATGCTACTATGATGAATGTGATTGATAATAAAGTTGATAATTTCAAGATTTATCAAAATTATCCTAACCCTTTTAATCCATTAACATGCATCGAATTTGAAATTTTTTCATTTGATTTTATTCAAATAAACATTTACGACGTCGAAGGTAATTTGATAGATAACTTAGCATCTAATTATTACAATCCAGGAAATCATAAAATCTATTGGAATGCAAATTCAAATTCTTCTGGTATATATTTTTATGAAATTAGTAATTCAAATAATTTTATCAGAAAAAAAATGATGTTTATAAAATAGTGTCAATATATATATATATATTAATTTTATTACTTTTAGGATGTGAATCAAACACTTTTACTTCACTGGAAGAAGATAGTGTTGATCCTAACAGTTATTTTTCACATAATATTTCTAGCAAGGTAGCTTTTTATTTTTTTGAATCTATTAAAATTAGTGAAAATAATTTATCCTCAGACGATTGGATTGGAGCTTTTAAAGGGCAAATATGTGTAGGAGCTAGAAGGTGGATAGATTGTAATAATGGTTCAGCTTGTGATATTCCAATATATGGTCAAAATGATTTAAATGAGTTAACTGCTGGTTATATGCTTCCTAATGAAATTCCAAATTTCATAATATATGATGCTTCTGAAGAAATTTACTACGATGCAATTTCTAGCGATCAAATACCATGGCAGGATGGAATTTTTCCATTAATAGATTCTTTAATTACAGGATAGTTAGCTATGAAATTGATTAACTTATTTTGTAAATTAAGTATTATAATAAACTTCACATTAATATCAGGAGAAATTTTGGATAAAAAAGATGATAAATCATGGAAAGATAAATTATCTGAAGAAGAATATTTTGTAACAAGGTGCAGTGGTACTGAGCCACCTTTTACAGGTAAATATTATAAACATAAAGAAAAAGGCACTTACAATTGTAATTGTTGTAAACAACCATTATTTAGTTCTGATGTTAAATATGATTCTGGTTCAGGTTGGCCAAGTTTTTGGGATTCAATTGATCAGAAAAATATTAAAACTAAAGAAGATTTTTCTCTTGGACATAAAAGAATAGAAATAATCTGCGCCAATTGTGATGCGCACTTAGGACATGTCTTTGAAGATGGCCCAAACCCAACAGGTTTAAGGTATTGTGTGAATTCTCTTTCCTTAGACTTCAAGAAAAAATAAGAAAAGTAAATGGCTACAAAGAAATATAAAGATCCAACATTTACAATTAGTAAAGTTTACACCAAAACAGGTGATAGTGGTAAAACTTCATTAGTTGGTGGTCAGAAAGTGCTTAAATCTAATGTTAGGATTCATGCTTATGGAGAAATTGATGAGTTAAATTCTGTTGTTGGTATTTGTATTGAAGAGTTAAAGTTGATTGATCACAATTTTTCTGATTTAATTGAAAGTTTAAGTAAAGTTCAAAATGATTTATTTAATTTAGGTACAATATTAGCAACAGAGCCAGCTGATATGACTTCTAGCATGCCTAGAATAACTCAAGATGATATTCAAGTCCTTGAAGACGAAATTGATTTATCCAATCAAAATTTACCAATACTACATTCATTTGTATTACCAGGGGGCTCTAAAATTAATGCTTTTCTACATTTGGCTAGAACAGTATGCAGA
>Ga0208130_1001536_pt1 | contig 11095 bp, 9 predicted proteins | sample ETNtaG_31_FD_185771 | JGI IMG/M metagenome (GOLD analysis project Ga0208130, IMG submission 185771) | Marine microbial and viral communities from oxygen minimum zone, Eastern Pacific Ocean - ETNP201310SV78 (SPAdes) (version 2) | ecosystem: Environmental > Aquatic > Marine > Oceanic ...
TTTTCAATTGGAGCTCTGTCTAACCGGGATATCCCTAAAGATTCGAGCGAAATGCCCTGGCTGAAGAGCATGCGGAAAAGGTAATGATCTGGAATCAGGAACAGTTCCGTTGCATTGGTGAAATTCTGATTTGAGGCAAACCATTGAGGATCGGTGTGACCATGGGGACTGATCAATGGGAGATCTTTAACCTCCTGATAGAGTTCCCTTGTCACTGCTCTTAGTTTAGGGTCGGCAGGAAACAGACGTTCAGGGTTTAATTTTGAATGGGTTACAGTCTCCATCCTTTTGATATCGTATGGGTGTTTTAATCCTTAAAATATTCAGGGTATTTACGCTGAACGATTTTCAAATCATGATGGATGTATTCAAGATGCTCTTTCATTGCTTTTTCCGCACCGGTTTCATTTCCATCAGCAATGTTTTGAAAAATCCTGCGATGTTCCTTAAGAACATTGATTTGCCTTTCAGGAATCGGCAGAGAGAGATGTCGAACACGATCCATCTGCAATTTTGCCTGGTTGGTAATTTTCCATAATCTCGTGGGAAAGCAGAAATTTGCCAGGGTACGATGAAACTCCTCATCTTTTTCGTACATCCGTTTAAGATCTCCACTTTTCAGGGCAACCTTGTAATCATCCAATTTCCTTGAAAGATTTACGTAAAGATCATCTTTCCCGTTTTGTGCAGCATGACGTGCCACGGCACATTCCAACGCTTCACGAATTAACTGGCTTTCAAGAACCTCCTGGATCTTAATTTTCGAGACATAAGTCCCGGACTGCGGAAAAATTTGAACTAGGCCCTCGTCTTCCAGTCTCAGTAAAGCTTCCCTGATTGGTGTCCTTGAAACCCCAAGTCTCTCGGTGATTTCCTTCTCTTTCAAACCAATTCCTGGAAAAAGTCGCACCGTAACAATGGCATTCAGAAGAAACTGGTAAATCTGCGGCCCGATCAACTTCTCCCGATTTAGGGTGAAACCATCGAGCACGCTTAAAGATTCTTTTTCGTAATATATTTCTTCTTTAAGCATGAATTTTAATTAAAATTTTAATATATTAATTTAAAATTACTTGTCAAGGGTTATTGGAATAAGAGAACATTTCATTAAAATTCGAGAGCAATCTTAAATAGAATTTCAAAAATGGGATTAAAAATTGAGGAGGCCCGGGTGATTGTTTGCTGCCCGGGCAGGAATTTTGTGACACTGAAGATCATCACCAATGAAGGGATTTACGGTCTAGGAGATGCCACTTTAAACGGACGAGAACTTTCGGTGGTGAGTTATTTGGAGGATCATGTCATCCCCTGTTTAATTGGAAGAGATCCTCATCAAATCGAAGACATTTGGCAGTTTCTTTATCGGGGAGCGTATTGGCGCAGGGGCCCGATTACGATGTCGGCAATAGCTGCTGTGGACACTGCACTATGGGATATCAAGGCAAAGGCAGCGGGTTTGCCGCTATACCAAATGCTGGGTGGAAAAAGCAGAACCGGGGTGATGGTTTATGGTCATGCTAATGGAAGGGACATAGAAGAAACAGTTGAGGAGGTAGGCCGTTACATCGAGATTGGGTATCAGGCAGTCCGGGCTCAATGTGGAATCCCAGGGTTGCCAAGTACCTACGGGGTTTCCAATGACAAAATGTTCTATGAACCGGCAGATGCCGATTTACCTTCGGAAAATATCTGGTCAACAAGCCGTTATTTGGATCATGTGCCGAAATTATTTGAAAAGCTTAGGCAGGTTCATGGTTGGGATGTCCATCTTCTTCATGATGTTCACCACCGTCTAACCCCCATAGAGGCTGCGCGCCTTGGACAATCACTTGAACCGATGAGGCTTTTCTGGTTGGAAGATATAGTTCCGGCCGAAAATCAGGAGGGGTTCAGGATCATCCGGAATCATACCACCACACCGCTTGCCGTCGGTGAAGTGTTCAACACGATCTGGGATTGTAAAAACCTGATTGAAGAACAATTAATTGATTACATTCGTTCAACAGTAGTTCATGCAGGTGGAATCACTCATCTTCGGCGCATTGCCGATCTGGCAGGACTGTATCATGTGAAAACGGGTTGTCATGGTGCTACGGACCTTTCCCCCGTTTGTATGGGTGCAGCCTTGAATTTTGATCTTTGGGTACCAAATTTTGGGATCCAGGAATACATGCGGCATGCTGAAATCACGAATGAAGTTTTTCCTCATCACTACTATTTTTCCAATGGATTCCTTCATCCGGGGGAGTCTCCAGGTCATGGGGTTGATCTTGATGAAAAACTTGCAGCAAAATACCCCTACCAGCGAGCCTATTTACCGGTAAACCGACTCGAAGATGGAACAATGTGGAATTGGTAAAAAAATAAAATTTAGACCCTTATCAGCAAATCTAAGTGATGAATACACAAAATATTACTCCTGAGCAATTAACAAATTCTGTGATTTCTGTTCCACCCCTTGCAAGAACTGTTGAGGGCGGAATTTCTATCCCTGAGAATAGAAAAATTATTGAACACCTCATAAAAGGAGGTGTGAGAACGTTTCTCTATGGTGGCAATGCCGTGATGTACCATCTTTCTTCCAGAGACTTCAAGGATGTATTAGAAATGATGACAGAATTCAGTTCTGCCGACTCTTTGATGATTCCATCGGTTGGTCCGTTTTATGGTGCAATGATGGACCAAGCAAAAATCCTTAAGCAATATGATTTTCCTACTGTGATGATTTTACCAACCAGAGACATGACAACTTCAGTTGGAATAGCCAATGGGATTAGACGTTTTGTCGATTATTTTGGTAAACCAGTTGTTTTATATATCAAAAACGATGGATATATCGGTATAAATGAAGCCTCAACTTTGATGGAGGAAGGATTATTATCTTTTATAAAATACGCCATTGTTCGTAAAGACCCTTCACAAGATCCTTTTCTTGAAGAATTGGTAAAGAATTTGGGAAATGACCGAATCGTGAGTGGAATGGGAGAACAGCCTGTTCCGATTCACAAAATACAGTTTGATTTGAAGAGTTTTACTTCAGGTTGTGTTTGTATAGCTCCAGGACTATCAACCAAGATGCTCAAAGCACTTCAAAAAGAAGACATGTCGCGTGTTGAAAGTATTCGCCGAAAATTTGAGGTATTGGAGGGATTGAGGAACGAAATTAATCCCGTTAGAGTTCTTCATGCTGCTGTAAAAATGACGAATCTCGCAGAAACAGGTCCTCTTCAACCAATGATCAGTGAAATATCAGGCTCTGAAGCAGCAAGGGTTGAAAAAGCAGCGATGGATTTGTTAAATCAGGAAGAAAAAAATTCATAATTCTGAACAATTACTCTTTTAAAAACTTTTTTCCTCACCCCACCAAATGGCAGGCCACGGAGTGTCCTGGGCTGGATTCCCGCCATTGAGGGACTTCTTTTCGGCAACGATCTTCCGCCACCGGGCAACGGGTGTGAAATCGGCATCCTGAGGGTGGATTGACTGGACTGGGAATTTCTCCTTCAAGTTTCTGGGCTTTTCCCCGGTCTTCCGGATTCAGCGTCGGGATCGCCGACAGCAACGCCTTGGTGTAGGGATGTTTGGGTTGGGTAAACAGGGAACGCGTTGGTGCTGATTCGACGATGGTTCCAAGGTACATCACTGCTACGGTGTCACAGATGTGGGCCACCACGCTCAGATCATGGCTGATGAAAAGAAAGGTCAGCCCGAGATTGTTCTGGAGGGACTTGAGCAGGTTGAGGATGTCCGCCTGGATGGAAACATCAAGAGCGGCCACGCTTTCATCTGCAACCACGAAATTGGGGCTGCAGACCAGCGTTCTGGCAATCGAGATCCTTTGTCGCTGTCCTCCTGAAAAAGCATGGGGAAAACGCCGGAGATGCTCAAGGTTGAGCCTGCATTTGGATGCAATCTCACGAACCTTTTGATCTGCTTCCTCACGGGTTTGAACGAGTTCCATCACTTCCAGGGGTTCGGCAATGATGTCCCTGACGGTCATTCTCGGATTCAGGGCCGCATAGGGATCCTGAAAAATCAACTGAGCCTGTTTTCGATATTCCTTTAATTCCATTTTGGACATCGCCCCAACATCGTATTTGGTATTTCCATGATTGAAGGAAATCGTACCTGATGTGATGGGAGCCGCACGAAGCATCGCGCGTCCTAAGGTTGTTTTCCCGGATCCTGATTCTCCAACCAGTCCAAAAAAGGTTTGGGGCATGATTTTCAGCGAGACATCATTCACTGCCCTCAGCATCGGTGGTTTGCCAAGCAGCGAACGTCCCAGTGGAAAATCGACGTTAAGGTTTTCGACCTCAACCAGCGGTTGATTGCTCATGCTGTTTTTTCCACGGGAGATTCGTTCAGGAAACAGGCGGACTGGTGACCGGGTTCGACATTGACGCTGATCGGTATTTCGCTGGAACACTTGCCTGCAATGGCTTCTGGACAACGGGTGTGAAAGACACATCCTGGAGGGCGTTCCAACGGGCTCGGGATGTCACCGGGGATAGGCGTCAGGGGTTCATCCAGAGCATCCAGTTTGGGAAGTGAATTGAGCAAACTGCGGGTATAGGGATGAGCTGGAGAGTGAAGCACCTGCTTGACAGGTCCGCTTTCCACGATGCGCCCGAGGTACATCACTGCTACCCGGTCTGCAACCTGGGCAATCACCCCAAGATCATGGGTGATGAAAAGGATCGCCATTCCAAATTCCTGAATCAGGTCCTTCATCAGGTCGAGGACCTGGGCCTGAATGGTGACATCCAGGGCAGTGGTTGGTTCATCCGCAATCAGAATCTTGGGTTTGGTGGAGAGTGCCATGGCGATCATCGCACGCTGGCGCATCCCCCCGGAGAGTTCAAAAGCATATTGGTGGAACCGTTTATCAGCCTCTGAAATACCAACTCTTTGGAGCATTTCGATGGAAAGTTCCTGGGCTGCTGAACGCGACAAAGAAGTGTGGATCATCAGTTGTTCGACCATCTGTGAACCAATGGTGATGGCCGGAGCAAAACTGGCCATCGGTTCCTGGAAAATCATCGAAATTGCACCTCCACGGACCACAACAAGTTCTTTGGAACTTTTCAATCTCAAGACATCCAGTTCCCCAACACCGAGTTTGAGGCGGATACTGCTGTTTTTCCCGTAAAAGGTGTTTAGCGGGTTCAACTGCATCAAGGACTTTGCCGTCACGGATTTGCCTGAACCGGATTCTCCCACCAACCCAAGCACTTCTCCCTCTTCAAGTTCAAAACCGATCTTGTCCACTGCGGTGATCACCCCGTCATCGGTATTGAAAAGGACTTCCAGATTTTCTACGGAAAGCAGGCTCATTTCTTTTTGATCATGTTCGGATCAGCCGCGTCTCTCAACCCGTCTCCAACAAAAACCACAGCCAGGATGAAGGTGATAAAGAAAAGAACCGGAATGAAATACCATTGATAGTTCAGCAGCACATCAGCTTTGGAAACATTTTGCATCAGGGACCCCAGGGAACTGACCGGATCGATCAAGCCCAATCCGATGAAACTCAATGCGGTTTCCAGGCGGACCATATAGGGGAAAGTGATCATCAGGTCGATGATGATGTAACTGGTAAAACTGGGAAGCAAATGCCTGCGAATGATGTGTCCTGAAGAAGCACCGCAAAGTTGGGCTGCAAGAATGTAGTCCTGACTGCGTTCACTGAGGACATGGGTGCGGATCCTTCGAGCCAGGGTAGGCCATCCGATGAAACCCAAGATGGTGGCAATCACAAAAAATACGGCTTCTGCACTCCACTCCTGGGGGAGAAAAGCGGCCAAGGCCATGAAAAGAGGAACCTGGGGAACGGTTCGAATGGCATCGGTGACCATTTGCAGAAACGAATCAAGCCAACCTCCGTAGTAGCCCGAGATGCCTCCGATGATCAATGCGAGGACGAAAGCAATAAAAACCCCAAGAACCCCGCATTTGAGTGAAGTGAAAATCGCCAAGAGAGTTCGGGAATAAATATCCTTTCCGCTTTTATCGGTTCCAAATAGATGGATCCCTCCTTTATCCACCCCAAAAAGGTGGGTACTGAAAGTCAGGGCTTGGACATCGACATCAAAAAACTCTCCCGGCAGATCCCACTCCAGGTCGATATAGCTGTATTCCCAGCCATCAACAAAAAATCTGAGGTAACGTCGGTCTTCACGGTCTACGGTAACCACCCAACGGAAATTGGTTTTGATGGAACGTTCCCTCTTGGTGCCATAAATGAAAGGCCTGAATGAAAATCCGTTTTCATCCCAAAATTTGGGGATCTGAGGCGGGCCGTTCTCATATTTTTTATCACGACCTGCCATGGTGGGTTGGTAGGGAGAGAGGAACTCACTGAAAAAACCCATGAGAATCAGGATGGTCAAGATCCATCCTGCAACCATTGCAGTCTTGTTGCTTTTAAACCGGGACCGGATCAGTTCAACTTGAGAAGCTGTGAAATAGGCTTCTTTCAGTTGCTGGTCGCTTTTTTTGTTTTTGTTGAAAAAGAATCCCATGGACTATCCTAACAATCCTTGCCGGACCCTTGGGTCCATCAGAGCAAGGATGATGTCTGTAATGAAATTGATGAGCACGATGGTGGCAGTCAGGATTACCAGGATCGCTCCTGCCAACTGTTGGTCGTTGGAAAATGCCAGTGCATCAATCAATAAAGATCCCATTTCCGTGAGGGTCATGATCAGTGCCACCACCGGAAGTTCGCTGAAAATCCGGTTCAGGTCAAAACCGATGGAATTGATCACAGGTCCCAGGGAATGCCTCGCCGGATAACGCCAAAGCAGATTGCGTCCAAAAATTCCCCGGGCTCTGGCGGCGGTGACGTAGAGTTTGTCGATTTCATCCAGCATCAACGCCCTCACCGTTTGCAGGGCAAAGGCGGTTGCCGCCCAGCCCAGGATCAAAATCGGTAACCAGGCTCTGGAAAGAAAATCCATGAATTTCGCATAAGACCAGGCTGCGTCACGGTACTCCTTGGAAAACAAACCCGACATCGATTCTCCAAAATAAACCGTCGTAAACAGCATGATCATCAATGCAAAGAGAAAGGACGGCAGGGCCAATCCGAGATAACTGATGAAGCGGACCGTATTATTGGCAATCGGGTTCCTGGAAACAGCAGAATAGATGCCAATCGGTACTGCAAGAACATAGGATAACAAGAGGGCACCGATACTCATGCCAAGGCTCAGCCAGATTTTGTCGCTCAACAAATGATTGATGTTGAGCCTCAAAATACAGCTGTCCCCGAATTTACCCTGAAAGAAAACATTCCCCATCCAAGTAAACGCACGGATCAGGTAAGGTTTGTCCAAACCCAATCGTCTCTCCTCAGCCTGAATATCCTCGATGGTGATGTTTTGTCCCTGGGTGTTTTTGAATGCGATGTAACGTTCCGCGCAGTTGCCCGGAACCAGTTCCATCATGGAGAAGACGATGAATGAGACGATCAGCAATGTCACAATCGACATCACCGCACGAATCATAATGAATTGTAAAAATTTGATCATATCAGCCGCAACAGAGGCTGTAGATGAACCGGACGCAAAAATACATCCGGTTCAAATAAAGGGTGAGAAAATCTTATTCGTCTAGGTACCACTGGGTCGCACGATAGGGATAGGTGCGATAGTACTCATAGGAGTGGGTTTTGAACTCGACGAAATTCTTGAGTGAATTTTTGCGATAAATCGGGGCGGGTTTCTGCGCGATTCCGATTTTGAGCAGATTTTCTGTCATGTTCTTGACCATTCTCTGTCCCAACCTTTTGAATTCGGCAGAACCGATCGGTGAAGATTGGAATGCATTGACGTCATCAATCAACTGCATGACGTAAGCAGGAGGCTTGACCCCTTTGCTTCCGTTGGAGTCGACATATTCTGCCCAGAGCATGCCGGTTCGATGGCCGAAATAGTTTTCAAAGGGAGGAACCCAGAGTTCGTTGTTCCCCATCACGATACTCAGAGGCTGGCTTGAACGCCACATTCCGACATCCAGTTGGTTGGAGGATTGGGCGGAACGGTATTCATCCGGTGTCACCTCTTTAACGGTGGTCTGAATTCCAACTTCCGCCCAGTTTTGACCGACCATTTCCACAATTTGAGGATCGATGCCTTGGGTTGAGAAATTCATGTTCAGAACCAGTTTTTTACCGCTTGGAAGCTCACGGAAGCCATCACCGTCATTGTCTTTCATACCGATTTGATCGAGGAGGGATTTTGCCTTTCCTGGATTATAATCGATCATGTAGCTTTCCCACTTCTTGTCAACAAAATCAGGCAGTGGTGAGAAGCCGGTGTACTGCTTTGGAGTTCCCTGTCCAAACAAGGCGACATCATTGATTTCATCACGATTGATCGCCATCGACATCGCCTGACGGAATCGAAGGTCGGCAAAGACTTTTCTCTTATCCGTATCGGGATGGGTCACGTTGAAGGACATGTTGGAAAGCGTGATTTCCGGTTTGAGATAGATGGTATAATCACCCTTTTCCTGGTTTTCCAAAAGCATTGGAGCCGAGGACAATTGAAGTGACTGGGCTTTATAATCGGCCTCACCGTTGACCAGTGTCAGAATCCTGATCTCGTTGTCATTCTTATAGACCTCATCCTGTTCGTTGATATAGGGAAGCTGGTTCCCCTGGGTGTCAACAATATGGAAATAAGGATTGGCTACGAGGTGACGGCCTTCCGTGGTGTCAGTGATGTAAATATGACTTTCGAGTGTCGGAATGACATCGGCAGGAAGTTTTGCCACCTTGTCAGGAGCATTCAGAAGCGGGGAAGGCGTATCGGTCCAATCTGAATTTCCGTAATAAGCCTTGATGACGGCGAGACCGTTTTCAAAACCTGCCTGCTTGGCAAGCTTGTCCGCATCCGGATTCAGGTCAGGATGGTATTTACCCAGGAAATGCTTGGGTTGAAAACCCTGGGCAAATGAAAAGGCAAAGTGCGCCAGAAGACCAGGCTTGGGTGCAGGAAGATTAAATCTTACGGTCTGTGGATCGATCACTTCGACGGTCATGCGCTTTCCACCGACCATTACGTAATCTTTGGGCTTTTCCATGATCTTCGGATCCAGCGCGAGATGATCGTACCAGAACTTCACATCTTCCGCGGTGAAGGGATGACCGTCAGACCACTTGTGGCCTTTTCTCAGGTAAAAGGTCAATTGGGTGAAATCAGAATTCCATTTCCAGTCTTTCGCGACATTAGGAACAATGGTTGTCAGGTCATCCAGGTATCGAACCAGGTTGACGTGTCGGACCGAGAGGAAATCAGATGTTCCTGCCTCGGTAGCATTTGAGAGAACATCCAGTGTTCCGCCGTATTTCCCAATGGAGTCATAGGGTGCATAAATCAGGGGCTCTGAAGGCAAACGCTGCTCAACAGGAGGTAAATTTCTCGTATTTCCACGGATTTTCGCATTCAATTTGGCGATGTCAGGGTTTCCCTGAAACGTCATCTTACATCCAGCATTTCGCTCGAATTCGCTTAATTCGAACTGCTGGGGATATTTTCCGGCTTTGACGCCTTTCATGTCTGCCACGGTTGCAGCAGGACAACTGGCGAGTGCCGTAGTTCCTGTTGAAAACAAGAGACCGAGTGACAGAAGGCCCGCTCCTGCCAATTTGTACCAGAACATGGAAGTTTTCATCATACTTCTCCAAAAAGGTTCACCGGAGAGATTACAAAACAATCAGAACCAGAATGCCCGATTTCCGACCCCGGCAAGCGGAACAGAGCATTATGCAACGAATCAGAAAATTATCTCAACAAAAATATTTGGCTAAGATTAAACTTTTGTTGTGGAACACACATCGAAAGGCTAAGAATCGATTAAAATGATATGTCAACGATCAAGGTAAGGGGCATCCTTAAACATCCATCTTCGAAGATCGGATTCCCTCCAGTTCTCTAAAATAAACGGTTTTCAGCGGATCCAATAAACTTGAGATCAAGTCAGATCAAAGCTATTTTGTATTTTCAGATAGTTACAGATTTTCCACATTCTGTTTTCACCATTCAACGATGGCAACCCAGGATCCGATCCGGATTACGAAATACACCAACCGCAGGCTTTATGATGCGACCAACAGTCGCCATCTGACCCTGGATCAACTGATCGAACTGATCAAAGATGGTCACGATGTCGAAGTCATTGATTCCAAAAGCAAGGAAGACCTGACCCAGAGTGTTTTGATGCAGATTCTTGTGGAGGACAAGGGGGCGCATCTGTTTTCCGCGCCTTTTCTTCATCAATTGATCCGAAACCGGGATGGAATGCTGGGGGAATTTTTCACCGATTTTGTCCCGAAGATGCTGGATTCCTACCTTGATACCCAGGATTCGGTGAGAAAGCAGATGGAAACCTTTTCGGTTCCAACCCAGTGGATGGATGCAACTCGGCAGATGAAAGTTCCGGTATTCAATCCTTTTGCCGCTTTTCAGCCAGGAACCGGAACCGCTTCGGAAAAATCTGCTGCCAGGGAAGAAACCCGAAATCCTGAAGAAGTTGAGGAACTGAAAGAAAGACTTAAGGATCTGGAGGAAAGGATGAACCAGATGCAATCCGGGACGAAGTGAAATCAACTCGTTTCAAGTAGGAGGGGGCATTGGAATTTGAAACGGTAATCGGCCTGGAAATCCATGCCCAGTTGGCAACAGAGTCTAAGATTTTCTGTTCCTGCTCGACAGAATTCGGTTGTCCTCCCAATCAAAATACCTGCCCGGTATGTTTGGGACTGCCGGGATCCCTTCCTGTTTTAAATCAAAAAGTGATCGAATACGCAGTGAAGTTGGGACTGGCCACAAACTGCAGCATCCGAACCGATTCGCAGTTTGCCCGCAAGAATTACTTTTATCCGGATCTCCCGAAGGCCTACCAGATTTCCCAGTACGAGCGTCCGATTTGTGAACGTGGACACCTGGAAATCAGTACGGATGAGGGGCAGAAACAAATCGGCATTACCCGAATCCATCTCGAGGAGGATGCAGGGAAACTCTTACATCAGGAAAACAGCGATTCCAGCAGTGTCGATCTCAACCGGGCAGGAATTCCTTTGGTGGAA
>Ga0208130_1001539_pt1 | contig 11087 bp, 12 predicted proteins | sample ETNtaG_31_FD_185771 | JGI IMG/M metagenome (GOLD analysis project Ga0208130, IMG submission 185771) | Marine microbial and viral communities from oxygen minimum zone, Eastern Pacific Ocean - ETNP201310SV78 (SPAdes) (version 2) | ecosystem: Environmental > Aquatic > Marine > Oceanic ...
CAGAAGCCTTCTCCGTTACTCGTCCAGTCCAGAGTCTCGCCGTTGTCTTGAGCGTTGCTGGCCATTGGAGTGCGACCTTGACCCGCTGATTCTTCGCGCACGGCTTCTCCACGGCCAGGGCCGTCGCCCGCAGGCGTTAGCGGTGGAGGAGGAGCTTCAGCCGATGTTCTGAAGCTCCTTGCTCACAGATTGCTCCAGATTTCAGAGCGATTCGGTGTGATTGCAGAGCAATCGTTCCACTTCCATCAATCCCTCTGAAGCGGCCTTCTGAGCGCGATCAACCTGGCCGCCTGCTGGTTCCAGAATTCTTGAGGTCAGTCGCTCCATCAGTTCAGCTCTGTTCTCTTCCAGAAGCGTCAGGATTTCCTTTTCGATTAAGTGCCGCACGGCTTCAGCGCGCAGGTGGTCGTCAGAGGCTTCATCGAATGTTCCTTGGACAAGCTCCTGGATGAAGAGGCGATGCACCTCACTGCTGCGCAGAAAGCTCTCAGTGGCGTTGATGATTCCATCCACCAGGGTGCGATCCGGCTCGGAATCCAGTTCCCTGAGCTTGAACTCCCAGTCGAGATGACGTCGCTGCCAGCCCGCTGCATGCAGGCTTGGCATCACGGTTTGGGAGAACGTGTCCACCGACATTTCATAAATCCGTTCCGCCAGGCGCTCGCACCATTCACGGCCGTGTTCAGCCAGAAGGTGTTCCATGGTGATGCGGTCCACGGCATGACCGCCGTGGTGGCTGTGGCAGACGCCATCAGGGCATTCGATTGCGGTGAGTCCCATGCTGTTGCAGACAGGAACCTCTCCCTAGCTACAGGCTTCAGGGTCAAACCCCCTTCTTCAGAAAAGATGCAGGCCTCCTCAACCCGTGACCTCGTAATCTCAGCTGGGTCGGCGGCATCACGATCTTGCCCATACTGTTGATCCCGGTGGAGACCGCAGCGGGCGAAACCCGCGTTGCGGCCTCTCCGGAAACCGTCAAGAAATTCACTGCACTCGGCTGCAGGGTCGTCCTCGAGCGGGGTGCTGGTCAGCCTTCCGGCTATCTGGATCAGGCGTATGCCGAGGCCGGAGCGGAACTTGTGACCCGCGGGGACAGCTCGGCCTGGTCTCAGGCTGATGTGTTGCTCTGTGTTCAGTCACCCTCGACGCAGGCCCTCAGTCAGCTCCGTCGCGGGGCTCTGGTGGTGGGTCTTCTCGCTCCCTATGCGAACGCAGAGCTGGCTGCGGGTCTGCAACAGGCAGGTCTCTCGGCCATGGCCCTTGAGCTGCTTCCACGCATCAGCCGTGCTCAGTCCGCAGATGCGCTGTCGTCGCAGGCCAATATCGCCGGCTACAAGTCGGTGCTCCTGGCCTCTGCGGCACTGGACCGATATTTCCCGATGTTGATGACGGCGGCCGGCACTGTTCAACCGGCCCGCGTTGTGATTCTGGGTGCTGGAGTGGCTGGCCTGCAGGCGGTCGCCACGGCACGCCGGCTCGGCGCCGTTGTCTACGTCAGCGACATTCGCCCTGCGGTGAAGGAACAGGTGGAATCGCTGGGTGCCCGTTTCATCGATCCTCCTGAGATGGAGGACAAGCCCGCTGAGTCTGGTGGCTATGCCAAGCAGGCCTCTGATGCTTTCCTCGCAGCGCAACGCCAGCAGCTTTCAGACCAGTTGGCCGAGGCTGATGTGGCCATTTGCACAGCTCAGGTTCCAGGTCGTCGTGCTCCACGGCTGATCAGTGAGGACATGCTGGATCGCATGCGCCCAGGAGCTGTGGTTGTGGATCTGGCGGTTGCCCAGGGAGGCAACTGCGCCGACACCGTCGCCTCGAAGACCGTAGATCGCAATGGCGTGAAGCTGATCGGTGCCAACGATCTGCCCTGCACGGTTCCCAACCATGCCAGTGCGATGTATGCCCGCAATCTGCTGGCCTTACTTCAACCGACCCTGAAGGATGGTCAGCTCACTCTCGACAGCGAAGACGAGCTGATTGCCGGATGCCTGATCAGTCAGGACGGCACCATCCGCCGCGGAGATGTTCTCACCCCAGGAGCCAATTAATGGATTCCCTTTTTCTCATGGGTGCGGCCACGGCCTCCCAAACACCACCTCTGGTGAATGCCCTCTGGGTGCTGTTGCTCGGAAGCCTGCTCGGCTTCGAGCTGATCGGCAAGGTTCCCCCCACGCTGCACACGCCATTGATGAGTGGTGCCAATGCCATCTCCGGCATCACGATGCTGGCCGCTCTCACCGCGATCATCAAAGCCGATGGCAGCACTCCTCTGCTGGTTCTTGGCTCGGTCTCCCTTGGCTTCGCTCTCTTCAACGTGATCGGCGGCTTCCTGGTCACTGACCGCATGCTCGCCATGTTCAGCCGCAAGCCCGCTCGCAAGGAGAACAGCTGATGGAGTTCCTGAATTACGCCATCGATCTCGTCGCCGTTCTGCTGCTGGCACTCGGCATCAAAGGTCTCTCCAAAGTGCGCTCTGCGCGCAGTGCCAATCAGCTGGCCGCTGTGGCCATGGCCCTCGCTGTGATTGGTCTGCTGATCAGTTATCTAGGCACACCAAGCTTCGATGGGCAGGCCTGGGCATGGATCATCGTCGGCACACTTGTCGGCGGAGTGCTGGGTGCGATCACGGCCCAGCGGGTTCCCATGACCTCCATGCCCGAAACCGTGGCGCTGTTCAACGGCTGTGGCGGCATGTCATCGCTGTTGGTGGCCCTGGCAGCGGCACTGTTCCCCGGAACCCTCGATGACGGCACGCTCGTGGCGGTTGTATCGATTGTGATCTCCGTCTTCGTTGGCTCGATCACCTTCACAGGGTCGATCGTGGCGATGGCCAAGCTTCAGGGCTGGCTCTCAACGCCTCCCTGGATGCAGAGCAAGATCCGCCATCTGGTCAATATCGCTCTGGCTGTTGTTTGTCTGGTGGCAGCGATCAACTTGATCGCTTCCGATGGCAGCAGTCAGGCTGGGTTGTGGTTGCTCGTGATCTCTTCCGGCCTGCTGGGCATCGGCGTCACCCTGCCGATCGGCGGCGCAGACATGCCTGTGGTGATTTCGCTGCTCAACAGCTATTCCGGTGTGGCCGCTGCTGCAGCTGGTTTTGTGGTCGGCAGCCAGCTTCTGATCGTGGCGGGTGCCATGGTCGGCGCTGCGGGCCTGATCCTGACTCAGGTGATGTGCAACGGCATGAACCGCTCACTGGTTTCGGTGCTGTTTGGTGGAGCCCTGGGAGCTGGCTCCTCCGGCGGCGGGGGCGGCGGTGAATACACCAACATCACCAGCTGCAGCGTTGAGGAGTGTGCCCTCACCCTTGAAGCGGCTGAGCGGGTGGTGATTGTGCCTGGTTACGGCCTTGCAGTAGCCCAGGCTCAGCACACCCTCCGGGAGGTCACCCGTTCCCTGGAAGCTGCTGGTATTCAGGTTGATTACGCCATTCATCCTGTGGCTGGGCGCATGCCGGGTCACATGAATGTGCTGCTCGCGGAAGCCGATGTGCCCTACGAGCAGCTCAAGGAAATGGACATCATTAACCCTGATTTCCCTGCCACGGATGTGGTTCTGGTGCTGGGCGCGAATGATGTCGTCAATCCCCAGGCCAAAAACGACCCAGAATCACCCCTGTACGGCATGCCTGTGCTTGATGTTCAGCAGGCACGCACGGTCTTTGTCGTGAAACGCGGCATGAGCGCTGGTTATTCAGGAATCAAGAACGACCTCTTTGAGCTTGCTAACACCTCCATGGTGTTCGGCGATGCCAAGAAAGTTCTGGGTGATCTGCTCGGTGAGCTGAAGGAGCTTGGTGTTGGTAAGAAGTGATCAGATCGGTCTGATCGGCCTTTGATGGGTTCCCATTCCCGCCTTCAGCACAACCCCCAGTTGCTCAGGCAACTGGGGGTTGTCACGTATCAACAACGCTGGCCTTGGATCGGCGGCGACTTGCAAACTCTGCGCGACACGATTCGGCCGGTTCCTTTGCCCGAGGATCAGGGAGAGCCGATTCGGATTGCTGTGCCTGCTCTGGCCAGTGGTGCAGCAGCAGCTGGCGAGTTGCTGGCTTTTCTGGATCGTCCCCTGCCCACGCCTGCAGGTGACCCCGTACCCTCAAAAGCGCTTGTTCTGGCCCTGCATGGGCTCGGTGGTTCCAGCCGTCGAGAGGGCCTCCGCCGCCTAGTCCTCACTCTGCAGAGGCGGGGATTTGCGGTGTTGAGGCTCAATCTGCGGGGAGCGGACCCCGGCAGAGATCTGGCCGGCGGCACCTACGCCGCCGCCTGCAACAGCGATCTGCTGCCAGTGATCGTGCGTGCCCGTGAGCTTTGTCGGCAGCTAGCCCCATCCAGATCCGCTTTGCCCCTCTTCGGTGCTGGGGTTTCTCTTGGTGGCACGATGCTTTTGAACGGTTGTCTGTCCAGCACGCAGGACAGGGCTACGGCCGGACTTCCCCCCGATCAGTTGGTGCTCGATGGGTTGTTTTGCGCCAGCAGCCCCCTGGATCTGGCAGCCTGCAGCGCCTCGATCGAACGACCGCGCAACCGGGTGTATCAGCGATGGTTGCTGCAACGCCTGGTCCGACAAACACTGGCCGACCCCTTCGGTGTGAGCCCGCAGGAGAATGAATCGCTGACCCAAACTCCTCCGCGCTCGATCCGTGCTTTTGATGCAGCGGTCACCGCTCCTCGCTGGGGGTTCGATTCTGTCGATGCCTATTACTCCAGGGCATCTCCTTTGCCATTTCTGCTCGATGATCGGCGCTCGTTGCCGCCCACCCTGCTGCTTCAGGCTCTCGATGATCCCTGGGTGCCAGCGGCTGGAGCCAAGCGTTTGCTCTCAGCCCTCACGTCGCAGCCGGCTGCTCAGCCTGACCCTGTGTCGGTTCTTCTCACGGAGAGAGGCGGTCACAATGGCTTCCATGCTCCCGGCGACAGCCTGGAGAGCGGATGCTGGTCTGATCGTGTGGCCTCTGCCTGGTTGAGCCAACTCAGCTCTGAAGGGTCACGCTGAAAGGGCTGCGGCGGATCACCCAGTCTTCGCAGGGACGTCCACCGATCACATGCTCTTCGAGGATGCGTCGAATCCGTTCCGGCGTGACTCCTCCGTACCAGATGCCATCAGGCCAGATCAGCAACACCGGGCCCTGATCACAAACCCGCAGGCAGTCAGCTTTGCTGCGCAGGACCACCCCGCCTGGCCGGTCCGGACGCTCCAGTGCCAGCTCCCTCACTCCAAGCTTCAGAGCCTCCCAGCTGGCTGCGCCAAGGGCAGGATCACAGCATTTCGCTTTGGTGGCCGTTGCGCAGAGCAGCAGGTGATGACTGATCACGCCGCCATGGCAGTGAGCGGAAGGCGTCGTGTGCCCCGGTCAACCTGTTCGCGCACGGCGGTGCGGGCCCACTGATCGACGGCCAGCACGTCATCCAATTGCGGCTGGTCAACCCGGTCGGATTTGTGGCGCTCGCAGGCTGTTTCGATCAGGTCGGGAATGTCGAGGAAATGAATCCGCTCCTCCAGGAACTGGGCCACCGCCTCTTCATTGGCGGCATTGAGCACAGCCGGCATGGTGCCACCGGCCCTGCCAGCGGCGTAGGCCAGTTGCATGCAGGGGTATTTGGCGGGATCGGGTTTGTTGAAGGTGAGTTGCCCGACCTCGGTGAGATTCAGGCGACGCCAGGGTGTCTCCAGGCGCGAGGGCCAACTCATGCAGTAAAGGATTGGCAGCTTCATGTCTGGCCACCCCAGCTGCGCCAGGACCGAGGAGTCAGCCAGCTCGATCATCGAGTGAATGATGCTCTGCGGGTGAATGACGATTTCGATGTGGTCGTAGTCGAGGCCAAACAGATAGTGGGCTTCGATCACCTCCAGCCCTTTGTTCATCAGCGACGCTGAGTCCACGGTGATCTTTCGGCCCATGCTCCAGTTGGGATGGGAGGTGGCATCGGCCACGGTGGCTTTCTCCAGATCGGCAGTTGCCCAATCACGGAAAGCACCACCAGAAGCCGTGAGCTGGATCCGGCGCAGGCCCGGAGTGGGAACACCCGTGGAGAGGCGGGCATTGTCTGCCCAGGGTGTGCCCTGCAGGCACTGGAAGATGGCGGAGTGCTCGGAATCAGCCGGTAGAAGGCGGCTGCCGCTTTTCTTGAGTTCCGGCAGCACAACCGGACCCGCTGCAATCAAGGTTTCCTTGTTGGCCAGCGCCAGATCCTTGCCGGCCTGGATGGCCGCCAGGGTTGGCAGCAGGCCTGCACAGCCAACAATGCCGGTCACCACGAGGTCTGCCGTGTCCCAGGAGGCCGCAACGTTCAGTCCGCCGGGACCTCCCACCAGTTCCGGTTGCCGTTGAGGCTTTTGATCCGCTGGCAGCGAGGCAAGCCGTTCCTCCAGTTCCTTAAGAAGAGATTCATCAGCGAGGGCTACCACCTCGGGGCTGTGTCGTTGGATCTGCTCCACGAGCAGGGGCAGGTTGCGACCAGCTGTTAGAGCCACCACCCGGAACTGTTCAGGGAACTCCTGAACGATTTCGAGAGTCTGAGTGCCGATTGAGCCGGTGGAGCCCAGCACGCTGATGGCTTTCACGCGGATCCTGGCGGTTGCAGCCATCCTCCCACTTCAATTCCAGTCCCTGGCAAACTTCGGCCAACGCACAGTCTTCACGTCATGGCGGCAGCGCAGAAGGAGCACTGGGGATCGGGGTTGGGATTTGTCCTGGCGGCAGCTGGCAGTGCAGTGGGTCTGGGCAATCTCTGGGGATTCGCCTACAGGGCCTCCCAGGGCGGAGGAGGCAGTTTCGTTCTCCTTTACGTGCTGATCGTTGCGGTCATCTGTCTGCCGGTGCTGGTGGCTGAGATGGTGCTGGGTCGCAACACCGGTCGCAGCCCCCTGCTGGCTCCGGCCCAGGCGGCTGGCCGCGACTGGAAACCGATGGGTTGGTTGTTTGTGGTCGCCGCCTGCGGAATCCTGGCCTTCTATGCCGTGCTGATGGGCTGGACCGCTCAGACCCTGATCCATGCCCTCAATGTGGGTCTTCCTCAAACCATGGAGGATGCCCAGCTGTTTTTCGACGGCATCAGTGGAGGTAACAGCGCGTTAGCAGGGCAGGCCATCAGCCTGCTGCTGACCGCTCTGGTGGTGTCGGCAGGAGTGCAGGCCGGAATTGAACGGCTGTCGCGCTGGGCGCTACCGCTGCTTTTCCTGCTGTTGGTGGCCCTGGCGATCTGGGCCAGCACGCTGCCTGGAGCGATCGATGGTTACAAGACCTTCCTGCTGCGCTGGGACGGCAGGGAACTGATGAATATCACCACCATCCGTAATGCGTTCAGCCAGGCCTTCTTCTCGATCGGCACCGGCATCGGTTCGATCATGGCGTATTCGGCTTATCTCAACCGCAAGGCTCCCGTTCCTCAAGAAGCGGTCGCAGTTGTGGGGCTGGACACCGCGGTGGGTCTGCTGGCGGGCATGCTCACCTTCCCCGTAGTGATCAGCTTCGGGCTGGGGGATGCCGTGAGTGAGTCCACGATCGGCACGATCTTTCTGGCGCTGCCAACAGGACTGGCCTCCATCGGACCGACCGGACGAATTGTGGCTGTGGCCTTTTTCTTCCTGGCCTATCTCGCTGCAATTACGTCGTCGGTGTCGCTGCTGGAGGTCCCGGTGGCATCGCTGATGGATCGCTGGAACTGGAGCCGCACCAAGGCGACCTGGATCAGCGCGGCGGTGATTTTTGTGATTGGCCTCCCCGCGGCCATGAATCTGCAGGTGCTTGGGGCGATGGATGCTCTGTTCGGCGGCGTGCTGTTGATTGCTGGCGGACTGTTGATTGCCGTGCTGATGGGATGGGTTGTGCCCCGGACCTTCCTGGCTGACCTCAAGGACAGCACCGTCACTCAACCATCTACCAGTGGTCTGATCCTGTTCTTCCTGCGCTGGGTCTCACCGGTGGTGATTGCTGCAGGCTTGTTGATCAGCGTGGTGGATCTCATCCGTAACTGGACCGGGCAAGGCTGAACTAAAGCCAATGTTCAAAACAGCCGATTGATGTGGGCTGAGGCCATTCGCACCTCTCGCAGGAAACAGATCGAAGCCAGCATCACCAGCAGCATCGCTGTGATGAACAGAGGAACCACCACAAGCGTGAGGTTGATGCGGCTGATCACGCTGAAGAACATCACAGCGACCACGGTCGAGATCAGCAGGGTTGCGGCGGTGAGCAGCTCGATGGCGCGGATCGTGAGCTGCATGCGCCTGCGGTAGACCACCTGCTCCCGTTCATCGACTGTTTCGCCCGCATCAAGAGCCGCCTTGGTCTTGCGTGCGTTGTCGACAATCCTGGCGAGGCGACCGGAGATCACGTTCATCAATGCTCCGATGCCTGCCAGCAGAAACACAGGAGCGACTGAAAGCTGAATGGCTTTGGACAGGCTCTCGGGTTCCATGGGCATCACGCCGGTCCTGGGCGAACCCTAGGCCTCATGCAACGGAAATCCGGTAGACAGGTGCCTTGATGCACGCCAACACGATGCTCTGGCTCAAGCGCTGGAATTTCATTGAGAGGGCCAGGCTTGAACGGGAGCTCTGGGATGCCTTCGAGGCCAAGCAGGACCCTGAGGCCAAGTTGGAGCAACTCCGGAGCTGGATCGATGCCGCCGATCCCTCAGAACCCAACCTCGCCGAGCAGCGCTTCAGGCTTGAGGTCTGGACCACCACCTTGGCGCGGATCCGCAAGATCGAGGCGATGATGACTTCGAAAAAGCCTTGATCAACAGCGGCGCCATTCGGTAACGCCGCCGGGTTTGTCAATCAGTTCGATCCCCTGATTCGATAGTTCTGCACGGATTCGGTCGGCTTCAGCAAAATCCTTGGCCTGCTTGGCGGCCTTGCGCGCAGAAATCGCGGCGTCAATGGCGCTGCTGTCTTCCGGCGCGGCGTTGGAGGATTCCATGGCTTGCTGAGGCTCATGACGGAGTCCGAGCACTGCGGCGAGCTCACGCAGCAACAGCCAGCGTTGATGCAGGGCATTCAGTGGAACCTGGTCTTCAACCTGTTCTCCCCGTTCCAGTCGGTTGGCCAGCGACCTCAGTGGTTTGGCCAGTTCAAACAGCACTGCAAGGGCTCCAGAGCTGTTCAGGTCCTGATCCATGGCCTCGGTAAAGCGGTCGCGAGCAGCCTGTAAAACCTCATCCACTGGCAAGTTCTGTGCCTGTATGGCACCGGATGGCAAAGCTTCTGCTCCAGGCCAGCCCAGCTGTTCCGAGCATTGACTGCCAAGGCTGAGAGCAGCATTGAGTCCTTTCCATCCGGTGCTTGCCGCCTCAAGAGCGTCTGCTGTGAAATCGAGTGGCTTGCGATAGTGCGCCTGGAGCACAAACAACCGCAGGGTCATCGCTGAAATGCCGCTGTCGAGTAGTGCGCGGATTGTGGTGAAGTTGCCCAGCGACTTCGACATTTTTGTGCCGCCGACATTCACCATGCCGTTGTGCATCCAAACGCGGGCTAACTGAGCTTCATTGGCTGTTTCTGACTGCGCAATTTCATTTTCATGGTGCGGGAAGACAAGATCTCCGCCACCGAGATGAATGTCAATTGTTGTGCCGAATTCTTCGCGAACCATGGCAGAACATTCGATGTGCCAACCGGGCCGGCCGCGCCCCCAGGGTGATTCCCAGCCTGGTTCTCCATCTTTGGTTTTTTTCCAAAGTGCGAAGTCAAATGGGTGTCGCTTGCGTTCTTCCTCTCCTTCCTTGGTGCGGCCACTGGCTCCCTGTTGCTGCTCATTCGGGTCTCGACCACTCAGCTGGCCATAGTTCTTTGCTTTGGAAATATCAAAATACACATCGCCATCCGAACTGTATGCGGCTCCCTTGGTTTCCAGTTCGCCAATCAGAGTTTGAATGCCTGGGATGCAGCATGTTGCACGTGGCATTTTGTCCGCGGGCAGAATATGTAGACGAGCCATATCGATTTCAAAGGCTTTGATGTTCTTTTCACTGACCTCCTCCATTGTTGATCCTTCCGAGTTGGCCTTGTTTAAGATTTTGTCGTCGATATCTGTGTAGTTTTGAACGAAGGTGACGTCGTAATCTTGCCAGATCAGATAGCGCCGTAACACGTCCCAGTTGATGTAACTGCGCGCATGCCCAAGGTGGCAGAGGTCGTAAACAGTAACTCCACAGCAATAGATCGTTGCCTTGCCGGCCTCCAGCGGTTCAAAGTCTTCGGTGCGATTGCTCAGGCTGTTTGTGAGGCGCAGTGGCAAAGGTCTGATCAGGCTCTCCAAGGAGGTTACGGCCCGTTCAGTCCTGGAACGCCCTTGAATCGCCTGGTTGCTTCCGAGTTGTTACCGATCTGTTGTCTTCGCTGGCTCTGATCGCTTCCACTCGATTTCGCTGGCCAGCAGCTTGCCCCCTGCTGTTGATAGCAGCTTGAGGGGCTGCATGGCTTGTTAGTGAAGGTTGTGATTGCCTTTGATTCTTATGTTGGCTTGAAACCGTTCCACGATTGTCGATGCACGATTTTCAGTAGCCTTTCAAGAACTGATCGTTTGAGGTCATTGTCTTCGAGCTTGCTGATTTGCATCAGGTATTCGTGCTGGCTCCCATTTCCTCGCTGCCTTGAGCAGATCACGGTCACGTCGTCATAGCTCAAAGGGAAGTCGTTGTTGAGTGGAACTTTGAGGATCCATTCAGCAATAAATAGAAGAAAGTCGCAGATGACTGGGTTGATGTATTCCTCTTCTTCTCCTAGATCTCCGCACGCCACCATCTGTTCTTTGCTCTGCGGTGTGTAGGTGACGAACGAAAAACAAGATGGTGCGCCAGTGGGCTGTAGGTGCAGCCCATAAAAAGCTCTGCGGGTCATGGCTTTCTTATGGCTTGTGAGATGAGCTCATTGCTTGCTCGATGAAGAGTCTTGGTGAATGACTCCAAATTGTTGGTTCATTGTTTGTTCTCCAAGAAGCCTGTTGAACCTTCATCTTTATTGTTTTCCCAAAGCTATGTCGATTGAAAAAGAGATCTTACCCAGGCTCTTATGCCGATCGCTCGGCTGTTTATAGAGTGGCTTTGTTGAGTCCTGGGATCAGGTGGATGATGCATCCAGACTGGATG
>Ga0208130_1001549_pt1 | contig 11056 bp, 8 predicted proteins | sample ETNtaG_31_FD_185771 | JGI IMG/M metagenome (GOLD analysis project Ga0208130, IMG submission 185771) | Marine microbial and viral communities from oxygen minimum zone, Eastern Pacific Ocean - ETNP201310SV78 (SPAdes) (version 2) | ecosystem: Environmental > Aquatic > Marine > Oceanic ...
TCATTTCAGACTTCTGTCGGTAGCTCGTAAAAGTATGTGGGTGAGTGGGGGCACACCGCCGTTACCGTGTTGTTGGTAGCAGAACTGGCACCTCGCCAACAAATAATCCTGTTGGTATGGTATCTAGACATAACTTGTTAAGGAGCATTAATGAACCCCATTGATCTGCTGAGTCCTGACCAATACACCCTTGTCTACAACCTGCTTTCGTTCGGCACTGCGGTCATGTTCGGTGCCTTCGTGTACTTCCTTACTCAAATGAAAGCAGTCAAGGAGCAGTATCGGTCTGCAGTATCGGTATCTGCGGTAGTTGTTGGCATCGCTGGCTACCACTACTACCGAATCTGGTCTGATTTCGGCGAAATGAAAATGAACGAAGGGTACCGCTATGCCGATTGGCTGATAACAGTACCCCTCCTAATTGTTGAGCTTTTGATCGTTCTTGGCGTCAGCTCGGAACTTCGCAAGAAACTTATGACGAGTCTGATCCCCGCAACGGTTCTGATGATCGGCCTGGGCTACCCGGGCGAGATAGCAGATAGCGCTGGAACTAAATGGGTGTTCTGGGTCTTGGCAATGGTTCCATTCGCCTACATTTTGTGGACCCTCTATGGCCAACTCCAGGCCGCTTCCACAAGGGAAAATCCAGCTGTTGCGAAGGCGATAAAAAACGCTACTGTCGTTTTGCTCGCCACATGGATGGTTTATCCCATCGCTTACCTTTTCCCGGTGTTCGATGCGAACTCGGGAACCCTTGAGACCTTGCGTCAGGTTGGTTACACCTTTGCAGATATTACTGCTAAAGGCCTTTATGGCTTAATGGTGATCGGTATTGCTAAGGCAAGATCGGCCGAAAGTACATCGAGCTAGGTGATAGCCGTCGTCGGCTAATCCAAGTGAATTACAGTCAGAGACCGCCCCTCGGGGCGGTCTCTCATCATTTGAAGGAAGAACCTAGAAACTGAGACAATCAACCCCCATTGACATGATCACCCTCAGCTAAATCTCTTCCAATCGTTGACGCGAAATGACATCGGTCGATGAGGACGTCGAGGAAATGGAGGCCCAACCCGGAGAACCAGGAATGAGCGCAGTCCTTGAAGAGGCGGGCTATGGTCTTTTTAACAGGATCGCAGAGACGCAAAGCAACATTGTCTATGAAGCGTTCGCCTGAATGAGCGCCTGGATTTAGCCCCCCTGGGGTGGCGTCATTGCTCTTTTCTGAATCAATGGCTGCGGTATTGCTTTCCGTAACCTCAGACATAGGCGGGACTGCTCAAGTTGTTTCAGGTTTCCGGCAGAATCTTTAGTGTTGCATTCGAGTGCGACTCCTACAGCGCCCACACAAAACCCGAAATCAGAGGTTTCGACCAAGAATCTGAACATCAGTCAGGGGCACTACAGAGCTACAGATAAGCCTTCCTTGGAGCACCCATGTCCACCTGTGCTTTCTCAGCAAGCAGAACAAGACCCCACGAGACCGTGCTCAGGAGAATCAAGTTTTGCAGAAGACTCTAATTTCCCGAAAGAGTCTGATGAAATTCGGAATATAGGCCACCAGCGCGAACCAGCTCGGCATGTTGACCCTTTTCGACTACAGAGCCGTCATCAATGACAACAATTAAATCGGCATTACGAACCGTAGACAGACGGTGAGCAATTACTAGAGAGGTGCGTCCCGAAAGGGCCTTGTTAAGCGCTTCTTGCACGAGGACCTCATTTTCGGCGTCTAGGTGGCTCGTTGCTTCATCTAAAATCACGATTGACGGGTCCTTCAGTAGGACTCGAGCGATAGCGAGTCTTTGTTTTTCCCCACCTGACAGTCTGTAGCCGCGTTCGCCTACCACGGTGTCGTATCCATCAGGCAGAGCAGCTATCACGTCATGGATTTGGGCAGCACGGCACGCATCTTCCATCTGAATGGGTGATGCCGACGGGTCGCTGTATCGGAGATTAGCTGCAACGCTTTCATGGAACAGATGAGGGTCTTGAGTAACTACCCCAACATTTTTTCGAAGTGATTCTTGAGTTATAGATCTAAGGTCTCTGTTGTCGATTTTTATGGACCCTGAGCTGACTTCGTACAGTCGGGGCAGCAGCGAAGCCAACGTGGTCTTACCGGATCCGGATGGGCCGACAAGCGCTGTCATGGTCCCTGGCGCAAGATTTAATGAAATGTCATGGAGAACTTCGGCTCCAAGCTCGTTTCCACTCCCGTTTCCACCTAAAGAGACCGATGCGGCATTATGGGTCGGATACGCGAAATGTACCGACTCAAATTTGATCTCGCCCGCAACTTTGTCAAGGTCGACGGCTTCTTGGGAGTCTCTGATCCCATGTGGAGTATCAAGGACCTCAAAGACGCGTTCAAAGCTTACTAGCGCTGTCATGATGTCGACTCGGGCACCCGTTAGAGCTGTTAACGGCTGGTAGATAAGAGGAACGAGAGCTGCAAAAGTAACTAGTTGCCCTGTTGAAAAGTCTCCGTTTATCGCGAAACTGCCACCGACAAGATAGATCAAGGCAGTGCCGACTGCCCCAACTAGCCCTAGAGACAACATGAAAGCTCGCCCATAGATAGCGCTTCGAATTCCTAGGTCTCTCACTGCCGCAGCACGGTGTCGAAAGGTTGTTGCCTCTCGACCATGATCGCCGAAGAGTTTTACCAGCTGAGCTCCTGATACTGAGAACCTCTCAGTCATTGTTGAGTTCATCTCAGCGTTTCTGTCCATCTGCTCGCGTGCTATGCCAGACAATTTTGTTCCAACTCGTTTTGCGGGCCAAATGAAGAAAGGAAGCAACAGGAGCGCCAAAAATGTCAGGCGCCACTCCAATATGAACATCGTTACCAATGTGCTAACCGCCGTGACCAAGTTAGAAAGAATGCTCCCTAATGTTCCGGTCAAAGCTCTTTGAGCTCCGATGACGTCATTGTTCAGTCGCGAAATAAGAGTCCCAGTCTGGGTGTTGGTAAAAAACGCGAGCGGCATTCGTTGTACATGATCAAAGAGTGCTGCTCGAAGATCGTGGATGAGACCCTCACCAACTCGTGCTGATAACCAACGTTCAAAGATAGCGAAGGTTGCTTCGGCCAATGCCGCAGCCACTGTTAGTAACGCGAGGATTGTGACCAATTTTTGGTTGCCAGGAGTTATCCCGTCGTCAATGATGCGTCCAAAAAGAATCCTAGGAACTAGCTGGAGTAGAGCTTGAATGGTTATCGCACTGATGAATAAGCCAATAGTCCATTTGTAAGGCGCTGCGAAAAGCCAAATTCGTTTAGCTCCAATGTGGCTTATGTCTGACGGTTCAGGAGCGTTCGGATCTCTTAGTAACTCATGGGGGTGCATTGGTTGAACAACTTATAACAAGGGTTCATAGGTTCGAATCATGTAGCACCCACACACAAAACCGCAGCTCAGAGACCGAACGAAGAATCTGAATAGGTATCAAGGGGCACTTCAGAGGTACTCAGGGTTTCTTGTGGTCACTTTGGTGGAAGAGTGGAACTAAAAGTGCTGTGGGGTCTGGGGATCCCATTATGTCGATAGGGGAATGTCCTTCTTGTGCGCTTGATCTGGTGCTTGAAATTGATGACCATCCTTGATTGACTTTGTGCGCAGTTTGGCTCGGGTCGATAAGCGGTGGACGTAGGTGTTGCAAGTTGAAGCGTTTGTTTAAAGGCGTAGCGGTTTTAGTAGTTTTGGGGTTGCTTGCGGGCGCCTGGAGAGGCGATATTAAGTGGCGCGAGTGGGTTGTCGACCAAGACTGGGCAACTGATATTGAGTGGCCAGACTGGCTGAACATGGGCGTCGACGGGGACTACGACCTTGACGATTTCGATAAGTCGGTCTCTTCGACTGTTTCTGCGTTCTTGCAGTACGCCGAAAGTCGGCAAGAGGCGCTAGAAGCGATCGCTGCAGCCGCTAGAGGGGATCAAATAGTTGAAGCGAGCGATGTAGATGCTGTTTTTGACGCTTGGGACACTGTTGTAGAGGAGTTAACCCGGTTTGGTCTCGTCGCTGAGGGCATTGACGAACTTAATGAATATTCCGCTCATATTGGACACGATCAGAATGCAGTACTTCCCGATGGGGTAGCAGTTTCCGGCTTCACGAGCCTTGCTAGTGGCGCATCTGAGTCCTCAACTCTTCTTGTGGCCCAAGTTGATGGGAGCCCAGGTAACTGCTCAACAAAAAGCTTTGGTGAGAAGGTGCGTGATGAAGGGGTCGCATTACTCCCAGGAGTCGGTTCGGTTGGGCCCGGAGGATTGAAAGATGTGCGAGACAGGTTGAAATGGGGTAACGATGCCCGAAGGGCTATCGAAGAACAGGGTGACGCCGTTAAGGAGAGCGGTGGAGACGACTTGGATCAACGTATGGCTAAACATCGAGCTCGACTAGCGCTCTTCGGAGAGATGCCCTCTGTCGTTGTCAACGCGGCCAAAGGTCAAGTGACTGGTGTTTTTGGGGCGTTTGTTGGGGTGGCGTTAGGAGTAGGTGTCGCGGTTCCCACTCTTACGACTATTGCTATTGCGGGTGCTGCTGGATATGCGGTTGGTAAAGGTGTTGAGTATTTATTTTTTTCAGATACCGCTTCACCGGGTGATCCCGCAATTGTTGTCGGGAAAACTGGCGCTGACGGAAAAACGCTAATCCCTAAGGGGACTTGCGGCACGTTGGTAATCGACTCGGAAAAGAATAAACCGGTCGTGCTTGATGGGCTCGAAACAAACGGAGAAAAGAGCCTAGAAATTTCGGGGCCTAGCGATCAATCTCCCGGTACTAACCAAATTCAAATCTCAACCGAGGTCCCGGAATCCGTTCCGACGTGTTCAGACATTGTGGGTCTAAACCACCTTTTCGAAGATCTCGGTAACGCAAAAATAAGCTTTGAGGTTTCGACTATTCCCGAGCTAACAGGCTGCCCCGTCACTTTCTCGGGACGCATAGTCAACGAATCTGGTAGTGATGCAAGTCAAGCAGTATCCCAAAGCGTTGCTGCACCGGGCACTTTTGAAGTCAAAGGACCCTCGGTGGGTTCGTTCCGAGTTGTAGGAACGCTCACCAGTGGGGAAGTGTCAAGCGATATTGAACATCGGGTCCTTCAAAAAGGACCCCTTATTGTCGACATGCAACTCCATAACCCCTCGGAAACCATAGATTCTGGTTCTGCGCTTAATTTGGGGCACCAGCTATTGCGAGTCACCTACGAGAACGGAACGCAGAGCGTCGTTCTCGCTACTGAATTGAATTCTGAGATTCAATGGAGCCTATCCAACGGTCCTGGAACGCTCGAGGGCAATACCTATGTTGCTGATGAGGCTGGTACCGCTTCCTTAGACGTCACATACCTCAGTGGCGCTTCGTTAATCTCGCAAACATTGACTGTGACGGTCGAGGGCTTGCAGATTTCGGAGGACGAGACTCAAACCGAGGTTATTCCCTCCGAGAATCCGCTGAACGCGGAGGCTTCTTTTCGCGCCGTGGGTGAGCATGATTACGATGATTCGTGGTACGAGAACCGTGCCCAAGGCCTAGGGGATGTGTTTGCTGGATACCAAGTGACGCTTAACGAGATAGAAATGATTTATTCAGCTGAGTCAGGTGAGGTAAGCGGAGAATTCAAAAGTGATTCCGTTTATGAGATAGAAGTGGATTACCGCTCGGAAGGCGGGCCGTATGAGAGTTGCAAGTTTTCGTTTATTAGTTCGCTGGTAATTGACGCTAAAGCATCTTCTTATAACCCTGTGACTGGTGTTCTGCAAGGGTCGACCGGTGAATACCTACTTGACGTGGATGTCTTAGCTGATAGTGCTCAGAGTGGCTACTGTCAGGCATTCGTCACACAACTGGGCGCCATTACCCCCGGACTTGGAAAAAATAAATTCTCTGGCAAGGTTGACAATGGCAGCATCAGCGGTCAGCTCGAACCGATAAACAATCCTTATGGTGTAGCTCCCGTCTCATTTTCCTTGACGGTCGTGGACAGTGAATAAGGTGGCCTAGGGCCACCGCTGGGGCACGAGCCACTGCGTAACAGCACGAAACAGCCAACAAAAACGAGTACCCGAAACCGCGTAAACACTGGGATAGGTGCCGCAAAGCTTAAGTATTCTAGGCCCCGTTTATTTCTTACAAAAACAGTTAATAAACGCTGCGCACAGCATCAAAAACCTGGCACAAAGCGGTCTAAGCGCTGAGCGTATTAATTTTTTAGCGGGTCCCACCAGCGTTCAGCGATCGCCGTGAAATTGGGTTGACCTGTCGTCACAGTCACCCCACCATCTACAACAAGGTTGTGGCCAGTTACATAACTCGCATCATCGCTCGCCAAAAATGCGACCGCGGCAGCTATTTCTTCAGGCTTACCCATACGGCCTTGGGGAACAAGACGTTGATATTCAACTTGGGCTCGTCGGCTCGCAACAACTTCAGCGACTAACGGAGTTTCAACTCCTCCTGGGCACACTGCATTCACACGAATATTGTCCCGTGCGTGGTCAGCGGCCATAGCTTTAGTCAAATTCACCACAGCCCCTTTAGCAGCGTTGTAGGCAGGAATTCCCCAGTCCCCAAACAATCCTGAAATTGAAGCAGTATTCACGATAGCTCCGCCACCCTGAGCTCTCATCACAGGAATAACAGCGCGACAGCCGTACATCACAGAACTCAAATCAACGTCTATGATTCGCTTCCAATGCTCATCGCTTAACGTGTCTACAGTGCCAGTTGAAACGATCCCAGCATTATTGAAAAGGACATCTAGTTGACCGAAACGTTCAACAGTCGCTTTGACCATGTCATCTACAGCTGACGAATCAGCGACATCAACTTGGAAAGTGTCAGTCATGGCTCCGACTTCGCTGGCTAGCTGCTCGGCGCCCTCACCATCCAAATCGGCGATCATCACCTGAGCTCCTTCAGCAACTAAACGACGTACAGAAGCAGCGCCTATTCCTGAAGCTCCACCAGTCACAAGAGCTACTCGATTCTCAAAACGATTCATACGATTTCCTTACATTGAGCGGGCACTTAGCCACAACAAAATACCGGCCTATAGACACCTAAGTACAGTAAGAGCTTTTTGGTGATCAGGCCTTTGAACCAACTTCGAACCTCTGTCTATGGACAGTAAATGTGTGTGGGGGAGTGTCGACACACCACCGGCCCAGCGCTCGAAGCGTTATCTAGGTGCAATCACGCTCAGGGGCACCTTCTGGGGCGCCAGCCACTGTGTATGAAGTTTTAGTTCGGGGTAGGCGCATCAATCTTTTAGAAGATTTCTAGGCCCCTCTGAATGTCTGCCTCGATGAGGTTTAGCGCATGTTTGTGCGAAAGCCCTAGCTCTCGGCGATGCACTGAGCCATCACATCTGCCATCCGGTCCGAAAGCTCGTCGGTCAGAACCGTGAGGCTCTCTTCATATAGAAACTCATCCTGAGTCATGTCTTCTTCGATGCAGCTGAGCACTTTCGCGCACGAAGAAGCATCAGCCTCTACTTGACACTCAACCAGAAAGTTATTGCGAATCTCTTCGTCATAACGGCGCTCTTCACCGCCACAACTAACTGATGTTGTTCCTAAAAGTAGAAGTACTAGAGCAATTCTCATCTTGGGGAATCTACAGCAGGTGGTGGCAGTTTTCGCAGTATCGAACGAGGGACTTGCCTTAGACCTTTTGCTGAGTTTGGTAGCTGTATGGGTGCGGTATTGGTTTCTATGGTCTTAGACATGGACGGATCTCTCTCGTGTTGTTTCGCGAGCTACCGATATTTGTCACAGATCTGGATGCGAGGCCTGTTGCGCCCACGGCTTAATACAGACAGGAGGAGCGATAGCTCCATGATGTGACCTTCACAGTCTGTGCCGCAGGTGGCGAAGCGCGGCGCCGATAAAAGATGACGAAGATGAGGCGGTCGCGTGGAACAGCAAAGAGTGGCCGAAAGCAGCGACCGTCTTAGGCTTATAGATAATGGAAATCGGGAATCTCTTACTCGTCGGCTTCGGCGTTGTGTTCGTGGTCTTGTGGGGTCAAGTAGTTTTAAAACGACAAAAGGGCCGCCCTTAAAGGTCGCAGCGTTTCGATCCTGATTATGAAGTTTCAACCATTAGACGCAGTCGTTGGTGTTGCTGTAGCGGCGTTCTTATTGGCAACTACTCAACTGCCTTTCATCGCTGTTTTGGGCCTAGGTGTTGGCTCAGCTTGTGTGTTCAGGCTAAAGAAACTAAAGAAACGGTAAGGGCATTGGGCGGAGATGATAGCTGAGCTAACTACAGCCCAGCTTTATCGCGGGCGCTTCTCGAACTGGCTTCACAACTGTTAACCGAGGCTTAGCTGTCGTCCGCTAAATACAAGTCGATTACATAAGTGAAAGGGGCTGCCCTTCAGGGCGGTTTTCAGTCGTTTCAGGCCACGTTAGTTCCGGGTTTTGTCTGTCTTTGTGTGCGATTGCTGTAGGGCCGAGACCGTTAGTCCAACAACGCCATCACCTCGCTGCTGAACCGCTCTACGCGCTCCAACATCTGGGTCATGTCGTTTGAGGTGACGTTAACGATCATGGTTGAAACGCCAGCCGCCTCGAGTTGAGCAATGTCCTCAGCTCGTTGTTCGGGGGAGCCCGTGAACAAAAGTCGACCGCCATCAATGTGGGTGTGAGCTTCCTCGTTGTGGAACGCGCAGTTGTACGCGAGTCCGATCGAGGTGGGGTCGCGGTCGAGCTTTTCTGCTTCACTGAACAACTTGTCACGGCGAGCAACGAATGTTTCGATCGTGTCCATCCGGAACTTTGGATTGGAGCCGAACGGGTACCAAGTGTCGCCAAGGGCGGCAGTGCGGCGGATAGCTGGCATGCTTTCCCCTCCGATCCAAATAGGCGGATGAGGTTGCTGGACAGGCTTTGGGTCAGCGGCTGCGTCGGTGAAATCAATGAATTCCCCGTGGAAGCTGGCCCGACCCTTCGTCCACAATTCCTTCATAACCTGGATGTACTCGTCGGTGACCCGTCCACGGGCATCAAAGTCAGTAATGTTCAGGGCTTCGAACTCCTCGCGCATCCACCCGGCGCCGCATCCGACGGTGACGCGACCTCCTGACAACTGATCGGTGGTCGCCAACGACTTCGCCATAAAGAGCGGGTTGCGGTGGGGAACCACAATCACTGACGTCAACAACCTCACCCTGTTAGTCACTGCGCTAAGCCAAGCCAAAAGGGTGAACTGCTCCATACAGTCAGTGCTCCCGTCGGCAGTCCACGCGAATTCGCCATCTTCGCTGTAGGGGTAGTTCGCTCCGATACTTGAAGGCACCACGATGTGATCGGCGACTGTGATGGTGTCGTAACCGAAACGTTCCGCAGCCTCAGCGATTGTCCGAATGTCCTGAGGGTTCGAAAGCGGACCACGAAACGGTGCACTAAATCCGAACTTCATTGATGTCTCCTAACCGATCGACGCACAACTAAAAACTATCGGATCGATCACCCCAGCATCTGTTGACCACAAAGCTGATGAACCCTTGGGGGCCAGAATCAGTAGGGCACTGTTTCCCCTTATCCGGTCATGTAAATAGTTCTGTAGCGCTGCCTACCCAACATGTGAAGTGCTTCCCTTATGTTTTTCTTACAGGATCTTAAGGTTCTTCTTAGGAATGACTCGCATGGTTGCTTCATGCACAAATTCCTATTGTTTATTGTTCCGATCATTCTTGTTTCCTGCGGAAATGATGCTGCCAACAGCGAAGGCCAAGTCGCCTCGTTGAAGAGCGGGACCTCCCAGCCAGAGGCAGAGAATTCAGAGACTTCGAGACAGACAAACCAAGAGATCTCCTTCGAAGACGCACAATTGAATATGGCGGCTTGTATGCGTAGCCAATACCCGTCGTGGCCTGACCCAGATCCATCAGTCCCTTCTGGATACAACCCTCAAGAACTGACTGGTTTAGGTATCGATCTGCAGGGGTCAGAGTTTCGGGAAGTCGTGGACAGTTGTCAAGCGAAAGAACTTCAAGGGTTTGTAGGGCAGCGACAGGGACTGTCCCTTGAAGAGCAAGCAGAACAAGAAGAGGGGATTTTGGACCTTTTCGCATGCGTCCGAGAAGTTCCAGGGTTTGAAGAGCTACCTGACCCTAATTTTTCCAGTAACGGTCTAGCCGCCATGCGAAGGATCTTTGCTGATGGAAGCTTCGATTTGACGGAATTCCAAATCGAAGCTCAAAGATGTATTGAAAGTGGCCAAGGGTCTCTCGCAGGTGGGGCTCAGCGATGAACAAAAGAAATAAATTCATCGCTGCTGGAGCTGTGATGGTGGTTGCTTTAGTCGCTCTCGCACTGGGGTTTGGTAGCCGGTTCTCCTCGGATCGTGCCTCTGAGGTGCAACAGGCATCTCTAGGCGAGTCTTTAAAGACTGTGGAAGTAGTAGCTGTGGACTTTGTCCAGGAAACAGAAATTGAAGGGACTCTTGGCTTCGGAAGTGTGAATCGTTTACCGAATCTTGCATCGGGCATTGTCACATGGCTACCTGAGCCCGGCGCTTACATCGACTTTGGTGACGTGATTTATGAGATCGATGGTCAACCAATTGTTCTTGTCCAAGGCGCAGTACCAATGTTCCGAGATATCGACCCGAATACTGCTGGAGCACCTGACGTTGTTCAGTTCCAGGAGTACTTGGTGGCCGAAGGTTTTTCAGAAACTCACCCAATTACAAGGTCAGAGTATGACTTGAACGAAGACCGGTACGTAACCGACATCTCAAGTAGTCAAATAAAGAAGTGGCAAGAGTCTGTCGGCGCCGTTGAAACCGGCCGAGTTCAAAAAGATGAGATCGTATTTCGAGCGAGCCCGATCCGAGTCGATTCTGTAAGTGTCCAACTAGGGCAAGCAGTAAATGGTGGCAGTCTCATAGACATCAGCGAAACTCGCAGGGTTGTAACCGCTCGTCTTGACACTGACCTAAGTGGTTTGTTGGAAGAAGGTGATTTCGTCGAGGTCGTGTTGCCTGACGGAAAGGTCGTTCCAGGAACCACGACTTATGTTGCGGACAACGTCACTCAGACGG
>Ga0208130_1001550_pt1 | contig 11053 bp, 8 predicted proteins | sample ETNtaG_31_FD_185771 | JGI IMG/M metagenome (GOLD analysis project Ga0208130, IMG submission 185771) | Marine microbial and viral communities from oxygen minimum zone, Eastern Pacific Ocean - ETNP201310SV78 (SPAdes) (version 2) | ecosystem: Environmental > Aquatic > Marine > Oceanic ...
TTGAACGCATCGCCGGAATTCTGCGATAGCGGATTGTTCACGGGCTCGCCAGTCTCAGCCTGTTTGATTTGCAAGGGTCGTTCGATCTCAGGCTGCTCGAATTCCTGGGCAGGAGGAATTACTTTTTTCGGTCCAACTACATCAACAGCTGTGCGTTGGACGACAAGCTGGTAATTGCTCTGTAGGAGTTTGTTGATCTCTTCCTGTACCAAGGTGACCTGTTTGTAGCTCGGAAGGTCGGGATCTGTTACACGAACAATGATCCGAATGATTCCTTCTTCTTTCTGACTACCCTTTTTGGTTGTTTTCCAGTCAATGTCAACCTTTTCCACGTCCACTAATTGCGAATCGCCGAAGGTCAGGGTTTCATTGACAAGAAATTTTCGAACCGTTTGTTCCACCATGGAACGCCTGTTCTCTCGATTGGCTTGAGTCAGTAATCCGATGAAGCTGTATCCCAGTGGAATCAGCAACAGGCCTGTCAGTGTGAAGTTGGCCACACTGAGTCGACTTCGGAGCAGCTCATGGCGGAATTCGGAGTCTTTCCAGGCCATCAGGACTAAGCCTCCCGTGAGAATTCCCAGCAGATTCGTGGCGAAAAGCAACCCAGCTCCGGAGGCATCACTCCAGCTCTGGTGAGACAGCAACAGTCCCATCACGCAGACAGGAGGTACCAAAGCCACGGCGATTGCCGTTCCCGCTAGCGAACTCACGGCATCGCTTCGCAACTTCGCATAGGTCGCCAGACCTCCTGCCACGAGTGCGATTCCCAGGTCAAGCAGGTTGGGCGATGTCCTGGCCAGAACCTCAGTGCCGAACTGTGGCAAGCCAGTGACCGAACCGAGCAGAAAGGAGAGCAGCGTGGTGCTCAAAACCCCCACAAGCAGAGTGCGCAGAGATCGACCCAGCAGCCGCACTTCGCCCAGCAGGATCGCGAAGGCTGCGGCCCTCAGAGGCATGATCCATGGCGCCACCACCATGCCGCCGATGACCACTGCAGAGCTGTTCGCAAGCAGCCCCAGGGTCGAGATCAGACTTGCTCCAACACTGAGCACAATGAACACCTCGTCCAAGGTGGCATCGCGCATGTGACTGCGACGTAGTTGGCTGATTTTGCGGCTGGACAAGCTGCCCGACTCCATGAACTCGTCAATGGTGCGGGCAGTCTGATTGTTGGCGCTCGTCTGTTCCGGTTTGAGTGACGCAATGACTTCCGATCTAAGGATTCACCAATTGTTCTGAGCTCTCCAATGGTTAGTTGCCTGCTGTTCTGTCCATCACAAGCTGAACCAACGACTCAACGAATGGGATGACGTTCGCTGTTGTTCATCGTTTTATGAGTTTGTTCTCTGGATCGTCCGAAGGTCGTGCTCTCGCCACAACTTTTGACGACGAGCGCCGGGGAGGCTGAACTCAGCCAAAATCAAAGGGCGATCGTATTCGCCAGAATTGACTTCCAAATCATTAAAGGTTTGATTGCTGTTGCAATGACGGATACCAGCAGTCCTTCCATTAAGTTGTGGAGCCGTCTTCCGCGCGATGTCTCCCTCTGACTTGTCTTCTTTGGAGTGGGAAGCAGATGGCGAAATGTCTGCCCAAGACACCTGGGATCTTGTGAATCGTTTGGCGAAAGTTGAAGAACAGGAAAAAGCATCGAATTTGTTGCAGCTGTCTTCAAAGCACAGCCATTCTAAAGGTAGGAAGTCTCAGCTTGAAAACTAATTCGGCAGCGGTCAAATTTTAAACAACAATGAGTGTTTTCTTGAATGAATTTAGAAAGACGATAAAACAATAAATTGATAAGAATTAGCATCACTTTCTATTTATTGGCTCGCTCCTGAACTGCATTGTTTTGGCTGTCAGGAGAGAGACTCGTTTAATGTCTTGCCTTAATCGAAATCTATGTGCAGATCAGCGCAGTACATGGGAAGGCTTGAAGTTTGCTTGAGCTTTGAGCTCATTGAGGTTGCTACTTAAATTCTCAACAATTGCTTCTGTTGTCTCTATGGGGATCAACTGTCCTGTGAAGTCACAGGCAACATTTATTTGCGACGCTTGGTCAGATCACCGAAGTCATCGTCGTTGGGTTGCATGAATTGCCACACGACTGGCACCGTGAACACCACAACAAGCCCGATGGTGGCCCAAATTGCAACGGTGTAGTCGCCCATTGAATCCATTCCTGCAGCGGTGACCATAACGGGAAACCGTCTGAACAGGCCATCATCCGCAATCCATGATTCCCAGCCAGTGAGGACGCGTTGCCTTGATCGCGCTGCTGTCCATTGTCTGGATTCAGTTGGTGCCCTTGTGTGGTCTTCGTCCGCCGACGCTTCCAGGAGGTGTGTGCATCGCGCTTGGCGTTCCTCTCCAGCAGGCTCTCCAATGCTTGGAGCCATGACCTATGGCACTTATGGGGCTTGAATCGTGCTCTTGTGGGCAGTGCGGTCTTCCTGGGACAAGTTGTTCGGCATTCACCTCTACATGTCCCACTAGATCGATTAAGGTTGAAGAACGTTGGCCCTAAGAAGGGCGCAGTTCGATCTCAAACAGGCAACGGGGTTTGAGGCGCTGTAGGAGGTTCTAATGAACACCCTCGCAATGATCAAAGAAAAAGAGCTCAAAGCTCGTCGTCTTCATGACGCTCAGCATTCTTTTGCTGCTTCGTCTGAGGGTTGTGATGTCACGTCGGCACACATGTCACCCACCAAGCTGGTGGATTGCACAATCTGATTTCAGTGATCGGATTTCGTGAATCCTTGCCCCGCCAATGCGGGGCTTTTTTTATGCGAGCAAACTTGCTTCGTGCTCATTGCCGACGGACGATATCTGAGTGGGTGTCTTGATTGTGTTCGTTTAGAACCCTCCGAATCGAAGGCACACTTCCAGGGCTCCAAGTCCGAACAGGAACGTGCCACCAAGAAACGCCAATTCTTTTTTACTCTTGGCCATGAGTCGAAGGGCGGGGCCCAGAAACAACGTTGGGCCAAATCTAAAGGAAATCTGAAGACCCAGCATTTCGAAAGGTTGCCGTTTTATCGCTCCCGCCTGCTTGCGTTGCACAGGTTCATGACATAGGCGTCACAAACCAGCTGGTTTGTGGTGTTGCTTGACAGATCTAAATACTTTTCAGAAGGAATAATCCGGAGCTACCAACCTTTGCGCTGAAATTTCAGGAGAGGCTGCGGGCTGAGCTGTTTGGGTTGGGCCACGATCTCTCTAACCCGTGCGTCAGCCCCAAGCCGATCGCTTAGAAGCGGAGGCATGGAAGCCGGAGCTGCAGGCAGAGCAGGGTGAAAGAGGGCGAGACGGTCTGTTTTGGTTGGGCGTCAAAAAAAACCTGTTCCAGCCGAAATCTTCGACTGCAACAGGGTTCAACACCGAAGCCGATGACCTGACTTGAACAGGCGACCCACGCTTTACGAAAGCGTTGCTCTACCGGCTGAGCTACATCGGCGACCTTAGGAAATTAACATTCAGGTTCACGCAAACAGCTTTTGAGCGCTGAACCCGAGGGAGATCAGGGGTTGGACCCGGCCATGCGGGAACGGCTGCTGCGTGAATCACGCACCCCCTGGCGTGGGCTGCGACGGTTGCTCTGGATCGCCTTGTTCGCTTCCGGAGGTCTCGGCCTCTTCGTGATGAGCTTCAGCATCAGTGCTGGCACCAGTGATGTCGGGACTGACCTGGCCATTCAGGTCGGGGCTGTGGTCCTCTTCGGGGGATTGCTCTGGTTCGATCGCGATCGGGGCGACGGCTGAAGCTATTTCATCGTCGTTTTCTGCAGAGCTGATTTTGCTCTTTTCCGAGCTCTGTTCAGGTAAGTCTGAATTGGCTGCCGTCTCTGCGGATTCTGGTTGGAAGTTCGGTTCTGAATCGAGAGCTGGTTGCTGAGTTGATTGCTGATCAGTTTCAGCATTGCTGCCGGCGACATCGCTGTCTGCAGCGCCCTCGCCATTCTGATTGTCGTCGTCGGGCTCTTTGAGGAGCTCTTGTTCAACGTCGATGGCTTCGACGTCAATAGAGGCCACTGCGTCATCCGCGTCTTGATCGTCTGCTGAGATGACCTCTTGATCCTCGTTGTTCGTTTCAGGCAAGTCCTCCACGAGGACCTCATCAGCATCGGTTTCAGCAGGATCAGTTTGGGGATCGGGCGCTGGATCAGGTGCTGATGGCTTGAGTTCGTCTTCGCTCTCGTCTCTGGGTGATGCCTTTGATGGCTGTCCAGGTTTCTCTGCGGCCTCCCATTCCAGAAGCGGCGGTTGCAGCAGCCCAAGGCCAAGGGACAGGTGGGTGGTCTGCAGCTCGGCAGGGATGATTGGTGTGAGGTCTGTGAAGCTCTGGTCGCTGCGCGTCAACAGCCAGATGGCCTGGAAGAGCTGTTGCCATTGCCAGAGGATGAGTGTCAGCAACGGTCCAGCCAGCAGCAACGCCGTCAGCCGGCTGCTGTTCTGCGTGGGCGAGAAGTTCACGACCAACAGAGCCGATTGGTCGACCCACCAAAACAGCGGCAGTAACAGCGCAATGCCGATGATCAAAGCTGCTTTCAGGCCAAGTGGCTGCTGAATGGCGCTGATGCGGCATTGATCAAGACTTCGCTTGGCAGGCGCAATGCGAACCAGGAGCAGTGATGCCCAGTCCGCGGAGCGCCGCCACAGCAGCACGCCGGGTGCGACGACAGCCAGGCCCCAGATCAGCAGACGCTCGAGAGCTGGGACCGGACCGTATGCAGGTCCGGCCAAGATGAGCCGCATCAGCTCGAGCTCCAGAGGAATGACGGCTAGCGCCATCAACTGAAGCCAGAGCAGTGGCTCTCGGCGGCTGATCATCAGGTGGTGAGCTTGCGGCGCTGAGTGACCATCTTGAAGGCTTCGATGCGATCGCCTTCTTGCCAGTTAGCGAAACGATCGGTGCCCACACCACACTCGAAACCAGTGGCCACTTCCTTGACGTCGTCTTTGTTGCGACGCAGTGAGTCGAGATCGCCGGCATAGACAATCTCCTTGCCGCGGTGGACCCGAACCTTGCAGTTGCGCTGAATTTTGCCAGTGGTGACATAACAACCGGCCACAGCACTCTTGCCAATGGTGAACACGGCGCGGACTTCAGCTTCACCCAGGGCTTCCTCGACAAGCTCGGGTTCGAGAAGACCTTCCATCGCCAACTGGATGTCTTCCAGCAGCTTGTAGATCACGTCGTAATCACGGACATCCACGCTGTTGGCATCAGCAGCCTTTCTGGCGCCTGAAGCCATCGAGGTGTTGAAGCCAATGATCACGGCTCCGGAAGCAGCCGCGAGGTCCACATCGGTCTCGGTGACTTCCCCAGGTGCTGAAAGCAGAACTCGCACTTGGACTTCGTCCTTGGGCAGCTGCTCCAGAGAACCGAGAATGGCTTCCACAGAACCCTGGACGTCGGCTTTGAGGATGAGGTTGAGCTCCTTGAGTTCTCCTTCATTGGCCTGTCCAGACATTGCCGTGAGCGAAACCCTGCGAGACGCCATTTGCTGGGCGAGGCGGGTCGCTCGGGCGTCGGAGGCTCGATCGCCGACAACGGCCCGTGCGGACTTCTCATCTGCGTAGACCTCGAATTCATCGCCGGCGGTGGGGACCTCGCTGAATCCGAGAGCTTCCACTGCGAAGGAGGGACCGGCGTCCTTCAGGCGCATTCCCGCATCGTCGACCATCGCCCGTACTTTTCCAAGCACTGGCCCAGCTGCCACCACATCACCTGTGCGCAATGTGCCGTTCTGAACCAGGAGCGTGGCCACAGGACCTTTGGCCTTGTCGAGGTGCGCTTCGATCACCGTGCCGCGGGCCATGCGATCGGGATTGGCCTGCAGGTCTTCCACTTCGGTGACCAGCAGCAGCATTTCCAGCAGCTTGTCGATGTTCTCTCCCTTGATGGCGCTCACAGGCACCATCACCACATCGCCGCCCCACTCTTCTGCAAGCAGGTTTTGTTCAGATAACTCCTGCTTGACGCGGTCAGGAGAGGCTCCTTCCTTATCGATCTTGTTGATGGCCACCACGATCGGCACTTCTGCAGCGCGGGCGTGGCTGATGGCTTCCAGCGTCTGCGGGCGGACACCGTCATCGGCTGCCACCACCAGAACAGCGACGTCCGTAACCTTGGTTCCCCTTGCACGCATGGCCGTAAAGGCTTCGTGACCAGGCGTATCCAGGAAGGTGAGCTTGCGCGCTGCGTTGTTGTGTTCGATCTCGACCTGATAAGCACCGATGTGCTGGGTGATTCCACCGGCTTCTCCAGCGGCGACCCTTGCTTTGCGGATCGCATCCAGAAGACTTGTTTTGCCGTGATCGACGTGGCCCATCACGGTCACCACGGGTGGACGTCGGATCAGGTGTTCCCGATCTGCTTCTTCGATCATCTCGACGGTCTTCTTGGCCGCCTCCTCAACGTCGTCTTGAAGGACCGGCACACCGAATTCCTCGGCCACCGTTTCGATCGTTGGCATATCCAGGGTCTGGGTGACCGTGGCGATGATCCCCTTGAAGAAGAGGGATTTGATGATTTCTGAGCTCTCCACGCTGAGCATGTCGGCGAGCTCCTGCACCGTGAGGTTGTCCTCCGGCACAACAATCATCTCCGGCCGCACTTGCTTGGCTTCTCGTGCTGCACGCAACTCCATGGCCCTGCGGCGCTGACGCTGGCGAGCGGTTTCCTTGCGCCGCTTGCGCATGGCCGCCACAGGTTTGGGTGTGGTTCTCTGCTGGGATTTGGGTTTGGCGGGACGAGCAAGGCTCGCCGACAACACCATGTTTTCCTGTTCACCGGCAAAACCACCGGTCTGCGCTGCCAGCGAATCATCGTTTTCGCCGATGATGTGGACCTTCTGGCGTTGCTTCTGAGGAGAGCGATTGCGCAGTGCCTCGAGCTTTGCACTGTCATCCCAGTCGGGGCGGCCGGGGCGTCGTTGTCCGCCAGGACCTGCTCCAGGACGGAAGCCCGGACGACGTGGGGCCGTTGCAGGAGAGGGGGTTGGCCGATTAACCGGTGGTGTGGCCTTGGGGCCATCCCCACGGGGTGAGACAGGAGTGCCATCGGGACGGCGCGGTGGCGGTACGGCTGGTCGACCCGTGGGCTTCTGCAGTTGCATGAGCTCACCGGGAGCCACCGGCTTACGCATGCCGGGCGGCATTGCAGGTCGATTGGAGCCAGCTCCACTGCGAGGCCCCGCACCAGGCCGCCCTCCTTCACCGCGGTTGCTAGTGCTGTCGCGACGGATCGGCTTGCCCACCAACTCAAGGGTGCTTCCGGGGCGTCCGGCACCTGGGCGGCCAGATGGTGAACCCGGTCGAGTGGGTGCGCCTGGACGTTGTGCTCCAGCTGGCCGCTGGGGTGAGCCGGTGCGCTGACCAGCGGGAGCTCCGGGTCGGGGAGCCCCTGGTCTTGGGGGGGCACCTGTTCCAGGCCGCTTCGGTTGGGGGCGTCCAACCAGTTCAGGCTTGGCCGGCCTCTGCGGGGCTGGCACCGTTCGGTTCACCGGTGATTTGGGCTGGGGCCGTCCCGGTGGTGGTGGAGTTGGGCGCGCACCTCCTTCGCTTGGTGCCCGACGGATCGGCGCCGTATTGCGGGGTTTCGCTGCTGTTGAGGGTGAGGGCGCACTGGGTCTGGACGGCGGCGCGGTTGGCCTGCTGGCCGTGCGATTTGGTGCTGGGGCAGCAGCGGGTCGAGGTGTCGGCTGCTGGGGTGCCTGAGATTGGCGTTCAACCGGTTTCTGAGCAGGCTGCTTCAGAGGGGGTTCCTTGCGAACCAGTGTTTGTGGTGGAGCTACGGGTTTTTGCGCCGTTGTTTTCGGGGGCGCACCGGCCTGAGGTGCTGCAGGTTTTGCAGGAGCGGCGGGCCTTGCAGGCGGTCGCTGGGGCGAAGCTGCAGCACGGGTGGGTGCTGCTGGAGCAGGAGCCGGTTTCGGCTGTGCTGGCTTGACTGGTGCAGAGGCTTCAACGCCGGCGGCCTTCTTCACCGAAAGGATTGACTTCCCTGGTGCGGGTTTCGAGGGAGCTGCAGCAGGACGGGGAGCACCACCGCTCTTCAACATCGTGCGGATCTTGCCTGCCTCGGATTCGCTGATCGAGCTGCTGTGGCTCTTGGCCGCAATGGACAGCTTCTCAGCGGCATCCAGCACGTCTTTGTTGTCCAGGCCAAGGTCCTTGGACAGCTCATAGATTCTGACTTTGCCGCTGCTGGTCATTCAGGTCTCCGGTCGGTCCGGGCACGTGGTGCTCGGGGCACCACACAAGGTGGGGCCAGTGTTCATCTTGCCTCAGCGGCTGATTCCTTGTTTGGTTTCAGCCGCGTTCTCAGCTCCTCAATCGCGCTGTCGGGCACCTGGCATCGCAGGGCTTTGTGCAGGCGTTTTCGGCGCTGTGCTTCCTCAAGACAGCTCTCCTTACGACAGAGATAGGCCGAACGACCCATGCCCTGATCCAGGAGAACCCCGTCCCGATGGTCGCGGATGACCCGCCAAAGAATGCTGCGATCAAACAGCTCTCGGCAGGCGACACACCGACGCAGGACAGGGCGTGAGGTGTTCACCGGGTTCCTTCCTCGTTGGAATCACTAACCACCTCTTCAGTCTCACCCTCTTCCTGCTCCGTGGCAGCGTCCGATGGCTCTGAGTCAGCGGCCTCTGATTCAGCTGACTCCTCGTAAACGTCAGCATCAGCCATTGCTTCGTCCGACTGTTCGCCGTACTCCTCCTCGTCTTCCGGCAGGGGATAGAGCTCGCGCAGGCGGGCATCTTCTTCCGCTCTGGCGGCCTGCTCAGCAGCGAGTCGTTCCTCGGCTTCTTGCTGCAGGGCCTCCTCCTGCTCGCGTTGGGCGATCAGTTCCGAAACAACGGCATCCTCGGCGGCCTGGTCGTATTCGCTCGCGTTTTTAATGTCGATCTTCCAGCCGGTCAGTCGTGCTGCCAGCCGCACATTCTGACCTTCGCGCCCAATCGCCAGGCTCAACTGATCCGGGGGAACCAGCACGTGGGCATGTTGACCGACGGGGTCGACAAGCCGAACGACATCAACTCTTGCGGGACTGAGCGAGTTGGCGATGTACTGGCCAGGATCCTGTGACCAGCGGATCACATCGATTTTCTCTCCGCGGAGTTCATTCACCACCTGTTGAATCCTGGAGCCGCGGGCGCCGATGCAGGCTCCGACAGGATCCACCTCGCGCTCGATGCTGTCCACGGCAACTTTGGTGCGGGGACCCACAGACCGTGAAGGGGGATTGGCTTCCCTCGCTACGGCAACGATGCGCACGGATCCTTCTTGGATTTCCGGCACCTCATTTTCAAAGAGATACACCACAAGACCGGCATTGGCTCGGCTCACGAACAGCTGAGGACCTCGCCTTGGCACCTCGCTGACCTCTTTGAGGAAGACTTTGAAGGTGGCGTTAGCGCGATAGTTGTCATTGGGTAGCTGATCACGACGAGGAAGCTCCGCTTCCACTTCAGGGCGCCCCAGGCCTGAACTCACAGCCATGATCACGGACTGGCGTTCAAAGCGGATCACTCGGGCCGTCAGGACTGGATCTTCAAGGTCGGCGAATTCCTCCTGAATCATCCGCCGCTGTTGATCACGCAGCTTCTGGGCCAACACCTGCTTGGTTGTGGCCGCAGCCATGCGGCCGAAATCCTCTTTCTCGGGTGTGACATCCAGGACAACCGTGTCTCCAGCCTGGGCGTCTTCAGCCACCTGCATCACTTCAGCCAGTGCGATCTGATGGTCTTCGCTCTCAACCTCCTCCACGATGATCTTGCTGGCGAGCACCCTGTAGCCCTCTTCTTCCAGATCGAGAGCGACGTCGAAATTACTGAAGTATTCCTCGTCGAACGGGTCTTCCCCGATGCCCAGATACAAAGTGCGGCGGTAGCGCTCATAGCCCTTGAGCAGTGCTTCCCGCAAAGCGGCTTCAACCACCTGAGGAGGAAGCTTCTTCTCCTCACTGATGTCATCAATCAGGTTGGTGAGGCCGGGAAGAAGAACGAGTGCCATGGCGGTGACGAGGAGGAGTGAAGGAGAGGAAAATCGGGAGCGGTTGTGATCTGTTCAGCCTGTGGGGCTTGTGAGTTCAACGCTGATCACTGAATCCCTCGGGATCCGTTTGACCCGGCCGCGCATGTTGATTTGCACGTGGTCTTCGGTGCGTTCCAGCAGGGTTCCCGACAAACGCTGCTCCCTGCCTTCGTCGTCCTGATGGACGACATCAACGGGATAGCTCCGGAAGGTCTGAAAATCCCTGTCCGACTGGAGCCTGTCCCCAATCCCGGGGCTGCTGATCTCCAGAACATAGGCCTCCGTGAGCAAAGCAGAGGCTTCGATGGCCTCTCCCATTGGTGCACTGAAACCAGCGCAGTCATCCAGGGAAACGTCATCTCCATTGCCGCGTCGGATCTGCACCTGCAGAGTCATCGGCTGCAAATGGGTCAGTACTTGGGCACTAACCAGTGCAAATCCATGGCTTTCAGCCGTGGCCTTGGCCAAAGAAATGAGATCCGGAAGAAGTGGATGAGGCAAGGGCGCGGGAAGGGTGGTCTCGGGCTCAGGCCCGATGGTGGATGCGTTGATCACCCTCCCGGAGAGAGGATCTCACCGGGCCGTGATTTCATTTTAAAGGATTGCCAACCCCCCAATTTCCGTGTGGAGTTCGCTCACCTTTTGATCCGATGCGTCGCTCAGTGGCCGGCTGCTGTTTCCAGCTTCTCCAGCAGCACATCCACGGGGATCTGACTGGAAAAACGACACGCACAGGTTTCTGTGGCATCCAGACTGCCGTGCTCCCAATACTTATTGCTGCCGGTTCCACCACCGCAGAACCCGTAGTACTCGCACTCTTGTTTGCATCGCATCATCCCGGAAGACATGTCACGAAGCAGTTTTTGAAACGGCTCTGTCTGGGTGGCTTCCATCAGCGACACATCGCGGATGTTGCCCAGATTGAACAGGCCATAGCGTTCGGTTTCGACCGACAGCAGTTCTGGATCGAAGGTTGAGAAGTTTCCTTTGGCGTCCACGCTGAGAATGGCGTA
>Ga0208130_1001551_pt1 | contig 11053 bp, 7 predicted proteins | sample ETNtaG_31_FD_185771 | JGI IMG/M metagenome (GOLD analysis project Ga0208130, IMG submission 185771) | Marine microbial and viral communities from oxygen minimum zone, Eastern Pacific Ocean - ETNP201310SV78 (SPAdes) (version 2) | ecosystem: Environmental > Aquatic > Marine > Oceanic ...
GATAGCAAAAAACTTGCATTTATTTCATCTACAAGAGATCATAAAGAAGCTCATCTTCAGGTAGCTGACGTAAGAACAGGTAATATAAAATCAATTTATAAAGAAATTACTAAAACTTATTATGAGTCTGGTGTTAGTGGAGAAAATTGGAGAGTATTTTTTGACACCAATGAGTTCTTGTGGTATTCTGAAAAAGATAATTGGGGTCATCTTTATCTTTACGATTTAAAAACAGGTAATTTAAAAAATAGAATTACTAGTGGTAATTGGCTTGTAAGAGATGTTTTACATGTAGATGAAACAACAAGAGAAATCTTTTTTACAGGCGGTGGAAAAGAGGAAGGAAATCCTTATCATGTATACCTTTATAAAGTAAATTTCGATGGATCTGACTTAACATGTTTAACACCAGAAAAAGGAACTCACAGTATCAATCCATCAGAAAATTGGAATTATTTTACAACAACATATTCCTCTACCGATAATCCACCAATTACTCTTTTAAAAAACAGAGATGGTGAAACATTAAAAGAAATAAACAAAGTTGATATTTCAGAATTGTTCAATAATAATTGGCAAAGACCAATTGAGTTCTCTGTTAAAGCAAGAGATAATGAAACTGATTTATATGGAATTATGCACTTGCCCAGCTTTTATAATGAAAATGATAAATATCCTGTATTAAATTATATTTATCCAGGACCTCAAGCTGGTAGTGTTAGAAATTATTCTTTTTCCACAACCAGAAGAGACTTTCAATCTTTAGCTGAGTTAGGGTTTGTAGTTGTAGCGGTTGATGCAATGGGTACACCTGGAAGGTCTAAGTCTTTTCATGATGCATACTATGGTAATATGGGTGATAATGGATTGCCTGATAATATAAAAACAATTAAAGACCTAGCTAAAGAATACAAAGGCATGGACATTGAAAGAGTTGGTATTTGGGGACATTCTGGTGGTGGATTTGCATCAACTAGAGCAATTTTAGAATATCCTGATTTTTATGATGTAGCTGTCTCAAGTGCTGGAAATCATGACAATAGAAATTATGAAGCTGATTGGGGTGAAAAATGGCAAGGTCTGTTAGAAAACATTGAAATTGAAGACAATGAAAGATCTAATGACTATGATTTTACAAAAACTAATTATGACAATCAGGCAAATCAATTATTAGCAAAAAATTTAAAAGGAAAATTATTATTAGCTCATGGAAATCTTGATAATAATGTTCCTCCTTACAATACCTTGCTTGTTGTTGATGAATTAATTAAAGCTAACAAAGACTTTGATCTAATTATTTTTCCTAATAAAAGACACGGATTTGGAGATCAAAATAATTATTTTATGAGAAGAAAATGGGATTATTTTGTGGAGCATCTAAAAGGGTTAGATCCACCTAAAAATTTCTCTTTGACCTTTTAGACTTCTTTCTTTTTCCTTTTCTAAAACTCCTTTCTTTATGGTATAATGAGGATTCGTCTTTTTGACCTCTTTTATTAGTAATATTGACCCTTATTGGTCTTTCATTCATTTCCAATTTATTAAATACTTTAAAAATCAGATCTTTATGCTCAGGTTTTGAATTAAAAAAAGATTTTGTTTTTTGAACATCAACATTGTAAATATCCCCCGGATTTAAAGAACATATTTCTGTTAGAAAATCCTTAAGATTTTGCCAGTTGTAATAATCTTTAGCTCCTAAATTTATTTGGTATCTAAGATCTCTAACTGTTTTTTTATCTGATTTATTTACATCATCTTGTTTTAAAGTATTTAATTTTCTTTCAAATTCTAATGAAGTTATTTTAGCAATTAAATCTTCCTTAGATATAATACTTAAATCTTGATTTATAGTTGACAAAAACGGTTCTAATTCTGCATTAATTGGTGTTTTATGAATCTTTTCAAAATATGCTTTAATTTGATTCTCAAACACTTCATTCTTTGACGGTAAATCGCTAGACTTAATTTTAATCTTAAGTTTATTTTCTATTGATTTTATCTTCCTTTTATCTGAGCTAGTAACAAATAAAATAGACATTCCTTTATTTGAAGCTCGACCTGTTCTACCACTTCTGTGATTATAAATCTCTACTTCATCAGGAATTTTATAGTGAATAATGTGAGTGATATTTTCAACATCTATACCTCGTGAAGCTACATCAGTAGCAACTAGAATTTTAATTTGCTTAATTCTAAATGATTTCATTACTAAATCACGTTGGTTTTGACTTAAATCACCATGCAATGCACCAGCACTGTATCCATCTTCTATTAGTTTTTCACAAATTTTTTGAGTTTCTCTTCTTGTTCTACAAAAAATTATTGAATATATCTCAGTACATGAATCTATAAATAGTTTTAATGAGCTATACTTATTTCTACTATTTACGAGAAAACTTTTATGAGATACATTTATTGAGCTCGAATTTTTTTCTCCAACAGTTATTTTATATGGATTTTTCATAAACTGTTCTGCAATTTTAGATACCTCGTTTGGCATTGTAGCAGAAAACAACCAAGTCTTTTTTGATTTAGGAGTATTACTTAAAATAGATTTAATGTCTTTATAAAATCCCATGTTAAGCATTTCATCAGCTTCATCTAAAACACAAAATGTAATTTTTGAAATATTTACATACTTTCTTTTAATCATGTCCAACATTCTACCAGGTGTTGCAACAATTATTTGAGCTCCTTTTTTTATAGATTTTGCTTGTTCTTGAATACTACTTCCACCATAAACAGAAACAATATTGAGTCTTTTAAAATTAACTGCGTATTTTTTTAATTCTGATGTAATTTGTAAACATAATTCTCTAGTTGGAGCAATAATAAGAGCTTGGGTCTTTTTAGATTCCATATCAATATGATGAAGAATTGGTAAACCAAAAGCTGCCGTTTTTCCAGTACCAGTTTGTGCTAATGAAACAATATCCTTTGGTTTATCAATCAATAATGGAATTGATTTTTTTTGAACTTCTGTAGGTTCATTAAAGCCTAATTTTTTTATTGCGGAAATAATAGGTTCATTTAAACCCATTGACGAAAAGTCACTCATTGGCGGCAAAAGTAACTTAATAAAGTAAGATTATACTATAAAGTTTGTAAAGGTTTATTTATTTGAAAATTTTTCTTATTGTTTTAGAGGTCACAAGCCAAAGTAAAAAACCACTCATTACAGTTATTAAACCCATAACAGAAAAAGCTCTAATTAATTTATTATTAAAATCATCTCTAGTTTCATAATCCATTGTGTGGGTCATCCATAAAAAATCAAACCACCTCCAACTTCTGTGTCTAACCGTTTGAAACTGCCCGTCTTTAATCGATATATAAGATTTTAATTTATCACTACCATCATATGAAATCACATATGCTGGTAAAGGTTTTTCTCTATATTCATGATGATTTCCGACCTCATAAATAATTTCTATATCACTTATTTTATATTCATCAAGAATATTATAGTTTGAAATTATAATTGCTTCTTGTTTAGTAATTGAATCTTTTACAACTCCATTATAAGCATTTATCAATTTATTTTCATTGATCCAATAATACGGGGTGTCTGCAATTTCTCTAAGTTCTAAAGATTTAATTCCATCACTCAGGTTGATATCAGTTGGACTAATTAGATTTTTAAACTCTTTTTTTATTGAAATTTTTTTAAAGTGATCTCCATGAATTTCATCTAAATCAGTCCATGAAAAATATAGACCACTGATCGTCCAAAAAAGAAATTGAATACCCAGAAATAAACCTAAATATCTATGTGCAGTTCTAATTTTTTTTGATGTTTTTCCTTTAACTAACATCAATAAAATTAATCTTTATCATCTCTATATTTACAACAAAAATGTAGGTTATTGTAAGCTTCATCGGTTGCAGTAAATTTATCATTATCATGACCAGCATCAGCAATAACTTTTTTTATGTCATCCAAAGATGTTTTTTGATTGTTATAAATCACAGTTAGTCTGTTTGTAGGGATGTCCCAGTTAGAATACTTCAATCCTTTAACAGTATAAGTGGATTTTTCAATTCTAGTTTTACACATATCACAAAGACCTTTCACTTCAAAATCAGCTTTAGCGCTTTTATTTTTAGGTTCTTGTGAAAAAACAATCGTTGGTATAAAAAGCAATATAAAAAGTAACTTTTTCATAATTCTAATTTAATATTTTAAACCTCAAACCCATATAATATGTTGAACCAAAAATTGGGCCATGCACAATTGACGCATCAAACATAGGGTCAAATGGATTATTTGCCATAATAATTGGGTCCTCTTGTTTAAAATTATTTATGTTTTCTCCTCCGAGATAAACTTCAAATTTTGAACTGAAAACTCTGGTGATTTGAGAGTTAATTGAGAAATGTGGATCTACAAGCTCAAAATTGTCCCTTGGATTTCTAACAAGTCTTTGCTTTCCAAGTCTATTATAAGTAATATCGAATTTCCAATTTTTGTCATTGATTTTATTGGATTCAATACCATAATTAAAAAATAAAATATTTCTGGGTTGAAGAGGTTTTTCTTTTAAGCCAGAATTATAGTAAGATTTTACGTCGTATTTTTTATATGCTGCTGTTATGTTCCAATTATTTTTAGAAAATAAAAACTCAGCCTGAAAACTATTAGATTTTGATTTTCCCAATTTTGAATTGTAAAAATTGAATTCACCTGGTGTTTCAAAATCAATAATAACTCTATTATCAAAAGTTGTATTATAATAATCAAAGATTATATTTCCTTGACCTCCAAGTAGAAACACTTTGTGATCTAAGCTAAATCCTAAGTTAGTAGCTTTTTCTGGGTTAACACCATATAACTTTTCAGTAAATGTCTTATTTAAATTTTTTCTATTACTTAAGAATATCACCTGATTCTCAGCAAAAATATTTGCTATCTTTCTTCCAGTACCTGCAGAACCTTTAATTGAAAAGTTATCATTCAATAAATATCTAAAGTGAAGTCTTGGAGTAAAAAATGAACCAAGGTTATTGTGATTGTCGTATCTCAAACCAAATACCAAATTAAAGTCGTTAAGGTTATCAAAACTATATTCAAAAAAACCTCCAAATGATCTATCTGTTCTTTCAATATTTGATTTAAATACAAATTCATCATATGAATCACTTGAGAAATTCAAACCAGCTTTTATTTTATTCTTGGTATTAGAAATTATAGAATTATATATCAAATTGATGAATAAGCTTTTCTGAGAAATATTATAATCATTTAGTCCATAGTAAGATTCTTGATCGTGAAAATTATAGGCTAATTGAAACCCTAAACTTTGATACGGAATTTTTGGATTAACATAACCTAGCTTGAATGAAGAATCAAATCTATTTGTAAATATTTCACCTCCCCACAATCTAGATAAATCTGATTTTTCATTAAAATCAATACTTCCTACTTTTTTATTATCATCTAAATACCTAATATTTAAAAAACTAACAATACCATTAGCAGCATCTGTATATTGCCACTTGCTTAATAAATTTAACTGATCTTGGATAGGTTTATCTAAAAACTTATCTCCATTTTTATCATTGGCTTTTTCTCTGTTGTTGTAATGAATAAAAGAAGTCGTTTGAATTTTATCACTAATTGTTGATTTTAAGTGGGCATTAGCTTCAACTCTTCCATCAATACTATTGAACAGATTGAAAAAAAATGGCATATCACTGTAGGGCTTTTTAATCTCAGTATTAATTTGTCCTACAATACTTTCATAACCATTAGTAACACTCCCCATTCCTTTTGTAACTTGTATACTTTCTATCCATGTACCAGGTGTAAATCCTAACCCATATGTTTGAGAGGCACCTCTGACCATAGGAATATTTTCTTCAGTTATAAGAATATATGGGCTTTTTAGCCCTAACATTTCAATTTGTTTAGTTCCAGTTATTGCATCATTGTGATTTACATCTACTGAAGGATTAGTTTCAAAACTTTCCGAAAGATTACAACACGCTGCTTTTAGTAATTCTTCCTCTGAAATTTTCACTACATTTTGAGGCATTAAATATGTTCTTTGAATTGTATTTCTTTTTTTAGAAACGGTTACTTCATCTAATTCATTATCATCTGAAAAAGTTAAATAATGAGTTATAAATTTTTTATCATCAATATCAATTGTATCTGTTTTAAAACCTATGTAACTAATCACTAGACTTTTTACATCTCTAATTTTTTGAATATTGAACTCACCTGCAGCTTTTGTTATAGTTCCTTGGTTAGTATTAAGCCAAAAAATATTAGCTCCTTCAATTGGAAAATCAACACCATTATCCTTAAAAAGAACTTTCCCCGAAATAGTTTGGGAATATGAGTAGTTCAATAGAAAAAAAAGAGCAAGAAATGCAATTCTTTTTATCATTGAACAAATAAAATTATAATAAGGAAGAATAACTTTCAACTTTCATACAAAAAGTTGCAAAATTTTGACATTTTTATGAGAACATATTCTTTTTAAACTCAGATGGCGTCATACCAGTCTCTTTTTTGAAGTGATTAGACATGTGTGAAGGTGAGTTATAATTTAATAAAAAGGAAATTTGCTTTAGACTTTCATTCTCATAGCGAATTAATTCTTTGATTTTTTGAATTTTACAATTCATTAAAAACCTTTCAATTGATTTTCCCTCAACTGCAGAAAAAATTCTACTTAGATAGCTATAATTATATCCCAAAGTTCTTGAAATTTCATCAGACAACTTAGAATTATCAAAACTCATAGTTGAAACTTTAGAAACAATTAACTGCTTTATTCTTTCTACAATTACAGTTTTCTCATTCTCTAAAATTTCAAATCCTTTTGACTTTAATTTTGAATCAATAATTTTTAGATCATCTGCGCTTACATCTTTATTAAGTTTAATATGACCAATTTCAATATTTTCATAGTCAATCTTTAAATCATCAAAAATTTGACTTACTGAATCAATACATCTAGGACAAACCATGTTTTTAATGACTATTCTATTATTATTAATCATACTTTTGTGAATATAATATCTTTTGATGGATTATTTAGAATTAATAGGTTGGATAGGAAATGTTTTTGTTGTCATTTCTTTTCTTAACAACGATACTTTAAAACTAAGATCTTATAACCTAGTTGGTGCTTCTCTTTGGTTAGTTTATGGAATTGTGGCAGGATCTTTTTCAATTATTTTTTTAAATGTTGTAGTTATTTCAATTCAGATAGTTAAAATAACTCAGATACTGCGAGAAAGAAAAAAATCATAGTTTATTTATTTCTACCCAAAATGGAAAAATGTTTTTTCTTTCATATCTAAAAAAAGGAGTCAAATCAAATTCTCCTTCATTCAAGTGAATGTTTTCCATTGAAGCATATCCATTATCATCAACTTCAACTTTTTTACTGTAAACCTGATTTCCAACTTCTATTACCATTTGACCTGAACTTAAATTCAAATTATTAAACTTAAATCTAAAATTATATTTTCCTGAGAGTGCTTTAATACGCCAAAATCCAAAAATTTCATTCTGCGCCCAAATACCTCTTTGTCCACTAGCGTCATTTCTGTTTAAATAAATAGGATTTTCGAACTCACTTCCGATAATTATTCTAGGCTTCTTTTTAATATTTTTTGAATTAATTAATTCATTATAAATATTATCCATTTCTAGTTTCATTTGGATTGCAAGTTCTTTTTTGTTTTCAATTAAATTTTCCATTTCATAGGGATCATTATTAATATCAAACAGTTCAAACCTTTCAATAGGAGAATCATAATTTGTATTTCCAACTAACTTATAATTACCTTTATTTAAAGACATGTTTTGATACAATTCAGGAGATTTTCTAGTCCAATAAGAAAAAAATGATCTTTCTTCTGTAGATTTATTTAAAAAATTTTCTCCATCAATTTTTATGTTTTTTGGAGTTTCTATATCACATAAATCTAACAAGGATGGTAGGACATCTATATGTGCTGAAAAATTATCAAGATCTAACCCAGCATCATGAATTTTAGGATAACTTAAATAAAATGGAACTTTAATTCCTCCATTATACACACTACTTTTTAATCCTCTTAAGTTAGATACATATCTAAATTGTTGAGGGCCATTATCAGTCATAAAAATTAATATTGTGTTTTTATCAATATTTAATTCTTTCAATTTTGATACAAGCTTTCCAACATTATCATCGATATTGGTAACCATTCCGTAAATTCTTTTTGCGTCCAAAATATTTTTTTCTGTCATTGAAATTTTTTCACTTTCAGAAATTACAGAAGGATCTACATTTTTATATAAATCATAATATTTGTCAGGAAGTTGTAATGGTGTATGAGGAGCGTTGAATGATAGATAGCAAAAAAATTGATTTGACTTATTATATTCAATAAATTTTATTGCCTCGTCCGTAAAAATATCTGAACAGTATCCCTCATATTTTTTTTGTTCATTATTATGCCATAATATAGGATCAAAATAACTACGGTTTCCTTTATAGTAATTTGTAAAATCACCTACTTGACCAATACCTCCAGATAAATGAATTAAAGATTCATGAAACCCTTGATCCGTAGGTCTAAAAGGATAATTATCACCTAAATGCCATTTACCAAAAATTCCAGTCTGGTAATTATTTTCTTTTAAAATTTCAGCTAAAGTTGTTTCATCATTTGACATCATTGCACCGCCATTGTAAGTGTCAGTCACTCCAGTCCTTAATGAATATCTTCCTGTCAATAAGCTTGATCTTGTTGGAGCGCATACAGGTGAAACATAAAAGTTGTTAAACCTCATACTATTAGTAGCTAATAAATCTAAATTTGGAGTCTTAATATGAGAATTACCATTATAACCTATGTCACCATAACCTTGATCATCTGTTATAATTAAAATTATGTTTGGTTTTTGCTCTACTTGTTTAGTACAAGAAATAAACAATATCAATAAAAGTATGATTTTGTTAATATCAAATCCTCTCATATTTTACTTTGTCATAGGAATATCCTTATTAATCATTTTCATATCTACTTGATTATTTTCAACACCTAATAAATATTTTGAAAAGTGATCAGCTCTTAACCAAAAATTATATTCAGACATATTTCCAAATCCATGTCTTTGAGTAGGTAAAATCATAAAATCAAATCTCTTATTTGCTTTAATTAATTCATTAGCGACTCTATAGGTAGCACCAGGATGGACATTATTGTCCATATCACCAGTAACTAAAAAAAGATGTCCTTTAAGGTTTTTAGCTAAAGATTGATTTTTTTCAATATCATATACATATTTTAATTTACCACTATCATCAATTTCTTCCTTAACTCCGTGATGTGTTTCACTCCACCAACTATTATACATTGAGTTATCGTGATTACCTGCTTGTGAATATGCAGCTTTAAAAAAGTCTGGATAAACTAAAATTGCAGCGGTTGACATAAATCCGCCACCTGAATGCCCATAAATTCCAACTTTATTAATATCAATATAGCTATGCCTGTTTGCTAATTGTTCCGCTACATATTTTTTGTCAGCCAATCCATAATCTCTAAGATCACCATATCCGTAATTGTGATACCATTTTGATCTGTGTGGATGACCACCTCTATTACCTAGTGTTATAACAACAAAACCTAATTGAGCCATTCTATCAAGTCTATCCATTCTTACTGAAAATGATTTGTTTACTGACTCTGTCTGAGGACCAGGATAAACATATTCAAGTAGAGGGTATTTTTTATTTTCATCAAAATCAAAAGGCTTATAAATTACACCATATATGTCCGTTATACCATCATCAGCTTTAGCTTTAAATGGCTCAGGGAACTGATATCCAGAATCAAATAAAGAACTTAAATCAGCTGTTTCTAAATTCATTACAAGTGAACCATCAGAATTTCTTAATTCAGATTTTGGAACAGTATTTACTCTTGAAAAATTATTGACAAAATATCTATGATTATCATTTGGACTTGTCATTGTATTGAAGTTGCCTTTGTTTAAAATTTTTGGAGTACCCCCAAGTAATGATACTCTATAAGTATGTTCAAAATATGGATCTAGACTATTGTCAACACCATGAGCAGAGAAATACATTGTATTAGTTTTTTCGTCGATATGTTTAATATTAAAGCTATGGAAAGGACCTTTAGTAATTCTATTTATCAATTTTCCATTTGAATTGTATCTATAAAAATGTCCCCAGCCATCATTTTCAGACCAATGAATCATTTCAGTCTCATTCTTTAAAAGATATACTGGCTTAGTTTCATAAAAATAAGTATTGGTTTTATCTTGGATTAAAACATCAACCTTTCCAGTATTAATATCTGCTACACATATATCAAGCTTCTTTCTATCTCTACTTATTGTGTTAAAATATATTTTTCCCTTATCAGATAACAATAAAGTTGGATTGAAATCATCATCATATTGAGATGGTTTTCTTGGCTTACTAAATATTGCTATGTATTGTTGTTTATTACTATCTATTTCAACTTTTTTAATATTCTTTGATTCTGTATCAAAAATTAAAATTTCTCTCTTATAGTATTCTTGCTCACCTGGCATATGATACTTATAAGTTTCTAAAGTGGGTCTTTTTTTAGCTATTGAATTAATTACCCATAATTCTTTAATATCTCTACTATCGGTCCTTTGGTAAACAAACTTTTTTGAATCAGATGACCAATATCCCCTTATAGGAAATCTATCATTTTTTCTTTTTTCAATTTCCTCGTTGTCTAATCCTCTACCATAACCACCATAACCATAATGTTCCTCTCCATCTTTAGTCCATTGATTCTCAACAATTGTTGAGTCTTTATCATTTTTAACAGCCTTTAGAAAATTTTCTTTATCCATCCAATACAAATTGAATTTTTTTGAAAAGAAAACAATACTACTGTCTGGTGCTATATTTGCCCATTTTTTCCAATCTTCTTTTGGAGCTTTATCATTACTCAAAATTTTAAGACCATTACCACCAAGTACATATTCTAAGTGATATACTTTATTTTCCATTTTCTTTTTACTTAGAGTATCCTT
>Ga0208130_1001553_pt1 | contig 11047 bp, 8 predicted proteins | sample ETNtaG_31_FD_185771 | JGI IMG/M metagenome (GOLD analysis project Ga0208130, IMG submission 185771) | Marine microbial and viral communities from oxygen minimum zone, Eastern Pacific Ocean - ETNP201310SV78 (SPAdes) (version 2) | ecosystem: Environmental > Aquatic > Marine > Oceanic ...
TGCATTTGGATCCAGATTTCCTGTTGGTTCATCGGCAAGTATGAATTGTGGCTCAGTAACCAAGGCTCTTGCTATCGCAACCCTTTGACATTCTCCTCCCGAAAGCTCATTTGGTTTATGATTGAGTCGATGATGCATTCCAATTTTTTCCAAAATGCCTGCACTCTTTTTTCTACATTCTGTGATTGATTGATTCCTTACCAGTAGAGGCATCATGACATTCTCGAGTGCAGTAAACTCAGGAATCAAATGATGAAATTGATATATAAAACCAAAATATTGATTCCTCAGTTTAGATTTTCTACTCTCTTTTGATTTTGATTCATCCTCATCATTGATATTAACTGAACCATCTGAAGGTGAGTCAAGCAGGCCGATGATTTGTAGCAATGTTGTTTTTCCACTACCAGATGGTCCAGTTATAGCAACTGTCTCGCCCGAATCAATATCAAAATTAACACCCTTAAGGACATCGACAGTGCTGTCTCCTTTCTGAAAAACTTTGTGCAGATTGTTAATCTTAATTTTCATACTCATTTAAATCGAATGTTCTTCATTAAAACAGCAGGATCGGTTTTAGTGGCGTTATATGCTGGTATCAAAGAGGATAATATTGATAGTATCACTGTAAAGACAGCGATTCTAATTGTCTGATTCCAATCAATTATACTTGGTATTTCAGCGAGGAAGTAGACCTCCGGTTGATAAAGTCTGATTGATAACATTTCCTCGATTGAAAAAATGATCAATGACAGATTTTCACTCAGGATTACAGATAAGGAAATACCAATCGACAAACCGATGAGTCCAAAGAAAGTGCCGAGTGCAATGAATAGATAAAATATATTCCTTTTGTCATAACCCATTGCAATTAAGCTTGCGATACTGGAACGTTTTTCACTGATTAACATGCTTTGAGTTGAAATAATATTGAAGCAAGAAATTGCTAGGATGGACATGAGCACCAAAAATATGATCTTCCTCGTTAAATCCAAAGACCTAAAGAAATTTGGATTTTCTGATGACCAGTCACTTACCCATCCATTTACATTCATTGTTCTTGCAATCTCTTTTATTTTTGCCTGTGACAATGTGGGATCAATAAAATCAAAAGCATATCCAGTTACATTATCATTCATCTGCAGAAATATATTGGCATCCCTCATATCAGTGATGGCAATGTTTTCATCTATCTCAAAAATGCCTGAATCAAAAATACCTGTGACAGTAAAATCTTTCATTCTTGGTAGGTTTCCAAATGGAAGAAGTACTTTTTCGCTGGTCAACAATCTTAACTTATCACCGATACTTACATTCATCTTTTGGGCAAGATCATTGCCAATGACAATCGTGAATGACTGATCAAATGGATTCTGATTATGTTCAACCAGAACTGTTTTGAGTTTTTCTTCAACTAAGTATTCTCTATCCTCATAGGCAATTAAGCGGATTGGATTGATCATCTCATTGCTTAAAATCAATACATCTTCTTCTGAGAAAGCAGAATAGGACTGGATATCAGGATCATTTTCAAATATTTCAAAGAATGCATTGTTTAATTGACTCGCTTCTGCTGTTCTCATGCTTGCATGGGGTGTGAACTTGAGCATTCTCTCTTTGATTTCAATTTGAAAACCATTCATGACAGACATCACAGTTATGATCACACAAACTCCGAGTGAGATGCCAAGCAAACTCATGTAAGCAATACCTGAAGAGAATGGATTCCCTCCTCTCTTGGTCAAGATAGATAAAAAGACTTTCCAACTGAGAAATATTTTAGGCTGCATACTCATGAGCGATAAAGACGCATAAGGTCAGGGACAGAATATCTTGAGGTTATTTTACTTGGTAAGTAAGAAGCCAGAAGGCCAATGAAGACTGTCGCCGTAGAGATCCAAATGAATTCATGTAACTTTATGACATAAGGCATCGTATCAAGGATATATAAGCCTGGTGGAAAAAAATCAAAATTAAAGATATTTCTGCTTATTTCCTCAATATGATTGAGATTGAAAAGCACTGCCAAAGAAAGTGTGAGTCCTAAAAGAATCCCTATAAAATTTGCAATACAACCTTGAATTAAAAAGATTTGTGTGACATCTCTCTGGTTGTATCCCAAAGATTTGAGAATCGCTATGTCTCCTTTTTTGCTCTCTATCGTCATTGAGATCATTACCATAACATTGAAGATAGCGATTAAAACGACCAAGAAAAGCAAACCAATCATCACCGCTTTTTCGATCAGGATGGCCCTAAAAAGATTCTCATTTTTTTCAATCCAATCTGTGATTTCATATTGATATGGTCCAATAATCGGCTCAATTTTTGTAGTCATCGATTCAATATCAAAAGGGTCTTTCAGCCAGAGAATCGTATGATTCTCCTTCTTATTTTCACTGTCCAAATTTTTAAATGTCTCACTGTTTACGACAATTTCTAAAGGATTGGCTCTCATCTCCTTCTCTGTATGAAATCCTTTCACTCGAAATAAGGCGGCATTTCTTAGAGTGAGCCCATTGTTCATGACACGTGGGATACTGATGGTTAAATAGCTACCATATTCAATATCTAGGACTCCTGCCAAAGTATCATCAATCATTGCTTCATTATTACCAAGAATCAAAGTTGATGTTTCAGAGTGGGAATAAGACCTGATTTCAACGGCTTGTATCAGAGAGTCAGATTCAGCAATTGCACTGATTTTTGAATAAGATTTACATTTGAGTAAATCGGAGAATTCTAAATCACTACAAGGGATAATCATCGACTCTGAATCAGATTGATTTTGAAGCATGAGGTGTGGTTCAGATTTAAGAATTTTATTGTAAATCTCTTCCTGAAATCCATTCATTACAGAAAGAACGATCAATACCGATGCGAGTCCAATTGCAATTGCAAATGAAGAGACCCAATTCACAATTGGAATATAGCGCTTATCCAGCTGTTTACTGAACAAACGAAGTGCTATGAATAACTTACCTCTCAATTATCTACTCTAAAAAAATTATACAAATCATAATAATCGGTTATCTGACTAAAGACGAAATAATTCATCGACTTTATGGAATAATACAACCCGTCAATGAATCATGATAACTCAAAGTAAATTACTAATTGAAAAACAACAGGGTGACTCTTTTTCTCTTATGAAGTTGGGTCAGCTTTATGGTTCATCAAAAAATTTAGCCTTGGCAGAAATGCTAAACAAAGATTTACTTTCAGTTATTGTCTGTCCCAACTCAGACTCAGCACTCTCGGTATTTAGAGATTTGAGCTTCTTTTCCAACAATGAGATTGATATTGAAATCTTAACTGATTTAGAGATGTTACCCTATGACCTAAATCCTCCAATCAAAGGATTAAAAGCATCACGCTCTGAAACTTTTTACAAGCTTGCAAACAGAGACATCAAAGTTCTGATTCTCAATGCTCAGAATTTACTTTGGAGAATACCAGAACCATCCTTCTTTACAGAAAATGTGAAGTTATTCAAGAAATCAGATGAAATCAATATTGATGAAATCAGGGATATTTTTTCAATAAATGGATTTGAAAGGGTCAATGTGGTTAATTTTCCTGGTGAATACTCGATCAGAGGGTCAATCATTGACTTTTACTCTACAATCAATCAATTTCCTGTGAGATTGGATTTAATGGGAGACACAATTGACTCAATGAGACAATTTGATATTGAAACGCAACTCACAATTCAGCCAATCAATGAGTGTAAAATTACTCCTGTTGATTTCTTCTCAAAAACACAAAAACAAATCGACTTTTTCAAGGACAACTTTAGAAACAGCAGTGAAGGAAACCATATGGAATGGCCTTTGTATCAAAGTATTGATGAAGATTATGAAATCAATGGTGTTTATAACTATTTACCATACTTTCATAAAAAAACTGTATCACTGCTGGATTATTTTGACGATAAGACTAACTTCATCTGTATGGGAGATATTGAGGAGTCATTAAAAGTCTATGAGAAGCTGATTGAATCAAGATATTTAGACTTTCAAATGGATCTTCAGCCAATGATCAATCCCGATCAATTGTTCTTTAATTATAAAGAACAGCATAAAAAAATCATGGATGCTCACACCGTATTTATTCATGAGAAGAAAGTCTTGGATAAGAATCCTGAACAAAAGAATCATGATGTCCATCCAATTTCATTTCTCTTTCAGAAGAAGACTGAACAATCAGAAATGTCAAATATCATGGAATTCAAATCCAATAATAACCTTTCAAAAATATTGATCTCGATTCCGAATATGCTGAAAAGAAATTCGCTCATTGAACAATTAAAAGATTCTGATTTGAGCTATGCGTTGACCAGTGGTTGGAATGAATGTTTAGAAAGTGATCATGAAATCTTAATTACCACAGCAGACATTGATCAAGGATTTATGATTAAAAAATATCATTTTGCTGTACTCACAGAAAAGGATATCTATGGCTTCAAGCGTAGACTCAAAGAAAGAAAACAGCTCAGAGATCCTGAAGCAATCATTCAAAATCTGAAAGATCTGAGACCGGGATCATTGATTGTTCATCGTGATTATGGGATTGGTATTTATGATGGACTCAATAAAATGAAAATTGATGACATTGATTACGAATTCATAAAAATTGTTTATGCAAACGATGACCTCCTTCAACTTCCAGTAACACAGCTGGATAAAATCTCGAGATATATTGGTGATTCAAGTGATGAAAAAACCCTTTCAAAATTGGGCACAGATCAGTGGAATAAAATCAGCAATAAAGCAAAGGAGAAAGCGCATGATGTCGCTGCAGAGCTCCTCGAGCTCTATGCTTTCAGAAGTATAGAGACAGGCAAAATGCAATCTTCTGATACAGAAGAGTATCAGAGTTTTGTCTCAGACTTTGAGTATGTTCTGACTCGCGATCAAGCCAAAACTATAGAAGAAGTCATGAATGATCTCTCTTCAGATAAAAAGATGGATCGATTGATATGCGGTGATGTTGGTTTCGGTAAAACTGAGGTTGCCATGAGAGCTGCGTTTATTTCTGCAATCAATGGCCATCAAGTTGTAATCATGGTTCCAACAACAATCTTGGCGAATCAGCATTTTCAATCATTTAAAGAGCGTTTTGAGAAATGGCCAATCAATATTGAATTACTCACAAGAACCCAATCAACAAAAAAGAAAAAAGAAATATATGAATCCATCCAAAATGGAGATTGCGACATTTTGATTGGAACGCACGCTGTATTATCCGATAAAGTCAAATTTGATAATTTAGGACTGATCATTGTTGATGAAGAACACCGATTTGGTGTCAGGCAAAAAGAACTTCTACAAAAGCTTAAGCGTGATGTGGATTTCCTAGCAATGACAGCAACACCAATTCCGCGAACCCTCAATATGGCCATTGGGGATTTGAGGGATATATCAATGATCATGTCTGCACCTGAAAGTCGTGTTCCTGTTAAAACATTTGTGACTGAATGGCACAATAGTGTCGTCAAAGAGGCGATCGCCAGAGAGTTGGATCGAGGTGGGCAGATATTTCTTGTACACAATAAGATTGAAAACATCGAGAGCATAGCCAAGAGCATTTATGATATTTTTCCTGATATAAAATTAGAAATTGCACATGGTCAGATGAGGGAAGGCAATCTAGAGAAGATCATGATGAGTTTCTATAATCATGATTTTGATCTTCTGATCTCAACATCCATTATTGAAAGTGGGATTGACATTCCAAATGCAAATACAATCATTATCAACAATGCAAACCTATTTGGCCTATCGCAACTACACCAAATGAGAGGCAGGGTTGGTCGATCATCTAAACAGGCTTACGCGTATTTAATTTCACCTCCAAAAAATGAAATCAGTGATGATGCCCAAAAACGATTGCAAGCAATTGAAGCAGTTGAAGAACTGGGGATCGGCTTCATGCTTGCGACACATGATTTAGAAATCAGAGGCGCCGGAGAACTCCTTGGTGAGGCACAAAGTGGGCAGATACAAAAAATAGGATTCTCCTTATTCAAGGATATGTTGGCCGATGCGATCAAATCACTTCGATCTGAGAAGCATTTAGATCATGAAGAAAAAGCAACAGATATTAATATCAATATTCCTGTGCTGATACCTGAAGAATTGATCAGTGATGTCAACTTACGACTTATTTTTTATAGAAGAATCTCAAATGCTAAAAACAAGAAAGAGCTGGACCAAATTTCTGATGAACTGGTGGATCGCTTTGGATATCTACCAACTTCAACTCAGAATTTATTGGAAATAACAGATCTGAGAAATAGATCGACTGTACTGGGCATTGAAAAGATCAGATTCAATAAAGAGTATGGTCGTATCTACTTCAATGAAAAACCAATGATTGATGTAAGCCATATGCTCAAGCTCATTGATACAGATGAAGATTATAGATTATACCCAGACCAGTCTCTTGGTTTAAAAGGCGATTTTTCAGATGAGGAAACCAGAAAAAATAAATTATCTGAAATCATTTCCTATTTAGCAGTGCATTGAGCTCTTGAATGCCATTCTCTATCATATTCTGATCAAATAAATCTTTGGAAGGCCTGACCTTCTGATAGCTCTTTGATTGATCAATCATGTCAATCGGTAATTCACTCAAAACAGAATCAATGGATTCATCGGGATGACACCAGAGAATAAAATCACATCCTGCATGCAAGGCCTGGTTTATCCTTTTTTGCATTGAACCAATTTCAACTGCAGACTGCATCGTTAAGTCATCTGAAAAGATGAGTCCATCATATGAGTATTTTTCTCTGAGTATCTCCTTTAGCCACTTGGTAGAAAAAGTAGTGATGAGATCATCAATCGATGGATAAATGATATGCGCGGTCATGATACCGGGTAAACCACTCTTAATGAGATCAAGATAAGGTTTGATGTCTTTCTCAATTTCATCTATTGGCCTTGTGTCAATTGGTTGCTCTGTATGAGAGTCAGCAATTACAGCGCCATGACCAGGAAAATGTTTTGCCACAGCTTTCATACCAGCACTCGACATACCCTTAACATATGATTCTGCCATTTGACTGACCACTGATGGATCAGAATGAAATGATCGATCAGAAATCACTTTCGACAATCCATGATTGATATCGACAACAGGTGAAAAACTTGAATCAATTCCATGAGCTATCAATTCAGCTGCCATTATAAAACCAGTGAGCTCTGCAGACCTTATTCCGTCATTAATATCTAGATCGTAGATTCGACCTAGTTCTTGATGTGATGGGAGATGAAAGAAATCCTTTCTAAATCTTTGGATTCTTCCACCTTCTTGATCTACAAAAACCAATAATTCAGGATCTTTTATTTTCTTTATTGTATGTACCAGGATCCTAAGCTGCTCTTTATTGATGAAATTCTCAGAGAAAAGAATCACACCACCAATCATGGGATGCTCGAGCACTTTTCTATCTTCTTCTGATAGCTCTGTATTTGGAACTGAGATGATGATTGGCCCAAGCATGCTGTATCAGCTGATATCAACTTCCGTTCCGACTTGAACTTGATCAAATAAATCAATGATATCGGAATTAAACATATTGATGCATCCCATGGATCTGGGTGATCCCAGTTCAAAGTGATCTGGCACGCCATGAATATAAATATATCTTTGCATTGTGTCGACATTTCCAAGTCTATTCCTTCCCAGCTCTTTTCCGCTGAGCCATAAGATACGAGTGAGAATCCAATCTTCCGAATCTGAACTCAATTCCTTTTGATAGATTTCACCTGTTGGTCTTCTGCCTTTGAATATCATGCCATTGGGCTCTCCACCTCCAATTTTAGCCCTGATGATGTGTTTGCCTCTTGGTGTTCTGAAACTGTCTTTTTGCTCTCCTGGTCCAAGTTTTGAGGTGGATACTGTATAGATCTTTGAATGACTTCCATCAATCAACTCGAGTGATTGATGCAAAATTGAAATGACAATTTGCTTCATTCTAATGATTATGATTTCGTCAAAAGCTTCATATGAATTGGATTGTAATGTTGGATGAATTCAATCAATTCATTCAGTTTTAACTGCTTCTGATTATTGTCGATGATCTGTGTTAATAGCTGATAAGACAGATAAATAAGATAAGTATTGATCACATCGGACTCACAGTATTCAGTAATTTCAGAAAATGCATTTTCTAAATATAAATCCCATACGATTTTCCCAGAATCAAGAGGTTTACCAGGAGATCCGATTTGTTTCGATAGAGTTCCTAGACCCTGGATTTTATCTGTCTGAGCAAAACTGATTTCATGTTTCAGGTCGAGATGCTTGGATGAAGAAATAAATAGCTCAGATGAAATCAATTCATGAATCATTGAACGAATGAGAATCACTGGGATATCGAAAGTCAATCCATTCCAAGAAATCAACTTGGATATATCATTTTGTAATGCTTCGTGCAGAGTGCGAAGCATGTCCTCTTCTGAATGATCATTGATCGAAAGTGATGTCATGGTTGTCTCTTCACAGGAAACTTTGAGAAAAGAAATTGCAATTATTTTGTGCATATTGAGTGGGGGGAATTCAGAACCAGATTGCTGCAAGAATCTAAATGTCATCGCACGGATAATATCTTCATCTGCTAGGCCATTGAGATTCATATGTTCTTTCCCGTATTCCAAATCAGGAATCGTTTCGATATCGATTATGATCTCTGTCATGATTCAGTCTCTAAAACCACCATTGCGATTGACCATGGATGGTCGTCACTGATGCTGATATGAGAAGAAGATATTCCCAAAGTATTGAACTTTTGCCTGATCTTATTTGTGTAATGTAATTCTGGTTGACCACTTGATTTTCGACTCAAACCAAAATCTTTCCAATGAATACCTTGGGAAAATCCAGTACCAAGTGCTTTCACAGCAGCTTCCTTGCCTGCGAAAGCATTGCATAAGTATCGTTCTTTGTTTTTTGTCTTATTGAATAAATCCATTTCGTCATCATTCAATATTCTCTTTGGAAAACGATCACCATACTTCTGATATAAATTTTGAATGCGCTCGGCATTGACAAGATCAACACCAATTCCATAGATACTCATTTTCTGGATGACTCCATGATCTTCTTCATCTCTTTGACAGCCTCTGCCATACCTGTAATAACGGACCGTGCAATAATAGAATGACCAATATTTAATTCTGTAATTTCAGGGATTGCTGAAATTAAAGCCGTATTCTCATAATTCAATCCATGCCCAGCATTGACTTGCAAACCAATGCTTTTCGCATGCTTTGCACATTCCTTGATTCGATCAAATTCATACTCTTGGTCTCTTGGATTCAGACTGTCCGCATAAAGTCCAGTATGTATCTCGATCGCATCTGCTCCAGCCAATCGACTTGATTCGATCTGTTTTGGGTCAGGATCAACAAATAAAGATACTTTGATGCCAGATTTTTTTAGACGATGAATTGAGTCAGAAAGTTGATCCACATCACCCATCACATCAAGCCCTCCTTCTGTTGTGAGTTCTTCCCTTTTTTCTGGAACCAAACAACAATCAAATGGTTTCAAAGAGCATGCTATATCAATCATTTCTCGGGTTGCAGCCATCTCTAGGTTGACGCGTGAATTGGTCACAGCAACCAATCGCTCAACGTCATGATCTTGTATGTGTCTTCGATCTTCTCTCAAATGAACAGTAATACTATCGGCCCCATTCTTTTCAGCAACCAATGCAGCCTCTACTGGATCTGGATAATCGATTTTTCTAGCTTCTCTCAAAGTGGCAACATGATCCACATTCACACCGAGAAGTATTGATGATTTAGCATTCATAATGTCTTACACTTCCTTTTGGTAGTATAATAAGCCATTCTTAAATACATGACTAAGAAAATTCATCAAAATGAGCAAGTTAGAGATTTTATACACATAAATAATGAATAAATTATCCTCATTCGCGACAGTAGACCCAAATAATGGAATGAACAAAAATACGCCTGCCCGCTGTCAAAACTTAGTCAGTGGTGAATGGAAAGATGATGAAAATGAATATACCAAGATACCTGACCCCCTTAATGGGGATTATTTTGTTTTGGTACCTAATACCACTGATGCAACTGAGTTCATCGAAAACCTGAAAAATTGTCCAAAAAGTGGTCTGCATAACCCCATCAAAAATGTAGACCGCTATGTCATGCTCGGGGATGTCTGTGCGAAATCTGCTGAATTGATGAGAGACCCAGAAATTGAACTCTTTTTTGCAAAATTAATCCAAAGAGTAATGCCAAAAAGCATCAATCAGTGCCTAGGTGAAGTGAGGGTCACAAGAGTCTTTCTTGAGAATTTTGCAGGCGATGGTGTGAGATTTCTTGCTAGAGGGTTCAGCAATCCTGGAGATCATGATGGTCAAGAATCCAAAGGGTATCGATGGCCTTTCGGTCCAGTTGTCCTGATCGCTCCCTTTAATTTTCCACTGGAAATACCCGTATTGCAGTTTATGGGTGCTCTTTTCATGGGCAACAGGCCACTTGTAAAGTCAGACTCAAAAGTCAGTATCGTTTTTGAACAATTTTTAAGAATGGCCATTCATTGCGGTCTACCTGCTTCTGATTCAGACTTTATTCACTGTGATGGAAAGAATATGGATCAACTGATTACTGATGGCAAAGAATATATCAGACATCTCCAATTCACTGGCTCTTCTGATGTTGCAGAACATCTTGCAAATAAGATGGATGGAAGAATCAAAATAGAAGATGCAGGTTTTGATTGGAAAATAATTGGGCCTGATTTCGAGCAAGATTGGCTAGATTATGTTGCATGGCAATGCGACGAAGATGCATACAATGCATCGGGTCAGAAATGTTCAGCACAAAGTATTTTATTTGTGCACAATAATTGGTCTGAACATTTGATACCAAAAATCTCAGAGCTTGCAAATAGAAGGAATCTAGACAATCTGACGGTGGGACCTGTTCTCACTTGGGACAATGTTCAAATAAAATCACACATTGATGCATTATTGAAAATTGATGGATCAAGCATTCTCTTTGGA
>Ga0208130_1001557_pt1 | contig 11041 bp, 11 predicted proteins | sample ETNtaG_31_FD_185771 | JGI IMG/M metagenome (GOLD analysis project Ga0208130, IMG submission 185771) | Marine microbial and viral communities from oxygen minimum zone, Eastern Pacific Ocean - ETNP201310SV78 (SPAdes) (version 2) | ecosystem: Environmental > Aquatic > Marine > Oceanic ...
GATCGAGGCGATGGAATCCCTTGAAATCCAAGCCGAAACTCAGACCTTGGCTTCGATCACTTACCAGAACTTTTTTCTGCTTTACCCCCGCTTGGCTGGCATGACCGGTACGGCGAAAACGGAAGAGGTGGAATTCGAGAAGACCTACAAACTTGAAACCACCATCGTTCCAACCAACCGGGTGCGGGCTCGTCAGGACTGGGCCGATCAGGTGTACAAAACCGAAGAGGCCAAATGGCGCGCGGTGGCCCAAGAGACAGCCGAGGTACACCAGCAGGGCAGGCCTGTGTTGGTAGGCACCACCAGCGTTGAAAAGAGCGAGTTGCTCAGCTCTCTGCTTGCGGAACAGAACATTCCCCACAACCTGCTCAATGCCAAGCCGGAAAACGTAGAGCGCGAAGCTGAGATCGTCGCTCAGGCAGGCCGTTCAGGCGCAGTCACCATTGCCACCAACATGGCTGGTCGTGGTACCGACATCATCCTTGGCGGCAACAGCGACTACATGGCCCGCCTCAAGTTGCGAGAAGTGTTGTTGCCCCGGCTGGTGCGTCCTGAAGAGGGGCATCGTCCACCCGTGCCACTGCAGCGCAGCACGGATGGGGGTGATGGCTTTGCAGCAAAAGCAGCGCTTGCTTCCGGGCCCCATGGCAGTGCTCCCAGCGAAGCCAAAGCCATCGGCAGCCTTTATCCCTGTCAGCTCACCGATTCCACTGATCAGGCACTGGCTGAGTTGGCCAGGGATCTGGTGAAGGCTTGGGGCGATCGTGCTCTCACGGTGATTGAACTGGAAGACCGCATTGCAACGGCGGCAGAGAAGGCGCCCACCGACGATGCCCAGATTGCGGCACTGCGTGCTGCCATCGCCATGGTCAAGGGCGAATACGACGAGGTGGTGAAGCAGGAAGAGGGCCGAGTCAGAGAGACGGGAGGTCTGCACGTGATCGGCACCGAGCGGCACGAATCTCGTCGAGTGGATAACCAGCTACGCGGCCGCGCTGGTCGTCAGGGTGATCCCGGTTCCACTCGCTTTTTTCTGTCGCTGGGCGACAACCTGTTGCGCATCTTCGGCGGTGAACGTGTTGCTGGTCTGATGAATGCCTTCCGCGTTGAGGAAGACATGCCGATTGAATCCGGCATGCTGACCCGCTCTTTGGAGGGGGCCCAGAAAAAAGTTGAGACGTATTACTACGACATCCGTAAGCAGGTGTTTGAGTACGACGAGGTGATGAATAACCAGCGCAAAGCGGTCTATTCAGAACGGCGCCGTGTGCTCGATGGCCGCGAGCTCAAGAAGCAGGTTGTGGGCTATGGCGAGCGCACCATGAACGAGATCGTGGAGGCCTACGTGAATCCGGATCTTCCTCCTGAGGAATGGGATGTGGCTCAGCTGGTCAGCAAGGTGCAGGAGTTTGTGTATTTGCTGGAAGATCTCAAGGCCGACCAGCTGCAGGGACTCTCGATGGAGGAGCTCAAGGCCTTCCTGCAAGAACAGCTGCGCAATGCTTACGACCTCAAGGAAGGTCAGATCGAACAGCAACGGCCTGGTCTGATGCGCGAAGCCGAGCGCTTCTTCATCCTTCAGCAGATCGATACGCTCTGGCGTGAACACTTGCAGGCCATGGATGGCCTGCGCGAGTCGGTTGGCCTGCGCGGCTATGGGCAGAAGGATCCCTTGATCGAATACAAGAACGAGGGCTACGACATGTTCTTGGACATGATGACCAACATGCGCCGCAACGTGATCTACTCGATGTTCATGTTCCAGCCGGCACCGCCTTCCGGACAATCTGTAGGGTCAACAACAACAGCCTGATCTAGCTCCTGCCGGGAGGTCTGTCCCCCAGGAATTCAAGGATCTCGCGGTCTTTGAGGTTTTGAGCATCTCCGCTACGCATCTCGTGTAGTGGACGACCAGTGGCCGCAGCCATGGTTTTGAGGTTCTCATTGAGACTGCGTACTTGTCCTTCCAGTTGATCAATGCGCTCCATCAGATTGCGGATGACGCTCGCTTCAGCATCTGGCAGCGCTGAATGAGCCAGTGGATTAATGCGGACACCGCTTTGGTGGATGACGCGCCCAGGTATCCCCACAACGGTGCAATCCGCTTCCACGTTGCGTACGACGACTGATCCTGCGCCTACGCGTGTGTTGGCTCCCACTTCGATGGCTCCCAACACTTTGGCGCCGGCTCCAATCACAACATTGGTGCCCAGCGTGGGGTGACGTTTGCCATGGTTTTTGCCCGTGCCTCCCAGGGTGACGCCCTGATACAGCAGACAGCGATCTCCTATCTCAGCGGTTTCACCAATCACCACACCCATGCCGTGGTCAATGAAGACGCCTTGGCCGATGGTTGCACCAGGGTGAATCTCAACACCAGTGAGGCTTCGCCCAAGCTGGCTCAGTAATCTCGCAGGCAATTTGAGGGGTAGACGCGAACGCCAGAGGCGATGACTGAGCCGATGTAGGGCTAGCGCCTGGAAACCTGGGTAGCAAAGCAGGATTTCAAGTGCTCCGCGTGCTGCAGGGTCACGCTCACGAATGATCGCCAAATCGGCGCTGATGTGATGGAACATGCCTTGGCGCCGCGCCCTTAGCGCTTGGGGTAGCCATTTTGGCAGCTGATAGGTATCAGCTGCTTTGAAGGCCAATCTCCTTACGCAGCAGTTCGATGGTGTCTCCGCTCAGATAACTCTCGGCGCAGTGAACTTGGGGCATGCGCATCAGCTGAGACCGGTTTTGTCTCAGGCTCTGCTCGACCAGAGGAAGACTCGGTCGATCGCAAAGCACATGGCTTGATGCTCTCAGCAGTGCCAGCAGTCTGCTGCCGATATCCGGAGTCGCAGTCATCAGCAGCAGCTCGTTGCCGCGCATGCTGTGAAGGATCACTTCCGCCGCGCGCAAGATACCTGGGCTAATACTGACCAGACCAACACAGCTGCCTTGACGCAGTTCTTTGAGCATGGCCAGCTCTTCACGGAAATCGTTGAGGTCGACTGCCACCGCACGCACCCCATGTTGCTTTGCGAGCTTTTCCATGGGTTGCAGGAAGTAGCGGCTGGTCACCACGGTGCCATTACTGCCGCTTTCAAGAACACTTTCCAGCTCCTCCATCGGCACCACCTCCACTGGTACATCAAGACTTGGTTCGAGTTCCTCTGCGATCAACATCGAGGCCCCGATGTCTTCCCGAGGCGTACTGACTAAAACTCTGGCGCCGCATCGGAGGCGCCAATCAATTTCTCGAGTGAGCAGATCCCGTGTCTGTTGCAGTGTGCAGCCTGCATTCAAGAGACCATCCACACATTTGCGTACTTCGCGGTCGAGGTCAGTGACCCCGCGATTGCGCATGTGCGTTGGTGTGCGGACTTCTCGTGGCTTCTGCTGATCGCGCACATAAATCCCTGATCCAGCCATGGCTTCCACAACCCCGTCGGTCTCCAGCTGGCGGTAGACCTTGCTAATCGTGTTGCGGTGAAGGCCTGTTTGCATGGCCAGCTGACGCGTGCTTGGCAGGCGATGGCCAGGTGGGTAATGCCGAGCAGCTATCGCGAAGCAGATTTGGTTGTAGAGCTGGGTCGACGCCGGGATATCGCTTTCCTGTTGAATGTGGAATCGCACGCCGTTGGGCCAGATCAAGATGCGGCCACCTTAAGGACTTAACGGGTCGGTGACAATCGCTTTGGTGGTCAGTGTCCCTGTGCCGATTGCTGAGAGTGCTCCGGTTTCAGTTGTTTGGAGCTTCTCGATGAGTTTTGTGCGCCTCTGGGTTGCTCAGCTCACTGTGATGCCATCGAAGCAGCGATTGTGTTGACAATTTTTGTTGAAGCAACGCCATCACAGAACCGCCAGTTCAGTTGTGACGAGCTGCAAATGCTTGATTGACCTAATTGTTGATTGGCTTGGTTAGCCGTTCCCAGCAGGTTTGCTGATTTGCCTGGCTGCGGCCGCGCGCGGAGGTGCTGTGATCGTGCGTACCGCTTTGTTGGCAGCTTCTTCCTTTTCGTCTTGCTTTGCCAGCGGCGTTTTGCGCGGTGTGAGGAACATGATCATGTTGCGGCCTTCGCGTTTGGGAGGCTGCTGGATCTCGGCTGGTTCCTCAAGATCCTTGGCCATGCGCCTGAGCAAAACCTCAGCAAGCGCGGTGTGTTGAATCTCGCGGCCGCGGAAAATCACGGTGCATTTCACTTTGTCGCCAGCCTTGAGGAAACGCTGGGCTTGGCCGATTCGCACGTCGTAATCGTGCTGATCAATTTTGTATCGCATCTTGACCTCTTTAACTTCGGTCTGGTGCGATTTTTTCTTGGCTTCCTTGGCCTTTTTCTCTTGTTCGAATTTGTATTTGCCGTAATCCATGATCCGGCAAACCGGCGGATCAGCTTTTTCGCTCACCAGAACAAGATCCAGTTCCCGTTCTTTGGCCACTGATAACGCTTCTTCCCGATCAATCACTCCAAGTTGAGTGCCGTCTGCATCCACCACACGAAGCTGTGGGTAGTTGATGCGATCGTTGATGTTGGGGAGCTCCCTGACAGGAGCACGGCGGTCAAAACGGGGACGTGGTGGCATTCAGTGATGAAGAGGCTGCCGGAGAACAATCTCGGCCCGGCGGGGTTTCATGACTCACCCTAGACCGGCTTCGATCTGCTGACTGGCATCGTTCAAGGGATCGGTATCACTGAGCCAGTGCGGCTGGTGTTGACGTCTGAACCAGGTGCGTTGGCGCTTGGCGAACTGTTGCGTGCGCTTGGTTGTTTGCGCGATGGCGTTGGTTCGATCGAGATGCCCTCCCAGCACCTGTAATGCTTCGCCGTAGCCAATGGTTTGCAGGAGTGGCAGGTCAGCTCCGTAGCGCTGCTTGAGTTGCTGGGTTTCTTCCATCAGCCCCTCGGCATAGAGCTGTTCCGTGCGTTGGCTGATCCGCTCGCGCAGGTTGGCTGGATTGAGGCCGAGTTCGAGCACGCGCCAGGGAGGCGGGCTGGCACTCGACTGGGAGCTCATCGGCCTGCCAGTGGCGTAGAGCACCTCCAGTGCGCGTTGGGTGCGGACTGCATCCGCCGCGGCGATTCGTTGCCCTGCTGCAGGGTCTGCATCCTTCAAAAGTTGATGACAGGCTTTTTGGCCTAGTTGTGCAAGTTGCTGACGCAGTGCCGGCTGAGGTGCGACCGAGGGTGGCTTCAGCCCAGCAGTGAGTGCCTTGAGATACAGCCCGCTTCCTCCCACCAGGAAAGCAGCACCTCGTTGTTCCAGGCTGTTGTTCACCGCTGCAAGGGCCTCGTCCTGAAATTCGCGCAGGGTGATCGGTTGATCAGGTCGGCGAAGGTCGAGGAGGTGATGGGTCACTCGTTGTCGCTGGTCGGCGGTGGGTTTGGCGGTGCCCACATTCATCTCCTTGTAAAGCTGCCGTGAATCGATGTTCAGAATCTCCAGCTCAAAACGTTCAGCGAGGTCGAGGGCTAGAGCCGTTTTGCCGCTGGCAGTGGGTCCCAGCAGCACCACCACCAGTGGTGTGAGCTGCGCTGATCCTGGCGCTGCTGGTGGGCTGGGGTCGGACATGGAGAGGAACGGGGGTGGACCCCCTGAAAAAATGATGCCTCAGAGGCCTCTGCAAGCGTCTCTGGCATGCCAGTGGTAGATTCAGCCTGACAGGAAGCCTGGCCGACCTAGATCGCATGAGCGAAGCCGCGAAAGTTCAGGCGGCCTATGGCGCCGAACAAATTCAGGTGCTGGAGGGTCTCGAGCCCGTCCGTAAGCGCCCCGGGATGTACATCGGCACGACCGGGCCGAGGGGATTGCATCACCTGGTTTATGAGGTGGTGGACAATTCGGTCGATGAGGCTCTAGCCGGCCACTGCACTGAGATTCAGGTGGTGCTGGGTGAGGACGGTTCCGCTTGCATCACCGATAACGGTCGTGGTATTCCCACCGACGTTCACCCCCGCACTGGCAAGAGTGCGCTGGAAACGGTGCTGACCGTGCTGCACGCCGGTGGCAAGTTTGGTGCCGGTGGATACAAGGTTTCCGGTGGTCTTCACGGTGTTGGCGTGTCGGTTGTCAACGCTCTGAGCGAATGGGTGGAAGTCACCGTTCGCCGTCAGAGCAAGGTGCACCGTCAACGCTTTGAGCGTGGAGCTCCGATTGGCAGTCTTGTGTCTGAAGATCAGCCTTCCTCTGAGAATGGTCTGACAGGCACCAGTGTGCGCTTCAAGCCCGATATTCAAATTTTCACGGTCGGCATCGAGTTTGATTACGCCACGCTGTCGGCGCGTCTGCGCGAACTCGCCTATCTCAATGGAGGAGTGCGGATTGTTTTCCGCGATGAGCGTGAAACTGCCCGTGATGCCGAAGGCAAGCCCTACGAAGAAATTTATTTCTATGAGGGCGGCATCAAGGAATATGTCGCCTATATGAATGCCGAAAAAGATGCATTGCATCCTGAAATTATTTATGTGAATGCTGAAAAGGATGGTGTGTCGATTGAAGCAGCGCTGCAGTGGTGCGTTGATGCTTATTCCGACAGCATTCTTGGATTTGCCAATAACATCCGCACGGTGGATGGCGGCACCCATATCGAGGGTCTGAAGACCGTTCTCACGCGAACCCTCAATACCTTTGCGCGCAAGCGAGGCAAGCGAAAAGAGGCCGACAGCAATCTTGCTGGAGAAAATATTCGTGAGGGGTTGACAGCAGTCTTGTCGGTCAAAGTGCCTGAGCCTGAATTCGAGGGTCAGACCAAAACGAAGCTGGGTAATACGGAAGTCCGTGGCATTGTCGATAATCTCGTCGGTGAGGCTCTCAGTCAGTACCTGGAATTCAATCCGGGAGTGATCGACATGATCCTCGAGAAGGCCATTCAGGCCTTTAATGCCGCAGAAGCTGCTCGCCGCGCTCGGGAGTTGGTCCGGCGTAAGAGTGTCTTGGAAAGTTCAACATTGCCTGGCAAGTTGGCGGATTGCAGTTCTCGCGATCCTGCTGAATCCGAGATCTACATTGTTGAGGGAGATTCTGCTGGCGGCTCCGCCAAGCAGGGCCGTGATCGTCGTTTCCAGGCAATCCTGCCGTTGAGAGGCAAGATCCTCAATATTGAAAAGACCGATGATGCCAAGATTTATAAAAATACTGAAATTCAGGCCCTGATTACTGCGCTGGGTTTGGGGATTAAAGGGGAAGATTTTGATGCCAAAAATCTACGTTATCACCGTATTGTGATCATGACAGACGCTGACGTGGATGGCGCCCACATTCGTACTTTGATCTTGACATTTTTCTACCGATATCAGAAGGAGTTAGTCGAGGGTGGGTATATCTACATTGCATGCCCACCTTTGTATAAGGTTGAGCGCGGTAAGAAGCATTCTTACTGTTACAACGAGCAGCAGTTGCAAAAAACGTTGGATGGTTTTGGTGAAAAGGCCAACTACAACATCCAGCGATTTAAGGGCTTGGGTGAAATGATGCCCCAGCAGCTTTGGGAAACAACCATGGATCCCTCCACGCGCACGATGAAGCGTGTTGAAGTTCAAGATGCTTTGGAAGCAGATCGCATCTTCACAATTTTGATGGGAGATAAAGTGGCGCCTAGGCGTGAATTTATTGAAACCCATAGTGCTGAGCTCGATATGTCAGCACTCGACATTTGATGAACCACTCCGCAACGGTGATGCTGCGTTGGAGCTGGTTGCTTGGCGTGTCGTTGTTTGGTCCTGTGGCTTTGCCGGCTGGCGGGGCTGAGCGTCGCCTACCCCAGGTTCGCCGCCAGCAGGGCCGTGGCCCTCTCCTCAGTGGTAGCGACTGTGTGCTCCACTCCAGTCCGCTGGTCGCAGCTCCTGCTGTACGGCGACTGGAGATCGGAACACCGTTGCAGTTGTTGCGTCGCTGGCGCAGTGAGGACGGCCGTGACTGGATTCAGGTGAAGGTCACCTCTGGCCCTGCACTGACGGATTCCGTCGAGCGGCAACGGGGTTGGATTCATCACTGAGTTCAGTCTCTACCAGGCGCTGATGGTTGGCTTGGGTGCCATCCCTGGCGCCTGGTTGCGCTTAAGACTGGTCAACCACTTTGAACCGTTGGTTCCGCGCAAACACTGGGGAACCTTTGTGGTGAATCTTGTGGCTGCCTTTGCCTTGGGCTTAGTGCTCGGCCTCGAACGCGCCGGTCGTTGCGACCAATCCACACCTGCTTCTGCACTGATTTTGCTGATTGGCACAGGCTTTTTTGGCAGCCTGAGCACTTTTTCCACCTTTGCTGTGGAGGTGCTTGTCACGTTGCGTGATCGCCGCTGGGGCGAAGCCGTGTTGCTCACCGCCGGCTCGGTAATCGCTGGTCTTCTGGTTGCTGCTGCAGGTTTCAGTCTGGGACTTGTCAATGCCTGAACAGTTGCCTTCCTTCAGAACGGAGCTTCAGGAGCTGCTGTTGGTCGCTGTGGGGGCAGTCCCAGGGGCCTTGATGCGCTGGCAGTTCGGTGTGGTGCTGCATGACAGAGACGTGCTGGTCAACGTGCTCGGTTCACTGATTTTGGGCTTGCTGCTGGGCTTGCCCTATCGGCCCCGGATTCAGTTGCTGGTGGGAATTGGGTTCTGTGGTTCGTTAACCACCTTCAGCAGCTGGATGGTCAATAGCGTGGACCTGATTGTTTCAGGCCAACAGCTTGCAGCCATTGGCCTGATTGGCCTGACCCTGGGTCTGGGCCTTGGTGGCGCAGCCCTGGGTTTATGGATCGGCCGCAGCGTCGATGCGTTGGCGATCAAGCCTTCAGAGCCGCCTCGATAGCGTTGCTGAGCTCAGCATCTTCAGGAGCCACTCCGCTCTTGTAGCGATTGAGAACGGTGCCGTCCTTGCCCACGAGGAATTTTTCGAAATTCCAGGCCACATCTCCAGCAGGCTCTGTCTGATTGAGCGTGGTGTAGGGCTCGGTCGTGCTGCCTGTGGCATGCACCTTGTCGAACAGTTCGAAGCTGGCGCCGTAGGTGGTTGAACAGAAGCTCTTGATTTCATCAAGGCTGCCGGGCTCCTGGGCTCCGAAGTCGTTGCAAGGAAACCCCAGAACGCAAAGGCCCTGAGCGCCGTATTTGTCTTGCAGGGCCTGGAGGCCGGCGTATTGCTTGGTAAAGCCGCAGCGGCTGGCCACGTTCACGATTAACAGCACCTTGCCCGCATAGGCGCCAAGAGATTTTTCGCTGCCGTCGGGGGTGCGCACGGAAACGCTGCTGATGCTGGTAGCCATGGCTTTGGATAACGGTTGGCGCAGACGATAACTGTCTTGCATCGGCATACACTTGAGTGCGCTGGACACGGGGCATGGATCAGGCACCGGGTTCTAGTGAAAGCCTCGCTTTGAGCGACGTTCCTTCCCACCAGATGGTCGTGGAAGTGGTCGCCCGCCAGCTTGAGTCCATGCTGAGTGTGGGTAATTACGACGGTGTCAAGCTTCTGCTTGCACCGGTGCAGCCCGTGGATGTGGCTGAGGCGATTGGCAGCCTGCCCCGCACGATGCAGGCCCTTGCGTTTCGTTTGCTCGGTAAAGACGAGGCGATTGAGGTTTATGAGTACCTTGAGCCACCCATTCAGCAGAGCCTTCTGGAGCGCTTGCGTTCCGGCGAGGTGCTCGAGCTGGTTGAGGAGATGTCTCCGGATGATCGGGTGCGTCTATTTGATGAACTGCCGGCCAAGGTGGTGCGTCGTCTGTTAACGGAGCTCAGTCCAGTGGAGCGTCGTGTGACGGCTCAGCTGCTCGGCTACGCCAGTGAAACGGCTGGCCGTCTGATGACGACCGAATACATCGATTTAAAAGAGTTTCAAAGCGCGGCTCAGGCACTCACGATTGTGCGACGCCGCGCACGTGAGACAGAAACGATCTACAGCCTTTATGTCACCGATGGGCAGCGCCATCTCACTGGGATCTTGTCGCTGCGGGATCTCGTGACCGCAGACCCTGAAGACCGTGTGGGCGATGTCATGACCAGGGAGGTCGTGAGCGTTAACACCGATACGGATCAGGAGGAGGTGGCTCGGGCGATCCAGCGTTACGACTTTCTGGCTGTGCCGGTTGTGGACCGGGAGCGACGTCTGGTGGGCATCGTCACTGTGGATGACGTGATTGACGTGATCGAGCAGGAGGCCACGCGCGATCTTTACGCCGCAGGTGCAGTGGAGGCCGGTGATGAGGACGATTACTTCCAGAGCAATCTGTTCACGGTCGCTCGACGCCGGGTGGTGTGGCTGTCGGTGTTGGTTGTGGCCAGCTTTGTCACCTCAGAGGTGATTGCTCTTAATGAAGAGGTGCTCAAAGAGGTGGTGCTTCTGGCTGCTTTTATTCCGCTGTTGGCAGGAACCGGCGGCAACGTGGGTGCTCAAAGTTCCACCGTGGTCATCCGTGGTTTAAGCACGCAGAGCATCACCTCCCTTGGCCAATTCAGGGCTGTGGCGCGTGAAGCGACCGCTGGCCTATTGCTGGGCCTGTTGATGATGCTGTTGGTGGTTCCTTTTGCCTGGTGGCGTGGTCAAAGCCCGCTGGTTGGTCTGTCGGTGGGGACCAGTCTGTTGGCAATCACCACCTTGGCTGCAACGGCCGGCGCGGCGTTCCCCCTGTTGTTCAACCGGCTGGGCTGGGATCCGGCGCTGATGTCCACACCGTTCATCACCACCTGCACGGATGTGGTGGGCACTCTTATCTATCTAAAAACAGCGCAGTGGCTGTTGCTGAACATGCCGCAGCTGCTCTCAAACGCAGGTATTTCTACCCAATTACTCGCTGCCGTCCATTTCTGAGAGGACGTTTACGTTTCTTAGGAGTACGCTTTACACAACTCAATGAAGCGTCATGGCTCCTGCTATCGCCGCTGCGTCCGTAGCGACTCCTCTCAAGGCCGTTCCCTCAAAAGCCGCACCCACCAAGGGTTCTGCCGGTAAGACGGTTGCTGTTCGTTCAGCAGGTGCTGATGTCGACCTGGTGCGTTCCTACCTGCGTGACATCGGCCGTGTGCCGCTGTTGAGCCATCAGCAGGAGATCACGCTGGGTCGTCAGGTGCAAGAGCTGATGGAT
>Ga0208130_1001559_pt1 | contig 11026 bp, 9 predicted proteins | sample ETNtaG_31_FD_185771 | JGI IMG/M metagenome (GOLD analysis project Ga0208130, IMG submission 185771) | Marine microbial and viral communities from oxygen minimum zone, Eastern Pacific Ocean - ETNP201310SV78 (SPAdes) (version 2) | ecosystem: Environmental > Aquatic > Marine > Oceanic ...
ACAACTACATTTGTCACTTCAGATTCCTCTAGAGCACCACCAACAAATTTTCTTGAACCATCAGCCACAAAGTTCATTGCAAATTGTTCGAGCATATCTCCGTCATACTCTTTTTCTTCAAGAGGATAAGCAAATCTTGCACCTGCCCCAACAACTGCTCCAATTATAAGTAATCCAGCTAATAATCCTAATCCAATTCCTCCAAGTTTATCTAGCCATCCAAGTAAAACTATACTTAGCATAGTCTTAATTATTTTTGCCAGTATCCTTCCAGCTATAAAAATTCCAACATAAATTACAACATAAGCAAGAGCTGTTGCTATAGATTCGCTTTCAACATTCTGACTAATTAAAGAAACGACATTTTCTGAAAATTGACTGCTCACTAGGCTTGCAACGTATAATGAAGCAACTGTAAGAGCACCTGTAATTAAACCTGACCTAAAACCCCACAGAGCTCCGAGACCAAATAAAATTATCAAGATCCAATCAAAAAAGTTCATGCTAATCCCCCTCTTAACAAAATGTAGTTAGATATATCTTCTTTTTTATCCTGTTTAATGTCAATATTGGTCGGGGAGCCGGGATTCGAACCCGGGACCTCCTGGTCCCAAACCAGGCGCGCTGCCAAACTGCGCCACTCCCCGAAAATATTATTTAAGTGCTTTAGCTATAGCTTCGCAACCCTGCATATATATGGTTGAGTCAGTATTTATTGAAATATATTGAACACCCAAATCTTTTAACCAAAGCCCCATTTCTACATCTTTTGCAAATGATCCAACAGCCCTGCCAGCATTTCGTGCTTTTTCAGCTGCATTTTTCATAGCATCAGCCACTTTTTTATCTCTTACTTGCCCAGGTATGCCTAATGATTGAGAAATGTCATATGGGCCCAAGAAAAGTACGTCTATTCCATCAACTTCCATTATCTCATCAAGATTATTTAATCCTTTTTGACCTTCAATATGAACAATTACCATCGTTTCATCATTTTGGCTATCTGTATGGTTTTCGCCTTGATTTAAAAAATAATCACCTGCTTTAGTAAATATTGATAATCCCCGATGCCCCATTGGATCATATTTTGCTGCATTAACCACATTTAATGCATCCTGTTTTACATTAATTTGGGGAACTTGAACACCTGCAGCACCAACATCTAAAGCTCTTAATATTAACCTTTCGTTATTTTCGCCAACTCTAACAATAGGATCTACGCCAGTGCCTTTAGCAACTAAAATTAAATCTGTAATTGTTTGCATATCAAGAGGCCCGTGCTCAGTGTCCAGAATACAAAAATCCATTCCTGAGTACCCTAAGGTGTCAATCATTGTTCCTGAGGGAACAATACAAAATGGCCCTACAACAACTTCACCTTTTTTTATTCTTTTTTTAATAGAAACTTTATTTGACATTTATTACCTCATAGATTTTCATTATTCTAAGCAGTTTAAATACAATGTGTTAATGTAGCAACACAATAAAAAATAATCAACAAATTTTATGCATAAAGAAGGAAATTTAATTTTTTTAGGGACTGGTTCTTCTGACGGAATACCAAGAGTAAGTTGCTTAACTAATCCTGATAAAATATGCAAGGTTTGTGAAAGTGCAAAAAATCCGGACTCAAAAAACAGAAGAAGGAATACATCAATTGCAATTTTGACAGATAGAAAACATGAATCTAAAAATATTATTATTGATGCTGGTAAAACCTTTTGGGAATCAGCAATAAAATTCTTTCCGAAACACAATATTAGGCAAATTGATGAAATAGTTATTACTCATGCCCATGCAGATGCAGTTGGCGGGTTCGATTATTTCAGGGATTGGACAAATTTTGTCCAAGATACCGTAAAGGTAAACTTAAGAGAAAGTGATTTTGAAGCAATTAAAAATATATACTTTTATTTATTTGAAAATGGAAAAGTTAAAACTAGAGGGCCAATACCAAAAACTGTATTCAATTTTATTGATGAAAAGCCTTTTAAATTTGGTGATTTCGAAATTACTCCTATACCTGTTTTTCATGGCAAAGAATACATATCTTTCGGTTATAAATTTGGAAATATTGCCTATATATCAGATGTATCTAAAATTCCAGAAAGCTCAGAAAAGCTTCTTGAAGGATTAGATATTCTAATTATTGATGCATTAAGACCTGAACCTGCCTATTTCTCACATTTTACTTATGAGCAGGCACTAGAGGTTATAAGAAAATTTAGACCAAAAAAATCATACTTTACCGATATAATGTGTGCAGTTGATCACGAAGAAGCAAATTTAAAATTAAAAAAATTAAAAAATTCTGAAGGATTAGATATTGAATTATCATATGATGGTTTAAAGATTGACTTTAATTATTAAGACTTTTCCGGTAAGTTTCGTAAGTTTTTTTATCTGGAGGATAATATTTTCCGGGAGATAAATTTTCTTTTTCGAGTCTATTTTTTATCCAGGTTTCTAAGTTGTCATACTCAATAGCAGCTATTGCCACTTCGGCAGCTATTTTTCTTGGAATAACAACAACCCCATCATCATCAGCTACAATATAATCACCAGGTAAAACTAAAACTCCATCAACTCTTACAGGTTCGTTTGTTGAGTAAGGCGTACCAACAGTAGTCCCTAGATTTGAAGTTCTACCATAACCCCAAATACGTATATTATATTTATCAACGGACTTCATATCTCTTACACCACCATCGCAAACTAAACCGTCTATACCTCTTTGTTTTAATCTTAAAAATTTAATATCACCACCAATAGACATTAAACTTGATGCCATTGAACTCATTACTATAACGTCTCCGTTTCCAGCAATTTCAAATGCAGCATATTCTGGAGACTTTTCATTTTTTGGCTTCATTTCATCAAAATCTTTTCTTGAAGGTAGATATCTAATAGTTACAGCTCTGGAAACAAGTCGCTCACCATTATTTAATGGAATTACATTATCCATTAAAATTGTGTGAGGGTCGTATCCAAATTGCCTAGCCATGACATCTACAAAGGCTGAAGTATTGATTTCCTTTAGTTTATCTCTAGTTTTCTTATTTATTCTGTGAGAAGGAGTTTTTTTTATATTATTTGTCATCAGGCCTCCCCACACCCAATCCAGTAGCAATCATTCCTCCATCAACTAATATTGTTTCTCCATTTACGTATTCACCCATTTTTGAAGACAAGAAAATCACAGCATTAGATATATCACTAGGCAAACCCTGTCTGCCACTTGGTACCCAAGGCATATTCATCGCATCAGGCTCTACTTTTTCGTCATCAGGGATTGTATTGTTAATTGCACCAGGAGCAATACAATTTGAATTTATTCCCGTGTTTGCTAAATCAGCTGCTAGACCTTTCACCATTCTTCTTATACCCATCTTTGCTATACCGTAGGGAGTCCAATTTTCTGCAGCCCTATAAGAATGAACACTTGAAATGCATATCAATGAACCCTTTGTTCCTCTTTCCTTCATTTCTTTAGATGCTTTTTGGCATGCAAAAAAATAACCTTTTAATGATAGATCCATCATGTAGTCCCACCAATCTTCATCAATTTCAAAAAAAGGTTTATTTTGAGGTTGCATAATTGCATTATTTACAAGTACGTCAATATTGCCATGATTATCCAAAAATTCATCTATTAAGGAGTCAATATTTTTTTTCTTACTAACATCCCCAATATGTTTAGTTGCAGACTTACCTAAAGACTGGACTAAATTAACAGTCTTCTGAGTCTCTTCATCATCTATATAATCATTAATACCCACATCTGCGCCTTCTTTTGCTACAGCATAGGCTATACCTCTACCAATACCTTTTCTTGCACCTGTTACAAGAACTTTTTTACCATCAAGTAACCCCATAATACCTCTCTTGTTATTTTTTTTCTTTATATGCCTGATTGAGTAATATTGGTGCCAAAATTGTAGTTACTATTGTCATTACTATTGTCACTCCAAATATTGTTGCATCGATGACACCAGTAGCCAAACCAATTCCACCGATTATTAAAGCAACTTCTCCTCTAGGCATCATACCTACGCCAATTACCCATGAACTTTTTTTATTGAAACCAACTAGTAATGCAGGGACACCAGAACCAACAAGTTTGCTAATTATTCCAAAAATAGTTAGAACCAAAGCAAAAAGAAGTGTGTTGGTCAATTGGTCTGACCCAAATATTGATTGCAAATTTACTTGCATACCAACTACTGTAAAGAATACTGGGACAACGAATCCGTTTATTTTTCTAATTGGTTCCTCAACTTCTTCAAACAGTGTTGTTCCAGATAAAGCTAATCCAAGGGAATATGCACCAATTATCATAGCTAAGCCGAAATACATTTCAGCTATACCTGATACTAAAAATGCAAGACCTAGCGCTACACATAAATGGATACTTGGCTCTTTATAAAAACCTTTCTTCGTACCGAGGGCCATAATAAATGAAGATATCCAGGGCGAAGCCCAGCTTCCAACAAGGGTTAAAACTAACCAAAATGAAATTGCTTTAACAGCTATTATTACAATACTTGACGCTGAAACTGCTCCAGTTGCATTCATACCTACGATTATTGCCAATATCAAAATTCCCAAAACATCATCAACTACTGCCCCACCTAATATTGTTACTCCTTCTCTTGAATTTAATTCCCCTAAATCACCCAAAACTCTTGCTGTAATACCAACTGAAGTTGCTGTCATCATTGCGCCAACAAATAAACCCGGTATCAATTCTTTTAAAGAATCAAAAGATGCAAAACCGAACATTATTGTTCCAAATAAACCAAGAAGGAATGGCAATACTACTCCACCAACAGCTACAAATGTTGCAGAACCAATATTATTAAAAAACCTTTGTTTATTTGTTTCTAAGCCTGCCTCAAACAATAATATAACTGCACCTACGTTTGCTAAGAAATATAAGGATTGAGAAACAGGTATAGATGAGTGGTCATCAAGATGAATAAATGGCCCAAACCCTCCTAAAACTAAACCACCTAAAGCGTAAGGGCCTATTATAATTCCTGCGCTAAGTTCACCAATTACTCTTGGCAATTTAAGATATCTAAAAAAGAGTTCACCTAACAATTTAGCACTAATTAAGATTACTGCTAAAACTATTATTGATTCTGCTACCAAATGCAGTGGTGAATCGTGCATCTATTTTCCTTTTTATTTAAACGATTTAAGAAATTCTATTAAATATTGTTGCTCACTAGAATCCAATTCAAAATAAGCATCTGAAGAAATTTTAGCATCTCCCTGATGCATTTCAATAACATCATTTAATAGGTTAGCTCTACCGTGATGAAGGAAAGGGGGCTCTGAATAAAATCCCCATAATTTTTTGGTAAGCCAATAATTTGTAGGCACACCTTTTTGAAGAGGCCTTTCATTATCTAACTTAGATCCCATATCGTGCCTTTTTAAATCACTCCATATAGGAATTAAATAATTTCCATCTTCATCTTTATCTAGCTTACTAACATAGTCTTCTAAATTTACTACTAAAGTTTTTTTCGATTCTACAATAGTAGTGCTTATTTCTGTATTTAAAGGTCCTGGTTCAACAAACATTAAGCTTTTTAATGGCAATGTAGGCATATGACAACTTGCACAACCAATATTATTAAATATTTCTTTACCCTTTAATTGGGCTGATTTGATCTCTTCATTTTCAGAAAATATATTATCAGGAAAATCTAAAGTTGCCTGAAAAATTGTAACTGCTGTTATGTCCCCTTCAGTAAGTTCATTCACAATCCCGTCTCTATCTAAATCTGAATTTAAGCCTGCTAATTCTTCAGATTGCATGCCATGATGATGATTCATTGAAATATTAGAAAAATCTCTTAAAGTTCCAATTACACCTTTTTGAATAAAAGGCCTTAATACCAAATCACTATCTATGCCATCAACGTTTGACCTATCAACAAATCCATTTGGGTGAACTTCAATATAACCATAATTAATACCTTTTGATTCTAAATCAGCTTTTATAACTTTATTTTCCTCAATAGATAATTTTTTTGATTTTTCTACAATATTAAGTAAATCACTTGTAATTTCTCTAGATAAAAGTTCAACTAGCCCTGATCCAAATACACCAATAGTATTCCTTTCATTTGTAATATCTAAAACACTAGAGGAATCATCTTCTGAACCTACTGAGCCCTCTAAAGTTGCAAAATCAATATCTGAAGCCAATCCAAAAACATTATTGGAATTATCACCACCCCCTCCAATTCTTGGGAGATTGTGACAAGCAACGCATGCATTTGCATCCGGACCTGAGATCCTATTAAAGTTTTGAGGTGATTCTCTTCTAGGTCTTGTTTTTGTAGTTCCAGATGTTTCAGGCCTCCCTAATCCATCAAGCTCGTTAAAAGAAACTTTAAATAAAAACTCTCCATGCTCAATTATTTCTTCTAGGTCATAATCGTTAATTTTATTCTGATCAAAATGATTCTTAATCATTGGGCCCTCTCCAAGTGAAATAATTTCTTCTTCACTCGAAACACAATTAATAGCAACAAATGAACAAAGAATAAAAGTGAGTAAAATTGATTTACTAGTCATGAGGCACCACCTTCAGGGGAACAATAAAGCCGTCTGTATACTTGCCAATAGCTATCAAAGAAGATTCGTTATCATAGATAACTAATTTTTCATTATTTTTAACTTCTTTTATTAACATTTCTAATTTATTTCCATTTAAAATTTTCTTTGTTTTAAATTCATCTAAATTTACTGCAAATGTATTTTTTAACAATTCATCAATTGGAGTTATTAATTTTTCAATACTTTTATTCTTAATATGATATTTTACCTCATCAATGCCATGAGAAGAATTTATATCGAAACCAGAAGACTTTGTTCTTTTTAATGAATAAAGATATGCATGAGTACCTAATTTTATTCCTAAATCATTTACAAGACTTCTTACATAAAATCCTTTGCTACATAAAATTTTAATCCGAAAATTTGGTTTTTCAAAATCAATTATTTCAAAATCATATAATTTAACTATTCTTTTTTTTGGATTTACTTTTATTCCTTTCCTAGCGAGTTGATACATTTTTTTTCCATCAACCTTTAGTGCACTATAAATTGGAGCTTCTTGAATATAATTAACTTTCAACTCTTCAAGTATTGAATTTAAATCTTCTTTTCTAACTTGATCAAAATTACTTTTTGAAACAATTTCACCTTCAGAATCAAAAGTATCAGTTGCTGCACCAAAAATACCCTCTAACTCATATTCTTTTAATTCATCTGATACAAATTCACTTATTCTTGTTGCAAAACCAATACAAACTGGAAGCACCCCTGATGCTAAAGGGTCTAAAGTGCCAATAAAACCTATTTTTGATCCATTTAAGTGAGGTTTTAGTATTTGGATAGCTTTGTTTGAGCTTATCCCGCTTGGTTTATTAAAATTTAAAAATCCTTGATACAAGATGAAATTATTTTAAATTATCCAATATTTTGTGCATTTTTTCAGCATTTTCTATTGTCTCATCTAGATAAAAATAAATTGAAGGAATTTTCCTCAACTTTATATATTTAGGAAAATAACTTTTTATGTTGGAAATATTATTATTTAGCTCATCAATAACACTTAATTTAGAACTATTGTTTCCTAAAACCGAAATATAAATTTTTGCATTACTCAGATCAGGACTTAAATCGATGTCTGAGACAGAAACTAAAACCTTAAAATTGTGCTCATAATTAATAATTTCGCTTATTGCTTTTCTTAGGGTTAACCTGACCTTGTCTGACCTTATACTCATTTGGCCTAGGATGTAACTATTTCGAAGCACTCTAAAATATCATTTACTTCAAATTCATTAAAACCATCCAAAGTTAATCCGCCTTCCATCCCAGACTTTATCTCTCTTACATTTTCCTTCAAATGCCTTAATGAGGAAATTGATCCTTGAAAAATTACTTTTTCATTTCTTGTGACTTTAATTAAACTATTTCTTTTAACTAATCCCTCAACAACTTTAAATCCACCCACAATTTTTGTTTTACCTAGAGAAAATGTATCTAACACTTCTGCAAATCCGAGGGTATTTTCAGATGTTTGTGATTTTCTATTTTTAAGAATCATTTCTGTTAATTCATCAACCATTTCATAAACAATATCGTAATTTTTAATTACAATATCATTGGTCCTTGACTGCCTTATTGCACCCTGTTCAATCACAGTCTGAAATCCAACAACCACTGCATTTGCAGCTGTTGCTAACATCACATCGTTTTCATTAACAGAACCAGAAGAAGAATGTGTGATTTCAATGTTCACATCGTCATTTTCAATTGTTTCTAAAACTTTTTTTACCGCATCAACAGAACCATCTGTTCCGCATTTAATTATAATTCTGAAAACACTTTCGTCATCTTCATCATTGTTTCTAATTACAGATTTTCTTTGCTCTTTATTAATATTCAAAGATTTTAAATATTTTTTTGCCTCTTTATCCGTTTTAAATATTTTAAAATTATCTCCAGCTTTAGGGACTGCATTTATACCTAATACTTGTGCGGGTGCGCCAGGAGCAACATTTTTAACTGACCTATTAAACCCATCAGTTAAATTTTTAATTTTCCCACTTACTTCTCCAGCAACAATATAATCACCTACACTTACTGTTCCTTCTTTTACTAAAATTGTTCCTAATGAGCCCTTAGTTTTATCAAGAGTTCCTTCTAAAATATATCCTTCACCAGAAGAATTTCTAGGAACCTTCAGTTCTAATATTTGACCAAGAAGTATTATTGATTCCAATAAATCATCAATCCCCTTAGAAGTAATAGCAGATGTTTCAACGCACATTACTTCCCCTCCATAATCTTCAGGAACAATATCATTTTCAACTAATTGGGACTTAACTTTATTTATATCAGCACCATCTAAGTCACATTTATTTATTGCAACTATCATTGGGGTGCCGGCAGACTTAATGTGATCAATAGCTTCTTTAGTTTGCGGCATTACTCCATCGTCAGCAGCAACAACAAGAACAGCAATATCAGTTATTTGAGCTCCTCTTGCACGCATTGCAGTAAATGCTTCATGACCAGGGGTATCAACAAAGGTAATTTTCTCATTATTATGTGTTATTTGATATGCACCAATGCTCTGTGTTATACCACCATGCTCAGAATCAGCAACTTTTGACCCTCTTATGGAATCTAATATAGAAGTTTTTCCATGATCAACATGGCCTAATATAGTAATTACTGGTGATCTTAAAATAATTTGATCATCATTTAAGTTTGATGAATCAAAATCTGATTTTAATGTCTTTGTTGAATCACTTTTTGGCTTTAATACTTTAAATCCAAATTCGTGAGCAACAAGCACAGCGACCTCAAATTCAATAATTTCATTGATGTTAGCCATTACACCATGACGCATTAACTCTTTGATTACCTCGGAAGGTGGTATTTCCATAATATCTGATAAATCACCAGCAGTTAATTGAATTGGTAAATCTAGCAGTTTTTCTTGTTCATCTATTAAATTATTATTGTTATCAACCATCTAATTTTTCAAATCGTCGATGTCTTCAGCAAACCTTATAACACCTTTTTTTGAATTTCCTGATTTTTTCTTAACTATTGAATCAATGTTCCAAATATCCTTTTCACCAACTGATGTTTTTTCTTCATCAATATCATCATCTTCATTTTCTGAACTTTTTGAATTTTCCATTATTTCAACAAGATCATCACTAGAAAAAACTTCACTGTCTGAAACAATTTTTTCAACTATTTCTTCTTTTATCTCTGAGCTTTCTTCAGTTTTATCTGGCTTCGAAGAAGGAATTATTTCTCTCAAAGCTTTCAATCTATTTTCAGTCATACCACCTATTCCTAACAACTCATCTTTTGACATATTTTTTATCTGCTCGATTGTATTTACATCAACAACTTTTAACAGTTCTTCAGTATTTGAATCTATACCAGCTTTAGCAAGCTCTGTTTTTGGTTCATTATCTGCAACTTCAGACATATTGTTCTCAGATGAAATATCTACTTTCCATCCACATAATTTTGCTGCTAATCTTACATTTTGGCCATCTTTTCCGATTGCTAATGAAAGTTGACTTTCTGGAACAGTCACTTGTGCTGAATTTTCAGTAGAATTCAACATTACTTTCTCAACTTCACTTGGACTCAAAGATTTAATAATAAATTCAACAGGATCTTCACTCCATTCAATAACATCGATCTTTTCTCCAAGTAATTCATTTACAACATTTTGAATCCTTAGTCCTCTTAAACCAACGCACGCTCCAACTGCATCAATACTATCTTGGATTGAATTCACAGCTATTTTACTTCTTGATCCGGGCTCCCTAACAATATTTTTAATTTCAATAATTCCACTATTTATTTCTGGAACTTCAAGTACAAATAATTCTTTTAGCAAATCAACATTTGATCTTGAGACAACTATTTCATGACCCCTTCTTTCTTGGTCAAGTTTTAAAATAATAAATTTTAACTGTTGTCCAACACGATATTTTTCTGAATTTACTTGCTCTTGTGGTGGCATAACAGCTTCGCCTCTACCAAGTGAAACTACAACATCTCTTCCTTCGATTCTTGAGATGGTACCAGACATAATTTCACCAATTTTATTAGAATATTCATTTGCAACAAGCTGCCTTTCAGCCTCTCTCAATTTTTGTAAAACAAGTTGCCTAGCAGTTTGGGCAGTAATTCTTCCTGGATCAGGTTCAATATAACCAGTTGTAACTTCTTCTCCAATTTTTATATCTGGAAAATGATTTTGGGCTTGTGATAATGATATTTCTAGATCGCTTTCCTCAACAGTCTCAACAACTACCTTTATTGTTCTCACAACTGTATTTCCAGTATCAGGATCTAAGTCAACCCTAACTTCTTGACCATTTGCATCCTTTTTGTACGCATGCTCTAAAGCAGCTTGAATTGCTGACAATACAACAGATTGCGGGAGGCTTCTGTCGTG
>Ga0208130_1001560_pt1 | contig 11008 bp, 7 predicted proteins | sample ETNtaG_31_FD_185771 | JGI IMG/M metagenome (GOLD analysis project Ga0208130, IMG submission 185771) | Marine microbial and viral communities from oxygen minimum zone, Eastern Pacific Ocean - ETNP201310SV78 (SPAdes) (version 2) | ecosystem: Environmental > Aquatic > Marine > Oceanic ...
ACAAAACAATCCTATGCTTTGTGGTCAAAAAATCCAAATATTGATTTTATTCATAAAGATTTTACAAACGAAGCTAAAAGCAAAGAAATACCTATTGAAATATCAAATATAACTGAGGGGAATGGAAAAATTTTAGGCTATACGATCATAAACTATGATTCAAAACCTAAGGCTGTAATGTATATAAATACTTCAGATGGTAAAAGAAAATTGATTACTTCTTCTGATAAATCTATTATTAAGTTAATGGAGAACAAGGAATGGGTAGGAAAAAAAATATGTTTCAAAGAAAATCAATTAGTTTTTTAGCTTTTGTAATAATAAGCAATCTTATTATTGCTGAAGATATTATTTATAGTATCAAAGACCATAAAGACAATTTTCAAGATGTAGCTCTAGAAATATGGGAGTTTGCTGAATTGGGATATCAAGAAATAAAAAGTTCTAATAGGTTAGCAGAATCTCTTGAAAGTGAAGGTTTTAAAATTGAAAAGGGAGTAGCAGGTATCCCTACTGCATTCATAGCAGAGTTTAATAATGGCGGTCCTGTTATTGGAATTCTTGGAGAATTTGATGCTCTTCCTGGCCTTGCTCAAACTAATTCACCATTTAAAGAAGTTATAGATAATTCTACAGGAGCTGGTCATGCTTGTGGACATCATTTATTTGGCGCAGCTTCAGCATGGGCTGCAGTTGCTGTTAAAGAATGGTTGGTAAAAAACAAAGTAAAAGGAACGATTAGATTTTATGGAACTCCTGCTGAAGAAGGAGGTTCTGGTAAGGTTTATATGGTAAGAGAGGGTTTGTTTAATGATGTTGATGTTGTTCTCCACTGGCATCCTGATGATAACAATAGTGCAAATTCAAGAACATCAAATGCCAATAAGTCAGCTAGATTTACATTTAAAGGTATTTCAGCTCATGCTGCAGGGTCACCTGAACAAGGTAGATCTGCATTAGATGGAGTTGAAGCAATGAACCATATGGTAAACATGATGCGTGAACATATTCCTCAAGAATCTAGGATTCACTATGTAATTACTAAAGGAGGTCTTGCACCAAATGTTGTACCTGATATTGCAGAAGTTTATTACTACGTAAGGCACCCTAAGATGAGTGTTGTTGATGAATTATTTATGAGGGTTGCAAATGCTGCATCTGGAGCTGCAATGGGAACAGATACTAATATGTCATATGAAATTATGCATGGAAATTTTTCACTTCTACCAAATGATACTATTCAAAAAATTGTTCATAAAAACCTAGAATCGTTTGGTGGTATTACATATGACAAAAGTGAAAATGAGTACGCAAATGAAATTTATAAAACATTTATTAAACCTGATAATGAAATTGGTTCTCAAGAAAATATTAGGCCCTTTACAACCTCGCATGGATATGGATCTACAGATGTTGGTGATGTTAGTTGGAATGTTCCTACAGCAGGCCTAAGAACTGCTACCTGGGTTCCTGGAACAGCTTCTCATTCATGGCAAGCTGTTGCATCTGGAGGTACTTCAATTGGTCTTAAAGGAGCTGAACTTGCTGCTAAAGTTTTAGCAAAAAGTGCAGTAGAAATTCTTTCAAATCAATCAATTATTGATCAAGCTAAAAATGAACAAAAATTGAGAGTTGGAGAAAATTTTAATTACAAACCTCTTCTTGGTGACAGGAAGCCACCTCTAGATTATAGAAAAGTTAATTAGATTGAACAGATACACCAGCGTTAGGTCTTCTTAAATCTGCAAACCCATTATTAACTCCATCAACTATATGAATGCTTTGTGTGCTTCCTATAGTTGTTTCATATTCAGTTTCATGACCCATGCTTTTTAACCTTCTAACTATATCCCTACTAACTGCCCTCTCATGCTCAAGACCTGTATATGGCCAGTCCTTATGAATTCTGGGAAGCATTGTTGCTTCACCAATATCTAAATCAAAATCTATGACTCCAGTGATAACCCTAAGAATTGCAGCTGGTATATCAGATCCTCCAGGAGATCCTGTTATTAAAAACAATTTATCATCTTTATCAAAGATTATAGTTGGAGCCATAGTACTCATCGGCTTTTTACCAGGCTCAAATTTATTACCAGGACTAGCCCCTCTACCAATATCGTTTTTATCACCATATCTATAAGCAAAATTATTCATTTGGCTATTCATAAGGATTCCTGTTCCTGGGATAGTAACTCCAGAACCAAATGAAAGCCCTAAGGTATAGGTATTTGATACTGCATTTCCATCTTTATCAATTATAGAAAAGTGAGTGGTGTCTTTGCTTTCTTTTCTTGGCTTATATGCTTTGACTTGTTTAACCGTACTTGCTTTATTGGAATCGATTGAACTTCTTAGTTCTTTAATTCTTTTAGGTGACAACAAGTCAGAAATAGGAACATCAAAATATTCTGGATCCCCAACATAATGAGATCTGTTGTTATGACCTCTTCTCAGAGATTCGGCTAAAAAATGATATGCCTTTGTAGAATCACTTTTATATTTTTTGATGTCTATGTTATTAAGAATGCCCAAAGAAGTTAATAAAGTTATGCCGCCGCCAGATGGTGGTGAAGCTGTATAGACTTTATAACCTTTATAATTAATACCTATTGGCATTCTAAAAAATGATTTGTAATTTATTAAATCTTCGTGAGTTATCAAACCACCGTTCTCATTCATTGCATCAACAATCTTGTCTGCAATATCTCCCTGATAAAAACCTTTAGCCCCATTTTTAGAAATCTCTCTAAATGTATTAGCTAAATCAGGTCTCTTAAAAAGAGAAAATTCTTCAAGAGGTTCTCCATTTTCAAAATATATTGAAAGTGATTCTTTATCACTTTTAAGCTGTGGTGTTACTTTTATTACATAATTTAGATCTTTAGTAACCTCAATACCATTTTCAGCTTGTTCGATAACTGGTCTCATGATTTCTTCGAGATTTAATTTACCAAAATTTTTATGAGCCTCTAACAAACCATAAACTGTTCCAGGAACTCCAGATGCTAAATAAGTATAGTCAACTCTTTCCCAAAGCTTTGAGTCCCTGTCAGGAATTTTTTTTACGCCAAGTAATTTTTCAATTGAGGCATTTTTTGGAGATTTACTTCTGTAATCTATATAAAATAATTCATCTTTTTCTTTTATATAAATCAACATAAAACCACCGCCACCTAAATTTCCGGCTCTTGGCAATGTTATTGCAAGAGAAAAACCTACAGCAACAGCAGCATCTACTGCATTTCCTCCCATGTCTAAAATCTTTACGCCCAACTCTGAAGATAAGGCATTTTGACTTACTACCATCCCTTCTTTACCAGATGTTGGATGATATGGGTGTAAGTAATCTATATAGTCAGTAGCAGTTAATTGAATAAAAAATAAAGTCAGGAGTATAAATTTCATAAACTTAAAAAATAAGAGGTGCGAAATAATATGCAAAAATAGTAACGACTAAAATGCCTATGATGTTGAGCGCAAACCCTGCTCTCATCATTGTAGCAATAGTAAATTTATTAGATCCATACACTATTGCATTTGGAGGGGTTGCTACAGGTAACATAAATGCACAACTTGCTGCTAAGCATACTGGAACTGTTAGGGAAACTGGTAGAACTCCTATCGCAATAGCTAAAGCCCCAAATACAGGTAAAAAAGTTGTTGTAGTTGTTACGTTGCTTGTTATCTCTGTTAAAAAAATTATTAAAGTAGCTACAGCTAATATTAAAAGTATCGGAGGAACTGTACTAAGGACTAATAGACTATTACCTATCCATATTCCTAGTCCGCTTGAACTAATTTGAGCAGCAAGTGATAAACCTCCACCAAATAAAATTAATAAACCCCAAGGTAAATCTTTAGATCTTTCCCATTGAAGAAGATCTCCTTTTTTAGAAGCTGATGGAGTCATAAAAATTAATATTGCTGCAATTATGGCTATACCAGCATCTGTAAGACCAGAAAGGAAATCAATTTTATTGAGCAAAGTTCTAGTAACCCATGCAAAAACTGCTAATCCAAAAATTATTGAAATTCTTTTTTCATCTTTTGTAAAAGAGCCCATATCGACAAGCATTGTCTTTAATTCATTTCTTGCCTCAGTAGAAGCAGTAAAATGTATTGGAAAAATATATCTTGTTAGAATCATCCATGCTCCAAATAACATTATGGCTGCCAATGGAACCCCTAACATCATCCAATCAAACATAGAAATCTCAACACCATAAGTGTCTTGCATAAAAGCACTAAAAACTATATTAGGTGCAGTGCCTATTAGTGTTGACATGCCTCCAATGGTTGCTGCATATGCTATACCCAGTAATAAAGCTGTATCAAAGTTAGATTTATCTTTATCTGTAAGTCCTGGAATCGTTTCAGCCATAACACCGCAGACAGCCAAACCTATTGGTAGCAACATTAATGTTGTTGAGGTATTCATAACCCACATACTAATCAATGCTGCAACTAGCATAAATCCACCAACAAGTCTCTTTCCACTTGAACCAACTAAAATAATCATCTTTAAAGCTATTCTTTTATGGAGTCCTGAATTTTCAATTCCAAGAGCTAACATAAAGCCTCCAAGAAAAAGATATATGTTTTTATTTGCGTAAGGGACAGCAGCATTTTCAAATGAAGTAATCCCTAGCAAAGGGAAAAGTGCAAGTGGCAGCAAAGCAGTTATTGCAACAGGGACAGTCTCTGTAGCCCACCAGATCGCCATTAAAACTGCAACTGCTGCAACATCCCAACCAACATCACTTAATCCTGAAGGTGCTGGAGAGAACATCATTACTAAAAATAATGCTATTCCAATACTAAAGCCTTTCTTTTTATATGCTGACATAAATTTATTATATGGTAAAAAAAAGGGAGCATAGTGCTCCCTTTAAAATATTTATCTATTAAAACCTTACTCTTAGTTCTAATTGATGAATCATTCCTAGATCTTGGTGAATATCTGAGAAGTATCCCTGATACCCATCAGCAAGAGGAGCTCTTTCATCTTCGAAGTTTTTAATAGTGTATTTAACTCTAGCTTCTTTGCCATCAAGGTCAAATTTACTCCAAACAGCTAAGTCCATAGTTGTCATTTCTGGAATTGTATATCCAACACCATTAATTGTTCCAAACTTAGACTGAACAAAGTCACCTTTTGTTAATCCTGATAATGAAGCACCCCATTGACCAGCATTATAGTAAAGCTTATAAGAATGTTTCTCTTCAAGACTACCATCTTTGCCTAATAAATCTCCAAACCCTTGAAGTGGAATATTTTCAGGTATTGTTCCATTATCAGCAAGTGCTTGCATTGCTGCGAATTGTGATGTCGCTTCTTGATCAAATTCATCAGTAAACGATCCATTATATTTAAATGTAAAGTCACCGTGCTTGGTATCAAAAGTATAAACAATTGCTACGTCCATACCTTCAACAGTTCTTGTAGCCATATTAAGATATTCATCAGTAACCTGATTTACCTGCCCCCTTGGACAAATCCCTGCAGCAGCAAATGCTGCATCCAATGTCTGATCAGGACCGCTAGCCATTTCAAGCTCATCAGATCCATCATACTCATCTAAGCCAGTTAAAGCTGAATTACCAACAAATGCAGAACAATTACCATTGCCCGCTAATATTCTTAAAGCTAAATCATATACTGTATGATTTTCTCTACCGAATAAACCAATAGTATCTTCTTTCTCAATTGACCAAAGGTCAGCAGTAACTGTCAGCCCATCAACAAATGAAGGCTGAATAACAAGACCAAAAGAAGAGTTTGTTGATGTTTCTGATTTAAGACCATCATCAACAGACTTAGCTTTACTGTATCTTTGAACTGTTTGATCCCAATCATCAGCACCAATATATTTGTAAACAAAATCTTCACGAGTAGCAACCCTAGTTACTTCTTGCTGATGAATTTGTATTAAGTTAGGAGCTCTTGTTGATGTTGAAATTGATCCTCTAAGACGAATGCTATCAGAAACATCATAACCAACAGCAAATTTACCTACTGTTGTGGATCCTACATTCTCAATATCTTCCCATCTAACTGCCGCTTGGGCATTAATTTTTTCAGTTACAGGAATCTGCATTTCCATAAATAATGAATCTACATTTCTTTCACCAAACGTATCAGTAGATGGACTACTTCCAATCACAGCAGATACAAATGGATGTGTCATGCCTTGATAATTAGCAAACGGAACAGTTCCATCAAGTAATGGATCTCTATCATCAGCATAAGCTTCATGTCTATATTCTCCACCAATTAGCAATGCAACATCTCCTGCTTTAGTTGAGAACAGATCAGGCTTAGAAAGTTTAAAGTCAAAACTTCTTAACTTACTTGTGTCATATCTATAAACATCTACTAAAGCTCTCTCAATATTATTGTTGTCCATTGAAAAAGGATTGATTGCTGCTGGAGTAGTATCATTTAGGCCTTCATATAATTCATGAGCACCAATACGATTTGCAGTTACATCATCCATCGTAGCTTTACTAACAACCAAACCAGTATCCCAATCCCAGCCAGAATCTGTTTGACCTCTAAAACCAAGAACAAATCTATATGTCTCTTTTTCATTGTGGACTTGTCGTTGAACATTGTGAGGTCTCCAGCTATCAACGAGCCAAGTTCTATTGATGTCATGACCTGTTTGATCTTCAAGTTGCTGAGCCCAGTAGTTGTCTCTCATATATTCTTTCTGAACAGAGAAAATTCCACCAGATTCTTTGTTCTTTTCGTATTCTGAAGAATATCTTCCAATTTCAGCATACATCTCGTTACCGCTTTTCATTTCATGATTGATAAAAACGAATAAATTATGCCGTTCTAACTTACCTCTGGCATCCCTATATAAATTAGGATTTAGTCGTGCGCCATGACCATCTGATAAAGTATCCGGATGAAGACATACGCCATCAGCAACTATAGTATTTGAACCTCCGTCGCAACCTATTACTGGTCCTCCAGTCATTGGGTCAATACCCGTGAGAGGTAATATTTGTGTTTCACCAGAACTATCTGTAAAAAAGTCTCTGCCACTTCTATCAAGTTGGATGTAGGCAGTCGTATAACAGTTTCTTAGATTGTTATTATTTACAAAATCCATATTATCTGGATTTCCATATGTACCACCTTTTAAGTTACAAGCGCTCCATTTAGCATCTTCTGAGGTTGGTAAACGGTCTCTGTCATAATAATCATATGTGACGGTTATATTTGAAGCACCGCCGTTAAAAGCTTTACCCCATTTAAAGTTAAATCTATCACCTGCTCCTGGAGTGAAGTTATCAAATTCTGATTTTCTAAATTTAACTTCCATTCCAACAAAATCAGTATCCAATACATTATTAACAACACCAGCTACAGCATCTGCTCCGTAAATAGCTGAAGCACCGTCCCTTAAAATTTCTACTCTATCTAAATTAAGAACAGGGATTGCTTGAGAGTTAACTGTCATTGTTGGAATATAATCCTCACCAATAAGCTCTGTTTGATAACCAGCATTATTAACAAGCCTTCTTCCATTAAGCAATACAAGAGTATTACCAACACCCATATTTCTTAAGTTATAAGCTCCAACATCGCCCCTGGCTGCATTAACACCACCAGAAGTCTCTTCAGACTCATTGAAGTAGTTGTTACCTTGTTCAACCATGTTTTCAAGCAGTTCATCACCACTATCAATACCAAGAACGTCTACATCTTCTGCGCTCATTATGGTAACTGGCAAAACTCCAGTGATTTTTGCTCCCTTAATTTGAGAACCAACAACCACAACCTCTTCTACTTCTGAATCAGAATTATCTTGAGCAATTAATGCAAATGGCATTAATAATATCAATGATAGTAAATACTTTAAATTTTTCATAAAAATCCCCTTAAATGAAAGTGTTTAACACAATCATTATATGCATTAGATCAATTATATGTCTACTTTTGTGAGTGTAATTTATGTGTTTTTTTAAATCGTATTTAAAAGCTTATCTATTCTTTCAATTGATTTATTTTTTCCAAATATCGCCAATGTTAGACCCAAAGATGGTGACTTAGTAGACCCTGTAAGAGCGATTCTGATTGGTTGATTGACAGAAGGAACAGATAAATCATTTTTAGATTGATATTCTTTTAATGCTTCATCAATGGAAATCTCATTCCAATCATTAATACCATTAAGAATATCTTTAATGTTTGATAGTATTGATTTGTCCTTAATAAATTTTTTAATTGCTTTATCATCGTATCCCTCAATATCTCGATAGTAGGGTATTAGTGAATTAGCAATACCTGAATAGTTATTATCTGCAGTTCTCATGGATTCCATTAATAGATCAATATTTTCATGATCATTAATGTTGATATCTAATTTATTTAAAAATGGTTCTAGTTGTTTTTTAAATTCATCTAAAGATAAATTTGTAAGATGTTGTGAGTTTAACCAATCCAGTTTTGATATATCAAAAATTGCTCCAGCTTTTTGAACTTCCTTAATGTCAAAATCTTTAATTAAATCATCTAAGTAAAATACTTCATTGTCCCCTTTAGACCACCCTAACCTTGCCAAAGTATTTAATATTGCAGAATCCAGATATCCCTTTTCACGATATTCCTCAAGACTTGTTGCTGCATTTCTTTTTGAAAGTCTTTTTTTATCTGTTCCAAGAACAAGAGGTAAATGGGCATATTCAAGTTCTGGATAACCTAAAGCATTTTGAATATGTATTTGTCTAGGGGTATTGCTGATATGGTCTTCCCCTCTAATTACAGTAGTTACACCTTGTTCATAATCATCAACTACGTTACATAAATGATAGGTCGGAGTCCCATCGCTTCTTAGCAAAATAAGGTCATCAAGTTCTGTATTATTAAACTTAATTTCACCTCTTATAATATCGTTTACTACAATTTCTCCACTTTCAGGTGTTGCGAGTCTTAATGCTGTATTTTCAGAACGCTGCAAACCAAGATTTCTACTTCTTCCATCATACATTGGCTTCATTCCAGCAGCAGTTTGCTCTTGCCTCATTTTATCTAATTCCTCAGACGAGCAGTTACACCAGTAAGCGTTACCTGATTCAATTATTTTTTCTGCAGCTTTAATATATATTTCATTTCTTTCTGATTGATTTATTGGTTTTTGATCTGGATTTAGACCAATTGAAGTTAAATTATCAAGAATATTTTTTTCATATTCTTTAGTAGAACGTTCTCTGTCAGTATCTTCAATTCTAACCAGAAATAATCCATCATTTTGTTTTGCATAGACGTAATTAAAAAGTGCTGTCCTTACCCCTCCGATATGCAATGTTCCTGTAGGGCTAGGAGCAAATCTTGTGATAACTTTTTTCATTTAAATTTTCTCCATATCGCCTTAACAGAATATTTGTTTTCAATTTGAGCAACTCTATTTTCATGAGCTTCTGTATCATCTTTACAGCTAATAATTTTTGGTAAATTGTTTATCTCTTCAATGATTAGATTCTCTGATTCTATGTTCTTATCAGATAATTTTGTGCCATTTGTTATAAATTCAAACTTACTTTGGCCACCGGTAAGTTGCATATAAACATCAGCTAAAATATTTGCATCAAGCAATGCTCCATGGAAAGTTCTGTCATAACCAGAAATATCATATCTAGTTGCAAGAGCATCTAATGAATTTCGTTGACTTGGGAATTTATCTCTAGCTATAGTTAATGAATCTTCTACTTCACAAATATCCTCGATTTTTGGGTAGCTTGTTGAGGCTAATTGAAGTTCATTATTTAAGAAACCTATATCAAATGGAGCGTTATGAATGACTAGAGTTGAACCCTCAATAAAATTGATAAATTCCTCAGCTATTTCATCAAATGAAGGTTTATCCTCTAAATCTTCATTTGTAATGCCATGAACTTTTGAGGCTTCTTCATCAATTAACCTTGATGGATTTAAATAGCTGTGGAAATGTTCTTCTGATTTTTTTCGATCATTTAAAAGAACTGCGCCTATTTCAATTACACGATGTCCTTGTTTGACCTCTAAACCAGTTGTTTCAGTATCAAGTACTATATATTTTTTTGCCATTTTTAAAGACTATCTATCCCTTTATTTGCAAGGGCATCTGCAATTTCATTCTTTTCATGTCCGGAATGCCCTTTAACCCAATTCCATTTTATATTGTGTTTTGAAACTTGTTTATCTAATTCAATCCATAAGTTTTTATTTTTTACATCTTTTTTTGCAGCATTTTTCCAATTGTTTTTTTTCCAATTTGCTATCCAAGAAGTAATTCCATCCATTACGTACTTAGAATCAGTTGTTAGATTTACTTCACAAGGCTCTTTTAAAATCTTCAATCCCTCTATCGCTGCTCTAAGTTCCATCTTATTATTAGTTGTTTCTTTTTCACCACCAAAATATTCTTTTGATATGTTTTCATATTCAATAAGCACACCCCATCCTCCAATACCAGGATTTCCCCTACAAGCGCCATCTGTATAAATATTTACTGTTTTCATAAAATTAAATTAGAATTTGCATATGTATAGTGTAGAGCCAATAAGAGCATATGATGATAATTATATTTGGTTAATATCAACTAATGAAGGGTCAATAATTGTAGACCCTGGTGAATCAAAAGAAATCATCAAAGGTATTAATGAAAATAAAATTGATTTAAAAGGCATTTTAATTACACACCATCACTTTGATCACACAAATGGACTGCAAGATTTATTAAATATAGATGATTTTGACGTTTTTGGTCCAGTTAATAATATCAATGGTATTAATAAAAAAGTGATTGAAGCAGATAAATTTTCTATTATTGGAATAGACTTTGAAGTTATAGCTTTACCAGGTCATACTCTTGATCATATAGGTTTTTATTCATTTAATAATGGTAATCCTATTCTTTTTTGCGGAGATACTCTTTTTGCAGCAGGTTGTGGTCGGGTTTTTGAGGGAACTTATGAACAGATGTTTGAAGCTTTAAAAAAGATATCTAAACTT
>Ga0208130_1001565_pt1 | contig 10991 bp, 21 predicted proteins | sample ETNtaG_31_FD_185771 | JGI IMG/M metagenome (GOLD analysis project Ga0208130, IMG submission 185771) | Marine microbial and viral communities from oxygen minimum zone, Eastern Pacific Ocean - ETNP201310SV78 (SPAdes) (version 2) | ecosystem: Environmental > Aquatic > Marine > Oceanic ...
CTCTAAAAAAAGGTCCATTTGTTGATGAAAAGCTTTTAAGAAGGGTTGCTGAAATGAATGAGTCTGGGAAGAAAAAAGTATTAAAAACTTGGTCACGTAGATCCATGATAACACCTGAGCTAGTCGGTCACACAATAGCTGTCCATAATGGGAATAAATTCATTCCTGTTTTCATATTTGAAAATATGGTTGGACATAAGCTTGGTGAATTTTCCCCAACACGTACTTTTAGAATGCACTCAGGAGATAGGAAAAATTAAAAATGGAAGCAAGGGCTATATCTAGATACATACGGCAATCCCCATACAAAGTAAGGAAGACTCTAGGTGCAATAAGAGGGTTAGATGTTGGGAATGCAATTAATCATTTACACTTTTCTTCTGAAAAAGCTGCTAAGGTTATAGAAAAAACTTTACGATCTGCCGTATCTAATCTCATGCAGCAGAATGAAGAAATGAAGTTAGATCCAGAAGTGTTAAAAATTAAAGAAGCTTTCGTCAATGGTGGTCCTGTCATGAAAAGATTTCGTGCAGCATCGATGGGGCGTGCATCTAGGTTGCGCAGACCAACAAGTCATTTAACGATAGTTGTTTCGGACGAAAATTAAAAGGGGTTATTTTGGGCCAAAAAACACATCCGGTAGGCTACCGATTAAGCGTAAATAAAAAATGGCGATCAAACTGGTTTGCTCGCAAGAATGACTTTTCTAAAGATCTTGAGGAGGATGTAAAAGTCAGGAAATATATTGGTCATCGTCTACCAAATGCTGGTATTTCAAAAGTTGAAATAGCAAGATCTTCAAAGAAGGTCACTGTTACAATCTCTACTGCAAGACCTGGTATTGTAATTGGCAGAGGTGGTGAAGAGGTAAATAGATTAAAAAAAGAATTGCGTCAACTAACAGGAAAAAAGGATGCGCAGATAAATATTTCTGAAGTAAAAAGACCCGAGCTTGATGCTGCTCTAGTTGGTGCCAATATTGCACATCAATTGAAAAAGAAAATTTCATACAGGAGAGTTGTAAATAAAACAATACAGTCAACCATGAGAATGGGTGCTGAGGGAATTAGAATAAATGTCGCAGGTAGACTTGGAGGTGTTGAGATAGCTAGAAGTGAAAAATTTTCTGATGGGAGTGTTCCTCTTCATACGCTACGTGCTGATATTGATTATGCATTAACAGAAGCCCAAACGCAATACGGTGTAATTGGAATAAAAGTTTGGATTTGTAACGGTCAATTTTCAAGATAATTAATAGGTTTTGTAATGTTAGAGCCAAAAAAAGTAAAATTTAGAAGAGTTCACAGGGGTAATAGGAGAGGGATGGCTATGAGGGGTAATAATGTTGCATTTGGCACATATGGTCTTAAAGCTATTGAACCAGGATGGATAACAGCTAGGCAGATTGAAGCATCAAGGATTGTCATATCAAGAGTTGTCAGAAAAATCGGGAAAATGTGGATAAGAATCTTTCCAGATAAGCCTGTAACTGCTCGACCAGCAGAAACAAGAATGGGTAAAGGTAAAGGAGCATTGGATCATTGGGTAGCAGTTATAAAGCCAGGGAAGATACTTTTTGAGATTGACGGTGTTACTAGGGATGAGGCTGATCGTGCATTCAGAGATGCGGGGCACAAGCTTCCAATGAAGACTAAAGTCGTTGAAAGGAGAGCCTTCTAATGAAGTCCTCACAGCTAAATGAAATGAACAAGTTAGAATTGGAAAGTAAGCTAACTGACAATTTGGAAGCGTTGCAAAATTTGAGATTTCAACAAGCTCTTCAACAGTTAGAAGATGGTACAATGATATCTAAGATAAAAAAAGAAATTGCGCAAATTAAAACCGTATTAAATGAGATGAGACTAGAAATAAGAAAGCAAAAGGTGACCTAAAGTGAGCGTCCACAGAAAAAGGCAATCCTTAGTAGGAGAAGTAATTAGTTCTAAAATGGAAAAAACTGTTACCGTAAGAGTGATGAGAGAAATTTCTCATCCAGTTTACCATAAAAGAGTGAAGCGTTACAAAAATTATCTGGCACATGTTGCCTCAGTAGAACCTAATGATGGTGATATAGTAAAAATATCATCTACTAAACCAATAAGTAAGCTTAAAAGATGGCAAGTCAGTAAGATTGTTCGAAAAGCAGTAAGATTAGGATAACATAAGTGATTCAGCAAGAAACAAGACTTAAAGTTGCAGATAACACGGGTGCCAAAGAAATATTATGCTTTAAAGTCCTTGGTGGCTCCAGAAGAAAATATGCAAGTATAGGCGATCAAATCGTAATAACCATTAAAAAAGCAATACCTGGCGGAATGGTAAAAAAAGGCGAAGTGCACAGAGCTGTAATAGTGCGTACTAAAAAAGAGGTTGGCAGAAAAGATGGTAGCCGAATTCGTTTTGATGAAAATGCCGCAGTATTGCTCAACAGTGCTGGTGAGCCTAGAGGGACTAGAATTTTTGGACCTGTAGCTCGTGAATTAAGAGATAGTGGATACATGAGAATAGTCTCAATGGCTCCTGAGGTACTTTAATATGCATGTTAAAAAGGGTATGCTAGTCAAAGTGGTTAGTGGAAATCATAAAGGTTTGGAAGGGAAGATACTTAATGTCTTCCCTAAAAAGAACAAGATTATTGTCGAAGGCGTCAACTTCAGAAAACGAGCTTCGCGGCCTACTCAGGAAAATCCTTCAGGGGGGTTTGTCGAAAGAGAAGCCCCATTGCACATTTCTAATGTTATGGTTGTTAATAATGGTACGCCGACAAGAGTAGGATATAAAGTTTTAGACGATGGTACTAAAATTAGAATATCAAAGAAAACAGAAGAAGAAATTCAATTTTAATTATGGCTGATAAAAAAGTAACAAAAAAATCCTCGGTGAAAAGTGATAAAAACAAATCTCATTATATCCCAAATCTAAGGAAAATCTATAATGAAACGATCATTCAAGGCCTAAAGAAAACATTCAATTATTCAAATGTAATGGAAGTTCCAAAGATAAATTGTATATCTCTTAATATGGGCTTAGGAGATGCTAAGAACAACTCTAAAGGTTTGGAAAGTACAGTTGAAGAGCTAGCTCTTATTTCAGGTCAAAAACCGATTACAACTTTAGCAAAAAAGGATATTTCAAATTTTAAGATCCGAAAAGGATGGCCTGTAGGTTGTAAAGTAACCTTGAGATCAAATAAAATGTATGAATTTTTAGAAAGATTAATATCCATTGCGCTTCCAAGAACTCGAGACTTTAGAGGCTTATCATTTAAATCTTTTGATGGAAGAGGTAATTATAATTTTGGAATTAAAGAGCAAATTATTTTTACTGAAATCGACTATGATAAAATCCAATCAATTCGTGGAATGAATATAACTATTTCCACTTCAGCAAAAACAGATGATGAAGCTTACGAGCTTCTGAAAATGTTTGGTCTACCATTGCGAGAGAAACCAGCAAATAAAGAAACTATAGAGGCAGTTTAATGGCAAAAAAATCTAAAATTGTTCGAGAGCACAAGCTCATCAAAAAAGTTCAGAAATATGCCGCTATTAGGTCAGAATTAAAAAGCATAATCAAAAATCCAGAAACCTCGGTTGATGATAAAAGAAGCGCAGTTGCAAGATTAGATAAGCTACCCAAATCCTCTAGTCGAATTCGCATTAGAACCAGATGCTTTAAAACAGGAAGACCTAGAGCTGTATTAAAGAGATTTAATTTATCTAGGATAGTTTTTAGGGAGATGGCCCTGAAAGGCGAAATTCCTGGTGTAACAAAAGCTAGCTGGTAGGAATAAATATTATGTCAATGTCAGACCCAATTGCAGATTTTTTAACTCGTATAAGAAATGGCCTAGCCGCAAAAAAACGCTGGGTTGATGTACCTAGTAGTGCATTAAAGAAACGAATTTCTTTAGTGCTCAAAGAAGAAAAGTATATAAATGATTTTTTCTTTATTACAAGTGATGGTAATAAAGAAACAATAAGAATATTCCTAAAATACGATTACAATGGAGATCCGGTAATTGAAAATATAAAAAGAGTCAGCAAACCAGGTTTACGTGTTTATGTTGGTGCAGGAGAAGCTCCTCGTGTTCTTGATGGTTTAGGTGTATCAATTATCTCTACCTCAAAAGGTGTTTTATCAAATAAAAAGGCAAAACAGCTTGGTGTCGGTGGTGAATTACTTTGTGAGGTATTTTAATAATTATGTCTAGAATTGGTCAAAATCCTATTTCAATACCTGAAGGAGTGAAAGTTTCCTTGGATGATTCTATAGTAAAGGTCAGTGGTCCTAATGGTTCCCTAGAGTTTACCTTTAGAAAAGAAATGACTATTTCGCAGAATGATGGTCTAATTATGGTAAAAAGGGGCTCGGATAATCGAGAGCAAAAATCTTTGCATGGTACAACACGCCAAATGTTAAATAACATGGTAATCGGTGTTTCTGAAGGCTTTTCAAAAGAATTAGAGATTATTGGTGTTGGCTATCAAGCGCAAGTCCAAGGCAGTAGATTACATTTACAATTAGGTTATTCCCATGATATATATTTTGACGTACCAGATGGTATTAAGGTTACTGCTAATAACAGAACTGAAATAAAAGTTGAAGGTATTGACAAACAACTTGTTGGTGCGGTAGCTGCAAAGATAAGATCCTTTAGACCACCAGAACCTTACAAGGGTAAAGGTATTCGTTACAAAGGCGAGTATGTTCGTTCTAAACAAGGTAAAACTGTAGGTGCAAAATAAGATATGGCAAATCATCGTTCAATAATCCGTAGAAAAGAAAGAAGAAGGAATAGGAGTAAAAAGACATCAAGATTTCACCCTTACCGTCCACGACTTGTTGTATACCGCAGCTTAAGACATATAGAGGCTCAAATAATAGACGATTTTGAAGGCGTTACCTTAACCTCTGCCTCTTCAAGAGACAAAGATTTAGAATCACAATTAAAAAAAGTAAAAAATAAAACTGAAATGAGTGAACTTGTCGGTAAAGCAATAGCAAAAAAAGCTAAGACTAAGAAAATAGGGTCTGTTGTTTTAGATAGAAACGGCTGTCCTTATCATGGAAGAGTAAAAGCTTTTGCTGAGGCTGCAAGAAAAAATGGTTTAGAATTATAGGAGATAATGTTTTGGGTATAATTAATCCCGCAGAACTTGATTTAAAAGAAGAAGTTGTTGTTAAGATAAATAGGACAGCAAAAGTTACATCAAGAGGAAAAAGATTTAGATTTTCCGCTCTTGTTGTGGTTGGCGATGGGAATGGTCACGTAGGTGTTGGCCTAGGTAAGGCAAATGAGGTAATTACTGCTATTCAAAAAGGTAAAGAGATTGCAAAAAGAAATATTGTTCGAGTCTGTGTTATTAATGGAACGATTCCACATACCGTTGTTGGAAAACATGGTGCTAGCAGAATACTTTTGAAACCAGCTTCACCTGGTACAGGTATTATTGCGGGTGCATCTGTTAGAGCAGTTATGGAGCAAGCTGGTGTACAAAATATTCTAACAAAAAGACAGGGTTCCAAAAACGCAATGAACTTGGTTCATGCAACAATGGAGGGTCTGATTTCTTTAAAAGATGCAGTGGGTATCGCCAATAAGCGGGGACTTACTATCGGAGAAGTCTTTAACTAATGGCAAAATCAAATAAAATTCTACGAATCACTCAAGTGAAAAGTAAAATAGGCTATAAACCAAAGGCAAAGGCCACTTTAGCAGCATTAGGTTTAAAAAAAATGCAGCAAATGGTTGAGCATCAAGACTCACCTCAGATTAGAGGAATGATTAATAATATCTCATATCTACTAAAAGTAGAGGAATTATGAAATTAGATTCTTTAAAGCCAGTAAAGGGTAGTATCAAAAATCGAAAAAGAATAGGCAGAGGGCATGGCTCAGGCTTAGGTAAATCTGCTGGTAGAGGTGATAAGGGTGCCGGCCAAAGATCAGGGTTCAAAAGAAGATCATGGTTTGAAGGTGGGCAAATGTCAATTGCTCGCAGGTTGCCAATGCGCGGTTTTACAAATATTTTCAAAAAAGAGTTTCAAATTGTAAATATTGATAAAATTGCATCATTAGGTCTCGAGCAGGTAGATGCCCAAACCCTAAAAGAAAAAGGATTGATAAGATCAGCACTCAAACCAGTTAAAATTCTTGGTAATGGCGATTTAAATAAAAAGGTTCATATCACGGCCACTGTTTTTAGTAAATCAGCAAAACAAAAAATTGAAGAAGCAGGTGGGACTGCAGTAGAATTGTGATTGAGAAGATAAAAAGCATATTTACGATTCCTGAACTTCGTTCAAGGATTATTTTCACGCTTAGTGTGTTAATAGTTGTTAGAATTGGTGCTCACATACCTATTCCAGGTGTTGATGGTGAAATTTTAGCTCTAGCTTTTGATAATTTAAAAAGCGGATTATTTGGTTTGTTTAATACTTTCGTGGGAGGAGCTTTCTCCCAAGCGTCATTATTTTCTTTGGGAATAATGCCTTACATTTCTTCATCCATAATTATACAGTTAATGGGATCAGTAATTCCATATTTTCAAAGATTACAGAAAGAAGGTGAAGCTGGAAGGAAGAAAATTACCCAAATCACTAGATACGGAACTGTTTTATTAGCATCAATGCAGTCTTATGGTGTGGTTGCAGTTTTTTTACCAAGTCTAACATCAAATGGTCAGCAAGTTGTGATAAACCCTGGGTTAATGTTTACATTTACTGGAATTATTAGTATGGTTACTGGTACACTATTTCTTATGTGGCTTGGCGAACGTATTACAGAGAGAGGTATAGGTAATGGTATCTCTTTGATCATCATGGTTGGTATAGTATCTGCTTTTCCTAATGTAATTCTTAGTGAAATAACCATGGTTCAATCGGGGGCAAGAGGATGGTTATCTGAGTTCATCTTAATGGGTATAATGTTTTTAATTATCTGTTTTGTAGTACTTCTTACTCAAGGAACCAGAAAGATTCCGGTGCAATATGCCAAACGCGTCGTAGGAAGGAAAATATATGGAGGGCAAAACACACACATACCTATGAGAGTAAATACTGCAGGTGTAATGCCAATTATTTTTGCACAATCAATAATGTTCATACCTAGTACTTTAACTACATTTATGGGTGATAGTGAATTTTCATCATCACTTATGAGATGGTTTTCTTTTGACCATCCATTTTATTGGATTGTCTTTGGTTTAATGATCATCTTTTTTACTTACTTTTACACAGCAATCGCGTTTGATCCAGTACAAGTTTCATCAACTATGAAGCAGCAAGGTGGATTTATACCTGGAGTGAGACCTGGCAAAAAGACAGCAGAGTACATTGATAATATTCTAACACGGGTTACACTTCCAGGATCTATTGCTTTGGCCTTTGTTGCAATCTTCCCGTATATACTTATGGAATTAATGGGTATTAATTATGACTTAGCATCATTTTTTGGCGGTACAAGTTTATTAATTATTGTTGGTGTTGCACTCGACACATTGCAGCAAATAGAATCTCATTTAATGATGAGGCATTATGATGGGTTTTTGACCAAAGGTAAAATTCGAGGTAGGAGGCGGATGTAGTGGTTTACACTAGATCAAATCGTGAGATTGAAAAAATCTCTAAAAGTTGTCAAATTGTTGCTGATACGCTAATAATGCTAGAAGAACATATTGTAGAAGGTACTTGTGTATCAGATTTAGATAGCATGGCTGAAAAGTATATCCGTTCCCAAGGTGCAAGGCCTGCTTTTAAGGGTTATATGGGATTTCCTGCAACATTATGTGTTTCAATCGAGGAAGCAGTTGTACATGGTATTCCAAAACAAGATATTTTAAAAGAGGGACAAATCGTCGGTATTGATTGTGGAGCTGAATTAGATGGATATTATGGAGACCACGCCAGGTCTTTTGCAGTTGGGAAAATTAATGCAGATAAAGAAAAATTATTAAAAGTGACAAAAGAGTCACTGCTAAGAGGTATTGAGCAAGCAGTTCCAGGTAACTTTGTAGGTGATATTGGCAAAGCAGTACAAGAACATGCTGAAAAAAATGGCTTTTCTGTTGTTAGAGAACTTGTAGGTCATGGTATTGGCACTTCATTACATGAAGAACCTCAAATACCTAATTATGGTGAAGCAAAACAAGGGTATAAGTTAAGATCAGGAATGTGTATTGCCATTGAACCAATGATAAACTCTGGTTCTAGAGATATATTTACGGCTAGTGATGGTTGGACAATAGTGACTAAAGATGGTTTACCATCTGCTCATTTCGAGCATACTATTGCAATTACGGATCAAGGTCCAAAAGTATTAAGTGTGGGTTCAGATGGCTAAAGAGCAACCAATAACTATCGATGGGGTAATTAAAGAGACATTGCCGAGTGCAATGTTCCGAGTAGAAGTTGAAATTGGAGGAAACAAGCATGAGGTTTTAGCTCATGTTAGTGGAAAAATGAGGATGCATTTTATAAAAATACTTCCGGGCGATGTAGTAACCCTTGAAATATCTCCTTATGATCTCAGTAGAGGTAGAATTACTTACAGGCAGAAATAATAAATATGAAAGTTAGACCATCAGTAAAGAAAATTTGCGCTAAGTGCAAAATAATTAGAAGAAAAGGGGTTGTTCTTGTTATTTGTGAGAACCCAAAACATAAGCAACGACAAGGTTAGGTATCTAAATGGCAAGAATAGTAGGTGTAGACATACCAAGAAATAAAAAGGTTCCATACTCTTTATGTTATATCCATGGAATAGGTTTAACAACTGCAAAGCAATTGTGTGAAACTGCAAAAATAGATTTTGAATCAAGGGTCCAAGATTTGACCGAAGAACAGATTGTAGGCTTGAGGAATGCCATATCAAATCTCAGTTCAAAGGTTGAGGGTGAGTTGCGATCTGAAGTAGCAATGAACATTAAGCGTTTAAAAGATGCTGGAGCTTACAGGGGGTTAAGACATCGAAGAGGACTACCTGCGAATGGTCAAAGAACAAAGACCAATGCTAGAACAAGGAAAGGTAAAAAACGAACTATTGGTCTTGGAAAAGGCGTGTAAAAAATAAAGAGAGAATATTTTGGCTGAAAAAACATTAAAAAAGAAAAAGAAAAAAAGTGTTGAATCTCATGGTGTCGCACATATTAAATCTACCTTCAACAATACCCATGTAACTCTTACAGATAAATTTGGTAATGTCATTGTGTGGGAGAAGGCAGGCACGTCTGGTTTTAAAGGTAGCAGAAAGAGTACAGCATATGCCGCAACAATAGCTGCTGAAAAAGCCGCTCAAGCTGCAATTTCAGTTGGATTATCTAGCGTAGATGTAGAGGTAAAGGGTCCAGGGTCTGGACGAGAATCTGCAATCAGAGCCTTAGCTGTCGCTGGTATTCAAATAACTAGTATCAAAGATGTGACTCCACTTCCTCATAATGGCTGTAGGCCACCAAAGCGCAGGAGAGTATAATATTATGGCAAAATTGAATACAGCTAAGGGAAAACTTGTAAGAAAATTTGGAGAAAATATATTTGGTAATCCAAAATATGACAGGCTATTAAATAGAAAACCATATTCCCCAGGACAGCATGGACAATCTAGAAGAGGAAAGCTGTCTAACTATGGTGTTCAATTACAAGAAAAGCAAAAAATAAAATTCATGTATGGTTTGTTAGAGAAACAATTTAGATTGAATTTTGAAAAAGCAGAAAAAATGACTGGCGAAACTGGAACTAATATGTTGCAATTGCTTGAATCTCGATTAGATAATGTTGTTTATAGACTTGGATTTGCCCCATCAAGACCGTCTGCAAGACAGCTGGTGAGTCATAAACATTTTCTTGTAAATAATAAAATTGTAAATATTCCTTCTTATTGCTTGAAACCAGGAGATGTAATTGAGGTTCGGGAGAAAAGCAAGAAGATGGACACTATACTTGAATCTATGCGTCGTATACAAGGTGATATGGATTTGACATGGCTTGGACTAGATAAGGCAAAAATGCGTGGCACTTTTCATTCTGTTCCTGAGAGAGATGAAATGCAGCTTACAGCCAATGAACAATTAGTTGTAGAACTTTACTCAAAATAATTTAAATAGGAAACAAACTTTATGGCTAAAAAAGTACTTGAATTAAACGTTGATTTTAAAGAGCAATCAAAATTAGGTTATAATGGTTCATTTTCACTTCAACCTCTTGAAAGGGGTTATGGTACAACAATTGGAAATGCTATGCGACGAGTTTTATTGACTAGCATACCTGGTGCTGCAATAACACATGTAAAAATAGATGGAGTTCAGCATGAATTTTCAACGATTGACGGTGTTAAAGAAGATGTTGCAGATATTATAATGAATCTTAAAAAGGTACGGTTTAAACTTATGGATAACGCACCTGATAAGGTCACATTAAGTATCAAAGGTAAAAAATCATTTACTGCACAAGACATCCAAAATGCAAGTGATCAGTTCGAAGTTTTAAACCCTGAGGAATATATAACTGAAGTAAATTCTAAAGGAAAATTGGATATTGAGCTGCGTATTGGTATTGGTAAAGGTTATGTTCCATCTGAAGCTAATGATATGCCTAATCTTTCTGTTGGAACACTTTCGATTGACAGTATTTTTAACCCAGTTACTAACGTAACCTTCAATGTTCAACCAGTTCCAGGAGCAAAAGACCCTATTGAAATTCTGTCACTTGATGTAACAACAGATGGATCAATTACTGCGAAAGATGCTGTTTCCTATACAGCTACATATCTCAGGGAACATTTTAAATTTATAGAAGCTATTTCTAATCCAAGCGTACTAGAAATATCTGACGGAATTTCTGATGAAACGATGGCACTTAGAAAGCTTTTGAACCAGACAATTGATGAAATGGAACTATCTGTAAGGAGTTATAATTGTTTACAGGCCGCTGGAATCAAATACATACATGAGCTAGTTAGTAAAGAAGAAAATCAAATGCTCAAGTATAAAAACT
>Ga0208130_1001566_pt1 | contig 10989 bp, 8 predicted proteins | sample ETNtaG_31_FD_185771 | JGI IMG/M metagenome (GOLD analysis project Ga0208130, IMG submission 185771) | Marine microbial and viral communities from oxygen minimum zone, Eastern Pacific Ocean - ETNP201310SV78 (SPAdes) (version 2) | ecosystem: Environmental > Aquatic > Marine > Oceanic ...
GAGTTGAAAACTAGTTCACTTGCCAAACTTTTGCCATACCTGAAGTTTTTTCACCGCCACGCCGCAAAGTTTGGACACGCTCGCCTCGCTGTCGTATACAAACGAAGCGTTAATCGCTACATTTCGAAGCATCGAAATGACTTGCTGGCCGTCAGATACCAGTCCAGAAACTGCTATCCCTGCACACGAGCTGACCGGGAAAATCTTCTCGTGAGTTGCAGCAAGTTGAGAAGGACTGCGCTTTAAGGCTGCAATGACAACACTATCAGCTCCCTGCATGCAAAACGTTTACAAAAAAACATGTATGCAGCGTTACAAATATACCTTGCAGCCTACGACGGTACTCCCTTGAGATACAGCCTCGATCGCGTCTACGCGGAAGTTGACTTAGTTTTCTTTGATTTAGCGAGTACTTTGAAGCGAACTTACACTCAACTTGGTGCAAGCGTCCGTGTGGACTCCAGCTCAAAACATCCTAGCGTAAGAAGTCAGATTTTTCAACAGCAATGACGTTTTGGCAACCTGGTCGTACTGATTGCGGAACATCCAACTTGTGAAGAGTGGCACGGCGATTGGGACCTACCTACAGCACGGACGTGGCGAAATCTCACTGGCGAGCGTTTTATCATCTATGTATGTCATATATTACATATTAAAGGGTATCCAGATAGTATCGTTACAATATTATTATCCTTTTTTAATGTCGAAATTTTTCGCGTTATGGGTCATATGACCCATAGACACGTGGCCTGCTTTTTAGCACTAGATCGATGATTTTGAAGCTGAAAACTCGTACAAAGTTAATTACAGATCCTAGCTATCATCTATTCTCGTCGTGTGCCATTCCGTCATGCAGTCGACGCACAAGTGGCTTCCACATGCGCCACAAGCCGTGAAAACCTTGCATTTGACGTGTTTTCGTCTCCAACAGTTTTTGCATCGAGCGCGTCGATCCACGGTAATCGGATCTAGCCCCGAGCATCTCGTTCCCGCGTCAAGAGATGCTCGCTTCCGACAGACCGGCGCATTTTCGACCGTATCTTCGTCGTAGTGCATTCCATCATGTTTGAGCTCCTCGACAACACTTTGGATGAAATCGAAACGATTCATGGGGGTTCGACCTACTTTCTGTTCTTCTACGGAGTACACGTGATGTGCATTCACCATCGCCGTATCCAGAATCCACCAGAATAACGCGTGCCACCACTTCATTGACATGATGTTGCATGTTGCAGTACCCCGCAAACTATCTAGCTGGTCGACGCCACCCATGTACTTGTTGTAATCGACCGCCACCTGCGGCGCCACACGGGCTTGTCGTTCCCTCTCTCCTTTCGTACGACGAAATACACTTGATTCCTCCTCGGGATTGTGAAAGTTTGACAGAAACTGCGTGGGAACGGTGTCGTGCCAAAGGATAGCAGTGATGCCATCATCTGACATGCGCCACGTGTACTCACCCTTTGAGAGGTCCTTGACAACATCTTTAGAAATGGGCCGTGGAAACCCAAAATTTGTGCGCGCAGTGCCACATAAATATACAGAAATATCTCGCGCATCGCGTAGAACGCGCAAATTGATGAATAAGTTGTCTGCGTACACGCGATGCCAACGACCTTGCACGTCGGCAAGGAGACTCATCATCGCATCTTCCCGGGCACGCGGCGCGTCGCCAAATTTCGTCGCGAACGTAACCAAGTAGCCTGATCCGGCCTCGCATACGCTATAAATCTGAATTCCGTTGTATTTCTTGTGTTTGAGTATTTGTCGGAGTGTTGTGTACCGCGAATCAGTCTTCGCAACTTGCTCGTCGTAAGAGAGGTGCTCACCGGGCTGGTACACTTGCCTGCATCTCTCGCGAAACATCTCAAGAAATACTCCGATTTTTGCGATATCGCGATTTGATCCCACTCCACCTGGATACACTTTATCAATATTTCTCACTTCGCATGATAGGTTCGACTTGATACGTTTGAACTCAGTGCATGACATTACCTTACTCATCCACGGTACGCCCATCAACCAACTGCTACTGAATGCACTGCTGATGCCGCGCTTGTACGACGCGCCGAGGCCGTAGACGATTGAAAGCCATTGTTCCAATCTTACTCTTGTCATTGGTTTCTTCTGCTGCGATGTGAACGCTCGCGGTGGCCAATTTTCGACGCCAAATCTTTTTGCATACCAACTCGTAGCACCGCCCGCGATACGCTCTTGGACACGCCGCTTTGTGGCGACCACTATGGCATCGAGCATGTCGTCCGTGACGAATTTCCGCCAGTAGTCGATGGGTCGCATGTTTAAGTCACGCGATGAGCGTCGACCGCGTCCAAAGTCTTCGCGCATACCACGTTTACCGATGAAATCAAACGGCTGGCGCCAGGAATTGATTCGACTCCAAGACCCAGCGTGTGTACCTGTTTGGTAAAAACGATGCGCACGTCGCTGTACGCGCAGAGTTTCCACCTCAGTGACATCAAACACTTCTCTATCTTCAACGTGATGTTCATTTCGAAGCGAAACAGGCCGTCCCGGTAGTTCGAACGCTCCTTCTAAATCTCCATCTTCATCAACCTCCTCTTCGGTTGTTGCACCATCGTCCCAGTTGCCGGCAACCGTGCGCACGACTTCTGCCAGCGTCGGCCAGTCCGGGCTAATGTTACGATCAATCGGTTGTAGGGGCGCCATCCTCTTGGCTCAAACCGTGTCTATGCAACTCCGCGCCACCGTCGCGAATGTAATTGTCCGCCGATGCAAATTCAAATTTCCGCGATTCTCGATCGCTTCGCGCGAAACGTTGGCGCCGCGCCGCGCCACCGAACCGCTCGCAAAGGACGCGAGACGCGCGATCGAACGGTGAAGAAATGAGGTCGTTCCGACGTCTAGCGCGCCTTGCAGCACCGTCGACAGCGCACCGCCACCTTATCCATGAATTCCACTCACGGGCGCACAGATGTGCGGCGGCGACGCGACGTGAACCCCGGGCGCGCGTGCGGGGAGAGGCAACACGTGCCGTCGCGAGCGAGTGGAAATGCGCTCGTTTCTCGGACATATGACGTTTACAAAATGGCCAAAACCTCTTAAGGGGTCGAATCGACCCCTTAACCAGAAAAAAGGATAAGACATAGACAATAGATTTAGATTCTCAATTCTCAATCGGGTAATCACCGGGTAATCACGAGTTACTTGTGAAGTCGTCCACGGAAATGGAGGATAGTACTTTTTTCCAATCGTTTACACTTAACTCTGACTGCAGATGCTGCTCAGTCCTATGATCTTCACCCGAAGTTTTCCAAACTTGGGCGTCGCGCTCGCTCGCGCAGCCTACGCTCACCCTCTCGTTCGCCGTGCATCAAACTCGAATCTAGTCTCTTTAAAAGGCCATAGACATGCTCACCTGCCTGGAAGTGCTACAGAACTGACTGTAGACTTGATTCGGACTAGTCCAAGTGTTTTCAACGAGCTCGCGGACGAGACTCTCGAACACGTTTACAGCACCCTCGACAACTGGGCGGATATTGCCAACTTATCTGATTTTGATATAGTTCTTGAAGCAGGCGTGGTAACTTTCTCTTTTGGATCAAAAAACACTTTTGTCCTCAACAGGCAGACCGCAGTGCGTGAACTATGGCTTGCATCACCAGTGAGTGGTCCGTCTCACTACAATTACTGCACAGAAAAGGCATACTGGAGCGATACGAGGAGTGGTCACGGTTTACTGAGTCGTTTGGAAAATGACATTCGAGAGGTGAGTGCAGGAACTGGACTCAGCTTCAGCTGGAAACACGCAAAACATGGAACATAGTATGGCTAATCCTCTTTTTACATACCACAAATGTGCTACAACTTTTACATCTTTGAGTGTTTGCACCTCTGCTTCATCACATATCATGTAGAAGCTCTCTAAGATTTTGGAAGCTCAATTCGTCGAGAGCACTTACAACTAAGTCAGCATGCTTCAGTTCCCACTGTCTATGTCTACCCGAGACCATGATGATGCGTGTGTTCATTTCTCTCGCGGCTTCGAGTGTCTGCAAACTGCTTCCAACTACAATGATTCGCTCAAATGGACGCTCTAAGATTGAACACCCAAGGATGATGCTTTCAGTATCAGGTAAACTATACTGGACATTCTCTGCAGTAATTAGTGAGAGGGAAGCATCTTGTTCTGTATCCAGCAGGTCAGCCCTTAGTATAAGCTCGCGCAATCGTGAATCTACGAGCATATGATCGACTTCGATTCGTGTGCTGGGCGAAATAAGGATGCACGGGATGCGTTGGGCTTGTAGGAAGTTCAATAGCTCCAACGCCCCTTGCTGTATCCTTGGTGCCGCACCTTCGTGTTGAAGTTGCTCGTAAAACAAATCCTGCTTTCTAGATAATAATCGTGTGACCTCGTCCTTGTTTTGCGTCCAGTTGAACACTTGGCAAATGAGTTGTTCTGCTTTCAGATTTTGGTAATGACGTATGTCGTACTCACGTGGGCATGGAAGATTCTCTTCGTACGCAAGGTTCCGCCAGGCAGCTCGATGCGATGGGCTCAAATCAGAAAGAACAACACCTTCAAGCTCACAAATCACACCCATCCAATCAGTGCCAAGTGTTTTCCATCTCTCGAGTGGGTTTAGTAACTTAGTTTGGCTTAGTTTGTGTGTCTGCTCAGTTCCACCTTCGTGATAGGAAGCGTCGTTCGACATGGCGCGTGTCGTAGTATGGTCCACGTGGCACTGACGAAGGCAGAGCTCATACTCTCCTTTTCGATTGTCCGACTGGCGTTGGAATATGCCTGATGGAACAAGTGCGCGATTTGAGAGTCGAAGCCGATGTGTAGAACGCAGTGCGGCCCTCGGCTGTGTAGACATCCAAGTAACTAATTTACGTGTACTTGTAGGTAAGGGTCATTGAAATGTGACAGCGACGGTTGCACATTGTTCGTATTTCAATATCATGCTCCACGAGGTAACCGCAGGCGTTAACGACGAGCACCGTCTTCGGCGTTTGTCTGATAATGCTACTGCGATCTGCTTTGCGGATTATCATTTTGACGAGTCCCATGTTCTGAAGATTGATCGCTGAAAATCGCCTGCTACCCGGGTCAAGAAGAATACTTTGCGGCGAAGTTGGGGCGTGGCTAAATGTCACACCGAAGCAAACCGTGTTCTGGGAAAATGCCCCTATAATACGCGTATCAACTATTAAGTCGATTAGATGTTGATAAAACTGTCGAAAATCCGTTCACCTACGAATAAAAAAGTCAACATGGAATGGTGACACTGCTTAACAAAATAGGGTAGGCTTCTCGCCAACGGGATACGAGCGACAGTGGAACGACGCTACTTTAAATACAGTGAGGCCAACAGCCAGCGCTATGGATAAGCTCTTCTTGCATTTGGACAGAGTTGTGCAGCATACTGAGTCAACTAGAGTCTTGCTTCGAACCAACTCCTCCGCGAACGATAAGCACGTTCACTCGATTCGAGCTGCGGCGCACGAAGTTAGCGAACTGGCGCAGGTCCTGTCTCTGCTAAGTTCAAGAGTCGAGAGCCTATTGGCAGAGATAATTGCAAACGATACGAGTAAGGAGCTAGCGAAGGCTTCATTATCAACGTTGACAACACATGGTGCCTGCTCAAACCTGTATTCAAGTGGTTCTGCAGCTTCACTGTCACTTCCACTAGAAACTCTCAAACTCTTTTTTCAGAGTCTACAACTGATGTATTTGGGCCACGATGAGAGAGTACTCGCATCCTGTTACGATCACTTGACGCCAGCAAGAGATGCAACAACTTCGGATGTCATACGGCTTCAGAGAGACTCCTTCACACAGTTGTACAATAGGCTTAACATACAACTGCAGCACATTGTCGACGCTGATAACGTAAGATTTAGGTTAGCTCATGTATTTTAATATTGATGACATGTTTGATTAGTTTGCAAACACTTTGCACCTTTTGCTAAACTACAGTTGTGAAAGTTGAGAACTGTTTCTTACTAGCGGGCGCTGTTTGGTAGCTCTTCACTCATTCTTGCGTGCCCTGGTAATGTGAAAGATTCCGTGACCTGTTTGTCATCCCTGGTGTAGGCCAAACTAGTACTCGATGGTAATTCGTTATCATTATCCACTGGTTTGTCACATTTAGGAGATCTCTCATCTTGGGCCTGCTCAGGGTCAAACTCGACCTCACGAGTCATTCGCTTCTGTGATTGATCCGTAGCTAGCCCTGGTTGTACTCTTTGTGATGTATCTAACTGTGTATTTACTGGCGGAGCATGATGGTATGGTACACTAGGTACTGCTTGCAACTGACCAAGGTGTTCGAGAATGCGGTTTCGCACGCCTTGCAAGTACTCCACTGTGTTTTGATTTTCCATGTTGCTGGTTTGTATGTGCAGCTGATGCGTTGGGCCGAAGTATTCCGAGTAATCATTTATCGGTAATGCGTCTTCCATATCAGCGTTCAATAAACAACCAGTCTCATAAGCCCAACATCTTGCAACGTTCCGTATTGTATACCCACCACCACCAAGCACAATCATGGGTACATTAAACGTTTGCATGTATTTCAAACACTCCGCGTGACCCCGAATGGATAAATTGAAGCATCCCAGGCGGTCACCAGACAAAGAGTCAGCACCAGATTGGAATACTATAGCTTCTGGTTGAAATACTTGCATCACTTTTGCCATAATTGGTTTGTATAGTTGTTCATAACTGCTATCGTCTATCCCATCCTTAAGGGGGACGTTTACGCTGTAATACTTACCAGCATGTTGGCCAACGTCTTGTAAGTGTCCCGTTCCCGGAAAATACTCGCCAAACTTGTGGAAAGACACCGTCATAACGCGATCAGTGGTGTAAAATGCTTCCTCAACTCCATCACCATGGTGTATATCAATGTCAATGTACAAGACGCGCTGATGTACCTTGAGTAACTCTAGAATACAAAGGACAATATCGTTAATGTAACAAAAGCCACTCGCTTCAGCCTTTTTCGCGTGGTGCAATCCTCCTGACCAGTTGATGACAGTGTCAGACAGACCATGGTTGAGACGCACAGCACCTCCAACTGAACCTCCTGTGTACACTTGACAAAACTTAAAGAGACCATCAAACACTGGACAATCTTCCGCTACGTTAAATCTTTTCAGTTGTCGAATGTGTTCATGCTGATTTTCAGGGGTCACTAGTCGAAGGAATTCCACATACTCATCACTGTGGAAAAGTGTCATATCCTCTGCACTAGCTAGAGCAGGCTGAAAAACCTGTGGGCGATGGGTCATATCACAGTGTACGAAATGCCGATTAGTCATACCTCCATCTTGCTGTGTAGGTCATAGTGTAATAACAGGTTGTGAGTCATTCGCATTCGATGCGGTTTCATAGGGTGGCCCTGGACAAAAAATGTGAGATCTGTAGAAAAGTGTGCAGTTTCAAAGCTATCGAGTACTAAGCAACGCCAGAGCGTGTACGCCTAAAAAAATGATCACTCACCTGGCCATAGTAATAGTTGCCGACGTCTGCATCGTAAAAATATGCAATTTTCTTCTTCGACATGCTCTCTCTCCCAACCCAAAGTATGTCGTCGTGTTGAGGGATTTACAGAGAGTGTTAATCGAAACGTCCTACGATGAAACAGATACGCGTCAAACACGTAATAATTCTCACGTTTGGGTTGTAACCGCGTAGTACTACCTCACCGTGTTCCCTCTGAACGGTGCAGTACTGGAGGGCAAGCTCCGGTGAACACTGCCCATCGATCGATAATACGATACAAGTAGTATCTAGCTGAGCTAGATCAAGATTTCTATTCGGTTATAATCGTTTCGAAAGCATAGCACCACGTACACGACAATTTTATTGCTCAAACATGAATCACTGCGTAAGAACTGGAACATAAATATTTCATTGGTATTCTTCGATGCGATAATATTCAGATTCTCATGTACATTTTCAAATACATGATATCCATATTTAGATTTAAACATAGTCCACTCTTCCACTCTTTCAACTGCTATCTCCCCGTCTTGGCAGATTCATCATGAATAATTCATGGGATGTGATATCGTTAATGTATCTGATACATTGTGTATCTCAAATAGGTCCCGAACGGGTAATTATAGGATATGGAATGTCATAATGTAAAGACCAAAATAAGTGAGGCTAGTGTTGGGTGTGCCGTTGCATCGTTTAAAATGCACCGCACCTGAGCTGTTGGGGGTGCCACAGCGGCTGTCGCAAGTGACGTAGTCATCTTGCCGCTACTCTTCAACCGTGGTATGACACACATGCGCTAACCTAACAACGTTGTGCATGGCTTACATTTAACGGAAATACTTGTTTGGGTATCGTTTCGTCACGGTGGACTTGACCTCTTGCACACTTCAAGTGCCTTCAACACGTAGCGGCGACGATTCCCCAGAGCTCGCAGCCTTTGCACACCTCCTGAAGTACGTGGCTGTCACCAAGACATGTCCGAATTTCTAGGGCACCAAGTATTGAACGAAGTCAAAATACTCTGTCAGCACACAAACTCAAACGTCAACCAAGTTTCTAAACTGTATGGCACACATGTTGAATGCCTTTTGTACGATTTTTGTTTTGTCAGCGAAAGTGAAATTTGGACCTTGGAGACGTTGCGAAACGTATATGCTTTGCTTGATAGTATTTTGGGGCAAATGAGTCAAGATCAAGGACACGCACAGTTCGCCGCCACTGTGGTTACCACATCAGCCCTCTTCAACTTGCTGTATCGCAAGGGTCGAGTCCTGTCGAGAGAACTTGAAATCGAGTCTCAGCACCTTCGGGTAGTGAGGAAATTGCTATCCCTGAAACACTTTGCGATCGCACATACTCATTTGTTTTCCGTCTTAGCTAACATGAATCTGCTACCAAGCAAATATCGTCCTTCTGAAATATCGTTGGGAAGTGGAGCAAACAGCGAGACGTCAGCAAGATATATTTCGCTTGCAGTTGGTTGCTGGCTCAGCATGTTCATCACTGTTTCTGAGTTGGACGTGAGTAGCGATGAATATTTGCAGTCGAAATTACTGCTAATTGAATGTCTTGATGATATTCACTACTGGATTGAGAACAGTAACCAAGCGGAAAAGTACAACGCAACAGTTTTCCGCTACGCACTGCGCCTCCTTAAACAGGTAACAGATAGACAAGCTGAGGATATGAGTGTATGTGCGTCACCGCACGACTTTACTGCAGACAAACTATGCGTTTTTGTTGTGAAATCCTATATCAAATCCAACTGTACCGACCAATTACCTCACTTGGTTCAAACAATTGCGCAGCTTACTACTTTTGAAACTTTCAAAACCATGTGGTGTTCAATTCGTGGAAAAGTCTTGTCTTTTGAAGTATCATCGTGGATTGATGTGATCGATAAGCTAGCGTGCTTTGGTTACGAGGAAAAACATAATTTCACTATGGTTAGTGTTATTTCTCTCATGATGGATACGCTAGAGCCAGCAAAAGATGAATTTATTCTTCTCCAAATGATATTTATGCGCTTGGTATTGCATGGAATGAGTGATACAAGCGGTGTGGGGAGTGTAAGTAGTGCAAGGGGTGCGACCGACGTGAATGATGTGCGGGCCCCACTTCTCAAGCATTGTCTTGAACGGATTTCGACAAGTACTTTTATCGCAGTGAAAGAACCACTGAAGAGTACTCGGTACTGGCGTTGTGCTAGGTTGCTAGCTTCTGAGATTTTTGACTATGCTCGAAGTTTCCCAGTCAGGGAAAAGGACGGAAGATCGCAAGGGATCAACTGCATCCTATTTCGAATTGTACGTTGGTTGATGGAGCTCATTCAAACACTATTACCGTGTTCTCGATTTGAAGACAAAGCATCAACGAAAATTCTGCATGCAGCAATATCGAAACTTGTACATGGATACATCCTATTGCAACCGAATCAATTCGATCCATCACTACTTCAGCACACTAGAAAACATTTTTCAAGTCTGATAAAAACATATTATGAGTTGTACGATGGCGAAGAACTCTTACGACTCGAACATTCTTTGGAGAAATTGGCAAAGGAATTCGCAGGACAAGGTAATCGTCTATTAACGATGAACGCACTCAATGCGACTGTAGTCTTCTCGTCGTCTCGTGCTGTGTTTCATGGTGATGATAAGAACATCAATAGGTTCTCAGTTCGCCTTATGGCTTTCAGTGACTTCAATCTTCAGCATGATCAAAAGACAGTCGCTTTTCTGCATCTGACAGAAGGATTGGTAAGTTATAGGTCTTTTCCTCGCATGCGCGGTGTATACAATACTGAAATAGTGAGATGTTTATGCACTGTATCAATATCTGGCAGACAAGATCTTTGTCTAACGAGACTATTGATAGATAGCAAACTCGAAGGAGAGATCGGCGTGGACTGGTCCGATCTATACGCCGAGCATTATAGCGTCTGGTCTGAAGTGAATAGTTTTGCGAATGCACGACAGGAATATGAAACCATCTCTTCCTGCTTATCTACAATTTTAGCAGATATCAAACTGTTGCCTGACACCAGAAATATCTCAAATGTACAAGTTCTTGTTCAGCTTTTCAATAGTTTGTCTTCAATTTTGAGACAGCAATTTCAAGGCAGTGTCTGTTGCGAAAGTTGGTCGCGCCCAACTCTGGAGATACTGCAAAGCGCATGCAATACCTTGATAGGTAGTGTTTTTCCAAAAAATGAACACATGGACTTGTTCTTGCGAGTAAGACAAACTGAAATTGCTGCTCATGTATTGCTATCATTTGCGAACGATGACGATATCAACTCGCGTCCTGTGCTGAATTTAAAGCATGAATTCGAGATATTTTCGGAGATGTTCAAAGAAAACGTGGCCAAGTTTGATAAAATCTCATCGCGACACGTAACGTGTCCATCCCTTCTAAATGAAATAAAACGTGGTTTCACAGATACTTTGTTTGTTCTTGAGACAACTCATATGAAGTTTTGTTTACTAGATCAG
>Ga0208130_1001567_pt1 | contig 10986 bp, 8 predicted proteins | sample ETNtaG_31_FD_185771 | JGI IMG/M metagenome (GOLD analysis project Ga0208130, IMG submission 185771) | Marine microbial and viral communities from oxygen minimum zone, Eastern Pacific Ocean - ETNP201310SV78 (SPAdes) (version 2) | ecosystem: Environmental > Aquatic > Marine > Oceanic ...
TTGAGTTAGAGAAAAACTTAACCTTTACCTTTCCAGGGAACTAAAACCTTTTCCAACCATCGCACCAATAGATCAATACCAAAACCTACTATTCCAATCAAAACTATTCCCAAAATAACAATATCAGTTTGTTGAAATTTAGAGGCTGTCATTATCATCATACCTACACCTTTTTCTGCAGCAACCAATTCTGCCGCTACGACGGTACCCCAGCACACACCCATGGCTACGCGTGCACCAGTAAAAATTTCTGGGAGACTATTGGGAACAATCACAAACCGCATAACTTGCCATTTATTTGCACCAAGGGAATAGGCAGCATGGACTTTAGAAAGGTTTACGCCCGAAACACCGGACCTGGCAGCTATTGCCATAATCCAGAGTGCCGCCAAAAACAATAAAACGATTTTTGCGTCTTCACCAATTCCCATCCAAATAATTATTAATGGAATTAGAGCTAGTGGTGGCACCGGCCTCATAAATTCAACTATTGGGTCAAACCAACCACGAAACCAGTTATTAAGCCCCATCGCATAACCAAGGGGTACACCTACGAGTGCTCCTAATAAAAAGCCAACAACCACCCTAAAAAGAGAAAAACCCAAATGCTCCGGGAGTGAATAGTTCTTGTATCCTTCACTCACAATTTGCACTAGCCTATTCCAAACACCCTCAGGAGCAGGCAACCAGATAGGCTCCATTTGCCAACCTTTTTCCGGAACAACATTAAGGGTTCCTTTTTGGGTCAAAGCAATTCTTGCATTTTCTATTTCGACAGGCTTTCCAAAACTAATGGCATTTCCATTAATAGAAATAATCTTTGCACCCTGTTTTCTATTCACTTTATCGTTCTTATCCCAAAGCAACAACTTGCTGCGCTGAACTTGTACAGAAAGAAAATCATCTTTAGCCCAACCTTCACCGCCAACGATAGAGGGTTTATTTACTTTTTCGCCCTGTTTGTGGACAAGAACCAAAACCTCCGCACTGTCAATCACCCCATTTCCATCTTCACCCTCATAAGTGAAAGTTAGCTCGCCCTCGAAAGCTCCAGGCATATGAACAAAACTAGGAACCAACTTCGATCCAGTAAATGCACCCCAAAGCAGCACAATAGCAATAATTGATACTATCGAGGCTACTGAATTAGAGGCAACGGCGGATGCGTCCCCAAAGGTTACAGTTTTGAGAGAACCAAAATCCCTTTTAGGCGTTATGCCTTTACTAACTAACTGCCACACAAAAAGTGCTAACAAAATAAGAAGCACGTAAGCAGCCAAATATGGTATTGCAAAAATTATAGTTTTAATTACGTCCAATAATTCGAATGCCAGTTGACCAAACACGTCCATTAATTATGCTCCTGACGTCCCATAATTTCTTCTTCCATATCCCAAATCATCGCTAAAATCTCTTCGCGTGTTTTGGAATATTTTGGGTGTTTTTTCACTTCTCTAAGGTCCTGATTTACTCCCATCTCGGCAAAGGGAAGCTTATACTCTTTGTGTATTCTACCTGGCCGTGGGGCCATTACTAACAGCCGCTCGCCTAACAATAACGCCTCCTCAACTGAGTGAGTTATCAATATTATTGTTTTGCCTGTTTCCTTCCAGAGCCTCAAAACTAAAGATTGCATTTTTTCTCTGGTAAGCGCATCTAACGCACCCAATGGTTCATCCATCAATATGACGTCAGGTTCATTCGCTAGACAACGAGCTAACGCAACCCTTTGTTGCATGCCTCCGGATAGCTCATACACCGCTTTTTCCTTGAAATCAGCTAAACCAACTATGTCTAGGAGGTCGTCTACTCGCCTCTTAGTCTCTTTAGCATTTATTCCCTTCATCCTGGGACCAAAACTAACATTTTCCCGAACGCTCATCCATTCAAACAAAGCGCCTTGTTGAAAAACCATGCCTCGTTCCGCACTCGGTTCTGCTACTTGTTTACCATTTAATTCTACACTACCTCCGGTTGGAGCTAAAAACCCGGCTATTATATTTAAAAGAGTTGTTTTCCCACAGCCGGAAGGACCAAGAACGGAAAGTAATTCACCCTGTTTAATTTGGAGTGTGACATCCTTAAGAGCCTGGACAGATCCACCGTCTGGCAAATCAAATCGCATTGATAAAGTATCAATAGTCAAACCTGACATTTTTTTTCCATCACTTTAGGAAAATACATTATTAAAAATGGCCCAAGTGTGTAAGCTTAGGCCATTTTTGTTAATTACATACCTTTTGCGGCACTTAAAGGACCAGTATTAACGGCTGCTTCGTAGCTATCCAAAGCACCATCAATTGATTTAGCTTCCACAAAAACGTCAGCTACACCCTTCATAAATTCTTGTGCAGCACCGCCTAGCCATGCTCCAGAAAGTTGGTCATCAACAGTTGGAAATGTGAAAGTAGCCATCGTACTAGCTGTTGCTTCTTCGTCCATACCAGCATCTTTTGCTATAGCCGGCAACATTTTTGCATGATTTGATTTATCAGCCCACATCGCGTTTGCATCAGCTGTAATCTTCAAAAATTTTGCTACTAGATCACTATTTTCAGCAACCCAATCAGCTGGTCCAGAAGTTACATCAAAAACAAGAATGCCCAGATCTGTTTTTTCGGCACCAGTTAGCAGCACATTTCCATGCTCCAAGGCACGTCGTAGCGAACCGCCCCAACCACAAAACATATCAACAGCGCCTTGAGCGATTGCCGCAGCCCCATCCGGTGGATCCATGTCGACTACTTCCATACTACCCACGTCAACACCAAAATGGCTCATCTGTTTCAGAAAACCATAATGGGCAGCTGTACCTAGAGGAACAGCAACTTTTTTACCTGCCAACTCGCCAGTACTGTTTTTATCAATTTCCAAATCAGATCTAACGACACAATTGTCATTATCTGCATAGCTTACGGCTACATCTAAGATCTGAAGATCCTGTCCAGCTGAAGTTGCAACAACAAATGGCGGAACACCTTGACTTACAGACAGTTGGACGTCTCCAGAAGCCATTGCTGCTGACATTTTTACGCCTGACTCAAAGCTAACCCAGTTAATTTTGACACCTAATTCCTCATCATATGTACCCATTTGTTTTGCGTATTCAAAAGGCATTGGCCATTCTAAGAAATAGGCAACAGTGATTTCGCCATGCCCACCTGCCGTTGCAGCTTGAGTCGTTGCAAGCATTGCAATTGCAGCTGTGGAAAGCTTAATTTTTTTGGAAATTGACATATTAGTATTCTCCCTTTGTCTAATTTATTTAAAGCAAGTATTTGCAGAGTTTTTCGTCAACATAAATAAACCCAAAACGCTAATAGCACATTAGATAAATTAACAAACACCACTTCAATATTATTCCAAGGGTTAAGTGAACATCTTATTGAAGGGATGTCAAAGCCTTTACAGGAAAATCAATAAGACAGCTGAGCTCAGAAATAGTATTTCAAACGCCAAAATTAAAAAGTATTTAAAAATTATTGTTATTGGATATAAATTAAGTTTAAAACTGGTACTATCGAATTCGTTTTAAATAATGATCAAATATAGTAAAAGCCAATCAATAATATGAAAGGAATATTCCATGGATGGTACGCCTCGCGATAACGACATTTCAAAAATAGTTGAAGCTGATCGTGCACACATATGGCACCATCTTATTCAGCATAAGCCTTTTGAGACCAATGAACCTCGCATTATTGTCGAAGGCAAAGACATGCGTGTATGGGATCAAAACGGCAAAGAACACATAGACGGCGTTTCTGGTGGTGTTTGGACGGTTAATGTGGGCTATGGCAGAGAGAGAATTGCCAACGCAGTACGCGATCAATTATTGAAGTTGAACTATTTTGCTGGGGCTGCTGGTTCTATTCCAGGGTCAATCTTTGCCGAAAAGCTTATTGAAAAAATGCCAGGCCTTAGTCGAGTTTATTACTGTAATTCTGGTTCAGAGGCGAATGAAAAAGCCTTCAAGATGATCAGACAGATTGCCCACAAACGCTATGGCGGTAAAAAAAATAAAATACTTTACCGAGATCGCGATTACCATGGGACAACTATTTCAACTCTTTCAGCGGGCGGGCAAGATGAGAGAAATGCACAATATGGCCCATATACCCCTGGATTTATCCGTGTGCCGCACTGCTTAGAGTACCGTGCACAGTGGGATTTAAGCGGCGAAGAATACGGTCGCCGGGCGGCAGATGCAATCGAGGAAGTGATTTTAGCCGAAGGTCCTGATACTGTTGGAGGTCTATGTCTTGAACCAGTGACTGCAGGCGGCGGTGTCATAACGCCTCCACCGGGTTATTGGGAACGTGTTGCTGAAATTTGCCAAAAATATGAAATTTTATTGCACATTGATGAGGTCGTGTGTGGAGTTGGACGTACTGGAAAGTGGTTTGGATATCAAAACTTTGGGATAAAACCAGATATGGTAACTATGGCGAAAGGAGTAGCCTCTGGCTACGCGGCAATTGCTTGTTTGGTAACGACTGAAACTGTTTTTGAAATGTTCAAAGATGACGCCAGCGACCCAATGAACTATTTTAGAGATATCTCAACGTTTGGCGGGTGCACGGCCGGGCCCGCAGCTGCTATCGAAAACATGAACATTATAGAAGAAGAAAATCTCCTCGAGAATACATTATCAATGGGAGATCGATTAATGGCAAACTTGCGAGATTTAAGTGAAAAACACGAAGTCATCGGTGATGTAAGAGGCGCCGGCCTATTTTGCGGTGCAGAGCTTGTCTCAAATCGACGTGATAAAACACCGGCAGACGAAAAGATGGTACAAGCCGTTGTGGCTGACTGTATGGCACAGGGAGTTATTATTGGAGCAACCAATAGATCGTTACCTGGATTGAACAATACACTATGCTTCAGTCCAGCCCTAATAGCGACCCCTGATGATATAGACGCTATTACCGAGTCAGTCGATGTAGCTTTAACGAATGTTTTTGGGTAATTTTTTTCGACGGTCTAATCGACTAAATTAAAATATAGCCAATTAGAGCTATTAGCAGCCCTGGAGTAAAATCTTGTTGTTGACGGATGAATTAATTTTCTTAAGCACAGCTTTATAGCATTTTTTAAGATTTATCATGGCAATACCTGTAGAAAACTTTTTTCTAGATAATACAACCCAAGGTACGCTCCAAACCAGAGTTCAACAAATGATTGCTTCTGGAATTTTATCAGGTAGATTTGAACGAGGAGAAAAACTTCCTTCAACCAGAAAACTCGCAAATCACCTTGGCGTAAGCAGAATTACCGTTTCGTTAGCCTTCAACGAACTCCAGTCTAATGACTATCTCACCTCCAAAGATCGTTCTGGATTTTATGTTTCAGCAAATGCCCCTCCGCCACCATCATTTTCAAAAAATATTAGGCGCCAAGACAAAGTAGACTGGTCAAAGATGATCGGACAGAAATTTAGCATAGATAACTGGCCATCAAAGCCCCAAAATTGGTCATCATTTCCATACCCTTTTATATATGGACAAACGGACCCAAGTCTTTTTGACCACTCTAATTGGCGGCAGTGTGCACTTATGGCATTGGGTGCGAAGGATTTTAGTTCGTTGACTTCAGACTACTACGATCAAGACGACATTGAATTGATAGAATTTATCCTAAGGCACTCTCTGCCACGACGTGGCATTACCGCGAGCACCGACCAAGTTTTAGTTACAATGGGAGCACAAAATGCTTTATGGCTTGCAGCCCAGGTCTTATTGAATCAGCGACGAACCGCTGCAATTGAAAACCCATCTTATCCACCGTTAAGAGATATTCTAGAACAATCCCGATGCCATGTCGCACCTGTTAATTTGGATGAGCATGGAATAATCCCAGATGAAATTCCAAAAGAAACATCAGTAATATTTACTACGCCCAGTCATCAATGCCCAACCACAATTACAATGCCCTTAAATCGCAGACAGCAACTATTAGAAATTGCGAGCCAGCTAGATGCACTTGTTGTTGAAGATGATTATGAGTTTGAAATTTCATCAAAGAACTCAGCCTCACCAGCTTTGAAATCTCTGGATAGTGAAGGAAGAGTGATTTACGTCGGATCTTTTTCGAAATCGTTATTTCCTGGGCTCCGTTTGGGATACCTTGTAGGATCTGCTCCATTTATAAGCGAAGCAAGAGCTCTTAGGGCTAGTGTGCTTCGTCATCCACCTGGGCATATACAAAGAACTGCAGCCCATTTTTTAAGGTTGGGCCACTACGATGCTTTGATAAACAGGATGGCAAAACAATACAGTATTAGAAGATCCATAATGGCAAATGCAATAAAAAAACATCAATTAGAAATAGCTGGGAATACCTCTCCTGAAGGTGGCTCTTCTTTTTGGATGAAAACACCCAAAGAACTGGATACGGATATGCTTTCCACCAAGTTAAGGACAAAGGGCGTTTTGATTGAACCAGGAAAAAATTTCTTTGCACCCCCTAACCAACCCAAAAATTATTATCGTTTAGCCTTTTCATCCATAAATGAAGAAAAAATCGATGCAGGAATAAAGCTCTTAGCAAGCGATATTAAAAAGTTCATGGTTTAGGACAAATCTGGACATAATTTGGTTGTTAAACTGGCTCTAAACTTTTAAACAATACAAGTCTATATCAAATAGAATTGTAAAATTTAGCCAACTCAAATTACCTGCAGGAGAAGAATTATGAAAATGACCACCGAAGAAGCATTTGTAAAAGTACTTCAAACACACGGCATAGAGCACTCGTTCGGGATAATAGGGTCAGCAATGATGCCCATATCGGATTTATTTCCGAAAGCAGGAATTAAGTTTTGGGATTGTGCTCATGAGGGAAGTGCTGGGATGATGAGTGATGGCTACACCCGGGCCACAGGCAAAATGTCAATGATGATTGCACAAAATGGTCCAGGTATTACAAACTTTGTTACCGCTGTGAAAACAGCGTACTGGAACCATACACCACTTTTATTGGTAACTCCTCAAGCAGCCAACAAGACCATAGGGCAAGGTGGTTTCCAAGAAGTTGAGCAAATGAAACTGTTTGAAGATATGGTTTGTTATCAGGAGGAGGTTCGAGACCCTTCAAGAGTGGCAGAGGTCTTAACGAGAGTAATAGCGCAGGCCAAGAGACAGTCAGCGCCTGCGCAACTTAATATACCTAGAGATATGTGGACGAAAGTTGTAGATATAGATATCCCTGAACCTATTGAGTTTGAGCACTCGAGTGGTGGTGGCAAATCAGTTTCCGATGCAGCAAGTTTATTAAGTGAAGCAAAAGCCCCGGTCATTTTAAACGGAGCTGGCGTAGTGTTATCAAAAGGTGGAATAAGTGCCTCCATGAAATTGGCTGAACGTTTGGATGCACCAGTTTGCGTAGGCTACCAACACAACGACGCATTTCCAGGAAATCATCCTCTTTTTGCAGGTCCGCTGGGCTACAACGGTTCAAAAGCTGCTATGCAGTTAATCAAAGAGGCAGATGTAGTGTTATGCTTGGGCACAAGGCTAAACCCATTTTCGACACTTCCAGGCTACGGTTTGGATTATTGGCCATCAGAAGCAAAAATTATTCAAGTCGACATAAATCCTGATCGTATTGGTCTAACTAAAAAAGTCTCAATAGGAATAGTTGGCGATGCAGGCAAGGTGGCAACGGATATTTTCTCTAAATTGTCTGAGACGGCCGGCGATTCAAATCGTGATGCTCGGAAAGTTAATATTGCAGAAACAAAATCAAAATGGGCGCAGCAACTTTCTTCAATGGATCATGAAGACGATGATCCAGGAACAACATGGAACCAAAGGGCCAGAGCAGACAAGCCTGACTGGATGAGCCCTAGGATGGCTTGGCGAGCAATTCAAACAGCTCTCCCAAGAAATGCTATTATTTCATCAGATATTGGGAACAACTGCGCTATAGGTAATGCCTATCCCAGTTTTGAAGAGGGACGAAAATATTTGGCACCTGGGCTATTTGGGCCTTGTGGTTATGGACTTCCATCAGTTGTAGGTGCAAAAATAGGATGCCCCGATGTACCCGTTGTGGGGTTCTCTGGTGACGGAGCTTTCGGGATAGCCGTAAATGAACTTACGGCAATTGGTAGAGGAGACTGGCCTGCTGTTACGCAGATTGTTTTTCGTAATTACCAATGGGGAGCAGAAAAGCGCAATACAACTCTTTGGTATCAAGACAACTTTGTTGGAACTGAGCTAAATTATGAAGTTTCTTATGCAGGAATCGCAGAAGCTTGTAACTTGAAGGGGGTCGTAGCAAAAACTATGGATGATCTGACGGCTGCTCTTAATCAAGCGATCAAAGATCAAATGGAAAATGGGGTTACGACTCTTATTGAGGCAATGATTAACCAAGAGCTGGGTGAACCATTCAGGCGCGATGCGATGACAGCACCAGTGGCAGTGGCGGGAATAAATGCCAAGGATATGCGACCTCAACAAGTATAGTTAAGACTATGAGCTCTTCTAGGATGAAACATAAGCTACCTTTAGAAATCTTAGAAGAGCTAGCTACAAATCAAAAACCGACAATAGTCATGAGCGAAGGCAGCGAGCCCCGAATAATTACTGGGGCAGCTGCAGCTTTCGATACAGGAATGTGCCACATTGTTCTGCTTGGTAATGAAATAATTATCAAAACAGAATGTAAAAAATTGGGTATGGAATTACCTTCTGGTATAAAGATCATTGATCCGGAAAAATCGGACCTGCTTGTTGAATTTGAAAAAGAGTATTTAAATCTCCGTAAGAAAAAAGGAATTTCAGTTAAGGAAGCACAACGTAAAATTAAAGAACCCTTAAATTTTGCAGCTTTGATGGTCAGACTAGGACATGCTGCCGGCACAGTTAGCGGTGCGGTAGAAACTACTTCCAATGTTGTTCGCGCTGCAATACAGATTATTGGAAAGTCTGATGATGCACAGATTATTTCTAGCTGTTTTTTAATGTACCCTAAAAGTAATTACCCGATGGTTTATTCTGATTGTGGACTAGTCATAGATCCCACGGAAGATGAACTCGCTTCAATAGCCGTTATGGCCGCGGATTCATGTAAAAATCTACTGCAAGCAGAACCGCGACTGGCTATGTTATCTTTTTCAACAAAGGGTAGCGCAAGTCATTCAAAAGTTTCTAAAGTGGTAGCAGCAACAAAAATCGTAAAAACAAAAAATCCTGAGATTCAAATTGACGGCGAATTGCAATTCGATACAGCCATTTCTCCTGAAATTGCAAAATCAAAAGCTGACGGCTCCCCAACAGCAGGCAAGGCAAATGTAATGATATTTCCAAACCTTGATGCTGGAAATATTGGGTATAAAATTACACAAAGACTAGGAGGCGCAGAAGCCATTGGGCCAATTCTACAGGGTTTGGCCAAACCAGCAAATGATCTATCAAGAGGATGTAGTACCGCTGACGTCACTCAAATGATAGCTGTAACACTATTACAGGCTAATCACTCACAGTAATGTTTGGGACATTAGCTTTAGATAACTCTGATTTATTAGTCTTAATTTTAATTTGCTTTTTTGCTGGGCTAATAAGAGGATTTTCAGGTTTTGGATTGTCAGCCTTTGTGATGTCTTTGGCGCTGACAATAATTCCACCTATTGAATTAATTCCAGTATGTTGGTGGATGGAATTTTTTGCTAGTGTTTTTATGATCAAAAACGGTTGGAAAGACTCTGATAAAAAAATATCCATAATCCTCTGGCTTGGGGCGATTTTTGGATTGCCGATGGGGATTTTCTTAACAACAATTCTAGATTTCCAAACGAGTAAAATTATTGCTTTAGTTTTGATATTGATTTTAGCATTAATTTTATTAAAAAATTTTAAAATTCAATTTTTATCAACAACAGCAGGCACAGGCTTTTCAGGTGTTTGTGCGGGCGTTGCAACAGGTTTGGCAAGTATTGGCGGGATGATCGTCGCCACCTATGTCTTGGCCAGTCAAAATTCTGCAAGACGAATGAGAGCGTCACTAGTTCTGTATATATTGCTAAATTCTATCACAACTTTTATTTTCCTAATCATATTCGACGTAATGGATCAAAAGGCATTTATGCGAGGTGTTTTATTAGCATTTCCCGCGTCTATTGGGGTTGTACTAGGATCAATTTTGTTTATGCAGAAGCTAGAGAAATATTATCGCCCCTTTTCACTGGGATTGCTGATATCGTTTTCTTTAGTCGGATTAATCCGATTTATAGGGTGAGTAAATAACAATGAAAGATCAGCCATACTTAGAAACTTCTCCAAAAGTTTCAGACGAAGTAAAGCAAACAACCTGTTATATGTGTGCCTGTCGGTGCGGTATAAACGTACACCTTAAAGATGGTAAAGTTGCTTACATAGAGGGCAATAAAGATCACCCCGTTAATCAAGGTGTTCTATGCGCCAAAGGCAGTGCAGGCATTATGCAAGTGAATGCGCCATCCAGACTGGAATCTCCCATGATGCGAGTTGGTCCAAGAGGCTCTGGTGAATTTAAAAAAATCTCCTGGGATGAAGCGCTTAACCTAGCGGTCGAATGGTTAAAGCCACTGAGAAAAAAAGCGCCAGAAAAATTAGCATTTTTCACTGGTCGCGATCAGTCACAGTCATTTACTAGTTACTTTGCCCAAATGTTTGGAACGCCTAACTATGCAGCACATGGTGGGTTTTGTAGCGTAAACATGGCCACAGCTGGAATATACACAATGGGTGGTGCATTTTGGGAATTTGGACAGCCTGATTGGGATTATACCAAACTTTTTATATTATTTGGAGTAGCGGAAGATCATGACAGTAACCCAATTAAAATGGGTATTGGGAAAATCAAAGAACGAGGAGCGAAAATTGTAGGCGTCAACCCAATTCGTACCGGATATAATGCTGTTGCTGATGAATGGCTAGGGGTAACCCCTGGGACTGATGGTTTGTTAATTTTATCACTGATCAACGTGCTGATAAAGGC